>Ga0335083_10000496_pt1 | contig 60280 bp, 53 predicted proteins | sample Lox_Sample_42_FD_206716 | JGI IMG/M metagenome (GOLD analysis project Ga0335083, IMG submission 206716) | Soil microbial communities from Loxahatchee National Wildlife Refuge, Florida, United States - Lox_Sample_4.2 | ecosystem: Environmental > Terrestrial > Soil > Wetlands | place: USA...
GCGTGAAGGCAGAAGAAGGGAACGCCGGCTCGCTCTACGTCACCGACCTTGCGGAGAGCCCCAACCCGTACGCGGCGTTGCCGTCCTACTGGGCGGCCGAGACTTCCCGCTGCTGAGGCGCGTCATCGAACGCTCGGGCGCCGCCGGGCTCCGGCAGCACGCGGTCGAGCAGGCGCCCGGCCGGCCGCCCCGCGAGCTCCGCGGCGAGGTCGGGGCGGTAGGACAGCAGCGCGAGGCTCGGTGCGATCGTGAAGTCGGCAACCGTCAGCTGCCGACCGCACAGGTCGCCCGTCTCGACCCACCCGTCGACCTTGTCGAGCAGCGTTGGGATCGAGCCGAGCAGCGCGTCCACGTTGCGCTCGTCGGCCCGAAACAGCAGTCCGGCCCGCCTCGCGAGCAGCTCCCTGAGCCGGTCTGACTTGGCCAGCAGCGGGCCGAGACGTCCGCGCGCGCCGCGCTGGCGCAGCTGCTCGATGGGCGTGGCCAGCAACAGCCGCCGGGCCGTCATCTGCAGCACCTCGTCACCCCACCGCTCGGCCTCTTCGGCGGCCTCCCGGCGTTCCGGCTCGGCCGGGAACAGCGACGGGTCCGGGCGCACCCCCTCGAGGTGGCGCGCGATCAGCCGGTTGGTCTGGACGTGCTCGCCGTCGAGGAGCAGGGCGGGGACGGTCCCGAGGCGGTCCATCATCGCGAGTTGGCGATGGGTGCTGCCATCGACCGTGCGGATCGGGCTGCGGTGGCCCGGGAAGCCCGCTGCCCGGACGAGCAGCGGATGGGGACCGGTCGGCAGCACGACCAGCGTGTAGCCGATGCCCTTGTGGCGGAGCATCAGCGTGGCGCTCCGGCAGGCGTGTGAGCCGCGGATCACATAGACCTTGGCGGGCATCGGTCGATCCTTGCAGCTGGGGCCGCGGCGCGGCGGTCTACCCGCCACCGCCGGGCGGGGGCGCATCTCCTGCCGCCCGGGCGCGGTAGGAGCGCACCTTCGTACGGTTCCCGCACACGGCCATCTCGCACCATCGCCCCGAGTGGTTGCGGGAGCGGTCGTAGAAGGCCCACTGGCAATCGTCGGCGGCGCACGCCTTCACCCTTTCCCAGCTGCCGTCCTGCACGGCGAGGGCGACGGGCACGAGCAGTCGCGCCAGCGCGCCGTCCAGGCCCCCGGCCTCCGGCTCCAGCACCGCTTCTCCGCCGGAGGTGAACCGCACCTGCAGTCGCCCGCGGCAGGCGAGGCGGTCGAGTGCGAGCCAATCGGCGGGGACGTTCCCGTTGTTGGCGAACATGTGCTTGCGCAGCTCTTCACGCACCTCCACGGCGCGGCGTAGGTCTCCCTCGCTCAAGCGTGGGGCGGCACCTCGCTCCAGCAGGCCGTTCGACCGCAGCCACTCTCCCAGCTCCCGGGGGGAGGAGAGCGCGTCGGTTTCGCGATCGCGGTCCACGGTGTTGACGTAGTCGATCACGAGCGACAGCCCGTTCGGTACCTGCTGGGTCTTGGTGGCCATCTGACGAATTCTCCTTGACACCATCGTATCGCTGATGTAGGTTTCAGCCCCCAGGAAACCGGCTATTCTAGAACGGAGGTGTCAGGATGCGTCCACTGTCAGCAGTGCCAGCACCGTTGAAGGTCGGCGTCGGAGCCCTGGGCTCCCGGCTTCTCGGCCCCGTGCGCGCCGATTCGCTCGACCGTGCCGCAGTCGAGGGCGCCGATCCGTCGCACTCCCTCTTCCTCGCCGGGCGGGCGGCTCGTCTGACGTCGATGCGCCACCGTCTGCGGCTGGCAGAGGGGGTCGAGCGGCTCGCGGCGTCGGGTTCGTCACGCTGCAGGTCGGTCGTGGGCGGCAACGCCGCTGCGCTGTCGGCCAACCGCGACCGACTCGCCGAGCTCGCGGCGCTGCTCCGCGACGGCACGCCCGTGTACGCCGCCGGCGTCGCACGTCTGCGCCTACTGCTCACGGATCCCTGCAGTCCGGCACACGCCGGAGACGCGGCAGCCCTGACCGCGGCGCTCGACGTGGCAAGGCGGGCGATGGCAGGGCACGCCCAGCGCGACGTCGCGGCCGGCCGGCGGGCGCGGTCTTCAAGGTGGGCAGGACGGGCGGGGGCCTCCTACCGCATGCCCGACTGCGCGTGGGTACACGGGCGCCGGGAGGGATCGTGAGCAGCTATCCGGGCCCACTGCGACGCGATCGGCAGCGAGCGTGCGTTCTGCCGGCCTGAACGGAGAGATCGCCCGCCAGCGGGAGATCGAGATCAAGCGCCTCGCCGAGAGGCCGGGTCGGCCGCCGGCGGAAGCGGCCGCCGGCGACGGGCTCGCACGTAGCGCACGCATGAGTCTGCGCTCAGCGTTGCGGAGGGCACTCGATCGAGTGGCAGGGGTCCGTGGCACCGGGCACCAACACCATCGTGAGCCGGCCCGCAGCGGTCCCGTCCCGAAAGCCTGAACCGGCGATGGCGTAGGATCGGCGACGGTGTCCACCACCCCCGCCGTCGCTGCCCTTTCACTCGTTCCCTCCCAGGAGGAGACGATGCTCAGGGAAGCCGTGTCGGGCATCTGCGCGAGCTTCGGCCGCGACTACATGCAACGCAAGCGCGACGAGGGAGAGCCGCCGAGCGAGCTGTGGGACGCCCTCGCCTCGAAAGGCTACCTGGGGGTCAACATCCCCGAGGACTACGGGGGCGGCGGCCTGGGCATGGCGGCGCTCTCATGGGTCGGCGAGGAGATCGCCGCCGCCGGCTGCGCGCTGCTGCTGATCGTCGTCTCCCCGGCGATCGTGGGGAGCATCCTCGTGCGTCACGGAACCGACGAGCAGAAGGATCGCTGGCTTCGCGGCATCGGCAGGGGGACCACGAAGATCGCCTTCGCGATCACCGAGGCGGACGCGGGCACCAACTCGCACAACCTCGGGACCTCTCTGCGGCGCGATGACGGCCGCTTCCTGCTCAACGGCCAGAAGACCTTCATCTCGGGGGTCGAGGACGCGGACGCGGTGCTGGTCGTCGCCCGCATGCGCCTGCCGGACGGCAAACTCGGACTGCCCACGCCCGTGATCGTCGACGTCGACGCTCCCGGGTTCACGCGGCAGGCGATCCCGATGGCCGTGCGCGGGGCGGACAAGCAGTGGACGTTGTTCTTCGACGACGTCGAGCTCGATGAGGAACGGCTGATCGGTGGCGAGAACGGCGGCCTCGGGGTGCTGTTCGACGGCCTCAATCCCGAGCGCATCATGGGCGCTTCGATCTCCACGGGGGTGGCGCGCCTGGCGCTCGAGAAGGGTGCCGCCTACGCCCGCGAGCGGCAGGTGTGGGGACAGCCGATCGGAGCCCACCAGGGCGTGGCTCACCCCCTGGCGGAGGCGAAGATCGAGCTCGAGCTGGCCCGCCTGATGACGCAGAAGGCCGCGGCCCTCTACGACGCAGGCGTCCCCGGCGCCGGCGAGGCGGCCAACATGGCCAAGTACGCAGCCGCGGAGGCCGGGATCAAGTGCGTGGACCGCGCCATCCAGGCGCACGGCGGCAACGGCTTCGCCCTCGAGTACGGCCTCAGCGACCTGTGGTGGGGAGTGCGCGTGGCCCGAACGGCACCGGTGTCACGCGAGATGGTCCTCAACTACGTGGCCGAGCACTCGCTCGGGCTGCCGAAGTCCTACTGACCGCTCCCCCACCCGAGCCCGCGAGGACGATCGAGTTAGGGTGCCCTAATTAGGGTTGCCTAAGTTGTGGTATGGTCGCCTCGCGAATGCCGAGTGCGCAGGTCGGAAATAGGGTAGCGGTGTTGCGGTGACGGGCGATCCGCGGACCATCGCGGGGGACGCCGACGGCTCCGGAGGAGCGTCTGCGGAGGTGATTCGGCGGCCGGGAGAGCGCCTCAGCTTCTACATCTGGACAGCGCTCGCGCTGACGGGAGCCGTGAGCGTCGTGATCCTCGGCTGGCACGCCACCGGCGGGACCACCGACCCGACGTCGCTGCCGCCCGGCCACCAGCTCAGCCGCACGACCGTCGTCCTCGACAGCGCGATCCTGGTGCTGCGGGAGGGCCTCGAGACGATCCTCGTCCTGGCGGCGGTGATGGCGAGCTTCCTCGGTGCCAATCGCGTCTACAGGCGCCCGGTGGCGCTCGGTGGCGGCGGCGCTATCGCCGCGGGGGTGGGGACGTGGTTCTTCGTCGTGTGGCTGATCGGTCGCTTTCACGGCGGGGAGTTCGACGTCCAGGCCGCCACCGGCCTTCCCGCCCTCCTCGTGCTGCTGATCGTGATGAACTGGTTCTTCCACAAGGTCTACTGGACCGGCTGGATCTCCCACCATCACCGACGGCGCAGGGGCCTGCTGTCCGCCGACCCTGAGACCAACCAGCGGCGGATGCTGCTCGGGCTCGCGCTGCTCGGTTTCACATCCGTGTATCGGGAGTGCTTCGAGGTGGTGATCTTCCTGCAGAACCTGAGAGAGCTGTATGGCGCGAGCATGGTGCTCGAGGGCGTGGTTCTCGGGCTGCTGTTCACGGCCGCCGCCGGCGTGCTCACGTTCGCCCTGCACCAGCGGCTGCCCTACAGGCGGCTGCTGATCATCACCGGGGTGATGCTGCTGTTCGTGCTGGTCGTGTCCGTCGGCGAGGAGGTCAACGAGATGCAGCTCGCGGGCTGGATCGGCACGAGCGAAGTGCACGGCGTGTACTTCCCCGGTTGGACGGGCACGTGGTTCAGCCTGTTCAACAACTGGCAGACGATCGCCGGTCAGCTGATCGCGCTGGCGCTCGTGCTCGGCTCCTATGTCGCGGCCCAGTATTTGCGCGTGTGGCGGCCCCGCAAACGCGGTGCCCGCGTCGCGACGCGGGCGGAGCGAATCCCCGAGCAACCCGCAGACATCGCGGTCGCGGCGCTGCCGGGAGGGCTTCCCGCGACCTGACGCCCACCGCGCCCGCGGTGGCTACGCCCCCACCGCCGACGGCTGCGTCGCCGCGGTGACCTCGTAGTCGGCGAGCGCGGGGTGGGCGAGCATCTCGCGGTGGCGCCTCGGCGTCCACGGCCACAGGCTGGGCAGCCCGTCGGCGCCGATGTACCAGCTGCTGCAGCCGGTCGTCCACACGGTGCCGGGCATCGCGCTGCGCAGCTGGGCGTTGAAGCGTTCCGTCGCGGCGGTAGTCGGGGTGGCGCTCGCGAGCGCGCCTGCGCGGAAGCGCTCGATGAACCACATCGCGTAGTCGGCCTGCGTCTCGGCCACCGAGATCAGAGACTGGTTGCCGACGGGACTGTGGGGGCCCATCAGGCAGAACAGGTTGGGGAAGCCCGGCAGCGCCACCGTCAGGTAGCCGTTGGGCTCGTCGGGCCAGAGGTCCTCGAGCGTCTCGCCGTGGGGCCCCACGAGCTCCATCGGCCGCATGTACGCGTGCGCGTCGAAGCCGGTGGCCAGAACGAGCACGTCCAGCTCGTGCAGAACGCCGTCCGCGGTGCGGATCCCCTGCGGCTCGACGCGCTCGATGCGCTCGGTGACGAGCTCGACGTCGGGCCGCTGCAGCGCCGGATAGAAGTCACCGGACATCACCAGGCGCTTGCACATCGGCTCGTACGTTGGGGTCAGCTTGCCCCGCAGCTGTGGATCCTCGATGGTCGCGAGGTTGCGCCGGCAGACGGCGGCGATCGCGCGTCGCTGCCAGCAGGGGCGCACCACGGCTTCGCCGAGCGTGTGCTCCATCCATTCCTGGGCGACCCGGTAGGCGAGCCGGTTGAGCTCGGGATAGCGGTGCAGCAGCCACTTCGTCATGCGCGTGTAGCGCCGGTTGGGGGAGGGCAGGATCCACTGCGCCGTGCGCTGGAAGAGGCTGTAGCGGCTCGCCACGCCCGCCAGCGCGCAGGTGATCTGCACGCCCGTCGACCCGGTGCCGACGACGCCGACCCGCCTGCCCGCCAAGGGCACCGAGTGGTCCCACCGCGCCGAGTGAAAGGCCGCCCCGCCAAACGAGTCGAGCCCGTCGATGTCCGGATAGCGGGGGTGGTGCAGGACGCCCGTGGCCGAGATCAGGAAGTCGGCCGATTCCTCCGTGCCCGCCGCGGTGCGCAGCCTCCAGCGCTCACCGTCGTGACTCGCGGCGACGATCTCGGAGTCGAAGCGGATGTGTGCCCGCAGTCCGTAGCGGTCGGTGATGCGGTCGAAGTAGGACCAGATCTCCGCGCCGGATGAGAACTGCCGCGACCAGTCGGGGTTCGGGGCGAACGAATACGAGTAGAAGCGCGACGGCACGTCGCACGAGAGCCCGGGGTAGGTGTTCTCGCGCCACGTCCCTCCCACCGCGCCCGCCTTCTCGTGGATCGTGAAGCTGTCGATGCCGGCCTCGCGGAGCTTCACGCCCATGCACAGGCCCGACATCCCGGCGCCGACGACCGCGACACTGGGGTTCCGGTTCACGCCGCCAAGCTTATGCGTCCGGCGTCCCTGCCGCGCTCGCCCGCTGCGCGGCGAGCTAGAAGTCGTGGTCGGCGAGCCTCAGCCCGCGACGCCGCCCCGCCTCGCCGAGGGCGCTCATCGCGGGCACCATCTCGCTCGTGACCAGTCCGTGCTCCTGCGTGAGCTCGTCGATGATCTGGAACGACCGCGCAGTGCGCTCGGGGGTGTCGACCGTGATCGTCAGCACCGGCACGTGGCGCGTGATCTGGAAGAACCTGTCGCCGTGCGGGGGGTGGTCGCCGTGGAAGCCCCAGATGCCGTGCAGCGCGGTCACGCCCGCGGAGTCCGACTCGCGCAGCCGGCGCACAATCGCCTGGTGCAGCTGCAGCCCTTCGTGGGTGGCGGCGTGCGAGCTGTAGACCATCAGCTTCTGCCACATCGCAAGACCGTGCCCGTCGGTTCCCGGGAGCTCCTGTGGCGCCGCCAGCAGCTCGCCGTCGCGCTTGCACACGCGCACGCGCTCGAGCGTCATCAGGGGGTCATCCAGCATGACGCCGAGCTCGGGAAGTACCCGGGCGATGCTCTCGCCGGAGCCGACCGCGATCACCATCACGGGCACTTCGGCGTTGCGGGCGAAGAACCTCGCGCGTGCGCGGCGCCCCCGGCGCGTCCCGTCCACGCCCGGCAACACGGTCGCACCCGACAGTCCGCGGCGGTACAGCAGGTCCGTGATCGCCGCGAACGCAGGCGACCCGTCCACCTTCTCCTGGCGGCCTACGTACACCGTCACCTTGATCGCCTCCCGGAGCGACTCGGGGAGCGCCACCGAGCCGACCTCCCCCCTCAGAAGGCGGGCCCGCTCGAGCGTCACCAGTCCCTTGCGCTGGATCTCCAGGACTGTTTCGAGCATCGACTCGATCCGCTCCCGCCGGTCGACGGCGACCGACACGACCGGCAGGTCTTCGGAGAGCGACAGCAGCCTGTCGGTGTGCAGGTGGTGAAGCCGCCCGAAGCCTTCGGCGCCCCGCAGCAGGATGCTCGCCTGCAGCCCCTGCTCCCCGTAGGCGTCGAGCAGGGCGTCCCCTACCAGCGCGTCGCGGGTGCGGTCGCGCTCGCCGAAGTAGGTGGTGAGCTTCAGGCAGTCCTCGCCGAACACACCGGGGGGGCCGCTCACAGCTGTGCTCCGATCGCGTGCCCGACGAAGGCCGCCCCGAATCCGACGAACAGGCTCACGCCGAGGTTCAGCCGCGCGCGCCGGAACTGCCTGTCTTCGGCAAGGCGATGGCTCTCGAGCATCCAGGTGGAGAAGGTTGTGTAGGAGCCGATCGTGGCCGTGCCCGCGATCAGGAGCACGTTGCCCGCAAGCGAGGAGCCCGTCAGCACGCCGAGGATCAGCGTGCCGCTGATGTTGACGGCGAACGTTCCGTAGGGGAAGTCGCGACCCGCGTGCTCGGCGACCAGCGAATCGAGCAGGAACCTGCCGATCGCCCCGACACTCCCCCCCGCCCCCACCGCTGCCCACAGCCACACGCTCACGCGATCGCCCCGGTGCGACGTACGATCGAGGTTGCGAGCCATATGGCCGCCATGCCGGCGGCGATGCTGACGAGGGCATACGCGACCGCGACGCCATAGCGGTGGAGTTCGACGATCTTCAGCAGCTCCACCTGCATGGTCGAGAAGGTTGTGTAGGCGCCGCAGAAGCCGGTGCCTAGCAGCGGTCGCCGATAGGTGGACTGCGGCAGGCGCTCCTGCAGCCGTGTGGCGAGGTACGCCAGCGCGAACGAGCCGCTGACGTTGATCACGAGGGTGGCCCACGGCCAGCTGCCTCCGGCGCTGGTGACGTGACGCCCGATCCAGACCCTGGCCACCGCGCCGAGGGCACCGCCCGCCGCGATCGCCGCCAGCTCTCGGCCGTCAAGCCTCGGCATCGCAACCCCCCACCTGCGCGCACGCCGGGATGCTCACCACCTGTGGGAGCGTCGGGATGCCCACCACCCGGTCGAGCGCCGGGAGGCTCACCACCTGCATGGCCCAGTCAGGAAGGGTCGGCACAGCTGTCTGCAACTCCTCTCGCGCTCGAGTGGTCTTTCGCGAAAGGAGCCATCAGCCCTTGTGCTGGCGTGGGCGGTTCGGGTGCCCGCTGCTTCCGGGCCACCCGCCAGGACTCCATCTGGCCCTCACAAGATAACGACGTGCCGTGGTTACGGCTGGGTCAGCTGTGTCAGCCGCGCCCGTGCCTGCGCAATCGACCCGGCCTGCTCGTACAGGTCCGCCCATGGGTCGCGCTTGCGTGCCAGGCGACGGAACACGTTGTGCACGGTGAAGCGCCTGGGCTCGGCGCGGCCGAGCTCCTCCCAGTCCAGCGGCACGGCGACGGGCGCGCCATCGAGGGCGCGGACCGCATAGGGGGCCACCGCCGTCTGGCCGTATCCGTTGCGGGCGAGGTCGAGGTACACGCGCTCGCCCCGGCGATCCTTGCGCTGCTCGATCGTGAAGTTGTGCGGGTCTGCGTCGATCACGCGCTCAGCCATCGAGCGGGCGAACGCGCGCACCTCCTCGAAGCCGGCCTTCGCGTCGAGCGGGGCGAGCACGTGAAAGCCGCGTGAGCCGGTGCTCTTCAGATAGGGGCGCAGTCCGACCTTGCGCAGGAGGTCGCGCAGCGCCCTCGCCCCCTCACGCAGTGCGGCCAGCTCCCCGTTGGAGGGGTCGAGGTCGAACACGAGCAGGTCGGGGTTGTCGAGCGCCGCCGTACGCGACAGCCACGTGTGCGGCGTCACGCACGCCTGGCCGGCCAGGTACACGAGCGTCTCGGCGTTGTCGATCACGACCTGTTCGATGCTTCCGCCGCGCTTGCGCGGCACGAGCACGCGCTGCACGAACGCCGGGAAGTAGGCGGGCGCCTGCTTCTGCTGGATCTCCTCTCCCTCGATCCCGTCCGGGTAGCGCTGCATGTGCAAGGGGCGTCCCCGCACGTGGGGGAGCATCGCCGCCGCCACCTGCTGGTAGTAGCGGGCGAGGTCGACCTTGCTCGTCCCGTCGGGGAACAGCGCCTTCTCGGGATTGGAGATCTCGATGCCCGCGACGAGGGTCATTCGGCCACCCGATCACTACCCGGACTGCGCAGGCATGCCACGATGTTGCCCGGTGAGGCGCACCGCCCGACCCGTCGCCCTTGTCTTGTCCGTCGCCCTGGTGGCGTGCGGAGCGGGCGGGGCGGCAAGCTCGAACGGATCATCGAGCCCACCCGCCACGACGTCGGCCGCCACGGGGGTGCGGTTGGTGCAGGTCGGGCACTTCTCCCAACCACTCGGCGAGACCGCCGCGCCCGGTGATCCGAGCCGGCTGTTCGTGGTTCAGAAAGCCGGCCAGGTGATGCTGATCCGAAACGGACACACCCAGGCGCACCCGTTTCTCGACATCTCCGACTCGGTGTACTCCGAAGGCAGCGATGAGCAGGGGCTCCTCGGACTGGCATTCCCGCCCGACTACGCGAGCACCGGTCTCTTCTACGTGGACTACACGATCCCGGGCAACGACATCAGGGTCGTACAGTACCGGCGCTCCGCCAGCACGCAGAACCTGGCGGATCCGGCGAGCGGGCACGTCGTGCTGACGATTGCCCACCGGTACTCGAACCACAACGGCGGCCAGCTCGCCTTCGGTCCGGAAGGCGACCTCTACATCGGCGTCGGCGACGGCGGCAGCGAGGACGACCCCGAAAACAACGGGCAGAACACCGACACGCTGCTCGCCAAGATCCTGCGGATTGATCCGTCTCCGGGGGGCGGCTACTCGATCCCGTCCAGCAACCCGTTCGCCGGCCGGCCGGGCAGGCGCGGCGAGATCTGGGCCTACGGGCTGCGCAACCCGTGGCGGTTCTCGTTCGACCGCCTCACGGGCGCCCTGATCATCGGGGACGTCGGCCAGGATCTGCAGGAGGAGGTGGACTTTGCACCGCCCCGGACGGGCGCCGGGGCGAACTATGGCTGGAGCGTCTGGGAGGGAGACCGCCGGAACAAGTCCGGCAGTGCGCCACACGCTGTGTTCCCGGTTCTCGTGGCCCGCCACAGCGACGGCTACTGCGCGATCATCGGCGGATTCGTGGTCCGCGATCGCTCGCTTCCCGGCCTCTACGGCCGCTATCTGTTCGGCGACAACTGCCGTGCCCAGATCGAGTCGGTCAAGCTCGGGCGTGGGAGTGCGAGGGGCCTTCGTGCCACCGGGCTGCAGGTGGATCAGGCCTCGTCGTTCGGCGAAGACGCGCGGGGGCACATCTACGTCTCTTCGCTGGGCGGAACGGTCTACCGCATAGAGCGCCGCTGAGGGGTTGCAGGGAGCCCCGCTGACGGGCCGCGCCGAGCGCCGCTCAGGGGCCGCGCCGAGCGCCGCTGAGGGGTTGCAGGGAGCCCCGCTGACGGGCCGCGCCGAGCCCGCTGACGGGCCGCGCCGAGCGCTGCTGAGGGGCCACACCGAGCGCCGCTGACGCCATCCGGTGCAAGGGCGGTCTCCGTAAGGCCGGCAGCGTCGCTTTACGTAGTTTCACGCACCCTTGTGGCTTCCGTCTGGTGCCAAAAGGGCATCACAAAGCGGTTCTTGCGTGAGCCGGCGCGCGCCCCGGTGTGCGTCGCTCAAGGGGGGACGGGGGGCGACCGATACGACCGGCGCCCGGACCGTCCGCGTCCTCGCGGATGGCTCGGTTGCGTACCGAACCATCAAAAGGAGTAACCGAGAATGTCTCTCATCAAGAAGAGCAGGCGTCTGCTTGCTGTTGTCATCGTTGCCGTCCTCGCCCTCGGCGGGGTGGCGGCATTCGCATACTGGACCAGCTCCGGGGAAGGCACGGCCACCGTCACGGCCAGCTCCGGCGGCGCCGGCTTCGAAATCACCGGCACCGCGGAAGGCCTCTACCCCGGCGGCACGGTGGAAGCCAAAATCAAAGTCAAGAACAAAGACGTGAAACAGCCTGAGTTCCTGACGAAACTCATCACGACGGTGAAAGAAACGTCGGGTGCCGGCTGCGAAAAAACCTGGTTCGAAATCACCGCCGGCGGCGAACAGGAACCGAAAATCGAGCTCGCCGCAAACGAAACCAAGGAATACACGGTCAGTCTGAAGATGAAGGACGAAGCCGTGAACCAGAACGCCTGCAAGGGCTCGACGGTCACGCTCAAGGGCGTCGCCTCCTAGACAGGTCCCAGTGGTTCGGCACGGGCCTTGGACGGCCTGAGGCACGGGTGGCGGCACACGTCGCCACCCGTGGTCCTCGCCGCTGAACGAACCATGCTCGCGACAGCCGGCGTGTGACATGCGCGCCGACCGACCGTGGTCACGAGACCCTGCTTGCCCGGCGATGTGCGTGGCTCAAGAGGCGCTCTGACAAGACCGATAGGAGCCGCGCCTGGACCGTCCGGGTTGCGGACGGACTGCGTACCGAACCAATCAAAGGAGTACACGAAAATGTCTTTCTTCAAAATGAGCAAGCGTCTGCTTGCAGTTGTCATAGTTGCCGTCCTCGCGCTTGGTGGGGTTGCGGCATTCGCATACTGGACCAGCTCCGGCGAAGGCACGGCCACCGTCACGGCCAGCTCCGGCGGCGCCGGCTTCGAAGTCACCGGCAGCTCCGCAGGGCTCAGCCCGGGCGGCACCGTTGAAGCGAAAGTCCTGGTCAAGAACAAGGACGTGAAACAGCCCGAGTTCCTGACCAAGCTCGTCACGAGCGTCAAAGAAACCTCGGCGGTGGGCTGCGAAAAAGTCTGGTTCGAAATCCCCAGTGGCGCCGAACAGGAACCCAAAGTCGAGCTCGCCGCTGGTGAAACGAAGGAATACACGGTCAGTCTGAAGATGAAGGACGAAGCCGTGAACCAGGACGCATGCAAGAGCGCCACGATCACGCTCAAAGGCGTGGCCTCCTAAGCAGGGGCGCTGTGGTTCGGCGCAGGCCCTAGACGGCCAATGGACACGGGTGGCGGCACGCGTCGCCACCCGTAATCCGTCAATGCACGACACCACGACCGTCGCATCGGAACGCGAGCTGCGTGACAGCTCTCGCGCGCCGCTCGGCGGGTGACCCAGGAGGCCTCCAGAGAGGAGCCGGATGTGGAGCTGCCCACCCGATCGCTGATCAAGGCCCGCGGAGGCATAGGCGCCGCCGTGTTGCTGTGCTGTCCCACGCTCGGCGCGGGTGGCGCGTGGGCGGTGGCCACGGTGGCAAGACCGGCCGGCCAGCACCCGCCCCCGATTCCCACGCTGGGCACGATGCCGCCGGCCACCACCAAACAGGTGTGGGCTGCGTTCTCGTTCTCGGACAAGCAGCGCCGCATCTACTTCCAGTGCTCCCTCGACGGAGCCCCGTTCCACGACTGCTCCTCGCCGATCCGCTACGGGCCGGCGACCTACGTCGGCCGGGTGAAATGCAAGGGCCAGCCGAAGAACGCCAGAAAGGTCAAGTGGTGCCGCCGCACGATCACGAGCAAGCGCCCGGCCCTGTCGGCGGGGGCGCACACCTTCAAGGTGAGGGCCCTGCTGGGCAAGGTGGCGGGCGCGCCCGGGACCTACACGTGGACGATCCTCGGTGGCGCCGCGCCGGCGCCCGGACCGGCCCCCGCACCCGCGAGCACACCGGCGAGCACACCGGCCAGCCCCCCCGCGAGCACGCCGAGCCCCCCGGCGCCTGCGCCCCCCACCGGTGGTGGCAGCGCTCCGGTGGGGCAGCCCGCGACCTTCTCGATCTCGGGGAACCCGGAAGGCACCATGTACCCGGGGGCACCGGCTCGCCGCATCCCGCTCGCCCTGAAGAACTCCAACAGCGTGGCCATCTACGTGACCGCGCTGACCGTGACCGCGGCCAGTGAAAATCCGGAATGCCCCGTTGAAGAAAACCTCCTCATCACCCAATCGAACGTCACCGCGCTGACTCCGATCGTGATCCCCGCAGGCGGGTCGGTGACGCTGCCCACGCAGGGGATCACCGCGCCCGCGATCCAACTGCTCGATCTGCAATCGGTGAACCAGGATGGGTGCAAGGGCTCCACCTTCATCCTCAGGTATTCGGGGAGCGCCTACGAGTGAAGCGGCTGCGGCCCAGACCTCTCTCCGTCCTCGTCGGGACGTTTCTCGCGGTGGTGGTCGCGTCTCTGACCGTCACCGCGGCCGCGTACTGGGGCGGGTCCGGCACGGGGACCTCGCTGGCGGCCGTCAGCGACTTCGAAGTGCCGGTCCTGAAAGCGGTCGCGGGAGCGGAAACCGTGCAACTGGAATGGAGTGCGGTCACGCCCCCCGGCTCCGGCGCGGTGCAGTACTACGTCACCGGCGAAGGCGGCGCCTTCGGCACGGGGTGTCCCACCTCCGCCACCCCCTCGACCGTTACCAGCTGCACCGAGACGGGCGTCTCGATCGCGAGCCACACCTACCAGGTCACGGCCGTGTGGCGCTCGTGGACCTCCGCCAGCGAAAAACAGACCGTGACCGTCACCTCGGGGCCGGCCACCCACCTCGTGCTGCAGGCGTCGAAAACCGAACTCGTGGCCGGTGAAGCCGCAAACCTGACCGTCACCGCCAAGGACGCCGCCAACAGGACGGTGACCTCCTACACGGGCTCGCACAACCTCGTCTTCGAAGGCGCCACCGCTGCTCCGAGCGGAACCAAACCGAGCGTCAGCAGCGAAACCGGCACGACTGTCGCCTTCGGCGAAGCCACTGCCGTCAAATTCACCGCGGGGGTGGCGAGCGTGGAAGGCGCCAACAACGGCCAGCTCAAGCTCTACCGCCCCGAAGAAGCCAAACTGAAAGTCAAAGAAGGGACGCTCACCAACGAAGGCGCGCTCGTCGCGGTCAAAGTGTCCGTGGGCTTGTTCAAGAGCTTCCACGTGGTGTCGGTGGCAGCCGAACCCGAAGCCGGGGCCGCGTTCGAAGTCAAACTGACCGCGTGGGACGAATGGCACAACGTGATCACGACCTACGTCCGGACGCACAAACTGAAATATGAAGGAGCCCTCAGCTCGCCCAGCGGCAAAGCGCCGACCTACTCGGCGACCACCGAACCGACGTTCACGGCGGGCGAAACGAGCATCACCGGCTTCCGCTTCTATCACGCGGGCGCGAACACGCTGAAGGTTCTCGAAGAAACCACGGCGAGAGAAGGCACCGCCGCGATCACCGTCAAAACCGCCGCCGCGAAACGGTGGGCGTGGGACAATCCCGTCGTGACGGCGGGCAAAATCAGCTCGGCGACGTGCTTGTTCACGTGTGAAACCACGAGCATCGGCAACAGCCAGCAGTTCGAAGCCCAGGTCAGCATCACCGACGAATATGGCAACGTGGTCAGCAACATCGGCACGACGATCACGGCGAACGTAACCAAAACGGGCGGTGCGGGGCCGCTGAACAACAACACCAAAATCGCGATTCCCACGACCGGCCCCGCCGAATCGGCCGTGGCGACGCCGGTCGAATACACCTCGCCCGCCAAAGGCACCAACCAGACGACCCTTCACCTGACCACGCAGAAAGGCACGGCCTTCACGGAAGCCACCGCGGTCGTGAAATATTAGGTCGCGAGGGTCCGGAGGCAGCGGGCGCGCTGTGCGTGAACGCGTGGGCCCCTGCTCAGCAGTCGACGGCCAGCGCCGGGAGGCGGTCGCTGCCGACGCCGCTCTCCAGGCAGGCGAGGTAGGCGATCCCCCGATGGGTCCCATCGATCAGGTGCACGTGGCCGTCGAACTCTCCGATCCGCATCACGAGTCCGTTCCTCCAGGTTCCGCCGGCCATCTCGCGGATGAAGCGATCGACCCGCAGGTCGTCGTCGGGATCCCTGGTGGCGCGCAGCTCCGCGCAGCGTTCCCGGTAGATCGTCAGCAGCTCGTGGACGGTCCTGTGGCCGGCACCGGCGCTGCCCATGAAGCTCCGGAACAGGGTGCGGGTGTTCGCGAGCTCGGCGGGCGTCAGCGTCTTGAGCGCCATCGAGGCGATTCTGGGCGCAGCCATGCGGGATCTATATGGACAGGAGTCCAAACGTGCTGGCCATCGTTTGTGCCGACCGGCGGGGTTTTCGCTCGGCGGGCGGGTGTCCCAGCCGGCATCGCCTTCCTTGACCCCGTCGCGTGCCTGTGCGAAAGTCGCCGGATGCGCGCCGGGGACGCGCCCCGTCGCCGCATTCAGCCATGAGCGTCACCGAGGCCGCCGAGTCACGCTGGACCACCCACCGCGTGGTCAACCAGCCTCCTCCGCTCGCGGAATACGACCCCTTCGCCGCTGACCTGGCCCTGCAGGAGGCGCTCGTCCGCGAGGGCGGGGACTGGGGCCGGGAGCGGGTCTCCGAGCTGGCGGCGATCCTCGGCTCCGCCGAGGCGCTCGACCACGCCAGGCGCGCCCAGCGCAACATCCCCGTGCTGCGCACCCACGACCGCTACGGCAACCGGATCGACGAGATCGAATACGACCCCTCCATGCACTGGATGCTGCGCCTAGGGGTGGAGCGCCAGGTGAACACACTGCCCTGGCGGGAGGCACGCGGGGGCGCCCACGTCGTGCGGGCCTCGATGTTCCACCTCTTCAACCAGCTCGATACGGGCCCCTGCTGTCCGTTCGCGATCAACTACGCCGCGGTTCCCACGATGCGTCAGGACCCGGCCCTGTTCGCCGAGTGGGAGCAGCGACTCTCGCTTCCCGACTACGACCGCTTCGCGCAGGCCGGCATGGCCTTCACCGAGAAGCAGGGCGGATCGGACCTGCGCGCGAACTCCACCGTCGCCGAGGCGGTGGGGGACGGCTGGTACGAGCTCACGGGACACAAGTGGTTCTGCACGCATCCCGTGTTCGAGGTGTTCTTCACGCTCGCGCAGACCGACAACGGGATCACCTGCTTCGTGGCCAACCGGCCCCACCCCGGATTCCGCATCCAGCGCCTGAAGGACAAGCTCGGGGGCCGCTGCCTGGCCTCCTCGGAGGTTGAGTACGACCACCTCCCCGCGCGCATGCTCGGCGAGGAGGGGCGGGGGACGGCGTTCATCGTCGAGCAGCTCGTGTACACGCGCCTCGACACGCTGATCGCCGTCACCGGGATGATGCGGCGCGCCGTCGCCGAGGCCGTGTGGCACACCCGCCATCGCGCCGCCTTCGGGGCCCTGCTGGCCCAGCAGCCGGCGATGACGAACGTGCTCGCCGATCTCGCGCTGGAGTCCGAGGCCGCCACCACAGCCACGATCAGGCTCGCCCGCGCGTTCGACGGGGCCGCCGGCGAGGAACCCGCCTTCCGCCGGCTCGCGCTCGCGGTCCTGAAGTACTGGGTGTGCAAGCGCGGCGCGCCGCTCGCGGCCGAGGCGCTCGAGTGTCTGGGCGGGAACGGCTATGTGGAGGAGGCGTTCATGGCCCAGCTGTACCGGGACATCCAGCTCGGCACCGTCTGGGAGGGCTCCGGCAACGTGATCGCGCTCGACGTCCTGCGGGCACTCGCGCGGGAACCTGAGTCCATCGCCGCCTTCCTCGCCGAGTGCGAGCTCGCGGCGGGCACCGACACCCGCTTCGACGCCCACCTCGGGACCCTCCGCGAACGCCTGCTGGCGCCGCCCTCGAGCCTTCCCGGCGCGGAATGGGGGGCTCGCGGGCTGGTCGAGGACATGGCCCTCGCGCTGCAGGCCTCGCTGCTGCTGCGGCACGCGCCCGCTTTCGTGTCCTCCGCATTCTGCGCGGGACGCCTCGAGCGCCGGGGCCTCGCCTTCGGGGACCTGCCGGCGGGCGTTGACGGGCCCGCGATCGTCGAACGGGCGCTGGCGCTGTGACCCGTCGCGGAGTCGAGGGCCGATGAGCGCCGAGCGACCCCAAGAGGGCGGCTACAGCATCGCGTCCCTCGACGAGATGGAGAGCAACGGCAACTGGAGCCTGGTGAGACGCACGCTCGGGTGCGGGTCGTTCGGCGTGAACGTCGTCCACATCCCTCCGGGTGAGTCGATCCCCGAACACGACGAGATCGACCGCGACCAGGAGGAGATCTTCTTCATGCTCTCGGGCAACCCCTCGATGGTGATCGACGGCACCGCCGTCCCCGCCCCCGCTGGCACGTTCGTGCGCCTCGACCCCCAGCCCCGCCGCACGGTCCGCAACGACGGCGAGGAGGTCGCGTCCGTGCTGATCGTGTCGGCGCCCCGCACCAGCGGCTACCGGCCGATGGAATGGGCGTGAGGCCGGGCGCCTCGTGCACGCACGGGCGGGAGGCGTCGCGATGAGTGCGGCCGACCACCCCCTCAAGCGGGTGATCGACGACTACAACGACGCCTGGAACATGCACGACGTGCCGGCGATCGTCGCCATGCACGCTCCCGGGATGGTGTTCGAGAACCACACCGCCGGCGAGCGCGCCGAGGGCGAGCAGGTCGGTCCCCACATCGCGCGCATCTTCGAAGCGTGGCCCGACCTGCACTTCGATGCCCGCAGGATGTACCTCCGCGACGACCTCGTGGTCCAGGAGTGGACCGCAACGGCCACCCACTCCACCGAGCTGCGCCGCGGCGAGCTCCGTTCGCCACCCACGGGCGCCCGCGTCTCGTGGGACGGCATGGACATCATCCCGTGCGAGAACGGGCTGATAACGCGCAAGGACGTGTACTCGGACTCCGTCTCGATCCTCCGCCAGGTCGGGCTACTCGGCGACTGACGTCCGCCACCGCGGCCGGCCGGGCGGCGCTGGGGGTTCCCGAAGCGGCGGCGGCGGGCGGCCGGAGGTCGGGGGTCCGGAGGTCGGGGGGGCGCTGCAACGCCTGCGCTTGAGCGATGCAATTGCAACACTTAGGCCTTCGTGCTACATTCGCCGCGGACGGCGGCGCGGTGCGGGTTCCGGCCCGCCGGGGAAGCGCTCGCCGGGGAGAGTGGAGTCCGAGCGAAGGGGAGACGAGATGGTGCGCGGTCATGCTGTTGCAGTCGTGCTTGCGGTTTCTGTCCTCGTGGGTCTGGCCGTGCCGCTGAGCGCGTCCGCGACCCCGGTTGAAGGCCCGGCGGGATCGGCGTTCTACACGCCTCCGACCACCACCCCCGGCGGGAGCGTGGGCGAACTCGCGTGGTACCGCCCGGCGACTGTGAACCTCAATGTCACGCTCCCCGCCAACAAAGCCTGGACGGTCCTCTACCAGTCCACGGACCAGCACGGTCAGCCCGACTGGGTGACGGGTACGGTGATCGTGCCCACCGCGGCCTGGAAAGGAACCGGCTCACGGCCGGTGGTCACGTATGCCGAGGGCACCCAGGGTCTCGGACACTCCTGTGCTCCCTCGTTGCAGATGGCGGCCGGGACGGAGTACGACGGCGGCGCGATCATCGAATCGCTGAAAAAGGGCTACGCCGTGACGGTCACCGACTACCAGGGGTACACCAACGGAGCGGTCCCCACCTATGCCGCCGGGCGCGCCGAGGGCCAGGCAGTGCTCGACGCGGTCCGCGCCGCGCGGCAGGTTCCCGGCTCGGGCATCGCCGCGAGCACGCCGGTGATCGTGTGGGGCTACTCCCAGGGCGGCCAGGCCGCCAGCTGGGCCGCCGAGCTCCAGTCCGGCTACGCGCCCGACGTGAAGATGGTCGGCCTCGCCGCCGGGGGCGTTCCGGCGAACCTCCAGGCGATCGGCGAATTCGACAACGCCTCCGTGGGCACCGCCTTCGGGCTCGACGGGCTGATCGGCCTGAGCACGGCCTACCCCGAAGAATTCGACCTCGCTGCCCTGTCCAACGTCGCCGGGCTGGAAGCCGCCGGGAAGCTCATCAACGAGTGCGCGATCCAGTCGCTGCGTGAATTCCGTGACGTCAACAGCGCCGAATACACGATCGGCCACAAGGGCTTCACCGAACTGGAGGCCGAACACCCGGCGATCCAGAAAGTCGTCAGCGAACAGCTGCTGGGCACCAAAGCGGTGCCCGTCCCCGTGTACCACTACCACGGCCTCGAGGATGAGTTCGTTCCCGTCGCCCAGGACGTCGCCCTGCACGCCGCGTGGTGCTCGCTGCGCGTCAGCGACGACCTCCAGCTATACCCCGGAGACCACCTCCTGAGCGACCCCACGGCGATCGCCAACGTGATGAAGTGGATCGAAGAACGCCTCGCCGGCAGGAAAGCGCCGAGCACCTGCGGACAGCACTCCGCGGGCGCCACGCTCCCCTCCTCGGCGCGCCTGGTGCCCGAGACGGGCGACCTGATCGTGCCGCTGCCGGCGTGGGAACTGAGCGGCAAGGTCACCGAGGCCAAGAGCGGGATCTCCGTCGAAGTCCCCAAAGGCTCGACGCTGAGCGCCGAAGGCGACGTCACCTCCGGTCAGCTCACCGCCAACCTGTCGATCCCGCCGATCAACCAGACGATTCTCATCGGCCTGATACCGGTCACCGTCAGGGGTGCGCTGACCCCGACCGGAACGATCCACGGGACCGTCGGCCTGACGGACGCGGGGGTCTTCAGCGAGAGCGCGAGCGGCTCGGCCAACGAGCTCGTCGGCTCGGTCGGCGTGGGGCTGTTCGTGGTCCCGATCGGCTGCACCACGGTCGAACCCATCCAGCTCCCGCTGAGCATCTCCGAGCCCGTCAACGCGCTCGTCGTCGGCGGGTTCTCGTTCACGACCAAGGTGACGGTGCCCGAATTCGGTGGCTGCGGCCTCTTCGGCCCGGTGCTGTCGTCGACCATGTCCGGGCCCGGGAACACGATCGAAATGACGGCCAAACCGCCCCCGCCGATCAACTGGTGAGGCCACCGGGAGGACTGGTGAGGCCACCGGGAGGACTTGAGGCCACCGGGGAGGACTGGTGAGGCCACCGGGAGGGCCGGTGAGGTGACCGGGAGGGGCCCGGAGGCGAGCCCAGGAGTCGACCCTAGGAGTCGACCCGCAGGAGCATCCGCAGGATCGGCTCCGCCCGCCTCGCTTCCGGGCGTTCGCCCGTGATCAGATCGAGGTAGGTGTAGGACTCGATCAGGCGCACGATCACGTAGGCGAGCTCGTGGACGTCGACCGCGGGCTGGAGCCGCGAGGTGTCGGCGTGTCCCTCCAGTCGCCGCTGGATCTCGCCGATCAGGCGCTGTTGGAAGTCCGTGCGGCGCCCCGTCAGCAGCCGCATCGCGTGCTCGCCGTCTTCGCCCAGCCACCGCTGCATACCGGCGTTGGTGATGATCGTGTCGAGGAACCCCGTCACCACCTCGACGATCCTCTCGGGGCCCTCCGAGCTGACTTTTTCTTCCACCCATCTGAAGGTTGTGAGCGCGAGCGACCACACGACCTCCACGACGAAGTCGTCGCGCGAGCCGAACCAGCGATACAGCGTGACGCGGTTCACTCCGAGTTCGCCGGCGATCGCCGCCATGTCAATCCGTTCGGGCGCCAGGAAACGGCGCCTTCCCAGCCGCAGCGCGTCAGCCGCGCGTGGTCTCGCCACGACCGCCATTGCCGACAGCATCGCATCTGCGGTCCCCCGCCTCGACGGCGCGGGCCGATCGCCTCACCGCGATCCGAAGCCGGCGGCTAGCGGGGGTGGCGGCTAGCGGGGGTCGTAGGGCCCGTACGGGTCGCGGTCGAGCGGCTTGCCGGAGAGAGCTCAGGCGGTCGCGAGCGCCGGGCGGCGCTCCGACCACGGTGCCGCGCGCTCGATCGTCGCGGCCAGCGCGATCAGGGTCGCCTCCTGCCAGGGTCCGCCGGTCAACTGGACTCCGACCGGAAGGTTGCCCTCCGTGAAGTGCAGCGGCAGGCTCACCGCGGGCAGGCCCGCGACGTTGCCGAAGGCCGTGAACGACACGCTCGCCACGACCTCGGGAACGGGCAGGTCAGGGGCCGCGTGCTGGGCCTCCAGGGTCGCGCCGGCGATCGGCGGCAGGACCGCCGAGGTGGGCGTCAGCAGAACGTCGAAATCGCGCCCCCAGCGGGCGACCTCGCGGCGACTGAGCAGCTCCAGCGCCTTGGCGGCCAGCACGTAGTCGTATGCGCTCGTCTCGCCGGCGGCGGCGCGCCCCCGGGCGACATGCGGCTCCACCTTCGACCAGTCGACGCCGTCGTAGTCGGCGAGCCCCGCCTGCGTCAGCGCTACGAACGGCGGCACCATCTCTTCGGAGATCGTCGCCACCTCGACCGGCTCGACCGCATGGCCGAGCCCTTCGAGCAGCTCCGCGGCCGCCTGCGCCGCCTCCACGCAGGCCGGGTCGGTGGGGATGCCCAGCGGGGCGCTTGTCATGAGGCCGATCCGCAGTGCAGGCGGCTCGACCTCGAGCTCGGCGGTGAACGGCCGCTGCGGCGCCGGCGCGTTGTACCAGGAGCAGGCATCCGGTCCGCTGGTCACGTCGAGAACGGCGGCGGCATCCTGCACGTTGCGGGCGACGACCCCCTCGACGACCGCGCCGAGCCAGCTCTGCGACAGCCGCGGCACCCGTCCCCGGCTCGGCTTCAGCCCGACCAGGCCGCAGTAGGACGCCGGGATGCGGATCGAGCCGCCGCCGTCGTTGGCGTGGGCGATCGGGAACATGCCGGAGGCCACGGCGGCTCCCGCCCCGCCGCTCGAGCCGCCGGGTGTCCGTTGCGTGTCCCAGGGATTGCGCGTGATCCCGTAGCGGGTGGTCTCGGTGGCGGTGATCACGCCGAATGCCGGCGTGGTCGTCCTGCCGCACAGCACGAAGCCGGCGCGTACGAACGCGTCGACGATCATCTCGCTCTCCTCGCTGGGGCCCTCGGGGGCGCCGTTGGACCCGTATGTCACGGGCCAGCCCGCGACCGGTGTCAGATCCTTGATCGGGATCGGCACCCCGAGGAAGGGCGCGTCCTCTCCGGCGGCGATCCGCCGGTCGGCCTCTGCCGCGGCGGTGCGCGCCTGCTCGTCGTTGCGAAGCGCCATCACGTTGAGGGCGGGGTTGCGCTCGTCGACGGCTGCGAGGCACGCGTCGAGGAGCTCGCTGGAGGAGATCTCACGGCGGCGGAGCGCGGCGGCGAGATCGCTGGCTGTGGAGGACGGTCCGAGATCGCTCATCTCGCGACCGTATCACCGGCCGCGAGCAGGAGGCGGCTCAGACCGCAGGCGTCGCCCGGCTCGTGCGCCTGACGCTGATCTCGACGGCGGCGGGCGCGGCGGCGAGGGTCTCGTGCAGCTCCACGACGCGTCCCGCGAGCTCGGCGAACGGCACCGGCCGGGAGATCAGATAGCCCTGGGCACAGTCGCAACCCAGCGCTGACAGGTGATCGAGCACCTCTCGCGTCTCGATCCCCTCCGCCACCACCTCCAGCTCCAGGTGTCTGGCGAGGTTGATCGTCGACCGTACGACGGCGTCCGCCCGCGGGTCGGTGCAGATGTCGCTGACGAAGCTGCGGTCGATCTTGATCTCACTCGCGGGCAGCCTTGCCAGGTAGTCGATCGACGCATTGCCTGTGCCGTAGTCGTCGATCGACACCCCGAACCCGGCCGCGCGCAACTCCTGGAGCACGGCCACGGCCGCATCGGGATCGGTCAGCGTGGCGCTCTCTGTGACCTCGATGGTGACCCACCCGGGGTCGACGTCGTGACGGCTCGCGATCTCCAGGACCTGCGCCGGCAACGCGGCGTCGAGCAGGTTGCGGGCCGAGAGGTTGATCGAGACGTCGAGCTCCAGGTCGTCGGCGCGCCAGCGCGCGAGGTCGCGCACCGCCTGACGCACGATGTTGGAGGTCAGGGGCGAGATCAGCGCCGTCTGCTCGACCGTCGTGACGAAGTCCACCGGCGCGAGCAGGCCCTTCTCCGGGTGCTGCCAGCGCACCAGCGCCTCGGCTCCCGTGACCCGGCGTGTCTTCAGGTCGAGCTTCGGCTGGTAGTGGAGGATGAACTCGCCGTTCTCCAGCGCGCCGCGCACCTGGCCGAGGAGGCTGAGACGCTCGGGGTCGAAGTGGTCGCGCTCGGGCGAATATTCCTCGACGCTGCTGCCGGTCACGCGAGCACGCCCGAGCGCGGCCTCGGCGTGGCGTATCAGCTCCTGGGCGTCGTTGTTTCCGCCCCCGATGCGGGCGATCCCGATGCTCACCTCGACGTTCACGCCGACCCCGTCGAGCACCACGGGTGGCTCGAGCGCGCGCTGGAGCGCTTCCGCGACGCTCGCGGCTCCGCCCTCGGGTAGCGGGCAGGACAGCAGCGCGAACTCGTCGTTGCCCACGCGGGCGACGAGCGACACGTCGCCGAGGTCGTGCTCCAGGCGGCGTCCCACGGCGCACAGCAGCTCGTCGCCGGCGTCGCTGCCGAAGGTGTTGTTGATCTGCTTGAAGCCTTCGATGTCCGCGATCAGGACCGCGCCCGGACCCGGCGGGTGGCCTGCGGAGAGCATCGCGTCCAGGCGCTCCATGTAGAGCGTGCGGTTGGCGAGGCCGGTGAGCTGGTCATAGCGTGCGAGGCGATCGTTCTCGCGGGCCTGTTGTCGCAGCCTGCGCGAGGCGCCCGCGACGATCCGGAACAGCACCAGCCACAACAGCAGCAGGCCTCCCGCGATCAGCATCGCGATCTCCTTGTGGTCGCGCGCGATCGCGCCCGCCACCGGCTTGTAGCTGAGATACATCTCGAACGCCCCGGCAGGCCTCCCCTGCGCCGAGAAGCGCAGCGGCACGTACACCTCGATCAGCGTCCCCAGCCCGACCTCGCCGGCCGTCTCGGAGTCGGACGACGGGTTCACGATCGTGGCCTCCTCGGGATGGCCGTCGAGCGCGGCCTCGAGGTCGTCGCTCGGCTCCAGCGTGCGGCCGATGAGGGTGTGGTCGTCCGAGTAGATCACCGTGTCGCGCGCGTTCCACAGCTTGATCCGCGCGAGGTCGTGCTTGACCGCCTCCGCCTGCAGCTGACGATCGAGCTCGCGGATCCCGGCGGGGCTCACGCCGTCCTGTACCTCGCGCGGCGAGAGCCGGGGCTGGATGCCGATGCGGGCGATCAGGCGCGCAGCACGAGTCTCCTCGGCCAGCGTGCGCCCGCGCACCTGGGCCTGCAGCACGCGCGCGAGGACGAACCCCAGGACGACCATGGGGATCAGGCTCAGCACGGCGACCTGCTGCGTAAGCGTGAGTCGACCGACGGCCCGTCGAGCCGTTCTGGCACGCCACATGGAGGACCATCGGCCGATCGCGGAGGCGACCTTTAGCCTGCAGACGCTCCCCCAGCCGCCGCGCCCGCGTCACAGCCGGAGCGGACCGCCTCTCAGTCCGGTGCCGGACCCCCTCTCAGGCCGGAACCGGATCGCCTCTCAGGCCGGAACCGGATCGCCTCTCAGGCCGGAACCGGATCGCCTCTCAGGCCGGAGCCGGGCGCGTCAGCTGTTCGCAGCCGGGGGCGGGATCGTCACGAGGGCGGCGCTGCGAGCCGGGAGCGACAGCGACAGCGAGCCGCCGCTGTCGCGGAGCGAGGGCAGCGGCAGCTTCGAGTGCCACCGCCCGGAGGCCGACACTTCCTCGCCACCGAGCTTCACGTCCGTGGTCGCCAGGGTGGATGGGGCGGTGAGGCGCAGGATCGTGCCTCCCGCCGCCGCCCGTCCGTGTACCGCGAGCGTCACCCGCCGCGGCCTGGAGCCCTTCGGATAGAAGTTGACGAGCAGCAGCTCGACGGCTCCGTCCCGGCGCAGAAAGGCATGGGCGGAGAGGTCCGAGCCTGCGCTCACGGAGGTGGGCAGCACCCGCGTGCCCTGGAGTGCGTGGGTCAGCAGCAGCCCGTACCACTCGGGGTTGGGCCGCAGGGACGCGCCTTCGCCGACGAGCGCGGTGTAGGACTCCGGCAGGTTCAGCAGGGTGTGGAAGTCGACCCCCCTCAGGCCGGCCCTCATCGCCCGTGCGACGTAGTCGGCCGCCCACAGCGCCGACGCGAAGGTGTTGCTGACTCCGGGCTCCCCCTTGCATGAGATGTCGTTGGTCTCGTCGAGCTCCAGCGGCGCCCCGGCTGTGCGCTGGATGGCTCCGAGCGTGCTCAACATGACGGTCTCTTCCAGCCTCACCTCCGCGCTCAGCAGCTGGGAGGCCGTCGGGTTGTGTTCGCACGCGGTCAGCGGGTAGTAGTGATCGGTCAGGATCGCCGGGTGCTGGGCGATCGATTCCCACACCCACGGGAGCGGCGGTTCGCCCGTGGACACGTCGGGGGCGGCGACGTCCGTCCCGGGCGCCGACGAGGTGATCGCCTCGCGGTAGGCGTCCAGCTCGCGGACGTAGTCGGAGAAGTTCCAGCGTGACCCGCGCAGCCCGAAGGTGCCGAAGCGGTCGGGCTCGTTGCCGACGGCGATCCCGGCGAGGCCGCGGCGCAGCACCCGCCGCGCGGAGGCGGCCTCCTCGGCCACCAACCTGGGTTCGTAGTGGGCGAGGTTCATCGTCAGGAGCACCTTCCAGCCCGTCTGGCGGGTCACCGATGCCAATGTCTGCAGGTCGGCGGTCGTGACCGGGTGCGTCGCCCAGCGGGGGGCCGGTGTCCCGGGCTGCTCCCACGTCACGTACCTGTTCACGGACCCACCGCCGAAGCGCAGCGTCCCCCGGCCCAGGGAGCGCAGCATGTGCGCCAGCGTGCCACCCTGGACGAGCGTCGGGAGGCTCGACAGGGTCGTTGACTCGAACGACAGTCCCAGGAAGTCGGCGGGCACACGGTGCCCCGGCGCCGCCGTCCAGACGGCTACGGATGCCGGCGCTTCGGCAGCCTCGGGCTCGCCGGCATGCAGCGGCGTCCACCCGCCGCCCGGGCTGGCGACTCCCCGCAGCAGGGCCAGCTTTTCGGCATACGAGCGGGCGCCGGGTGCGGGAGCTGCCGGAGTCCCGCCCTCGGGCGTCACCTGGGTCGTCCCGGGAGGCGTCGTCTGGGTGCCCGCAGCAGTCGCGGAGGTCTGGGTACCCGCGGCAGTCGCGGTCGTGGTCGCGCCGTCGCCGGCGGACGCCCGCGCGAGACCCCCCGCGAGAGCCACCAGAAGCGCGACGGAGGTACGGCGGATCCATGGGACCCGCGGTCGGTGTCGGCTCCGCATCGCCCCATATACGATCAGCTGGGCCCGCTGTCTGTTCACAGGGGCGCCTTCTGGGCGCCGGCCGGACGGGTCCCGCCGGGCTATTCGGCGGTTGCCGGCAGCTCGGACAGGCGTTTCTGCGCGCGCTGGAAGGCAGGACGCTCCTGCAGGTGCGCGACGTACTCTTTCAGTTGCGGCTCGAGCAGCTCGCCGAACCCCGCCCGTGAGGTGAAGTTGAGCGCGGTGCTCACCATCACGTCGGCCACCGTGAGGCGGTCTCCAACCAGATACACGCCGCCGTCGAGGGCACCGGCCACCCCGGTGGCGGCGAGGCTGAAGCGGTCCTTCGCCTTCTGGGCGCGCTCGGGCTGGGCCTGGTTGAAGATCGCGGCCTCGATCAGCGGCGGCTCGATCTCGCTCGGTGCAAACACCGCCCACTGGTAGGCGAGCGCGCGGTCGTGGCTGCCCAGCGGGGGCATCATTTCCCCTTCGGGGAACAGGTCGGCGATGTGCATGCAGATGGCGGCCGACTCGAACACGTAGCCGTCGTCGTCCTCGAGCACGGGGACCCGCCCGAGCGGGTGACGGGCGAAGTGCTCCTCGCTCTTGCCCTGCTCCTGGTCCATCACCTGGAACTCGTAGGACTGGCCGACCTCCTCGAGCGTCCACAGCACCCGTAAGGGGCGTCCCGTGTGCTCGCGGTGATAGACCCTCATCGCCACGGACCATACCTCCGGCGGCGCAGCAGTGCCCTCGCGGCGGCCGGCCTCGCCCTGCGGCTGCCGCTCGCCGCCGGCCGCACAGTGTCCAAGTGTGCGATGCGTCACTGACACGGGGCGCGTGCGACGCCTATCCTCGGTGCATGGACCCGGGGGACCGCACGATCGATCACGAGGTCGCCGTGATCGGCGCCGGCTTCTCGGGGATCGGCGCCGCGATAAAGCTCGACCAGGCGGGTTTCCGGAACTTCGTCGTGCTCGAGGAGGGGGACGGCGTCGGCGGGGCCTGGCACTGGAACACGTATCCGGGGATCGCCGTTGACATCCCCTCGTTCAGCTACCAGTTCTCGTTCGAGAAGCGCAGTGACTGGTCGCGCGTGTATGCACCGGGCCGCGAGCTGAAGGCCTACGCCGAGGACTGCGTCGACAAGTACGGCGTACGCGATCGCATCCGCCTGAACACGAAGGTCACCGGTGCGAACTTCGACGAGGACGCCAACGTGTGGCGCATCGAGACCGCCGGCGGCGACCACCTGACGGCGCGATACGTGATCGGGGCGACCGGCGTGTTCAGCCAGCCGAAGCTGCCAGACATCCCGGGGATCGAGACGTTCGCCGGGGACACGATGCACACGGCCCGCTGGGACCACTCCGTGTCCCTGCGCGACAAGCGCGTGGGCGTGATCGGCACGGGCGCGTCGGCGATCCAGGTGATCCCGGCGATCGCGCCCGAAGTGCAACACCTCACCGTCTTCCAGCGCACCCCGATCTGGTGCCTGCCGAAGCTCGACGCCCCGCTCAGCATGCGCGTGCGGAGCGTGCTCCGGTGGGTGCCAGGCGCAAAGCTCGTCACGCGCTGGCTCAGCCAGGCCTTCGTCGAGGCCACCTTCGTGCTGGCGGCCCACTTCGCGGGCACCTTCCCCGGCCTGCGTGCGAAAGGGGAAGGCGCAGCGCGCAAGCTCCTGGGGGACGTCGAGGACCCCGTCGTGCGGGAGAAGCTGACGCCCAGCTACGGCCTCGGGTGCAAGCGTCCCAGCTTCCACAACGACTACGTCCGCACCTTCAACCGCGACAACGTGCTGCTCGAGACGACCGCCATCGAGGAGGTGACCCCGAGCGGGGTGCGTACCGCCGACGGCGTCGAGCACCCGCTCGAGGTGCTCGTGCTCGCGACCGGCTTCAAGGTCTTCGACACCGGCAACATGCCCCCGTTCGTCACGCGCGGCGTCGGCGGGGTGGCGCTCGACGAGTGGTGGACGGAGAACCGTTTGCAGGCGTATGAGGGCGTAAGCGTCCCCGGGTTCCCGAACTGGTTCTCGATCCTCGGCCCCTACGGCTTCAACGGACAGTCGTACTTCGGCCTGATCGAGACGCAGATGCGCCACATCGTGCGTTGCCTGCGGCGGGCGCGCGAACAGCGGGCCACCCGTGTCGAGATCACACCTGAGGCCAACCGGCGTTACTGGGAGACGATGCTCGGCCGCCGCCACAACCAGATCTTCTTCCAGGGCTCGTGCGCGAACTCCAACAGCTACTACTTCGACCAGCATGGAGACGCGCCGTTCCGCCCCAGCCTGACCCTCGAGGCTGCGTGGCGCAGCGCCCGCTTCGACCTCGACGACTACGCCTTCGCCGCATGAGCGGCCCACGCGAGGGATTCCGCGCGGGATGAGGGCCGTGAGCTGCCGCGAAGGGCGGCTCGAGCTGGTCGAGCTGCCCACCCCGGTCCCGGGTCCCGGCCAGCTGCTGATCGATGTCCAGCGGTGCGGCATCTGCGGCTCGGATCTGCACGCCCGCCACCACTGCGACGAGCTCGCCGAGCTGGCACGGGAAGCCGGCTACGACGACTTCATGCGCTCCGATCAGGACGTCGTGATGGGTCACGAGTTCTGCGGCGAGGTGGTCGAACGCGGGCCCCGTACCCGCGGCTCGTTGGCCGAGGGCACGAACGTGGTGGCTCTGCCCCTGCTGCGTGCGGGCTCGGGCGTCCATGGGATCGGGCTGTCGGCCGCCGCCCCCGGCGCCTACGCGGAGCAGATCCTCGTCCAGGAGTCGCTCGCGATCGCCGTCCCCAACGGGCTGCCCCCGCAGGTGTCGGCGCTCACCGAGCCGATGGCCGTCGCCTGGCACGCGGTCCGCCGGGGCGAGGTCAAGAAGCGCACCGTGGCGGTGGTGATCGGGTGCGGGCCGATCGGCCTGTCGGTGATCTGCATGCTCAAGGCCCGCGGGGTCCGCAACGTGATCGCCAGCGACTTCTCGCCCGGGCGGCGGGCGCTCGCCCGCGCGTGCGGCGCCGAGGTCGTCGTTGACCCCGCGGTGGAATCGCCGTACGCATCCGGCGAAGGTCACGGCCACCTCACGAGCCTGCCGGCGGCGCTCGACACCGCGATGGGTGCGATGGAGAAACTGAACCGCCTGCCGCTGCCGTGGCACCGGGTGTGGCGCGCCGCGGAAGTGGTGGGGGCGACCACCCCGAAGGCACCGGTGGTGTTCGAATGCGTCGGCGTCCCGGGCGTGATCGACCAGATCATCGCCGGCGCGCCGCTGTTCTCGCGTGTGGTCGTCGTCGGGGTCTGCATGGGCGCCGACAGGTTCCGGCCCGCGATGGCGATCAACAAGGAGATCGACCTGCGCTTCGTCGTCGGCTACACGCCGCTGGAGTTCCGCGACACGCTCCAGATGCTGGCCGAGGGCAAGGTCGACGCCGCCCCGCTCGTAACCGGCTCGGTCGGCCTGGACGGCGTCGACGGCGCGTTTGAAGCGCTTGCCGACCCGGAGACGCACGCCAAGATCCTCATCGACCCGAAGAGCGCGGTGACCGCGCCGTAGCAGGTCGCCGTATCGAGGCCGCCGCACGGCAGTGCCCGCCGCCGGGCCCACCGGGTGCGAGGCGGCCCTCGGACGGCGTGCTCAGGTGGGGGTGACGAGCAGCCCGTCGGCGTGCAGCTCGTGCACGCTCACCTCGAGCACCTCGCCGGCGCCACCGGCCCCCGCCGGCAGATAGCAGCGCGTGTAGTCCTCGGTGTAGCCCGAGCACTGGGTGTCGGCGACCTTGTCCACGAGCACCCGCTCGACGCCCTCGAGCTTGCCGTTGCGGTGCTGGCGTGAGCGCACCTCCGACAGCCCGCGCATGGCCCGGGAACGGCGCTTCTTCTCCTCCGGCTCGACCAGGTCGCCGAGCGCCTCGGCGGCTGTGCCGGGCCGGGCGGAGTAGGAGAACGTGTGCACGCGGCTGATGCCCGCCTCCTCGACCACCTCGAGCGTGCGCTCGAAGGCGTCCTCGTCCTCGTTGGGGAAGCCCACGATCACGTCGGTCGTGACGTTGATCTCGGGCACCGCCCCTCGCAGCTCGCGGATCGTCTGCAGGTAGTCCTCGGCGTCGTAATGGCGCCCCATCGCCGCCAGCACGCCATTGTCCCCCGACTGGAGAGGCACGTGCAGGTGGGGGCACACCTTGGGCTCCCGCCCCACCGCCTCGAGTAGCGAGTCGCGCACGTGGATCACCTCGATCGAGGAGATCCGCACCCGCTCCACGCCCGGCACCCGCGCTGCGGCCACCAGCAGTTCGCCGAGGTCGATCCCGGTGTGGGGGTCGCGGTAGTCGCCGACGCTGATTCCCGTCATCACGATCTCGCGCTGGTCCTGGTCCACGCGCCGGCGCACCTCCTCGAGGATCGCGCTCGTCGCGCGCGAGCGCGCGCTCCCGCGCACGGTCGGGATGATGCAGTACGCGCAGTGGCAGTCGCAGCCGTCCTGGACCTTCACGAACCCGCGCGTGCGGGTGCCCGCCCAGGAGTCGTCGAGGCCGCGGGCGGTGCGCCCCAGCGGCACTTCGTGCTCGAGGTCGATGCAGGCGCCGGTCCCGTCGTCCGCCGCGCCGGCGTCGAGCGCCGCCATCCGCACCGCCACCTCCTCGGCGGTGCCCGCGAAGGTCCTCACGCCCGCGTCGATCTCCTCGAACTGCCGGGGGTGGAGGTTGACCGCGCAGCCGGCCACGTAGACCTGCTGGGCACTCTGCAGCGAGCGCCGCACCGACTGGCGCGACTTCGCCTCGGCCTCGCGTGTGATGCAGCAGGTGTTGATCACGCGCAGCTCGGCATCCTTCTCGGCGACCTCTTCGTGCCCGGCCTGCAGCAGCTGGCGGCGCGCGAGCATCGCGTCCGCCTGGGAGACCTTGCAGCCGAGGAACTTCACCGCGAAGCGCATGTGCCGCTGAGGTTACTGGGGCGGAGCTGTCCCGGGCACGGCTTCCGCGCGCATCACCGACGCTCTGGCCCGCCGCTTCGCCGCCGCCGGGATCAGCCTCGACAGCCAGGCGCGATGGTGCACCACCCAGCCGTACACGCGGTCGCTCACGTTGGGCGCCGCCCCCGCCGCGGTGGCCACGGGTCCCGCGCCGGGCAGCAGTCGCAGGAGCGGCGCCAGCGCAGCGCCGCCCGAGCTGCGCTCACCCGCGGGCGCCACCAGGTGCCACGAGGCCAGCCGCGCGTCCGGATCGAGGTCAGCGAGCAGTCTCTCGCCGTCCGCACCCTGGATCGCGCCCGGACGGAGCCGGCCGCGCCGGTCCCAGGCGAGCAGCACCGCCACCGCCCACGTGCACAGACCGCAGTCGGCGTCGTAGAGCACCCACCAGGTGCTCACCGGCTGTTCTCGCCGGCCGCACCCGCCCACGCGCGCTCGATCCTCCGCAGCATCGCGGGGTACACGATCAGGTGACGGAAGGGCCGGATCGCCGCCATGTAGGCGCGCCCGCCGAGGCCGTTGGGCTTGACCAGGATCGCCAGCTGGCCCCGGTAGCGCGTAGCCGTCCGGTCAAAGGACGCGCCCTCGTCCCCGTCGCCGGCGTCGCTCGCGCCCCCATCCTCGTCGCCCGCCACGGGCACCCAGCCGAGGTGCAGCACCCCGTGCACGGTGCGGTTGGCGAGCTCCGCCGCCCACTCGTCCCCAAGCAGGTACACGGACGTGAACGCCGGCGAGGAGCCGAGATCCGGCCCGGCGGGCCTGCCGAGGAGGTCTTCGGGCAGGCGCTCGCGCAGGGTCGGCACGCGTGCGCCCACCCCGCTGTCCGGATCGTCGAGTCCGAGCACCTCGCCGAGCTTCAGGCGGATCCACCACAGCGCCCGGGCGGCGCGGGCGGATGCGTCCCCCCCGCCGTCCGCCGGGTCCTCCGCAGCGATCGCGCGCACCAGCCGGGGAAACTCGTCGCGGGTGCCTTCGGCGGGAAGCGCCCACACGTCCTCGAGGTGGAAGTCGCCGGCGAGCTGGTGGATGCGCCACGGCCGCGCGTAGTGGGCGCTGCTGGGGAGCCTTCCACGCGCTCGCGTCAGCTCGGCTCCAGCGTGCATTCGAGCCTCACCAGGCGTGCCGCCGCGAACGCCTCGCGCAGCTCCTCCCGATCGCGGTAGCCGCCCTTCAGGTGCCGCGCCTCGCAGTGCACCCGCACCTCCGCGCGTGCGAACGGCCACGGCTCGAGCGTCCATCTGCCCTCGTCACGGGGGCTCAGCTCGAGCTCGACCAATCCCTCGCGGGACGGGACGTCCCGAGCGCTGAACGGGTCCCAGCCCAGGCACAGCGCCAGCGACAGGCTGTCCCAGGCCCACATCTGGCGGCGGGTGCGCTCAGCGTGGTCGCCGGAGACCCCCAGCCGCTCGCGCAGCTCCTCCTGCCTTGCCCGCTCCGCCGCGACGTGCTCCTCGAGCAGCCGCGCGTCCCGCGCCTCGGCGGCGGAGGCCCTCAGCTCCGACAGCGAGCATCCGTGCATCGACACGACCAGCGCCGCGTCGAGGCTCTGGCTCGCGAGCGTGTCGGGTGCGTCCCTCCAGATCGCCAGGTGCTCCTCGACCGTCGTTTCCAGGAACCCGCGCGGCAGACCCGTGTCCTCGTTGAGGCGCGGATCGAGGTCGACCCGAGCCCAGCCGATGTCGTGCTGGGCGGCCCCGAGCACCACCTCCTCGAACGGCTCCGGCGCCTGGAAGCGCGCGTTGCCCCACGCGCGCGCGAGCTGACCGGACAGCCACGAATGCGACAGCTGGCCGATCGCGAGCGCCCCACCGTCTTGGGTTCGGAGCAGCACGCCGGGGACCCTACCCCAGCGCTTCGCCCCCCGGGGCGGGCTCCGCGAGCGGCCGTGCGTGCCCCGCGACGCGTGGCGTCGGCGTCCCTGCCCGCGCGGCGGCGGAGCCTTCGACGGGCACGGCTTCGGAGACCGCTGCGTTCCAGCCACCCCCGTTCACCGCTGCTTCGCGGACCGCGATCGAGAGGCCCGCGTCGGCGGGGGAGACCTTGTATGTGCGCTGGGTGGCACCTTCGATCCGGTGACATTCGCCGCCTTCGCAGCGCAGCCAGTTCACCAGCAGTTTCGTCGGGCCGTTCGACCACTGCCCGGCCTGGGCGGTCAACGTCTGCCCGACACTTGGGGTGCCGATCACACGCGGGGCGGCGAGGCTCACCGGAGCCCCGGGCACCACGGGTTCGGTCGTGGCGGAGCTCGCCGGCTTGCCGGAACCGGTGGCGTTGAAGGCGGTCTCGTTGACCGACAGCGTCGCGCCGACCTGGGCGGCGGTGGGGGTGTAGGTCCGCGACACCGCGCCCGAGATCGGCTTGCATTTGTGGCCCGTCGCGTTGCACCTGCGCCACTGGTAGCTGTATCCGGTGGGTTCGTTGCTCCACGTGCCGTGCACGGCGGTCAGCGTCTGGCCCGCCTGGATCCTTCCGGACACGGCGGGCGGCAGCGAGGCGACCGGCACCGCCCCGGCGACGATCGTGCTCGGCTTCGAGTCGCCGGGGGTCGACCCGGCGGCGTTGGTCGCGGTCTCCCGGAGCACGAGCGTGTGGCCGACGTCCGCTCCCACGATCGCGTAGCTCGCTCCCGTGGCGCCCCCGATCGGCTGGCAGCCGAGGCCGGAGCGTTCGCAGCGCAGCCACTGGTGGGCGAACAGGAACGGCTGGTTGCTCCACGTGCCCTGCACGGCGCTCACCTTCTGGCCCTGGGTCGGGGTGCCGGAGATCTTCGGGGGCGCCTGCAGCGACGGCGGGCTGCTGGCCGGGACCGGCACCTGGACGGTCGCCGCGGAGATCGACGGTTTGCTGCGCCCGGCGCCGTTTTCGACCGTTTCGCTGACCTCGATCCGGTGGCGGACGTCTTCGGGGCCGAGCGTGAAGGTGGCGCCCGTGGCGGATTTCACCTCGCTGCATTTCTTCCCCGACGCCGCGCACCTCAGCCACTGCCAGCGCGGGCTCTGGGGTGCGTTTTCCCATGTCCCGGGCTGCACCGTCAACGTCTGGCCCCGCTGGGCGATGCCGGTGATCTGCGGAGGGGTGACGTTCGTGGGGGGCGAGGGTGAGGCGATCTGCAGGACCAGCGAGTCGGCCACGTTCCAGCCGCCGGTGTTTTCGGCCGTCTCCTGGTCCTCGATCCACAGGCCTACGTCTTCGGGTCCGGTCACGTACGTGTTGCCGGTGACGGGTTCGGATTTTCCGGTCACGGGGTTCTTGCGCGTGATCGCCCTGCAGGCCCCGCCGGTGCCTTCCGGGTTGCGGCCTTTGCAGCGGAACCACTTCTCCTCGAAGCTGAGCGGTTCGTTTTCCCAGCTGCCGCGGTGGGTCGTGAGCTGGTGTCCTTCGACGGCGACACCGGAGATCGTGGGGGGCGTGATGAACTGCGGAGGCGGCGGTTCGGATTCTTCTTCCCGGGCGAGCACCAGTTCCGGTTCTGAGCTCGCCACGCTGAAGCCGCGGGCGTTGGTCGCGCGCACCGACACGGCGACCGTCCTGGCGACGTCGGCCGGGCCCGTCACGTAGGTGCTCGAGGTCACCGGCGTTTCCCCGGGGCCGGTCGTGATCGGTTCGCATTCGGTGCCCTCTTCTTCGCTCACCCCGTTTTCGCCGAGGCCGCTGCAGCGCACCCACGAGTAGTCGAACGACGTCGGGTGGTTGGTCCAGCTGCCGGGTTGGGCCGTCAGCGTCTGGCCTTCCCGCAATTTCCCGGTTTCTGTGGCGGGCGAGCCCGACAGCGAGGGAGGCGAGGTGTTGACCGGCGCGCCGGCGGCGGGGAGCGGCGTGCGCTCGAGCTTGCGGATCTTTTCGCGCCCTTCCCTGCCTTCGGGGGTCTTGAGGGTGACTTCGTACGGTTCGGGCCGCAGCCCAGTGAGCTCCACCTCACAGGGGGAATGGCAGGTCGCTTCTTCGGGGGGGCTGAATTCGCGTGTGCCCACGGGCCGGTAGCGGATCTTGTACGTCGAGGAGTGCAGGTTCCAGGTGACGTCGAGTCCCTGCTCGATCGGTGTCGCACCCAGCACAGCGGGAGGCCCGGGCGCCGTTTCGAGCAGCACGGCCGCTTTCGTGGAGCTCGCGCTCAATGCACGGACCGAGCCCATGCTCCTGATCGGCGTCGGGGTCGAGGTCGATTCGTAGGGAACGTTCCCGAGCCCTAGCAGTTCGTACTGGCCCGTGGCGCCGAACGAGTACACGACCCTGGTGGCGTCCTGTTCTTCCTCGAGCACGAGGCTGGTGTTTTCCGTCGGCGCGATCTCGACCACGTGGCTGAGCGCGAAGACCTGCTGGGGGATCGTGCTGCAGGGGGCGGCTTCGGGGCCGCACGATTCCGACGGTTCGCCGCCGGTTTCGAAGCCGAGCTGGCCGGCGCCGTCGGCGCCCCACGCGTACAGCAGGCCGTTCTGCAGGCGCGCGAGGGCGTGCAGCCCGCCACCGGCGATTTCGGCGACCGGCGAACCGGGTTCGACCAGCGTACGCACCGGGAAGGGGCTCGCCGCGGTGGTCCCGTTGCCGAGCTGGCCCCTCGAGTTCTCCCCCCAGGCGAGCACTTCCTCGCCGCCGCCGCGGACCGCGTAGGCCGATTCGTCGCCGGCGCCGATTCGTTCGACGCCGCTCAGCGGCACCCCCGGCGAGGCCATCACGGGGCGGGGCACGGTGCTGCACGGGATCGGCGTGATGGCGTGCGTTTCGCCGAGGCATTTTTCGACTTCCCCACCGTCCTGCACGCCCAGGTCGCCGTTGCGGTCATCGCCCCAGGCCATCACTTCGCCGTCGGCGAGCAATGCGTAGTCGCGCGTGCCGCCCGATGCGATCTGCTTCACGGCGCCGAGGCCCGGAACCTCGGCGGGCCGGTCGCGCGGGACGAACCACTGCTGTTCGGTGGTCCGCGCCACACGTTCGAAGCCCCGTTCGTGGTTTCCGCGCTCGCCGAATTCCGAGGCGCCCCACGTCCATACGCTGCCGTCGTAGCCGAGGGCCATTGCGTGGGCGTTGCCGACCGCCACTTCCTTGATTTCGCCGAGGCCGACCACCGGCACGGGGCGGTTGCGCGCCTGCTGAGTCCCGTCCCCCAGCTCGGCCTTGTTGTTGACCCCCCATGCCTCGAGCGTGCAGTCGCCCATCACCGCGAGGCTGAACTTGAAGCCGCTCTTGACCTGCCTGGCGCCCTGCAGTCCCTGTGCGGTCATGGGCGTGTTCTCGTAGTCGCTCCTGAACCCGGCGGCCAACTGTTCGACGCCGTTGGTTCCCCAGTCGGCCGCGGCGGGCGTGCCGGCAACCTGTTCGCAGCGGGGTGGGGCGCCTGCGGCAGCGGCCGGCCCGAGGGCGCAGGCCAGCAGCGCAGCGACCACGGCGAGCACGGCCACCGGGTGCGTACGACCACCGCCGGCCCGGGCGATCCGGCCGGCGAGGGCGCTCGAGGGCAGGGGCATCCGTCTGCGGGAGACGGATGGCGCGAACGGCCCCCGGCAACGGGGCGTGTGCCTCCTCACAACGGGCCCGACCATACCCCGCCGGTACCCGCCTCGCGCCGGTTCCGCCCGCGCGCCCCGCGACGGCCGGATCCCGGTGATAACACGTCGGCAATCTTCCCGGCCCGCTCGGCGGACGGGTTACCGCATTGTGATCTCCGCGAAAAGAAGAGGGCCCCGGGATCGTCCCGGGGCCCTCTTCCTACCTGTTGACTGTTTCTACCGTGCTTCTAGATCGAGCTCCGGTGCCTCACCCCGCGGGCGGGAACGTGGGCTGCGGAGGCAGGATGTTGAAGTCGGTCGTGTAGGTGGTGTACGGGGCGTTTTCGAGGCTCGCTTCGATGAGGCTCGAGCCTGCCGCGCACGATTCACCGCCGAGCGCCACGACGAAGGCGTTGCCGTCGTTGTCGAGGCTCAGGTCGGAGAGTTCTTCGCCGTAACCGAGCACTTCTCCCTCCGGGCCGGCCCACGTGAGCTGGCCCTTGTGGCAGCGGGAGTAGAGCTGCGCGGCGTTGATGTTGACCGGTTCCTCGGCGAACACGGGCGGGAACTCGACCTCGATGATCGCGGCCGCGCTGCTGTTTTCCTCACTCTCGACCGCGCCGGGGAATGACGGCGGGCCCGGTTCGGCGATGACGGCCGGTTCGGTGGGCCGCGGCGGCAGCACGTCGAAGCTGGTCGTAACCGTCGTGTACGGAGCTTCGTTGAGGTGGGCGGCGACGAGGCTTTCGCCCGCTGCGCAGGAGGGGCCGCCCCACAGGACCGCTCCGCCGTTGCCGTCGTTGTCGAGGCGCACCGTGAAGCTCGGCTGCGAGTCGCTCAGGTCAAACGGAGCCGCTTCGGACCAGTACAGCTTCTTGTCGCAGCGGCTGTAGAGCTCGTTCGCGCTCAGCGTCACGTAGTGCTCGGCATACACTTCTTCGCACTCAACCGACACGATGTCGGCGACGCTCGACGAGGTCCCGAACTCGCCCTGGTCCATGAACGCGCCAGGTTCGGTGTAGACGACACACGTGTTCGGCTCGCTCGTCCTCGGCTTGACCTTCTTGTGGTGCGCCGCGTGGGCCAGGGCCGTCCCGCTGAGCATCAGCAGAGCGAACGCCAGGGTCACGAGACCCACCAAGAGATTGCGTCTTTCCATGACATCCTCCAGGAGTGATGTTTGCGCCCGCGCCCCGGTTCGCCCCGGAACAAGGACCGCCCCCCACGGCGGTTGGGCCCGATCGGGGACCTGTTTATCACCCAACCGGACCATTGTCCAGCAGATCATGGGTTTTCTCAGTCGCCGCAGGCGCGCCCGCGGAACCGTACCCGGCACCCTCGGGGGGCCGCCGCCGGCGCTCCGCGGGAGCCGTTTCCACCCGGTCCGGTCCGGCAAGATCCGGTCCGGTCCGGCGGGACCCGGTCCTACTGCGTCCGGTTGTACTATCGCTTGCGATGAGCGAGGGTCCCGACGACGACCTGTTCGGAGCGGAGCACGTGCGCGTTTACCGCGAGACGGACGGCGAGCGCGGTTACCGCTGGCGCGGCACGGAAGTCCTGCTGCTCAGCACTCGCGGGAGGAGCTCCGGGGAGACGCGGACCACGCCGCTGATCGAGCGCCCCGACGGCGACGGCTGGGTGGTGGTGGCGTCGAAGGGCGGAACCCCCGAGAACCCGTCCTGGTATGAGAACCTGCTGGCCGACCCGGACGCCGAGATCCAGGTGCAGGCCGATCGGATACCCGTCCGCGCCCGCACCGCCGATGGCGAGGAACGCTCGCGCCTGTGGCAGAAGATGGCCGAGGTGTGGCCCGCCTACGACGAATACCAGCAGCGCACCTCCCGGGAGATCCCCGTGGTCGTGCTCGAGCCACGCTGACCCGGCGCCGCTGATTCGCTGATCAGCCGGCGGGTCAGCCGGACGGCGATGGCCGCCTTCAGGTGCCGGCGGCGGCGTCCGGTGCGCGGCCCCGTGCGGTGACGGCGCTCCTCACCGCGAAGCTGGCGGCGGCCACGTCGGCGCTGGAGATCGGCACGTGCCGTCGGGCCTTGCGGACGATCTTCAAAGCCTGCCCGAGCAGCGCCCGCACGTGGCGCCTCCCGAGCTGGGGTTCGCCGAGTGACAGCGCGTCGCTGAAACCGTCGCACTGGGCCGGCGCTCCGGACGGGGGCGGGCAGGCGAGATAGCTGTCGGAGACCGTCAGGCGCCAACCGTGCGCACGTCGTGGCGAGGAGATCTTGAATTCGTAGCGGGGACCTTCACCGGCGGTGGCGCCCCCGTAGTTCCATCGTGCGGCGGTGGGGAAGAACACGACCCCGACGGACTCCAGGAACGTGCCGCGGCGCCGCACCCTGAGTTCGTAGGTCCCGTGCCACGGCAGCCCGGCGCGGGGATGGGCCCGGTAGTAGACCGCGAGCGTCCGCTGACCGCAGCAGCGGATCGTGACGACGCCGGCGGAGCGCCCGCGGCCCGCCCGGTGGGCGCTGCGGCGGACGATCCCGGCAAGCGTCCGCGCCGAGCGCGAGAGCTCTCCGCGGCGCCCGCGCGGGGTGTGCGCGGCCGCGCACACCTGCGCCAGGGCACAGCACATGACCAGCGCCGCGGCCGTGGCGGCGGCGAAACGCACGAGCCGCGCGAGCCGCCCGGCCGGGCCTGCACACTCCGTTGGTTGCATCCGGGGCCCGACTCCTCGCCTGGTCCGTTTGAAGCAGAACGCGAGCATAGCCCCGCTCCGGTTCCCTTTGTGGAGGTAATACCTCGCAAAATCGTGTCCCGGTTAGGCTTGCGGGGTGGCCGCGAGGGTGCTCGACAGCATGAGCTGGCCGGAGGTCCGCGCCGAGATCGATGCCGGCCGAAGCACGGTGGTGGTCGCCCTGGGGGCGACCGAGCAGCACGCCCACCACATGCCGCTGGCGACCGACGCGCTGATCGGCGACGAGCTTGCGCGGCGCGTTGCCGAGCGGCTCGGCGCGTTTCTCGCGCCCACCCTGCGCGTGGGGTGCTCGGAGCACCACGTCGGGTTCGCCGGGACGATGTCGCTCGACACGGCCACCTACCACGCGGTGATCGCCGACATCGTGGGCTCCCTGTTGAAGGGGGGCTTCGAGTGTGTCGTGCTGGTGCCGACCCACGGCGGCAACTTCGCGCCTCTGGCTGAGGCCGTCGAGCGGCTCGGGCCCGGCGAGCGAGCCCGCGTTGTCGCCCTGACCGATCTGGGGGCGCTGTTTGAGGTGGCGCTCGCCGGCGAGCGCGAATACGGGGTCCCGCTGGGCGAGGGGGGCCTGCACGCCGGCGAGTGGGAGACGTCGATGCTGATGGCGATCCACCCGGAGCTGGTGCACATGGAGCGGGCGGAGGCCGGCTACACGGGCGACATGCAGAGCGCCGTGCAGCAAATGTTCGAGGGCGGCGTCGCCTCGATCTCGCCCAACGGCGCCATCGGGGACCCAGCCCGCGCGAGTGCCGCCCACGGGGAGCGCTACTGGGAGATCGTCGAGGAGCTCGTGCTCGAGCAGGTGCAGGCGCAGGCGCCCGGGGAGGGGTCCGGGCGCTAGCGCGGCTGCACGCGGGGGCGGATCAGCCGCTGACCTCGCGGTAGTCGGCTGCCGGCAGGATCGTGAGCAGGCGCTTGACCTGGCGGCGGCGGGGGCGGGTGTTCTCGGCGGTCTTGACGGCCGTCTGGAGGCGTCCCATCAGCTGCAGGCGGCTACGTGCGTCGCTGACGTCGGCGAGCTGCACGTGGGGCTCCTCCAGGACGGTTTGGCGGTCATTGGTCTGAACGACGATGCGGGCCATCGCTCCTCCTTTCGAAAACGGGCGGGCGTCGCGCCGGCGGGGTCGTGCGCGCGCCGGATGGCCTTGGGGGGAAACGGCTCCGCGATCTTCGAGGTTGCTCCTAACGCGCACCCAAACGCGGCCTAAGAATCCATTCACCGCGGTGCTACAGCACCGTGTTGATCTCGACGGCTTCTTCGCCTGTTTGCGTGAGTGTCAGCTTCAGCGCGGCCCGTTCGAGCCCGCCGGCCGCCGCGCTCATTTCGAGGTACGCGGGCGCGAGCTGGCCGGTGGCGGTTTCGTATTCGGAGGGTGCCTGGATCCCACGGCCGCCCCCGTTCGTGAACTTCAGCGTCTGGGTGCTCAGCATGGAGCCGGATTTGACCGGCACGAGTACGCTGCCCTTCACTTCCACGGAGCTCGAGCCACACTGCATCTGCAGCAGCGGTGCTCCGTTCTGTTGGGCAGCGAGCAGCAACGCGACGTGACTGGTGGAGCGCTGTTCCCACACGGGCGCGCCGGAGAGGGCGGCGCTGCGGACTTCGCCGGCGGCGGCGCCGGCCGAGGAGCATTTCTGGGAGGACGTTTCGCAGCCCGAGAAGGTCATCTGCCACAAGGATTCGCGCGGGCCGGGATACGAGCCCTGCCCGGCGACGGTTGCGCAGGAGACGGTGCGGCGAGCCGCCGTTTCGATCACCGGGGTGGCGCCGCTGAGGGTGAAGCCGGGGCGGACAAGGCCGGGTTCCCATTCGTAGTTGGGCTTGGATCCCGCCGTCAGGCAGGTCCCGGTGGAGAACGCGCCGGTTCCTTTGAGTGACACGCAGCGGCCGAATTCGGGAGCTTCGGTGAAGTAGAAGCGGTCAGCCGGGGCGGTGGCGCTCGTGCCCCCGGCGGTGGTGACCGTGATGTCGACGGCCTGGGCGGGGGCCTGGGGGGTGGTCGCGGTGATCGACGTGGCCGAGTTGACGGTGAAGCGGGCGGCGCCCCGGGAGCCGAACATCACCTTGGTCGCGCCCGCCAGCCAGCTGCCGGTGATCGTGACGGTGGCTTCGCTGCCGGCGGCGACGCGGTTGGGGGTGACGCCCGCGAGGAGCGGCCGCGGCACCTTCACCACCACGCTCGTCGCTTCGGACGTGGCCGCCGCCCACCCACCGGCGTTGCTGGCGGTTTCGCGGACGGCGATGGTGTAGCCGATGTCGGCTGCCGTGACTGTGTACGTGGGTGCGCTCGCGCCTTCGATCGCACCGCAGGAAGAGCCTTCGCAGCGCAGCCAGGCGAGCTTGCGGCCGGTGGGCGCGTTCGACCAGCTCGTCGCCTGCTCGGTCAGGATCTGGCCTTCGGCGGGGACACCCGTGATCGTCGGGACCCCGGTCGTGACGGGTGGCGCGGGGAGCACCTGGGGGGTCGCTTCGGAGGTGGCGGGAACGCCTTCGCCGGTCGCGTCGACGGCGCTCACCCTCACGCGGATCCTGGATCCCACGAGCGCGGCCGAGGGGGTGTAGGCGGGGCCGGTGGCGCCGGCGATCGCCGTGCAGGACGACCCGCTCGGATTGCACTGCAGCCACTGGTAGGCGTAGGCGGTGGGTTCGTTGCTCCAGGTGCCGGTGGTGGCCGTGAGCGGCTGTTCCTGCTGGGCGGGGCCCTGGATTTCCGGCGGCGAGACGTCGACGGGGACCGCTCCCGAGACGGGGGTTGTGGCGAGGGAGTTCGCGATCGTCGAGCCGCCGGCGTTGAGGGCCGTTTCCTTGGCGACGATCGTGTGCCCCACGTCCGCCGAGGTGAGCTGATAGGTCTGCTTGGTGGCGCCCGAGATGGCTTTGCATTCGGTGCCGCCCGCGGAGCAGCGCTTCCACGCGTAGGAGTAGCTGGTCGGTTCGCTCGTCCAGGCGCCAGCGTGCTCGGTGAGCACCTGGCCCTGCTGGGCGGTACCGGTGATCGTCGGGAGCGAGATGCTTTCGGGCGCCGGTGGGGGGACGGGCACGGCCACGGTCGGCTGGGACGTCGCGGGAGCGCTGCGCCCGACGGCGTTTTCGACGGTTTCGCTGACGGCGAGTGCGTGGCCCACGTCTTCGCCTTCGAGCTTGTAGGTCTTCTTGTTGGCTCCGGCGATCGCCGTGCAGCCGCTGCCGGTGGCGCCGCAGCGCAGCCACTGCCAACTGGGAGCTTTCGCGTTGTTGGTCCACGTGCCTTCGCGCACGCTCAGCGTCTGTCCCTGCTGGATCGTGCCGGTGATCGCGGGCGGGGCGGTGCTGAGCGGCACTTCGGGCGGGATCGCTTCGACCGCTTCGGAACCCGACACGTTCCAGCCGCCGCTGTTGGCGGCCGTCTCCTGCACCTCGACCCACATCCCCGCGTCTTCGCCGGAGAGCGTGTAGGTCTGGGCATTGGCGCCGGGGATCGCCGAGCATCCGCTCCCGGCGCCCTGGGGGGTCCTGGCTTTGCAGCGCAGCCACTTGTAGGAGTAGAGCGCGACTTCGCCTTCCCACCCGCCGTGGTGCTCGGTGAGGGTCTTCCCCTGCACGGCGACGCCGCCGACGATGGGCGGCGAGATGGTTTCCGGCGCGAGCGGGAGCGTTTCTTCCCCGCTGCCCAGGACCACTTCCGGGCGCGACACGGCGAGGCTCCAGCCGGCGGCGTTGGAGGCCTTCACGCTGACCCGCAGCGAGTGGCGGGCGTCGGCGGCCGAGGGCGTGTAGCCGGCGCCGGTGGCGCCTTCGATCGGTTCGCATTCCTCGCCGAGTTCTTCTTCGCCGCCCCCTTCGCCGTAGCCTTCGCATCGCAGCCACTGGTAGGCGAAGGCGGTGGGGTCGTTCGCCCACGTTCCCGGTGAGGCCGTCGCGCCCTGGCCCTGCTGGGGAGAGCCGCCGATCGCGGGAGGCGTGGTGTTGAGCGGCGCGCCGGGCGCCGGGGAGGGCGTGGCGGAGATGTAGCGGGACTTTTCGTGCGTGACCCTGCCTTCGGCGAGCTTCGCGTCGACGAGGTCCACTTCGTAGGGCTGGGGCCCCAGGCCGGAGATCGTCTGCTGGTAGGAGCAGCCGCTTTCGGCGTGGCAGGTGGCTTCCCGTTCGAGCAGTTTGCTCCACGGTTTCGTGCCCAGCGGTCTCCAGCGCAGGCGGTAGGCTTCGGCCGGCGCGGTCCAGCCCACTTCGAGCGCTTCGGTGGTGCCCGTGGCCGACAGCAGGGGCGGCGGGGGAGTGCCTTCCTGGAGGTAGGCGACGCCGTTGGTGGAGCTCGCCGAGATCCCGCCGACGGATGGCAGGCCCCGGATGGGTGTCGGCGTGGCCGTGGTTTCCGGCGCCGATTCGCCGAGGCCGAGGAGTTCGTAGGTCCCGTTGCGGCCGAAGCTGTAGATCACCTTCTGGCCACCTTCTTCTTCTTTGAGGGCCAGGCTGTTGGCTTCGCCGGCCGCGAGCTGGACGACGTGGGTGAGCGACTCCACGAGCGTCGGCATGATCGCGCACGCGTGCTGGCCGCAGCCTTCGGAGCCTTCCGCGGCGGAGGGGAACCCGAGCTGGCCGGAGTCGTCGGCCCCCCACGCGTACACCTGGCCGTTCTGCAGGCGGGCGAGCACGTGACGGGTGCCGCCCTCGAGTTCGACGACCGGGGAGGGCGGCGTGAACATCACCGCCGTGGGGGTGGCATGGCGTTCGGTGTCGCCGGTGCCGAGCTGTCCTTTCGAGTTCTCGCCCCAGGCGAGCACTTCGCGGCCTCCGTTGCGCACCGCGTAGGCCGCTTCGCCGCCCGCGGCGATCCGTTCCACGCCGGTGAGCGGGTGTCCCGCGATCTTCACCGGCCGTGGGATCGTGCTGCAGGGGACGGGCGTCTTGGAGTGGGTTTCGCCGTAGCACTGTTCTTCTTCGGTGCCGCCCTGTTCTATCCCCAGGTCGCCGTTCTGGTTTTCGCCCCACGCCACGACTTCGCCGCCGGCGAGCAGGGCGAAGTCGCGCATACCGCCGCTGGCGAGCGCCGTCACGTGTTCGAGCGAGGGGACCCGCACCGGTTCGTCGCGCGGGCGGGCGATCTGCGGTTCGCTCGACAGGGCGGTGCGTTCCCAGCCCTCTTCGTTGTTGCCGCGCTCGCCGAATTCCGACGCGCCCCACGTCCACACCGTCCCGTCGTAGCGAAGCGCCGCCGCATGGGCGTTGGCGACCGAGACTTCCCTGACGCCTTCGAGGTTGACCACCGGCATCGGGCGGTTCTGGACCTGGAGGCGATTGCCGTTGCCGAGTTGCTCCTTGGTGTTCGATCCCCACGACACGAGCGTGCAGTTGCCGAGCAGGGCGACCCCGAACTTGAACCCCGCCTGGACCGAGCGGACGTTGCCCAGGCCGAGCACCTGGTTGGGTGCGCCCTCGTGGACGCTGCGGAATCCGGAAGCGAGCTGTTCTGAGCCGTTGATGCCCCAGTCCACCGCGGCGCTGCCGCCGTGGCCGGCGGGGCAGCCTTCGGTGCTCGCCTGCGTGCTCGGGCAGGCGAAGGCCAGGCTCAGGAGCGGGATGAACGCGGCCAGGGCGGCGCGCCTGAAGCCTCCAGATCGCATCCGTTCGATCGTGGCCGAGACCGCACGCGGACCCTGCCGGTTCCCCCCTCATTCCGACTACCACAGTTGCGCGATCCCGGCTCGGCCGGGCGGGCCGCCATCCCTGTGAATAGACTCAAAATCCGGATGGTCTCCGCGGGCGGCAGGACGGTCGAGGCTCTCGGGGGCGAGCCCGCGGCAGCGGATGCGGGCGCCCCTCCCGCCGTGGCGCTCGAGGGGATCCGCAAGACCTATGGGGACGTGGTGGCGATCGACTCGATCTCGCTGGAGGTGCGGGCCGGCGAGTTCTTCACGATGCTCGGGCCGTCGGGATCGGGCAAGACGACGACCCTGCGCGTGATCGCGGGCTTCGAGCTGACCGACGCCGGTCGCGTGCGGCTCGACGGCGTCGACGTGACGGGCACGCCGCCGTACGAGCGGTCGGTCAACACCGTCTTCCAGGACTATGCCCTGTTCCCGCACATGAGCGTGCTCGACAACGTCGCCTACGGGCTGCGCGTGCGCAAGGTGCCGAAGCGCGAGCGCCGCGAAAAGGCCGAAGGTGCGCTCGAGATGGTGCGGCTGCCGGGCGTCGGAGAGCGCAAGCCGCTCCAGCTCTCGGGCGGCCAGCGTCAGCGCGTGGCGCTCGCGCGGGCGCTCGTCAACCGGCCGCGGGTGCTGTTGCTGGACGAGCCGCTGGGGGCGCTGGACCTGAAGCTGCGCGAGCAGATGCAGGTCGAGCTGAAGGCGATCCAGCGCGAGCTGAGCGACGCGATCACCTTCATCTACGTGACCCACGACCAGGACGAGGCGCTCACCATGAGCGACCGCATCGCGGTCTTCTCGGAGGGCCGCATCGAGCAGGTGGGGCCGCCGGGCGACGTGTACGAGCGCCCCGCCAACGAGTTCGTGGCGGGCTTCGTGGGGACCTCCAACGTGATCGACCGCGGGGGTGAGCGGCTGCTCGTGCGCCCCGAGAAGATCCGCATGGCCGACGTCGGCGACGGCGACCCGGGCGCCGCCGCGAGCGGGGCGGGCGACGAGGGCGCGGGTGTGGACGAGGGCGGGGGGCGGGAAGCAGTCACGGGGGTGGTGCGGGACGTCGCCTACCTCGGATCGATGACGCGCTACACGGTGGAGACGCAGGACGGGCGCACGCTCACGGTCCTGCGCCAGAACACCGACACCTCCGCGGAGCAGGCGCGAGCCGAGCGTGGGCGGCGCGTTGCGCTCAGCTGGCGCGAGGAGGACGCCTACGAGCTTGATGGAAACAACAGAGTCGGTGCAGGCGAGGGTCACGGAACGCTCGCCGCGGACACGGCCGGCACACCCGAACACGAGGAGAGTCAGAAGCGATGAAGCTCGCAAAGATCGACTGGGCGCTCTGCGCCCTGTGCAGCGTGTTGGTTCTCGGGGCGGCCGCCTGCGGGAGCTCGAGCAGCAATTCGGCCAGCAACCTGCCGACGAACGTCGGCGCCGGTGAGGGTCAGCTGAACCTCGTGGCATGGGAAGGCTATGCCGAACCGAGCTGGGTGAAGCCGTTCGAAGCCAAAACCGGCTGTGTCGTGCACGCCAAGTACGCCGGCTCATCCGACGAAATGGTGACCCTGATGCGATCGGGTGGAGGCAGCCAGTACGACATGGTGTCCGCCTCCGGCGACGCCAGCCTGCGCCTGATCAGCGGCGGCGACGTGGCGGCCATGAACGTGAACCTCGTGCCGGAATGGAAGAACTTCATCCCGCAGCTGCAGTCCCCGCCGCACAACACCGTCAACGGCGTGCACTACGGGATCTCGCTGCAGTGGGGCCCCAACTCGCTGCTCTACGACACCAAGTCGGTGACGCCGGCGCCGACGAGCTGGGCCGCGATCTACAGCCCCAAGTACAAAGGCCTGGTGACCGTGCCCGCCAACCCGATCCAGATCGCCGACGCGGCCCTGTACCTGTCGAAGGCCCAGCCGAGCCTCGGCATCACCGACCCGTACGAGCTCACCGAAGCCCAACTCGACGCGGCCGTGAAGCTGCTCAAAGAACAGCGCCCGCTGATCAAGAAGTACTGGACCGGCGCGGCCGACGAGGTGGAACTGTTCAAGAGCGGCGACGCCACCATCGGCGCCGCCTGGCCGCTGCAGACGAACACGCTGGAAGCCGACCACGTCCCGGTCAAGGAAATCATCCCCTCCGAAGGCGTCACCGGGTGGGCCGACACGTGGATGCTGGCCGCCCACGCCAAAGACCCGAACTGCGCCTACAAGTGGGTGAACTGGGTGTCGACCCCGAAAGTGCAGGCCGAACAGGCGCTGTCGTTCGGAGAGACTCCCGCGAACACGAAGGCGTGTCCCTACATGGAAGAAATCAAGAAGGGCTCGTGTGTCAAGTACCACGCCAACGCGCCGGCGGGCTACTTCAACAGCATCCGGTTCTGGAAGACGCCGGTGAAAGCGTGTGGCAACGGTCAGAACAACTGCATGGACTACACCGTCTGGCAGCGTAAGTGGACCGAAATAACGGCCTAGCCGCACGGCGGTGAGCGCCACCGCGAGCGCTCCACCGCTCCCGCGTCTGCGCAGCCGGGTGTCGGCGGCCCTGTTCCGCCGGCCCTGGCTGCGGGCCGGGCTGCTCCTGTCCGTGCCCGGCGCGTGGTTCGTGCTGATCTACCTCGCGGCGCTGTGCCTGCTGTTCCTCTCGGCGCTGTGGAGCGTCAACTCCCTTACGGGCGCGATCGAACACAGCTGGACGCTCGAAAACTTCGAAACGCTCGTCAAAGTGCCGGCCTACCGGACGATCGCCCTGCGCACGATCGGGATCGCCGCGGCCGTCACCGTGACCGACATCGTGCTCGCGGTTCCCTTCGCCTTCTTCGCCGCCCGCATCGCCCCCCGGCGCCTGCGGGCGGTGCTGTTCGTGGCGATCCTGATCCCGCTGTGGTCCAGCTACCTCGCGCGCGTGTTCGCGTGGCGGCTGATCCTCGCCAAAGACGGTGTCCTCAACTACTTCCTCGAAAGGATCGGCCTCGGGCAGATCAACGTCGGCTACTCGAACTGGGCGATGTGGATCGTGTTCAGCTACGTATGGCTGCCGTTCATGATCCTGCCGGTGTGGGCGGCGATCGAGCGCGTCCCCGACTCCTACCTGGAGGCGTCGGCCGACCTCGGCGGGCGTGCGTGGCAGACGATCCGCGCAGTGCTGCTGCCGCTGATCCTGCCCGGCATCGTGGCGGGCTCGCTGTTCACCTTCTCGTTGACGCTCGGCGACTTCATCACCCCGACGCTCGTGGGAGGGTCGAGCTCGACCTTCATCGGCAACGTCGTCTACCAGGAAGTCGGGATCTCCAACAACGTCCCGTTCGCGGCCGCCTTCGCCACCGTGCCGCTCGTCGTGATGGGCGTCTACCTGCTGATCGCGCGCCGTCTCGGCGCCTTCGAGGCGCTGTGATCGGCGCGGGCCGCCTGTCGAGGTTCGCGCTCGGCCTGTGGGCCGCGGCGATCATGCTGTTCCTGTTCTTCCCGATCGTGATCATCATGCTGTACGCGTTCAACCCCTCGAACGTGCAGAGCTGGCCGCTGGAAGGGCTCTCCACCAAGTGGTTCTCCTCCACCTGGCACAACCAGGAAGTGAGGGACGCGCTGTGGCTGTCGCTGCGGGCCGGCGTGCTCGCCACGACGATCGCGATAGCGCTCGGCTCGCTGGCCGCCTTCGCGGTGTCCCGTTACCGCTTCTTCGGGCGCGAAGCCGTGTCGCTTGTGCTGGTGCTGCCGATCGCGCTGCCGGGGATCATCACCGGGATGGCGTTGAACTCGTTCATCTCGTTCACCGCCCTCTCCTTCGGACTGCTGACGATCGTGATCGGCCACGCCACGTTCTGCATCGTGACGGTCTACAACAACGCCCTCGCGCGCCTGCGACGAACCCCCACCTCGCTCACGGAGGCCTCGATGGATCTCGGCGCCGACGGCCTGCAGACGCTGCGCATGGTGACGCTCCCGGTGGTGGCGACGGCGCTCGTGGCGGGGGCGCTGCTCGCGTTCGCCCTCTCGTTCGACGAGATCGTCGTGACGACCTTCACAGCCGGGGCCCAGAACACGTTGCCGATCTGGATCTATGCCCACATCCGCAACGGCCAGCAGTTGCCCCAGGTCAACGTGGTGGTGCTGTTCGTGATCATCGTCAGCGTGATCCCGGTCACCCTCGCCCAGCGTCTGACGAGGGACACCGGAGTGGTGCGCCAGCCCGCCGGTGGGGCGCCGCCGCGGGCAGCGGTCGCCGGGGCAACCGCCGGAGGCGGCGGGGCCGGGTAGGGAAGCGGCCCGGTAGCGACCCGGTCGCGCCAGGGGGACGCGTTTCCGTGAGGTCCTCGCTCGGCGTTCAAACCGCTCGGCTTTCCGGGAAGTCGTCCCGGGGAGACTAACCCGCGCGACTCCCCGGGTGAGAGCTTCTGCGCAGAAACAAACGGGGGGCCCGAAGGCCCCCCGTTCTCGAGTCCTGTAGCTAACGAGCAGCGAACTGAAGCGAGGTGCTTACAGCTGGCGGATCTCGTAGCTGGTTTCGAACTTGAAGGCCTGGTTCATGGTGAGGCTGGCAGGCACTTCTTCTTCTTCTTCCAACGAGTTCGGGTCGATGTAGGCCACGACGAGGTTCTGGAAGCCCAGTTCTTCGTCGAAGTTGACGCCGTTCTTCTTGCTCATTTTGTTCGTTACTTCGATGGCGTTGCCACCGACTTCTCCCGAGACCGTGTATTCGGTCTGGCCGCATTCGAACTTCATGAACGGGAGGGTGGGGCTGCCTTCGACTCCGCCGCCTTTTTCTTTGCCCTCGTAGGTGATGATCGGCAGTTTTTCAGGACCCGGGCCTTCGCTCAGGGCACCGATCAACTTTTCGGTTTCGATCACGCCCTGTTCTTTGCCGTGGGTGTTGCACTTGTTGTTTTTGGTGAGGTTTTTGAATTTCGGCTGGTTGCAGCCGGTGAACTTGAACTGCGATTCGATCGTCCCCGGGCCGACCCCGCCGCGCAGCGCGCCGCTGCCGGTGCTGCTTTTGCATTCGATTTCGACTGCGCCGAACGCGAATTTGACGGTCTTGCCTTTGCCCAGGTAGTGGTTGCTGGGCGCCGGGCCCGGTTTCCATTCGTACTTGTTTTCCTTGCCGCCGAGACCCTGTTCTTCAGGGGAGGCGGGGCTTAGGAAGCAGGTTGAGTCCTTCCAGCCACCGTGGACTTTTTTCGCGATTTTCGGGGCTTTTTCGCACCTCCCGAACGACACCGAGGCCTGTGCGCTCGCCGCGACCGCGGCGCTCAGCGCAAAGACCGCGAGGAGGCACAGCCCCACGATCCTAATCCGTCTCTCCATTGCTCCTTCGCCCTCCATGAGTTGTCATAGACATGAGGCGCTCCATCGCCCCCATTCGGCAATGGGAAGCCCCGATTTCTAAAGCCACCAGTCGCCGCGGCATACCCCTCCGGCGAAGGCTTGTTCGTGCTTAGGGTGGCACAACGCCGGGGGGCGCGTCAAGCGCTGACCGGGGGTCTGCCGAGCCGCTGCGCCCGTGCGGAGCGAGCGGCTTTATCTTTTCTTTAGGTAGCGGCCCGGATTGCCGGTCGCGGACGGGTCCCCGCCGCCAGTGGTCGCTGCGCGGGCAGGCCCGCCCGCGGCCCTGCGGGGCTCGATACGGTACCCCCGTGCGGGTGGCGACCTGGAACGTCAACTCGGTCAAGCAGCGCGTGGCCCGGCTGCTCCCGTGGCTGGAGGAACGCCGCCCCGACGTGGTCTGCCTGCAGGAGACCAAGCTGACCGACGAGGCCTTCGCCGAGCTGCTCGGGGACGAGCTGGGCGCGCGTGGCTACTCGTTCGCCACCTACGGAGAGGCCCAGTGGAACGGCGTCGCACTGCTCTCACGGGCGGGCCTGGAGGATGTCGAGCGAGGCGTCCCCGGCGCTCCGGGGTTCCCCCACCAGGAGGCCCGCGCGGTGGCCGCCACCTGCGCGGGCGTGCGGGTCCACAGCGTGTACGTGCCCAACGGTCGCGTCCCCGACTCCGACCACTACCGCTACAAGCTCGAGTGGCTGGCGGCGCTGGAGCAAGCGCTGCGGTCCGATCCCCGTGAGGCGATGGTGTGCGGCGACATGAACATCGCCCCCACCGACGCCGACGTGTTCGACCCGAAGGCCTACGAGGGCCACACCCACGTGACCCCCGCCGAGCGTCGGGCGCTCGACGGCCTGCTGGAGACCGGCCTGCACGATGTGATCCGCGAGCGCTGGCCGCACGAGCGGGTCTTCTCCTACTGGGACTATCGCGCCGGCATGTTCCACCAGGACCTCGGCATGCGGATCGACCTCGTGCTCGCCAGCGACGCCGTCAGCGAGCGGGTGCGGGCCGCGTGGGTCGACCGTCAGGCCCGCAAGGGTTCGCGCCCGAGCGACCACGCACCCGTGATCGTCGACCTCGACGAGGCCCCCGACGGGGACATCGGCCCGGTCGTGCCGCCGCCCTCGGCACCCGCCCGCGGCCGCTCGGTCAAGCTGCCCCAGTCCGGCTAGGGCGGGGCGGCGTGCCCCACGCGCCGGCCGTTGGCGTGGGCTAGCGGCTACCCGTCGATTCCCGCCGCTTTGAGCGCTTCGGCGCGGTCCACGTACTCGAACATGTACACGGCCTTGCCGTCGCGCAACCTGCTGTGCGTGTAGAGGCGGACATCGACCGCGGCGCCGCTTCCCTTTCCGCGACCGGTGATGTGCACGGTGCTGACCACCTCATCGCCGTGTTCGAGCACCTCCTCGATCTCGATCTGCGGCGCGTCGAAAGACGCGAGCCACTCGTCCCTGATCTGCATCGCGCCCTCCAGGCCGTGGAAGACGGTGTTGTTCTCCTCCCACGGCGCCCATTCGATCTCCGGGTGCGTGAGCTCGAGAAAAGCGTCGGTGTCGTTCACGAACGCCCACGCCCATCGGCGCACGAGGTCCTCGTTGGGTCCCGGCATCTCGTGGTTGTTACCCGGCCGCCCGGCGCACCACTATCCGCACCCGCCCGTCCGGGTCAGGCGGTGGCGGTAGGAGCGCATGTCGGCGTGGTCGAAGTCGGCGTGCGTCTGCGTGCGCAGCGAGGGCACGTCCTCGCGGTGATAGGGGCTCGAGAGGCTCTCGTTGTGGCCGATCACGTCGACGACGGGGATGTCGAAGCGGCAGCGAAGCCAGCGGACCAGGCGCAGGCTGGCGCTCATCTGGCGGGCGTCGTCGAGCACTTCCCCGTCGCTGTAGCCGACGTGCTCGATGCCGATCGCGGTCCAGTTCAGCCCCACCGTGTGCCGGCACATGATCTCCACCGGGACGAGCTGGTGGATCACCCCCGCGCGGTCGATCACGAAGTGCGCGCACGGGTTGGGCAGCTCGTGCAGCTCGGGGTCGGGGATGTCGGGGGCGAAGGTGTTGTAGGTCGCCTGGAAGCTGGGCGTCTCGGTGTAGTGGATCACGATCACGTGGGGGTCGCGGAGCCTCCAGGTCGGCTTCATGAAGCTGCCGTAGTGGCGGCGTGCGTAGGCCGCCATCTCTTCCTTGCGCCTCGGGCCGAACGGGATCGGGTCCCACACGATCAGCGGGCGCGCCGGCGTCGCGGCGGCCGGGCTGGGTGCCGGGGTCGCCGGAGTTCCCGCTCTCGCCGGAGCGCTCGCGGCCGGAGCTCTCGCGGCCGGAGCGCTCGCGGCCGGAGCTCTCGGTGTCGCCGGAGCGGCCCCGGTGTGCGGAGCGCTCGCGGTCGCCGGAGCGTTCGCGGTCCCATGGGACGCGGAGGAGGCGCACGCCACCGCGGCCGGGCATGCGAGCGCGACGAGCGCCCCGCGGATCGTCCGCTTCAGATGGTCCCGCAAGGGGACCTGGTGGGAGTCGAACCCACACACTGGGGCTGAAGACCCGCTTGGCGCCAACCCGGCCAGGTCCCACGTCGCCGCTCGTGCCGGGCGCCGATCCGTAGGAGGCGTAGGCACGCGTCCGGCGAACGGCGACCCAGCCTACAGACGCCGGCCCATCGGGAAGCCTTCAGCGGCCTTCGTAGCGGACGCGACCGTTGTTGTCGACCTGGGTGACGACGAACGGGTATCGCTTGGGGCTGCCGCTGACGACGGCGGTGCATTCGAACACGATCCCCTTCTGCTGGAGAACCTCGTGGGGGCAGGTGACCTTTGCCGACAGGCGGCGCTGGCTGGCGATCGAGGCGGCGATCGCGCGCTCCACTTTTTCGGTGTTCAACGCGATCAGGGGTGCACGGTTTTCGTAGCGGACGTGGCCCTTGGAGTTGGTGATGACCACCGTCACGGGGTAGCTGCCGACGTCGAGCTTGGCGTTGCACGTGAACGTGTGACCTGTCTTTACCGGCACGTCGGTGGGACACGTGACTTTCGTCTGCAGGCCCCTCTGGGCGAGGATCGAGGCGGTCACCGCGCGCTCCACCCGGGCGGTGTCGAGCTTCGGTTCGCTGGAGCCGCACGCGGCCAGCGCGACGGCCACGGCCAGCGCGAGGGCGAGCAGCCGGGCGCCGATCATTGGCGTCCGATACTAGTGTCTGTCGCGGTTGACCGGCACGGCCGAACGGCGGACGGCTCCACCGGCGACGGAGCCGTGCGACTCGTCTCCGACGCCCGGAGGTACAGTAAATCCCGGATATGGAATCCGGGGAGGCTGCGATCGCGGACGCTGAGGAGATCCCCGGCGCGGGACGCGACCCCAAAGACGAGCAGGCGGGCGGCCCCGACCCAGATCCCGTCTCCGGGGGAGACTTCACGGAGACCGGCACGCGCTCGCCGTGGCGGCTGTCACGCCCCGCGCTGCTGACGCTCGCGCTCGGTCTGTTCATCACCGCCGCTCTCGCCGTGGCGGCGCTCGAGCTCTACAAGCACAACGAGAAGCGCCTGCTGCGCCTGCGCGCCCGCGAGCTCAGCCTCGTGCTGCGCACGGCCGTGCCGACCCTGCAGACGCCGCTCGCGTCCGGGGCCGAGCTCGCCGACGCCACCGGCGGGAGCGCGAGGAAGTTCAAGGAATTCATGGACCCGCTAGTCGGCCGGGGACGTCAGTTCACGTCCGTGTCGCTGTGGCCCGCCGAAGCCGAGCCGCCCGCACCGAAGGTGGTGGTGGGGGCGCGGCCGACGCTCGAGGCGCGCCCGAGCGAAGCCCGGCGGCTGTTCGCCGAGGCGAAACAGAGCGGCCAGCTCGTGCTCACCGCGCTTCTCCCGGGAGCCAATCCCGAGTTGGGCTACGCGTACGCGGCGCCCAGCTCCCACGGTGGCTTCGTCGTGTATGCCGAGAATCCCCTCCCCGCCAACAGGCACTCCGCGCTGGCCGAAAACACCGGCTTCGGCGACCTCAACTACGCCCTGTACCTGGGGCGCTCGCACCGGCACGGCGACCTGCTGGTCACCAACATCACCCACTTCCCGATCAAGGGGAGGCAGGCGAGCACGGTCGTCCCGTTCGGCAAAGGCGCCTTCACGCTGGTGGTAACGCCGGCGCGTACGCTCGGGGGAACGTTCTTCAAGGACCTCCCGTGGATGATCGTGATCGTGGGGGTGCTCGTCTCGATGACGGCGGCGGCGCTCACCGAGCGCATCGTCCGCCGGCGCGCCGACGCCGAGCGCCTGGCGGTGGTCCTCGACCGCGTCGCCAGCGAGAACCGCCAGATGTACACCCAGCAGCGCGGCATCGCCCAGACGCTCCAGCACGCGCTGCTGCCGGAGGCCCTCCCGTACGTCCCGGGCCTCGCGATCAGCGCCAGCTACGTCCCCGCCGCCGCCGGGATCGACGTCGGAGGGGACTGGTACGACGTAGTTCCCTGCGGCGAGGATCGTGCGCTGCTGCTGATCGGAGACGTCTCCGGCCACGGCCTGCGGGCGGCCACCACGATGGCCTCGCTACGCCACGCTGCGCTGGCCTACGCATCCGAGGACCCGAGCCCCGCGGCGGTGCTGTCGAAGCTCTCGAACTTCGTCAACTCGAGCTCGCCCGACTACTTCGCGACAATGCTGTGCGTGCTCGTCGACGTCCCCGAGCACCGCGCCAGCGTGGCCAGCGCGGGGCACCTTCCGCCCGTGCTGCTGGCAGCGGGTCAGGCGCGTCTGCTTGAGTTCGAGCCGGATGTGGCAATCGGCGTGACAGGTGACTGGCAGTACCGTCAGACGGAGGTCGCGATTCCCCCGCAGGCGACGCTGATCGCCTACACGGACGGGCTCGTCGAGCGGCGGGGAGAGCCGCTGGACGACGGCTTCGAGCGGCTGCGTCGCGCCGCCGCCGAGGGACCGCCGCAGCTCGATCAGCTCGTCGCCTCCCTCGCCCGCGAGGTCCCCGGCGATGAGCAGGACGACGACACCGCGATCCTGGGGATCCAATGGCTGACGTGAGCCGACCCGCCGAGCTGCGTGTGCAGACGCTCGAGGGTGGACCGGGTGTGACGATCCTCCTCGTCGCCGGCGAGCTCGACGTGTCGACCGCCAGGGGCCTCGAGTCCGCCGTCGACGAGGCCTGCGGCGCGCAGCCCTCGGAGCTGCTGTTCGACCTGAGCGAGCTGCGTTTCATGGACAGCGCCGGCATCGCGGTGCTGCTCGGTGCCTCGCGGAGGGTCCCGAGCGTGCGCCTGCGCGACCCTTCCCAGGCAGTTCGCCGGGTGTTGGAGATGACGGGACTCACGCAAGTACTCCCCTTTGCAGAGTGATGAAGGCCGAGCGCGCTTTTCCCTGTACGCCGGGGGCGGTGACCTCCGCGCGCCGTTTCGTGCGTGAGCTCCTGAAGGAGCAGCCCAGGGAGACAGCCGAGCTGGCCGAGCTGATGGTCTCCGAGCTGGCCACCAACTGCGTCCAGCACGCCCGTACTCGGTTCGAGGTCACCGTCTCCACCGGCACGCAGATCCGCGTGGAGGTCCGCGACAGCGGCGAGGGGGGTCCCCGGCGGATGTCTCCGAGCCCGCAGGAGCTGTCGGGACGGGGGCTGATGATCGTCGAGTCGATGGCCGAGCGGTGGGGTGTCACCAAGCAGCCGGCGGGTAAGACGGTGTGGTTCTCCCTGCCGGCGATGAGGCCCGATCAGACCACACGCGGCGGGCCGGGACGCTCGCCCGATCCCGCCCCGAGATAGCCTCGGCCGCTCGGGCGAGGCCGGAGGCAGCGGGAATGAGCATCGGCGAGACGATCTTCGCGGGCATGTACGAGCGGATGAGCGCGGCGACCGAGGAGGCCGGTCTTGCCGAGCGCCGCCGCAATCTGATCGCGGGCGCACGCGGGCGCGTGCTGGAGATCGGGGGCGGGCTCGGCGCGAACCTCCCCTTCTACGGCCCGGACGTCACGTCGGTGACGCTCACCGAGCCGGGCGCCTCGATGGCGAAGCGCCTCCAGGCGCGGCTGGACCAGCGCGATCAGGAGCTTGGCTTCGGCGTGGAACTCGTGCGAGCGCCCGCCGAAGAGCTGCCGTTCGAGCCGGACAGCTTCGACACGGTGGTCTCGACGCTCGTCCTGTGCGCCGTCAGCGACCAGCAGCGTGCGCTCTCGGAGCTGCGGCGGGTGCTGACGCCCGGCGGCCAGCTGCTGTTCCTCGAGCACGTGCGCGGGGAGGGACGCACCGCCACGCTCCAGGACCGCCTCAACTGGCTGAACAAACTGGTGGTGCGCTGCAACTGCAACCGCGACACCTTGCAGAGCATCGCCGCGTCGGGCTTCACGGTGAAGTCGGTCGAGCACGGCGAGCTGCCCAAGGCGCCGCCGTTCGTGAGGCCGATGGTGGTGGGCAGCGCCGGCTAGGTGCTCGGGCTTACAGCGTGGGGCCGCGCTCAGCAGTAGCTGAAGACGGTCCTGCCCGCCGGCAGCGGGACGGCCGCCGACCCCGAGCTGGAGGCGCTCGCGAGCGTGGCGCCGTTCTCCGTCACGCTCGCGCCGGCGCGCAGCCCGAGCAGGGTGAGAGTCGCCGGCCCGTCGCTGCTGGCCGTGACGGTCGCGCACTTGAGCTTGGCCGCCTTCGTGTCGACCGCGAGCGTGGCCACGTCGCTGAGCGCCAGCGTCAAGGTACGGGAGCTCTTCGGTGTGGGCCCGGGGCTCCACGTCAGCGAGTCGGCGATCGCCGGAGTGGGGCCGTCGACTGCGGCGGTGTGGTGTTCGGTCTTCTGTTCGGGTTCCGGGAGCCCGCCCGAGCCGGCGCTGACGGACGCGAGCGTGCCCGGGCTGCTGTCGCGCGCGCCGAGGTCGCTCACCCAATAGTCGCCGGTGGGTCCGATGCCGAGCGAGGACGAGTCGAGGTCGGGGTACCAGGCGAAGGTGAACGAGCCCGGTGTCTTCACCCGTTCGAGCGAGCCGAGCTGGGACGTGGCCGGGGCGAAGTCGTTCTGGAGGGCGAACACCATGTGGTCCTCGGCCGGGTAGAGCACCGCGTAGTAGCGGTAACCGAGCTTGTTGAAGGCTTCCACCTGTTCGACCCCGCCGGTGAACGGAACGAGCTCGTCGATTGCCCCGTAGGTCATCACGTACCGGATCCACCTGGCGTTGACGATCAGCGGCGTGGTATTCCCGTCACTGGTGCACTGTTCTCCGCCGGCCGCGCTTTCGATCGGCGGGGTCACGCGCGTACCGCAGATGACGGGGCCCTCGAGGGGCATCGCCTGCGCGAACAGGTCCGGGTATTCGAGTGCCAGCTTGTAGGAGGCGAACCCGCCCATCGAGTACCCAGACATAACCGTCGCGTCCGGGTTGAGCTCGTAGTGGGTCGCGAGCTGGTGCCACACGTCCCAGAAGTCGACCTGTGCGGCTCCGTAGTACCACTGGCCGTCGCTGAAGCCCTCGGTGGTGGCACAGATCGATTCGCGCTGCTCGCACTCCTCCTGCAGCTGCGTCGGGGCGACGCCTCCGTACTGGTTGAGGTTGGCGCCCAGCGAGTGCAGGATCCACGTCAGCGCGGTCGGCTTGGGACTGGAGGCGTGGTAGGTGCTCGGCACGTACACCGCGTAGGGCTGCACTCGCCCGAGGTAGGTCGGACCCGTGTACGTGTTGTTGCCTTCGGCGTCTACCACGCCTTCCCCGAGCGACAGCGGCGAGACGTACCAGCGGTTGGTGTAGCCGGCCGGTTCCGGTTCGGGCGTCGTGTGCTTGGCCTGCAGCTGGGACCAGTCGACCGTGAGGGCGTACTTGGAGACGTCGCCGGTGGCCAGCGTGTTGGCCTGGTCGTTCTCCATCCACATGTTCCCGCACTCGGCCACCGGGATGTGGCTGCCGGCTTCGGATTCGCCTTCGGTTGCGAGCCCTTCGGTGAGCAGCGAGGCCAGCCCCGGGACAGGCAGCTGTTCGGTGGGGCACACCAGCTCGCCCTCCTGCTTGTAGCTGCGGAACGTCGTGTTGTAGACGTTGGTCCCACCCGGCAGGCCGCCGTCCTGCGGTGCGACCGTTTCGAATTCCGTGCCCGCGGCGTTGGACAGGCCGGTTGCCAGGCGCACCTGCCAGCTGCCCGTCACGGGCAGCACGCTCGTGGGGATGCGCACCACGAACGAGTGTGCCGCGGCATTGACTTCTGTGTGCAGTTCGGCGAGCGGAGCGCCGGTGGCGACTTCCAGCAGGCGCGCGTGCTGAGCGGAGACCACGAGCGCGTACTGGATGCCCGCGGAACGCAAGCCTGCATTCGCGGGCCAGGATTCGCCGCCTGCGGGCGTCGAGCCGCCGGTGGCGAACGTCCACTCGGCGATCGGCACGTCGGGGTCGGCGAGCGTGTTCCAGTCGACCCGCCAGTAGGTCGCGTTGCGGGCGTAGCCGACCGCGGCGCGGAAGATGTCGGCTCCGTTGTTGTCCGAGGGCCCTTCGGGGTACACGAACCCGCCGTGCACCGGCGCGAGGTTCGAGACCCTGCTCGACTCCGCGATGCCCGCCGGGCTGCCGAGCGGCCCGTGGTCGTCGTACAGGAAGTCGGTCCACAGGCTCGCTCCGCCGGCCAGCAGGCCGGTGCCTGAAGTGCGCGAGAAGTTGCTCGGGAAGGGCCATTCACCGCTGGTCGGCTCGGGCAGCGTCGGCTCCTGCGCGGTCGCGGCCTGCGGGACGCCGGTGGGCAGCCCGGCGATCCCGCGGACACTGTCGGCGCGCCGCGAGGAGGCCGCGATGGCGGCTTCGACGGCGACCGCGCACACGCATACGGAAAGCGCGAGTGCGAGCGCCGCGATCGCCAGCACGGCCGGCGCCCACCTCTCCTTCACGCTTCCTGGTCTCGTCAAGCCCGCTCCCTACGCCCCGACTCTGGTACGCGAAACGACTTGGCTCGCAATACCCTCCGGGGCGGACTATCTAAACGTCGATTGTCGGGGGCGCGGCAGGAATCCCCGCCGAAAGGGCGAACAGGTGAATGCGATGGCTGCGTGGGACGAGGTCAGAGAACTCAAAACGGTTGCGACCGCGCTGATGGTGTTCGGCGTGATCACCCTCGGCGTGGGCGTGTTCCTCGTCGCCGATCCCGAAGAAACGCTCAAAGTGTTCACCGTCATCTTCGGCATCTTCCTGCTGATCGACGGCATCCTGGCGATCGCGGCAGCGATCATGGGGCGGGTCGAGAGTCGTGCGCTGCTGTCCGTCGTCGGGGTCGTCAGCGCGATCGCCGGGCTGATCCTGATCAAGAAACCGTTCCAGTCGTTGACGGTCCTGATCGTGATCCTCGGTATCTGGCTGGTCGTGGCCGGCGGCGCCCGATTCGTCTACGCCTTCACCATCCACGAGGGCCGCGGCGCCTACCTGGTGATCGCGATCATCGACCTGATTGCCGGCATCGTGATCCTCAGCTGGCCCCACCCGAGCCTGAAGACGCTCGCCGTGATCGCGGGGATCGTGTTCATCGTGCGCGGCCTGATCTACATCTGGGCCGGCTGGCGCCTGCGCGGGATGGTCAAGCACGACGGCGGCGCCGCGCTCGCAAGCTGACGCGCGGCGGCCGGGCGTTACCCGCTCGCGCCGTGGCTGGAGGGCCGACCGGCGATCAGCGCCAGAGCATGGCCGAGCGCCGGTGTCAGCGCGATCCCGGCCTGCTCGATGCTCGCAGGGCTGCCCGGGAAGTTGACGATCAGGGTTCCTCCCCGGATCCCGGCCTGCGCCCGCGAGAGCATCCAGTTGGGGGTGTGCGGGCGGGAGGCTTCGCGGAGCGCCTCCGGGATCCCGGGCACCTGGCGCTCGATCACCGCGAGCGTCGCCTCCGGTGTGACGTCGCCCGGTGCCACGCCCGTGCCGCCGCTGGTCAGGATCAGCTCGCAGCCCTGCTCGTCGCTGTAGC
>Ga0335083_10000498_pt1 | contig 59933 bp, 61 predicted proteins | sample Lox_Sample_42_FD_206716 | JGI IMG/M metagenome (GOLD analysis project Ga0335083, IMG submission 206716) | Soil microbial communities from Loxahatchee National Wildlife Refuge, Florida, United States - Lox_Sample_4.2 | ecosystem: Environmental > Terrestrial > Soil > Wetlands | place: USA...
GACGGCGATCGATGTGCTCGCCCAACACGCGCTGACCACCGCCGCGATCGTGGTGTGCGAAAGCGAACGCAATCCGGTCGAACTCGTCGACACCGTCGCCAGTATCGAGCGCTTCTCCGGCGGCGTCGATGTGATCGGCTTGCCGCGGCTGCCCGCCGGCATTTCCGATCATCCCGCCTTCGCCCGCATCGCCGCTTTGCTCTGAAAACACGCGTTGCGAAAAACGCTCAAGCCACCAGGAGAGTCGGGAGGAAATCCTTGACGAGCTCCGGCGGCAGTTTCTCGTCGTCGGGAAGACAGTCCAGCGTGTCGAATTCGCAGCCGCAGTTCGAACAGCACCAAAAGTGGCGGATCTCTCTCATTCCGACATATTCCGACCGCTCGGGTGCAATCAAATCCTCGCCGCACTGGGTACACGTCGTGGAATGCCTGAACTCCGCAACAGAGGTCATTTCTGCCTCCTTTTGGTTGTTTTTGCCTTGTGCGCTTCCAGCGCATACCACGGTTTCCCTCATGGCGATGAGCGCATTGATCTGGATCAATGCCAGCCCACGCGAAGACATCCGTCCGCCGTTTAGGGCTTGAAACCCTCGATGAAGCGGATCAGCGCCGCGACGGCGAGGCCCATATCGGCGGGGCTCGCATATTCCGCGGGATTGTGGCTGATGCCGCCGCGGCAGCGCACAAACAGCATGCCGATCGGGCAAAGCTTGGCCATCGCGGTGCCGTCATGTCCTGCGCCGGAGGCAAGCTTGACCGGCTGCCCGCCGAGCGCGGCGGCAAAGCCCTCCTGCAGGCGTGGATCGCAGGGCGTGGTCGGCACCTCGCGGGTCGTCGTGACCAGCAGCCCAAGGTAGCGCCGCTCGGCAATCGCGCGCATTTCGGTCTTGAAGCGCTCGACAAATTGCGCGCGAGCGCTTTCCGAGCCGGAGCGGATATCGGCGATCAGCACCACATGCCCGGCCACGACATTGGAGGCTTTCGCCGTGATATCGAGATGGCCGACGGTCGCCACGACGTCGCCTTTGCTGTCGCGTGCCAATTTCTCGGCAAGCAGAATGATCTCGGCTGCGCCGGCGAGCGCATCGCGGCGCAGCAGCATCGGCACCGTGCCGGCGTGCCCCGCCTCGCCGAACAGTTCGACATTGAGATAGGTCTGTCCGGCAATCGAGGTGACCACGCCGAGCGGCTGGTTGCGGTGCTCGAGCACCGGCCCCTGCTCGATATGCACCTCGACATAAGCTGCCGCCTGATCGCGCGGATAGGCGGCGGCGGGAATATCGGCCACGCTCTTGCCGTAGTGTGCGATCGCCTGCGCCAGCGTCTCGCCGTCGCGGTCGGCAAGATCGAGGCTCGCCATGTTGAAGATGCCGGCGCAGGCCGTGGACGAGGCAAGCGTCGCCGGAAAGCGTGAGCCCTCCTCGTCGCCGAAGGCGAGCACGTCGATGCCGAACGGCAGCCTGTTCTTCGCCCTGGCGAAATGCCCGGCGGCAAGAATGCCGGCGATGACACCGAAAGGCCCATCGAACATGCCGGCGTCGACTACGGTGTCGATATGCGAGCCGATCAGCAGCCGCATTGCGCCGCTTCCCGGCCAATGGCCGCGCACGGTGCCGAGCGCGTCCTCGCTGACGCTGAGGCCCTCTTCCTGCATCCAGCTTGCGACGATATCGGCGGCGCGCCGGTGTTCGGGGCTGAGAAAGCGGCGTACCAGCCGTTTCGGCTCCGCCGAGACCGAGCCCAGTATGTGAATCATGCTTTCGGCGCGGGCGCCAAAGGCAGAAGGGTCGATGTCAGCCATGCAGCGCCAGAAGCGATTCGAGCATGCCTTCGAAATTGATCAGCCCGTGCAGCAGAATGGTGAGGATCGTCGACCCCGTCGCCCAGCGCAGCCAGCCGAGCAGCAGGCCCGACGCGAAGACCTGGCCGATGACGTACCAGTCGTATTGCACGTGGATGATCGCCCACAGCAGCGCCGTGATCACGATGACCGGCCAGGCTTCGCGCGGCGCCCGCAGCCAGCCGCGAAACAGGAAGCCGCGGAACAGCGTTTCTTCGCCGATCGGCGTAATCACCACGACCGCAAGCCACAGAAACGGCAGCCAGCCGGTGTCGCTGGCGGTACGATAGATATCGCTCTGGAACGGCGTGATGATGCTGCGGCCGATGAGCCAGCTCAGCCCATCGCCAAAGATGACCAGCGCCACCACCGCGGCGACGCCGAACGCCACTTCGCCGCGGCGCGGCCAAATCAGGCCGAGATATTCGGCGATGCCGGCGCCGCGCATTCTGGCAAACAGCGCCAGCAGCGCAAACTGGACCGGGTTCGACGCGAAGATAATGATCGTGACCGCGGTGCCGTCGCCGGAAAAATCCGGCAAGCGCACGACATCGACGCCATACCACCAGGTCATGACGATGAGCGCGACCGCTTGCCCGGAGAGAAGCGCCACGACGCCAAGGCCGAAGGTGGCCGCACGACCCCAAGGCTGCCTGACGGCCATTACAACGTCGCCTTCACAAGTCAGCTCCCGCGGTAGGTCGAATAGCCATAGGGCGCGATCAGCAACGGCACATGCGCGTCGCTCTTGCCGTCGAGCGCAAAACGCACGGGCACGACGTCGAGGAAGGCCGGATCGGCAAGCGTCGCACCCTGCTCACGGAAATAGTCGCCGGCATGGAAGGTGAGTTCGTAAGCGCCGCGCGTGAAGGTGCCGCCTTCCAGCAGCGCCAGCCTCCCATCCGCGTCGGTGACCGTATCGGCAAGCACGGCGCCGTCGCGGCGCAGCACCACGCGCAAGCCCGTCGCGGGCTTGCCCGAAGCGGTGTCGAGGACGTGAGTGGTCAGCCGGGGCATGGGCGCAAACTTAACGGTGTCCACCGCGCTTGTCCCGCCCGCGTCCTGTTACGGCATCAGGATCAGCGAGCCGGTGGTCGCGCGGCCTTCCATCTCCGCATGCGCCTTGGCAGCCTCCTTGAGCGGATATTTATGCAACGGAATCTTGACCGCACCGGAGCCGACAACCTTGAACAGATCGTTCGACATGGCGACGAGATCCTCGCGCTTGGCGGCATAGTGGTTGAGCGTCGGCCGCGTGGCAAACAGCGAGCCTTTGGCTTGCAGGATGTTGATGTTGAAGGCTTCGATCTGGCCCGAGGCCGAGCCGAAGCTGACGAAATAGCCGAGCGGGCGCAGGCAATCGAGCGAGGCCGGGAACGTGGTCTTGCCGATGCCGTCATAGACCACGTCGCACAGCTTGCCGCCGGTGATGTCCTTGACGCGGGCGACAAAGTCCTCGTCGCGATAGAGGATGGTGTGGTGCGAGCCGTTCTTCTTGGCGAGCTCGGCTTTCTCCTTGGAGCCGACCGTGCCGATGACGGTGGCGCCGAGATAGTTGGCCCACTGGCAGGCAATGAGGCCGACGCCGCCGGCGGCGGCATGAATCAGGCACACCGTGCCCTTGCCGACCTTGTAGGTGCGGTTGAGCAGATATTGCACGGTCATGCCCTTGAGCATCATGCCGGCGGCCTGCTCGTAGCTGATGTTGTCGGGCAGTTTCACCGCGCGGTCGGCGGCAAAGGTGCGCTCCGCAGCATAGCCGCCGAGCGGACCGACATAGGCGACGCGGTCGCCGACCTTGAGGTCGGTGACGCCGGGCCCGACCGCCACGACCTCGCCCGCGCTCTCATTGCCGGCGATGAAGGGCATGCCGACCGGCGAGGGATACATGCCCATGCGGAAATAGGCGTCGATGAAATTGACGCCCGCCGCATGCTGCTTGATCTTGACCTGGCCTTGCCCCGGCGCCGGGATCTGCACATCGTCGAGCGTGAGAACTTCGGGACCGCCGTGTTTATGCACGCGCACTGCCGCAACCATGTTTCACTCCTTGAACGGATTTGTTGTTGGAAAACGAATTCGGCGACGATCATAGGCAGCCGAGCGCCGAAGACAAGGAGGCTATCTCGCCCCCGAGACCCGCAAATTCGCGCCATTGATGTAGGACGCGGCATCCGAAAGCAGATAAAGGACGGCTTCGGCGACCTCATCGGCGCTGCCCGCCCTGCCCATCGGCAGCATCGGCATGAGGCGCTCAAGCCGACCCGGCGGCTGAATGTCGGTATCGATCATGCCGGGGCTGATCGCGTTGACGCGGATGCCTTCCTTGGCGACCTCGCGGGAGACGCCAATAGTGAGAGAGTCGATTGCCCCTTTGGCGGCGGCATACCAGACGCATTCATTGGCCCCGCCGATGGTCGCAGCCATCGATGATAGCAGCACGATCGCGCCGCCCTTGCCGCCGTGCTTGGTCGACATGCGCCGCACGCATTCGCGCACACAGAGCATGGCGCCAAGCGTATCGACTTCGAGCACCTCGCGCAGTGTCTGCGTCGAGACCTCATCGAGCCGTGACATCGGCCCGATAATGCCGGCCGAATGCACGAAATGTGTGATCGCGCCGAGCCCGTCAACTGTCGCGTTGAAAACGCGGGCGATGTCTTCCTCCCGACCCATGTCGCCTTGCAGCGCCAAAGCGTTGCCGCCCGATTTCTTCACCGCGGCGGCCACGGAAGCGGCGGCATCGGCATTGCTGACGTAATTGACCGCCACGTCATAGCCGCGCGCGCCGGCAAGACGCGCAGTGGCGGCGCCGATGCCGCGGCTGCCGCCGGCGATGAGCAGAACCGGACGCGACATGATGACCTCCTGAGAAATTCAATGGCGGGATTTGCGCCTCTGCCGGTTGCGGCGGGCGAGCACGTTGAACAGTTCGACCACGGCGGCAAAGGCCATGGCCGTATAGATATAGCCGCGCGGGATGTGGAAATGGAAGCCGTCGGCGAGCAGCGCGGCGCCGATCAGCAGCAGGAAGGCGAGCGCCAGCATCTTGGTCGTGGGGTGCGCTTCGATGAAATGGCCGACGGGATCGGCGGCGACGAACATGACGATCATGGCGATCACCACGGCGGCGATCATGATCTCCAGATGATCGGCAAGGCCGACGGCGGTGACGATGGAATCGATCGAAAACACGAGGTCGATCACCACCAGTTGCACGATCACCGCGGTCATGGCCTTTTCGCCGGCCTGCGAGGTCTGCTCGGCGTCGCCTTCGACCTCGCCGTGGATTTCGCGCGTCGCCTTGGCGATGAGAAACAGTCCGCCGGCGATGAGAATGATGTCGCGCCAGGAGAAGGCAAGTTCGCCGACGGTGACGACCGGCGCGGTCAGTCCGATGATCCAGCTCAGCGAGGCGAGCAGCAGCACGCGGAAGATGAATGCCAGCGACAGGCCGATGGCTCGCGCCCGCCGCGACCGCTTGGCGTCGAGCCGCGCGGTCAAGACCGCAATAAACACCAGATTGTCGATGCCAAGCACGATCTCCAGCGCGGTCAGCGTCAGCAGCGCCGCCCAGGCGTTGGCATCGGTCAGCAAGGCGAGCATGTCAGGCAGCCTCCCGGAATATTCCGGCGATCAGAAAATACACCGCGATCAGGGTCAGCGGGATCGTGACATAGGGGCCGGGCGCAAGATCTTTCACCAGGGTCACCAGCGCCAGCGCGCCCCAGGCCGCGAGCAGGACAATATTGAGCGTGCGCAGCCGCTTGACCCGCAGCGGATGCACGAAACGGATCGGCGCAAAGGTGAGGACGGCGAGCGCGAAGACGCCGGCGGCGGCGAGCCAGGGCGGCGGCTCCAGCACATAAAGATAGAAGGCGGCGAGATTCCACACGACCGGAAAGCCTTTGAAATAGTTGTCGTGCGTCTTTATCTCGCGGTCGGCGAAATAAAGCGCGCCGCTGACGGTCACGGTGGCGCCGGCGGCAATTGCAAGCGCATTCGGCAACAAGCCACTCGCCGCAATGGCAAAGGCCGGGACAAAGACGTAGGTGACGAAATCGACGACCAGGTCGAGGGTGACGCCCGACCAGCGCGGCAAGACCTCCGCAACATTGAAGGCGCGCGCCAGCGGCCCGTCGACGCCGTCGACGATGAGCGCGAGGCCAAGGCAGAGGAACATCGCGGTCCAGTGCCCGCCCGTCGCCAGGATCAGCGCCAGCAACGCCAGCGCCGCGCCGCAGGCGGTGAAAATGTGAACCGCGAACGCACGCAGTTCCGGAAAGCTCGCCACTTATTCGTTGCCCCAATCGAGCTTGACGATCTCGGCCGAACGGCCGGCCAGGTTCCAGTTGCGGCCGAAGCCGCGGAAGCGCGACTTGTCGGCGCGCGAGACAATGACGTCGGGGCCGATCCAGTATTCGCTGTTGCGGATCACCACGTTCTGCTCGGGATCGTTGCCGCGCACCGGCGTGATCGCGCCACCGCCATATTTGTCGATGCTGACGATCCGTGTCTGTCCTTGCGTCTCGTAAGAGACCGGCACCTGGTGCACGCCAAGGAACTGCCCGACCAGGATCGACAACAGGTGCGTGGTGCCGCCGACGCGGCCGGTAAAAATGCGCGTCAGCCCTTTCACCGCCTGGATCGGCGCCTTGTCGTCGACGAACAGCGCCGCCGTCCAGTTGCCGCGCGCCATGATGCCGGGCAGATCCATCATCAGGGCGACATTGATGCCGGAGAGATCGACGGCATCGAAATGACCTTGGTCGATGCGCACGCCGGCCCAGGTCTGGCAGCGCTCCTCGGTCGGCGGATGATTGCCGAGCGAGATCACACAAGGGCAGAACACCGTGCAGCTGCACGACAGCGCCATCTCGCCTTTCAGGGTCCAGCTTTCCGCCAATGTTTCGCTCCCGGCTTTTTTAAGGGTCCTAGCTCAAATCGCGTGGCCGGGCCAATGGCCGGCAAATTCCGACAGCACGAAGGCGAGGCCGGCAAGAATCAACGCTATCCCGACGGCGCGCGTGAACCATCGGCCGGTGCCGATTTTCTCGATCGCCATGACGATGCCGAGCCCCGCCATCCACACCACGTTCATGACGCCGACGGCGAACATCACCAGCATCATCGCCCAGCAGCAGCCGACGCAGAACACGCCCTGCTTCAGCCCGAGACGGAACACGCCGCGCGGCGTCGTCGCCCAATTGCTGAAGAAGAACGGAAAGGGATGGCGGCATTGATTGAGGCAGGCCTGCTTGAGCGCGGAGAACTGGTAGAGGCCGGCGGCAATGAAGATCGCGCCGGCGAACAGTCCGCTGGCCGCCGCCAGACCGCTGTTGAGCAGCGCAGCGCGCGTGAGCGCAAGCTGCGTCACGGTCGCCGCTGCGGCAAAGCCGAGCCAGACCGCGGCGTAGCCCGCCGCGAGCATCAGCGGAGTGACGATGCGTTCGCCCTTGCGCGCGGCCGTGTCGGCGATCTGGGCGTAGGTGAGGATCATGGGGGCGGCACTCGGCAGCATCATCGCCAGCACCATCGCCGCCCACATTGAGGCGACGAGCGCGACGTCGGCCGCACTCAGCGGGCCAATCGCAGGACGGCAGATGACGGCGAAGGCGCCGGAGGGGCCGTCGCCGCTCGAAGTCATGAGGCCGAGCGCGAGCCAGCCGAGCGCCGTCAGCACGACAATGCATCCCCAGGCCATCAGCCTCGGCCGCGCGAAGGCCTGCCCAAGTCCGGCAGCGGCCGGCGGCAGATAGGCAAAACCCTGATCGGTGCGGTCGGTCATTGCGGCCATGGATAGCGCATCGCTGCGTGTGGTGCTAATCCGCTTAGCGGCAGGCAGGAGCGAAGCCCTTGATTTCGCGCAAACATCGCAATGGCAGCGTGATCGTGGTCGGCAGCGGCCCCGCCGGGCTGACGGCCGCGATTGCGTTGGCGGAATCCGGGATCGAGACGGTTCTCGCCGGCAAACGCCCCTCGCCGTCGGACAACCGCACCACCGCCCTGCTCGGCGGCTCGGTGACGGCGCTGTCAACGCTCGGCGTCTGGCCGCTCTGCGAGCAGCAGGCAGCGCCGCTCACAGTCATGCGCCTGGTTGACGATACCGGCCGGCTGTGGCGGGCGCCGGAGGTGAAATTCAGCGCCGGCGAAATCGGTCTCGAAACCTTCGGCTACAACATCGAGAACCAGCATCTGCTCGCCGCACTCTTGCAACGCGCCGGCGCCCTGCCGGCGCTGCGCATCGTCGAAGACGAAGTGACGGCCATCGAACCCGGCGCCGACGCGGTGGCCGTGACCGTGAACGGCGGCGAAACATTCGCGGCGTCGCTGGCGATCGGTGCCGACGGCCGCCGCTCGCTCTGCCGCCGGGCCGCCGGCATTGGCGTCGACGAGCGCAGCTACAAGCAGGTCGCGCTCACGCTTTGCTTTGCGCACAGCCGCCCGCATCACGACACCTCGACCGAATTCCACACCGCCGACGGGCCGTTCACGGTGGTGCCGCTGCCGGGCCGGCGCTCAAGTCTGGTCTGGGTGCTTGACCCTTATGACGCCGACGACATCGGCGCGCTCGACGACGATGAACTGTCGGCCGAGATCGAACGGCACTCGCACTCGATTCTCGGCAAGATCACTGTCGAGCCCGGCCGCGGCCGCTTTCCGCTGTCGATTGCCACGGCGCATCGTTTCGCCGCGCGGCGCATTGCACTGATCGGCGAAGCCGCGCATGTCATCCCGCCGATCGGCGCCCAGGGGCTCAATCTTGGGCTGCGCGATGCCGCCGCCATTGCCGAGCTCGCCGTCGCCGTCGCCGCCGAGCGCGACGGCGGCGATATGGGCGGCGATCCTGTGCTTGCGGCTTACGACAAGATGCGCCGTTCCGACGTCGCCGGCCGCACGCTGAGCGTCGACCTGCTCGGCCGTTCGCTGCTGAGCGATTTTCTGCCCCTTCAGGGGGCACGCGGGCTGGGCTTGTATCTTCTCGATCGTGTCGGCCCACTGCGCCGCGCCGTGATGCGCGAGGGCGTGTCGCCGTCCGCCGCTCAGCCGCGGCTGATGCGCGGCGAAGCGATTTAGCGTTCGAGCGGCGGCGCTTTTTTCGCCGCCGGTTTGTCTCGAAATTGCGGCGCGATCGGTAGCGGTACCGCCGGAAGCGTCTGCCCTGACGCCGTTACGACCGTGTGCGCGAACAGCCCGCGCTCGACGAAATGCGGGTCCTTGAGCGCCTGTTCGAGCGGCACCAGGATGCTGACGCAGCAATCGGCTCTGGCAAAGATCGGCTTCCATTCATCGGCGCTGCGCGCGGCGATCAGCCTGGCGACCGCTTGCTTGGTCGCGGCCGGATTTTTCGCGTCATCGACGAATTCCGCGGGCAGACCGATCGCCTTGGTGAACGCGGCCCAGAATTTCGGCTCCAGCGCGCCGCAGGCGACGAACTTGCGGTCGCTGGTCGTGTAAAGCTGATAGCGCGGCGAGCCCCCCGTGAGCCACATCTGCCCCGGCTTGGGAAACTGGCCGGTCGCCGCGCCGATCGCCAGCGCCGCCCAGCCGAAGGTGAACATGGCATCGGTCATGGCGATGTCGAGGTGACAGCCCTGCCCGCTCTGGTCGCGCGCGCGCAGCGCCAGCAGAATGTTGATCACGGCGGGAAAGCTGCCGCCGGCAATATCGGCGGTGAGCATCGGCGGCACCACGGGATGCTCGACCGGGCCCGGCTGCAGATCGAGCAGCCCGGTATTGCCGATGTAGTTGATGTCGTGCCCGGCTTCGCCCTCGCGCGGCCCGCTTTGGCCGTAGCCGCTGATCGAGCAATAGATCAGCCGCGGATTGATCGCGCGCAACCGCTCGTAGCCGAGGCCGAGCCGCGCCATCACCCCGGGGCGGAACTGTTCGAGCAGGATATCGGCACGCCTGATCAGCGGCATCAGCCGCTCGCGTTCGGCCACGTCCTTGAGGTCGAAGGTCTGGCTCGTCTTGCCGCGGTTGAGCAGCAGGAACGCCGCGCTCTCGCCGCCGACCATCGGCTGAAAATGCCGCGCGTCCTCGCCGCCCGGCCGCTCGATCTTGATCACCTCGGCGCCGGCTTCCGCCAGCATCAGCCCGGCGAGCGGCCCCGGCAGCAGCGTCGAGAAATCGAGAACGAGGAGGCCGGCGAGCGGTTGCATATGATCAATGAAACAACAAAGGCGGCAGCGCGCCGGTTTTCACCATCCACATCACGCTGGTCAGCGTTACCACGGAAACCAGCGTGCCAACCAGCACGGCGCTGGAGGCCTGCTCGACCCAGCTGTCGTATTGCCGCGCGAAGACGAAGACGTTGAGCGCCGGCGGCAGCGCCGCCATCAGCACCGCGGTATTGACCCAGATCCGGTCGAACGGCCCGAGCAGCGACAGCAGCAGAAACACCAGCACCGGATGCAGCACCAGCTTGACGCCGGTGAGGAACGGCACCTCCCACGGCATTTTCTTCAGCGGCCGCAACGCCACCGTCACGCCCAGGGCGAACAGCGCGCACGGCGCCGCCGCGTTCTGCAGGAATTGCATGAGCCGGTCGAGCGCAAGCGGCGGCTGGAAATGCATCGTTGCCGAGACGACGCCGAGCGCGCTGGCGACGATCAGCGGATGCAGCGCCACGCGCCGCACGACCTCAAGTGCAATGGCGCCGACGCTCATCGGCTGCGGCTGCGACACCGCCATCAGCAACGGCACGATGGTAAAGAGAACGATGTTGTCGAAGCAGAAGATCAGCGCCACCGGAACGGCGGCGCTCTGCCCCAGTGTCGCCAGTGCGAGGCCGGGACCCATATAGCCGATATTGCCGTAGCCGCCGGCAAGGCCGGCAATGGTCGACTCCGCGATATTGCCGTTGCGGATCGCCATGCCGATGCCGAACGACACTGAAAAGGCCCAGAACGTCGCCAGCGTGGTGGCGAAGATGAAATTGACCTGGCCGAGCTGGTCGAGCGGCGTCTGCGCCAGGATGCGGTAGAACAGCGCCGGCAGCGACACATAGACGATGAAGAAATTCATCCAGGCGAGCGCGGTGTCGGGGATCTGCTTGATCCGCCCGCAGGCAAAGCCGATGAAAATCAGCCCAAAGAACGGAAGTGCCAGATTAACAACGTCGATCATCCGCTTGCTCGGCCTGCCTTATTTTGCCGTTTGCTCACCCACGGACTTGGCGCGGGCTTTGCATTCCTCTAAAGGGCAGACGAGACCTTTGGAAGGACCTGATCCCGCGTGAAGCCCCCCCGCCATTTTTTCCAGCCGCTCGCCATCGGCGCCCCGGCCCCGATGCGCGAATTGCCGGTGCGGCTCGAGCGCATGATCCACTTCGTGCCGCCGCACAACGATAAGGTGCGCGCCAAGGTGCCGGAGCTTGCGCGCCAGGTCGACGTCGTGCTCGGCAACCTCGAGGACGCCATTCCGGTCGAGGCAAAAAAAGCGGCGCGCGACGGCTTCATCGCCATGGGCAAGGCCATCGATTTCGGCGCCACCGGCCTGTGGACGCGGATCAACGCGCTCAATTCGCCGTGGGCGCTCGACGATGTCACCGAAATCGTCGCCGCCATCGGCAGCAAGCTCGACGTCATCATGCTGCCCAAGGTCGACGGCCCCTGGGATATCCACTATCTCGACCAGCTCCTGGCGCAGCTTGAAGCGCGCCACAAGGTGACCAGGCCGATCATGATCCATGCCATCCTGGAGACGGCGCAGGGCGTCAATAACGTCGAGGCGATCGCCACCGCCTCGCCGCGCATGCACGGCATGAGTCTCGGCCCCGCCGACCTTGCCGCCTCGCGCGCCATGAAGACGACGCGGGTCGGCGGCGGCCATCCCGAATATAAAGTGCTGGCCGACGCGCAGGGGGAGGCGCCGCGCGCCGTTTATCAGCAGGACCTCTGGCACTATACGATCGGGAAGATGGTCGACGCCTGCGCCGCCGCCGGCATCAAGCCGTTCTATGGGCCGTTCGGCGATTTTGCCGATGGCGCGGCCTGCGAAGTGCAGTTCCGCAATGCCTTCCTCATGGGCTGCGTCGGCGCCTGGTCGCTGCACCCTTCCCAGATCGAAATCGCCAAAAAGGTGTTTGCCCCCGATCCCGCCGAAGTGGCCTTCGCCAAGAAGATCGTCGCCGCCATGCCGGACGGCGCCGGCGCGGTCATGATCGACGGCAAGATGCAGGACGACGCCACCTGGAAACAGGCCAAAGTGCTGCTGGACCTCGCCAAGCTGGTCGCCGCCAAGGACCCTGATATGAGCGCTCGCTATGGGCTCTGATCTGGCGAAAGCCGCGCCGAACGGTTAGATGGTCCGCGTATGAACAAGATCCGCATTGCCAAATACAAGATCGGCCAGGTGGTCAAGCACCGCATCTACTCGTTCCGTGGCGTGGTGTTCGACATCGACCCCGAATTCAACAATACCGAGGAATGGTGGCAATCGATCCCGCCGGATGTGCGCCCGCGCAAGGACCAGCCGTTCTATCATCTGTTCGCCGAGAATTCGGAAACCGAATACGTCGCCTATGTCTCCGAGCAGAACCTGTTGCCGGATAATTCCGATGCGCCGATCCGCCATCCGCAGGTCGCGCAGGAATTCATCCGCGACGAGGCCGGCGCCTACCGCCCACGCAACAACCAGATGAACTGAGCGCCGTCGCCGGCAAAGCAAAAGGCGCGGAGCCAGGCCCCGCGCCTTTTTCATGGATCGGACGCAATCTACTTCTTCGGCGCTGGAGCAGGCGCCGTGGGCGCCGCGGGAATTTGCGTCGCCGGCTGCTGGTTCTGGCTCTCCAGCTTCTTGCGCGCCTCTTCCGCCTTCTTCTGCAGTTCCTCTTGCAGCTTGCGCTGCTGTTCCTCGAACACTTTCGGGTCGGTCGGCGGCCCGTCATAGGCCTTGGCAAAATCGGCGAGCGGCAGCGGCAGGCTGATCGCGCTGCCCTGCATGTTGATCGCCTGGACGGTCAGCATCTGACCCTTTTTCATCTGCGCGATGGTGTCGGCATTGACCTCGTAATCGGCCATGCAGCCGACGGGGAAGCAGATCGAATAGGGTGCGGTCGCCGGCTGGCCCTGGTCGATGATCAGGCGCGTGCCCGGGCGGAGTTGCATGCCGAGCGGCACGATCACGCGCAGCAGTTTGCGCGGGTCGCCTTGCGGCTCGACTAGTTGCACGACCGCGACCGGCATGCCGTTCTCCAGCCGGCCGTCCTTGGCCGTGGTGCAGACTTCCTTGGCATTGGGCTCGTTGCCCTTGCCGCACACCTTCATCCAAGGCGAGTACATGAGCTGCGGCGCCTCCGCCTGCGGCGGTTGCTGTGCCGGCTGCTGCGGCGGCTGTTGCGCCTGCTGCGGGGCCGGTGCCGCGGGCTTGGCCTGGGTTTTCTTATCGGTGGGTTTCGGCTGCGCGAGCGCCGCCGGCGCGGCAATGAGCGCGGCCCCGACGCCCAGGGCCGCCAAGGCCGCGGTCAAGGCGCGGCCGTAACGCCGCGCCGATGCGATCCGATGATCCATGCAATTCGTCCTTTGTTGTCCCCGTTTGCGGCCCACAAAGCTCCTGCGCGGGCCGAAACGGTCGCTCTGACCGCGGCTTTAGGCCGGCTGTCTCAGCGTAAAATGCGGCACGAACGTGACGCCACGCGCCGCCTGATAGCCGAATTCGCGCCTGCAATAAAGCCAAGAATCCGCCGCATGATGCTCCTGGGGGGCGGCGGCGGCTGTCGACCAGGCGGCCCGAGCGGCTGTGATAAATTGCCAAAAAATGGAGCCGAATCGCATCCTCTCCATCCGCGATCGAACCGCAATACGGCTGACGCCGTCACGGCGCGCGGTTGTCATCGGCGCGCTCGCTTGTGGCGCGTTCGGACGCGGCACGCTCGCGGCAAGTGCCAGTCACGCCATCGCCATGCACGGCGCGCCGGCCTGGGGGCCCGACTTCATCCACCCGACCTATGCCAATCCCGCCGCGCCCAAGGGCGGGCGCTTGACGCAGGGCGTGCTCGGGACCTTCGACAGTCTCAATCCGTTCATCGTGCAGGGACTGCCCGCCGCCAATATCCGCAGCTACGTCGTCGAGAGCCTGCTGGCGCGCGGCTACGACGAGCCGTTCACGCTCTACGGGCTCTTGGCGCGCAACGTGGAAACAGACGCCGCGCGCTCATGGGTCCGCTTTGAGATCAATCCGGGCGCGCGCTTTGCCGACGGCACGCCGGTCACAGCGGACGATGTGATCTTCTCCTGGCAGCTCTTGCGCGACAAGGGCCGGCCGAATTTGCGCATCTACTATGGCAAGGTCACGAAAGTCGAAGCCGTCGGCGAGCGCGGCGTGCGTTTCGACCTGACGGGCGCCGACGACCGCGAGCTGCCGCTGATCCTCGGCCTGATGCCGGTGCTGGCGCGGCACGCGGTCAAGGTGGAGACGTTCGAGGAGACGACGTTCTCGCCGCCGCTCGGCAGCGGGCCCTATACGGTGACGGCGGTGAAGCCGGGCGACAGCGTCACCTTCACGCGCAATCCGCAATATTGGGGGCGCGATCTTCCGATCAACCACGGCCTGTGGAATTTCGATGAGATCCGCTTCGACTATTACCGTGACGGCAACACCTATTTCGAGGCGTTCAAGAAGGGGCTTTACGACTCGCGCCTCGAGCAGGACCCGGGCCGCTGGCAGACCGCCTACGACTTTCCCGCCGCGCGCGACGGCCGCGTGGTCAAGGACGCGTTTCCCTACGGCCTGCCCAAGGGCATGCTTGGGCTGGTGATGAATACGCGGCGCGCGGCCTTTGCCGATATCCGCGTGCGCGAGGCGTTGCTTTATCTCTTCGACTTCGAATGGCTCAACCACAACTATTTTTTCGATCTCTACAGACGCACCGCCAGTTATTTTGATGGCTGCGATCTCTCCGCGCATGGGGTTGCCGCGAACGCGCGCGAACGCGAACTGCTGGCGTCGTTCCCCGGCACGGTTCGCGCCGACATCATGGACGGCGCCTGGGCGCCGCCGAAAACCGACGGCTCCGGCCGCGACCGCAATGCCTTGCGCCAAGCCTTTACGCTGTTTGCGCAAGCCGGCTACGGGCTCAAGGGCACCCAGCTCACGCATCTCGCCAGCGGCCGCCCCTTCGGTTTCGAGATCCTCGCCAATACCCGCGAGCAGGAGCGCGTCGGGCTGGCCTATGCGCGCGGCCTGAAGCTCGCCGGCATCGACGCGCGCGTGCGCGTCGTCGACGCCACCCAGTTCGAAAGCCGGCGAATCGCTTTCGATTTCGACATAATGGAATACCGCTGGGAGCAGTCACTGTCGCCGGGCAATGAACAGTATTTCTATTGGGGCTCGGCGGCGGCCAACGAACAGGGCAGCCGCAACTATATGGGCGTCCAGTCCAAGGCCATCGACGCCATGATCGCGGCCCTGCTGGCGGCGACCACCCGCGAGGATTTCGTCGCCGCCACGCGCGCGCTCGACCGCATCCTGCTGTCGGGATTTTACGTTATTCCGCTCTATTACCCGCCGGCGCAATGGGTGGCGCGCTGGACGCGCGTCGCGCATCCCGAGCGCACTTCGCTGTTCGGCTTCCTGCCGGAGACATGGTGGCAGGCATGATCCTCGACAACACGGAAAGCCCCCGCGACGCGCCCACCACTCTCGACGACCTGTTCCGCCGCGCCGGCGTGCGCCGTCCGCAGGCGCCGGCGCTGATCGACCCGCCCAATCGCGAACATTTCACCGATGCCGCGCCACGCCGCCTCACCTACGCGCAGGCCGATCGCGCGATCTCGGCAATCGCTACCCGGCTGCGCGCGCTCGGCCTGCCGACCGACGCCGTGGTGGCGCTGCAGTTTCCCAACACGGTCGAAAGCGTGCTCGCGCTGCTCGGCGTGCTGCGCGCGGGGATGATCGCGGCGCCTTTGCCGTTGCTCTGGCACCGGCAGGATGCAGCGGCGGCGCTGCGCGGCGTCGGCGCCAAGGCAATTGTTACTTGCGCGCGGATCGGCGCGACGGCGCAGGCGGAACTCGCCATGCAGACCGCGGCCGATGTGTTTTCGATCCGCCAGGTCTGCGCCTTCGGCGCCGCCCTTCCCGACGGCGTCACTCCGCTCGACGACGTGTTCAACGCCGATGCCGACGGCACCTCTGCGGTCGCCCGCCTCGCCGACCCGGCAGCGCATATCGCCGCGGTCAGTTTCGACGTCACCACCGCCGGCCTCGTACCGTTGGCGCGCAATCACCGGCAGCTCATCGCCGGCGGGCTCCTGCCCTGTCTCGAATGCGGTCTGCGCGAGGACGCCAATATCCTCTCCACGATTCCGGCGACCTCTTTTGCCGGCATGGCCTTGACGCTGCTGCCCTGGCTGCTCAGCGGCGGCACGCTGACGCTGCATCATTCCTTCGACGCCGTCAGTTTCGCGACCCAGTTGCAAGGCCAGGCGTTTGACGCCGTCATCGTGCCGGCTGCAACGTTGCCGCTGCTGGGTGACACCGGCTTTCTTGGCGCCGCGAAAGCCCTGATTGCGTTATGGCGCGCGCCGGAGCGCATGCAGCGCGCCGAGACCTGCGAGATGCACAATCCGGTGATCGATGTGGCCAGTTTCGGCGAAATCGGCATCGCCGCAGCGCGCCGCATTGCCGGTACGCCGTCGCCGCTGCCCTGCGCCACAATCGCGGCGCCGGGCGAGGCTGCCGATGCGCCGCCGCTGGTCGAACTCGCGCGCGGGGACGCCGGCACGCTGACGCTGCGTGGCGCGATGGTGCCGGCCAACGGTTTTCCCTTCGGCGCCAAGCCGCATCCGGCAACGGCCAAGACCGGGTTCGTCGACAGCGGACAGCTTTGCCGTTTCGCCGCCGGCCGCGATGCGCTGATCGTCACCGGGCCGCCGCCCGGCATCGTCGGCGTCGGCGCCTACCATTTTGTTGCGCGCGAGCTCGACGAACTCGCCGAAGGCCTCGGCATCGAAGCGACACTTGCCGTGCTGCCGCAGGAACTCATCGGCGAGCGGCTTGCCGGCCATGCGGTCGACCGCGGAGCAGTGTTGCAGGAATTGCAACGGCGCGGGGTCAACCCGCTGATTGCCGGTGCTTTCCAACGGCAAAAAGCCGCGTGACTTTTGCCTGGAATTCCCCGCACGCCTGCTCTGCCCGCAAGCGGCTACTGCGAGCGGGCTAACCCAGGCGATGCCGGGAGCGGCGACAGCCTCGAAAGCCGGTTGCCGCGAGTCACCGAGCGGCGGCCGGTTGCCGCGGAGTAACCGAAGGCATAGCTTTGCTCGAAAGGAGCAAGCCATGACCAAGCAACCGCCTGTCCGCATCGACGTCGTCTCCGACGTGGTCTGCCCCTGGTGTTTTATCGGCAAGCGGCGGCTGGAAAAGGCGCTCGCGCTCAAGCCCGACATTCCGGTCGAAGTACATTGGCGTCCCTATTTCCTCAATGACTGGGTGCCGCGCAAGGGCATGGCGCGGAACGACTATCTCACCGCCAAATTCGGCTCGCCCGAACGTTACCAGGACATCGCCGGGCGCGTGCAACAGGCCGCCGCCGCGGAGGGGCTGAGCTACGCCGTCGACAAGATCAGCCGCCAGCCAAACACCACCGACGCGCACCGGCTGATCCGCTGGGCCGAGGGCATCGGCAAGGCGGCGGAGATGAAGCAGAAGCTGATGGATCTTTATTTCACCGAAGGCGCCGATCTCACCAACCACGCCGTGCTGGTGCAGGCGGCCGCCGATGTCGGGCTCGACGCCGAGGACGTGCGCGCGGCGCTCGAAAGCGATCAGGACGTCGAGCAGATCGCGCGCGAGGCGGAAGCCGCCAAGGAGGCCGGCATCCAGGGCGTGCCCATGTTCATCTTCGGCGGCAAATTCGCCGTGTCGGGCGCGCAGGCGCCGGAATATCTGGCCGACGCCATCGAGCGCGCGGCGCAGGACCGCGAAGCGGCGGAATAGCGTCTGACACGCGCGGTCAGGCCGCCTTGGCCTGCTCCGCGATCGCCGCCAGACGGCGCAGGATCGCCGCGGTGCCTTTGAGGCGATCGACCGGGCTCTCCCAATCGTCGAAGAACACCAGTTGCTGGCTCTTGGCGTCCCTGGGGTCGGCGCGCATGCGCACGGACGAGCCCTGCTCGCGGATGAAGGCAATGAGCCCTTCGGGATTGGCAAAGACATTTTCGCGGAACGACAGCACCGCGCCCTTGGGGCCGGCCTCGATCTTCTCGACATTGGCGCGGCGGCACAGGCCCTTGATGGCGACGATCTGCAGTAGATGCTCGACCTCCGCCGGCAGCGGCCCGAAGCGGTCGACAAGCTCCGCGGCAAAGCTTTCGATCTCGCGCTCGTCCTCGATCTCGGCGAGCCGCCGGTAGAGCGCCAGCCGCACCGCGAGATCGGCGACGTAATCTTCGGGAATGAGCACCGGCGTGCCGATGGTGATCGACGGCGACCAGCGTTCGGCGACGGGGGCGGTGATGCCGGCCTTGAGGCTGAGCACCGCCTCCTCCAGCATCTGCTGGTAAAGCTCGAAGCCGACTTCCTTGATGTGGCCGGACTGCTCCTCGCCCAACAAATTTCCGGCGCCGCGGATATCGAGGTCGTGCGACGCCAGCTGAAAACCGGCGCCGAGCGTATCGAGCGATTGCAGCACTTTCAGACGGCGCTCCGCCTGCGCGGTGATCTTGGCCTGCACCGGCAGCGTCAGCAGCGCATAGGCGCGCAGCTTGGCGCGCCCCACCCGGCCGCGCAATTGATAGAGCTGCGCCAGGCCGAAACGGTCGGCGCGGTGCACGATCAGCGTATTGGCGGTCGGAATGTCGAGGCCTGACTCGACGATGGTGGTGGACAGCAGCACGTCGAACTTGCCGTCGTAGAAGGCGCTCATGATGTCGTCGAGCACGGTCGGCGGCATCTGCCCGTGGGCGACGGCAACGCGCACCTCCGGCACGTTCTTGTCGAGAAAATCCTTGGCCCCGACCAAATCCTCGATGCGCGGGCAGACATAGAAAGCTTGTCCGCCGCGGTAGCGCTCGCGCAGCAGCGCCTCGCGCACCACCAGCGGATCGAACGGCGAGACGAAGGTGCGCACCGCCAGCCGATCGACCGGCGGCGAGGCGATGATCGACAGGTCGCGCACGCCGGTGAGCGCCAGTTGCAGCGTGCGCGGGATCGGCGTCGCCGTCAGCGTCAGCACGTGCACCTCGGAGCGCAGCTGCTTGAGCTTTTCCTTGTGGGCGACGCCGAAATGCTGCTCCTCGTCGACCACCAGCAGGCCGAGATCCTTGAAGGCGACGCCCTTGCCGAGCAGCGCATGGGTACCGATGACGATATCGATGCTGCCGTCGGCAAGGCCCTTCTTGGTGGCGTTCAACTGCGCCGCCGGCACCAGCCGCGAGGCCTGCGCCACGTTGACCGGAAAGCCGCGGAAGCGCTCGGAGAAGGTCTTGAAGTGCTGCCGCGACAAAAGCGTCGTCGGCACGACGACGGCGACCTGCTTGCCGTTGATCGCGACGACGAAAGCGGCGCGCAGCGCGACTTCCGTCTTGCCGAAGCCGACATCGCCGCAGACCAGCCGGTCCATCGGCCGCCCGGAGCCGAGGTCCTTGATCGCCGCCTCGATCGCGGTGAGCTGATCGTCGGTCTCCTCATAGGGGAAGCCGGCGGAGAACTCGTCATAGGCGCCCGGTGTCGCGGTCAGCTTCGGCGCCTCGCGCAACTGCCGCTCGGCGGCGACCTTGATGAGTTCACCCGCCATTTCGCGGATGCGGCTCTTCATCCGCGCCTTGCGCGCCTGCCAGTTGCCGCCGCCGAGCCGGTCAAGCTCGACGCCGGACTGCTCGTGGCCGTAGCGCGAGAGCAGATCGATATTTTCGACCGGCAGATAGAGCTTGGCGGCCTCGGCGTAATGGATTTCCAGGCAATCGTGCGGCGCGCCGGCGGCTTCGATCGCCTGCAGCCCGACGAAGCGGCCTATGCCGTGATCGACATGCACGACCAGATCGCCGGGCGCGAGGCTCGTCACCTCGGCGATGAAATTCTCCGCCCGGCGCGACATACGGCGCGGCCGCACCAGGCGGTCGCCGAGAATGTCCTGCTCGCTGATGACCGCGGCGGCATCGGTTTCGAAGCCGCTCTCGATGCCGAGCACCGCGAGCGCGACGGTATGTTTGGGCAGCGCCTGCGCCTGCGGCCACGACGCGACATTGGTGAGGTTGAGCAGCTTGTGGTCGGCGAGCACATGGCTCATGCGCTCGCGCGCGCCCTCGCTCCACAGCGCCACGGCCACGCGCTTGCCGGCCGCCTGCAGCGCCAGCACATGCCGGCTCACCGCCTCGAACACATTGGCATTGGGCTCAGCGCGTTCGGCGGCGAAGTTGTGGCCGGCCCGGGCGCCGATCTCGATAACGTTTGCCGCCTCCGGTACGGCAAATTGCGTGACCCGCGCCAGCGCCGCGGCATCGAGCCGCGCGCGCCAATCCGCGTCGGTGAGGTAGAGCCGCTCCGGCGGCAGCGGCTTGTAGGGCGGCGAACCGATATCCTTGAGCGCCTCGCGCCGCGCTTCGTAATAATCGGCAATCGTGGTCAGGCGCTCGCGCGCGGCGTCTTCGGCGAGCGGCTCGATCGCCAGCGCGGTGCCCGGCAGGTAATCGAACAAGGTCTCCATCTTGTCGTGGAACAGCGGCAGCCAGTGCTCCATACCTGGGTAGCGGCGGCCTCCGCTCACCGCCTCGTAGAGCAGATCGTCGGGCGCGGCGGCGCCGAACGCGGCGACATAGCCGGTGCGGAAGCGGCGGATGGTTTCGGTGACGAGCTGGAATTCGGCGACCGGCACCAGATCGAGCCCGCGCAGCGGTGTTTCGCTGCGCTGCGTCTGCGCGTCGAAGGTGCGGATCGTCTCCAGCGCGTCGCCGAAGAAATCGAGGCGTACCGGCATATCCATGCCCGGCGGATAGAGATCGAGAATGCCGCCGCGCACCGCGTATTCGCCCGGCTCGCGCACGGTCGAGGCGCGGGTAAAGCCGTTGAGCTCCAGCCATTCGACCACGCCGGCCATGCCCAGCACATTGCCCGGTGCGACCGACAGCGCATGCGTCGCCACGAACTCCCGCGCCGGCACGCGTTGTAGCGCGGCGTTGACCGTGGTCAGCAAGACCGTCGGCCGATCGCGCCCAGTGACGCGCGCAAGCCGCGACAGCGCGGTCATGCGCTGCGCCACCACGCCGGCATGCGGCGACACGCGATCGTAGGGCAGGCAATCCCAGGCCGGGAATTCCATTATCTCGACATCGGGCCCGAAGAAGGCGAGCGAGCGCGACAACGCCGCCATGCGCTGGCCGTCGCGGCAGATGACGCAGAGCGATATCGCCGGCGCGCGCTCGCGTGCGGCGACAGCGCGGGCAAGGTCGGCAAGCACCAGGCCCTCGGCGCCGTCGGCGACCTGCGCCAGCGTCAAGGCCTTGCCGGGCTGCAGCAATGCGGCGGGAGACTTGGCGCTCATGTCGCCTCGCCGCGGTGAAAGGCGATCAAGCTGCGGAACAGCGCGGTGTCCATTGCGTCCGGCGCCGCCTCGGAGCCGTTCACCCAGGCAAAAATCTGCTGGTCGGGAATGTCCAGCCAGCGCTCGTATTCATCAAGCTCGGCCTCGCTCATGGTCGCAAGCCGCGCGTCGGCGAAAGGGCCGAGCACCAGATCCATCTCGCGAATGCCGCGATGGCGGGAGCGGAACAACAGCCGTCGCCGCCGCGCGTCCAGCCCTTCGCTCGAAAGCTCGTTCAAAGCCAATTCTCCAACGCCAAAAACCCGGCGAGGGCCGGGTGCGCGGTTTATATAGAGGCGGGCTTTCGATTTGTCATGGCCGGCTCGTCCCCCTCTCCCCGCCCTTCGCGGGGAGAGGGTCGGGGTGAGAGGCAATAACCGCACGCCCCCTCACCCGGTTTTCTCGCTTACGCTCGAAAACCGACCTCTCCCCGCAAGCGGGGAGAGGTGAGATAAGAAGAAATGCGCCCGCCGGTTCTCAATCCGCTGTTCGCCACGCTCACCAGCCTGTCCGGCGTCGGGCCGAAGCTGGAAAAGCTCTACGCGCGATTGCGCAACCGCGAGGCGCCGCGCGTGGTCGATCTGCTGTTCCATTTGCCGTCCGGCGCCATCGACCGCCGCGCGCGGCCGAAATTGAACGAGGTGCAGCCCGGTCAGGTGGTCACCGTCGCGGTCACCGTCGAGGAGCACCGACCGGCGCCGCCGCGACGCGCGCGCGCGCCCTACCGCATCGTGGCCAGCGACGACACCGGCACCATCACGCTCACCTACTTCAACGCCAGGCCCGACTATCTGCAAAAGCTTTTGCCCGAGGGCGAACTCCGCTACGTCTCCGGCACCGCGGAATTCTACGATGGCATGCTGCAGATGGTGCATCCCGACCGCGTCGTCGACGAAAGGGGTTTCGCCAATCTGCCGCTGGTCGAACCCACCTACCCCCTCACCGAAGGCCTTGCGCTCGGCAATGTCCGCCGCGCCATGGAAAGCGCGCTCACGCGCCTGCCGACGCTGCCGGAATGGCAGGACGAGACCTGGATCGCGCGCGAACGCTTTCCCGCTTTTGCCGAGGCGCTGCGGCATCTGCACCGGCCGGCGGCGCCGCACGACGTCCTGCCCGAAAGTCTGGCCTGGACGCGGCTTGCCTATGATGAGCTACTCGCCGGCCAACTGGCGCTGGCGCTGGTGCGCGCGCATATGCGCCGCCAGGCCGGGCGCGGCCACGCCGGCGAAGGGCGGTTGCGCGCGCGCATCCTCAAGGCGCTGCCTTACGCGCTGACCCATTCGCAGCAGCAAGCGCTCGACGCCATCGTCAACGATCTCGCTTTGCCGCAGCGCATGCTGCGGCTGCTGCAGGGCGACGTCGGAAGCGGCAAGACCGTGGTAGCGCTGCTTGCCGCCGCGACCGTGATCGAGGCCGGCCGCCAGGCCGCATTCATGGCGCCGACCGAAATCCTCGCCCGCCAGCATCTGAAAACCATCGCGCCGCTCGCCGAAGCGGCGGGCCTGCATGTGGCGATCCTCACCGGGCGCGAGCGCGGCGGCGAACGCACCGAGATTCTCGATCGTCTCGCCCTCGGCGACATCGACCTGCTGCTCGGCACCCACGCGCTGTTTCAGGAGGTGGTCGCCTTCCGCGATCTGGGCTTGGCCATCGTCGACGAGCAGCACCGCTTCGGCGTGCACCAGCGCCTGGCGCTGACGCAAAAGGGCGAGAACGTCGACGTCCTGGTGCTCACGGCAACACCGATCCCGCGCACGCTGGTGCTCACCTTTTTCGGCGACATGGACGTCTCCGAACTGCGCGAGAAGCCCGCCGGCCGCCAGCCGGTCGACACCCGCACCATTCCGATGACGCGTATTGCCGAAGTCGAGGACGCGGTGGGGCGCGCGCTCAACGACGGCAACCGCGCCTATTGGGTGTGCCCGCTGGTCGATGAATCGGAAAAAATCGACCTTGCCGCGGCGCAGGCGCGCTTTGCCGAACTCAAGGAGAAGTTCGGCAGCCGCGTGGACCTGGTTCATGGCCGCATGAAAGGCGCCGAGAAGGACGCCGCCATGGCGCGTTTTGCCGCTGGCGAGACGCAATTGCTCGTCGCCACCACAGTCATCGAAGTCGGCGTCAACGTGCCGGAGGCAACGATCATGGTGATCGAGCACGCCGAACGCTTTGGTCTCGCACAATTGCACCAGTTGCGCGGCCGCATCGGCCGCGGGCCGGGCCACTCGACCTGCCTGCTGCTCTACAAGGCGCCGCTCGGGGAAACCGCCAAGGCACGCCTCAATATCCTGCGCGAGACCGACGACGGCTTCCGTATCGCCGAGGAGGATTTGCGGCTGCGCGGCGAAGGCGACGTGCTCGGCACGCGGCAGAGCGGCCTCCCCGGCTTCCGCATCGCGCGGCTCGAATTTCACGGCAAATTCCTCGGCGCCGCACGCGACGATGCCGCGCTCATCCTCGCGCGCGACGCCAATCTGGAGACGCCGCGCGGAGAAGCGCTGCGCCATCTGCTCTATCTGTTCGAGAAGGACGAGGCGATCCGGCTGATCCGCGCCGGCTAATCAGTCGACCGTTTCCGAGCTGCGCACCGCCTGCGCCGCGCGCGCGGTAGAGGCGAGCGCCGCCAGCTTCTTCTGCGCGTCGCCGTCGGGCTGCACCATGCCGGCCGACATGATCAGCGTCATCGCCATTTCGACACTGATGTCGAGCTCGATCAGCGATTTGCGCGGCACATAGAAGAAGAATCCGGTGGTCGGGTTGGGCGTGCAGGGCATGAACGCCGAGACATGCTCGCCCTCCGGCAGCCTGACAGCGACATCGCCGCCCGGCGGCTGCGACAGGAACACCAGCGACCACATGCCCGGCGCCGGAAATTCGACCAACGCCACCTTGCGGAAACTCGAGCCGGTCTTGGAAAACAGCGTCTCGAAAATCTGCTTCATGGTCTTGTAGATCGGCCGCACGATCGGCATGCGGTTGAGCAGGCCTTCGCCCAGTTCCACCAGTGAGCGGCCGACCAGGTTGGCGGTGAGGAATCCGAGCAGCGTCAGCACAATGACGCCGATCAGCAGGCCGGTGCCGGGAATGGGCCACGGCAGATAGGTCTCCGGCCGGTAAACCGGCGGAATGAGCGGCCGCACCAGATTGTCCACCCAGGTGATGAACGACCAGATGAGATACAAGGTGACCAGCACCGGGCCGGCCACCACCAGCCCGGTGAGGAAATAATTGCGGATACGGGCGGCAACGCCCGTGTGCCCCGCCGTGAGGTGCAGGTCGGCGCCTAGCCCATCGCCCGGGCTCTCGTCGGATTCGGCCATCGGCCGAGTTTATTCCACCGTCACCGATTTTGCGAGGTTGCGCGGCTGATCGACGTCGGTGCCGATGGCGGCGGCGGTGTGATAGGCGATGAGCTGCACTGGGATGGCATAGACCAGCGGCGTCACCGACGAGGCCATCTCCGGCAGGGTCAGCGTCACCGTCGATTCCACGGTCGCCTCCTTGGCGCCCTGCGGGTCGGTCACCAGGATGATCCGGCCGCCGCGCGCCGCCACTTCCTGCATGTTCGACACCGTCTTTTCGAACACCCGGTCGTAGGGCGCGATCACGATGACCGGCAAGGTTTCGTCGATCAGCGCGATCGGTCCGTGCTTGAGCTCGCCGGCGGCATAGCCTTCGGCGTGGATGTAGGAGATTTCCTTCAGCTTCAACGCGCCTTCCAGCGCGATCGGAAAGCTGGTGCCGCGGCCGAGGTAGAGCACGTCGCGCGCCTTGGCGAGGTCGAGCGCGAGCTTCTCGATCTGCGGCTCGAGCGTGAGCGCCTGCGCCATCAGCCGCGGCACCTGGATCAGCGCGCGCACGATGTTCTTCTCGTCCTCGGCGGCGAGCGCCCCGCGGGCGCGCCCGGCGGCGAGCGCGAGGCAGGCGAGCGTCGCCAGTTGGCAGGTGAAGGCCTTGGTCGAGGCGACGCCGATTTCCGGCCCGGCCAGCGTCGGCATCACCACGTCGCTTTCCCGCGCGATGGTCGACGTCGGCACGTTGACCACGGAGAGGATGTGCTGCTTGTGCTCGCGCGCGTAGCGCAGCGTCGCCAGCGTGTCGGCGGTCTCCCCCGATTGCGAAATGAAAATCGCCAGATCGCCTTCTTCCAGCGGCGCGCCGCGATAGCGGAACTCGGAGGCGATGTCGATTTCCACCGGCAGCTTGGCGAAGCGCTCGAACCAGTATTTCGCCACGAGGCCGGCATAGAAGGCGGTGCCGCAGGCGGAGATCGACAGACGCTTGATCGCGCGCCAGTCGAAGGGAAGTTCGACCGGCAGATCAACCTTTTCCGCGACCATGTCGATGTAATGCGCGAGCGTATGGCCGACCACTTCCGGCTGCTCGTGGATTTCCTTGGCCATGAAGTGCTTGTGGTTGCCCTTGTCCACGAGCTGCGCCGAAGCGGTGGATTTGAGCACCGGCCGCGAGACCACATGATCCTGCGCGTCGTGCACCACGGCGCCCTTGTGCGTAAGCACCGCCCAATCGCCGTCTTCCAGATAGCTGATATTGTCGGTGAAGGGCGCGAGCGCGATGGCGTCGGAGCCGAGATACATCTCGCCGTCGCCATAGCCGATGGCCAGCGGGCTCCCCTTGCGCGCGCCGATCATCAGGTCGTCCTCGCCGGCAAACAGGAAGGCGAGCGCGAAAGCGCCGCGCAACTGCTTGAGAGTGGCGGCCACCGCCTCGTCCGGCTTCTTGCCCTTTTTCATTTCGTCGGTGACGAGATGGGCAACCACCTCGGTGTCGGTTTCGCTCTGGAACTTGGAGCCGTTCTTGCCGAGCTTCTCGCGCAATTCGCGGAAATTCTCGATGATGCCGTTGTGCACGACCGCGACGCGGTCGGTTGCGTGCGGATGCGCGTTGCTTTCGGTCGGCCGCCCATGCGTGGCCCAGCGGGTGTGGCCGATGCCGATATTGCCGGCGAGTGGCTCGCGTTCGAGACGGGTTGCGAGCGCGGTCAGCTTGCCTTCGGCGCGGCGGCGGGCCAAAGCGCCACGGTCGAGGGTGGCGATGCCGGCGGAATCGTAGCCGCGGTATTCCAGGCGCCTGAGCGCATCGACCAGATGGCCGGCGACCGGCGCATCCCCGATAATTCCAACGATCCCACACATCCGACGGATAACCCCTGACTTGCTGCCCAGCTTTAACCGGCGCGGGTAAGCTTTTCGAAATCAAAACGTATTTCGCCGTATAACAGCGCGCCGGCAATGCCGGCGTTCAAGACCTTTTCGACTGGACCTTGCCCGGCCGCTTTGCGGCTAAAGTCTTGCCGAGGCTCCGTAATTCCCGCAAGCGCTTTGCCCAACCGTCCTTAACGGCCTGCTTGGCGCGCGCCACGACAAGCGCGTCTGCCGGGACGTCCTTCGTTACCACCGAACCGGCGCCAACATAGGCGCCATCGCCGATCGTGACCGGGGCGACCAGCGCCGAATTCGAGCCGATAAAGACATGCTTGCCGATATCGGTGCGATTTTTGGCAACGCCGTCGTAATTGCAGGTGATGGTGCCGGCGCCGATATTGGTGCCCTCGCCGACCCTGGAATCGCCGATATAGGTCAGGTGATTGGCCTTGACCCTGGCTTCGAGCGTCGACTGCTTCACCTCAACGAAATTGCCGATATGCACGTTCTCCCCGAGATCGGCCCCAGGCCGCAACCGCGCGAAGGGACCGACGCGGGCGCCTTTGCCGACATGCGACTTCTCCATGTAGGTGAACGAACAGATCAGCGCGCCATCGTCGACGCTGACGCCCGGTCCGATCACCACATGGGGCTCGATCACCACGTCCTGGCCGAGCTTGGTATCGGCGCAGAGAAAAACCGTTTCCGGCGCAATCATGCTGACGCCGGCGTCGAGCGCAGCGGCACGCAGGCGTTTCTGCAAAACGGCCTCCGCTTCGGCGAGCTGCGCCCTGGTGTTGATGCCGCGCACATCGTCCTCCTCGGTTGCAATCGCGACGGTCTTCAGCCCCATCTTGCGGGCGATGACGACCGCGTCGGTCAAATAGTATTCACCCTTGGCGTTGGCGCTGCCGATACCTTCCAGGATCGTCAGCGCCTTGGCGCCGGAAAGCGCCATCAGCCCGCCGTTGCAGAATGCGACCCGCCGCTCGGCGGGGGTGGCATCGCGTTCTTCGCGGATGGCGACGAGTTCATCGCCCTGCCGTATCAGACGGCCATAGTCGGTTGGGTCGGCGGGCGTGAAGCCGAGCACGGCGACGGCAGCCCCTTGCGCCAATGCCGCGCGCAGTGCCGTCAGGTTGTCCGGCCGCAGCAGCGGCGTGTCGGCGAATAGCACCAGGATATCGTCGGCGCCCTGGGCAATCGCCTTGCGCGCGGCGAGCACCGCATGCGCGGTGCCGCGGCGTTGCACCTGTTCGAAGACTTGCGCCGTCGGCACAATGCGCAGCGCTTCTTTCCCAATCGCTTCCTGGCCGGGTCCGGCGACCACGGCGATTTCAGTCGCCCCCGCATGCGTCGCTGCGTTCAGCACATGCGCAAGCAAGGTACGGCGGCCAAGTTCATGCAGAGCTTTAGGCCGCGCCGAGCGCATGCGCGTGCCCTCGCCCGCCGCCAGCACAATCGCGAGGCAGGTCCGTTGGCTCATGTCGTCGTCACGTGAGGTCGTCGTTGCATCTGCCGCCCTCATAGCCGAGCGAATGTGCCGGCAAAAGACTGCAGCCGCGTAAAGATCGCGCCGCGCGAGTCAGAAAGGTCGGATTCTGCTAATGTTTTCAACGATTCGCGGCACGGAGCGGAAGGCATGGCGGTAAATAAGACGCTGCAGCGGGTCGAGGTCGCCGCGCTGCTCGCCTTGGTCGGACGGCGCCTTGAGCGGCACCTCGACTTGCCGGCGCTGTGGCGCCTGTTCGGCTGGGGCGCCGCGGCGGCCATATCGCTCGGCGCTGTCGTCCTCGTCGGCGAGAGCCAGAGCGGCGCCGAGCGCCTGCAGCTTGCATTCGCGCGCGAACCGGGGCCGCAAGCCGTGGCCGCGGTGCCTCCCCGCGTCGTCGTCGATGCGGAGCAAACACGGCGGCTCATGGACGCCGTGCGCAGGCTTGCCGCCGACCGCGACCAGCTCAACGAGCGCATCGCCACCCTCGAGCGTAATCTCGACGACATGACCGGCTCGATCAAGACGGTGATGCTCGCCAACGCCGCGGCGCAAAGCGTCAAGGAACCGGCGAAAGACAAAGTCGCCGAAGTGCCGCCGCCCGCGGTCGCCGCGCCGGCCTCGGTTCCCACCGCGGTCAGTGCGCCCGCCGTGCCGGCGGCGCCCAAGGTCTCCGGAGCCGCCATGCCACCCTTGCCGGGCGGTACGCCGGCGAAGGCGGAAACGGTGCCATTGCCGCAGGCCCGCGTCGCCGACATTCCGGCCAGCGAGCGCGCGATGGCGCCGCCGCCGGCCAAGGTCGAATACGGCGTCGACCTCGGCGGCCGCAGCTCCATGGATGGGCTGCGCGAATACTGGCTCACGGTGAAAGCCAACCATGGACCGTTGCTGACGGGCCTGCGCCCGGTCGCCGCCCAGCGGCTGCGGCAAAGCGGCACCGACTACCGGCTGCTCCTTGGGCCACTGCCGACGACCGCCGCGGCCACCAAGCTCTGCGCCAAATTCAGCGCCGTCCATGCCACTTGCCGCGCCACGAGATTTTTCGGCGAGGACCTGGCGCAGCAGCCCTGATTGTCGCCGGGCCCCGGCGCCGGCATAATCGGCGGCATGAAATTGTTCCTGCCCAGCGCGCGCGCGACCAACGGACTGCTGATCGTCGGCTTCTGCGCCCTCGGCTACGCGCTCTACATTCGCTATCTGGCGATCGAGCAATCGAGCGTCGGCCTTGCCTGCGCCGCCGGCCTCGACACCTGGCTGTGCACCTCGCGCGCGGTCGTTACCGTGCTGTTCAAGAATTCGGTGTTCGGCTTTGCCGCGCTCGCTGTCGCGTTGCTCAATCTGCTGCGGCCGTCGCTCGTCCTGTTCGCGGTGGCGCTGGCGCTCACCTGCCTCGGCATCGTGCTTTACAATATTCTGCTGTCGTCGCTGGCGGTAGGGCTGCTGGTGCTCAGCTTTGCCCGTCGCGCGCCTGCGCCAGAATGACGGCGAGCGCGGCGAAGACGGCGCAGAGCCACAGCGACTGCCAATTGGCGAAGCTCTCATTGATCGCGATATAGGGCGCCGACAGCGCCAGCAGCACGGCGCCGGCGAGTTCGGCGGCGGCGCGTCGGCCTGCCGCGCGCTTCACCGTCACGCGATGCATGACGAAAGGCACCACCGCGGCGGTGAGCGGCGCGAAGGGAAAGTCGCGGTAACGCGGATCGAATACCAGCCCGAGCGCCGATTGCAGCGCCAGCAGCAGTGTTGCGATCAGCAGAATTCCGCAAGCGAGCGCCAGCGGATCCGCTGTGCGCTCCGTTTTCGGCCCGATCACGCGCCAGAACGGCGGCACGGCAACGCCGCGCATGACCGCCGCGCTCAACAGCGGCGGGGTCAGCAGCGCAATCGCCGTGAGTGCGAACGCCCGCATCCAGCCACCAGCGTTAAAGCTTTGCCGCGGCATGTCGGCGACGCTCCAGCCGATAAGCGCGCCGCCGGCGATTGCATTCGCCGCGATCGCCAGCCACCAACCGGGCGCAACGGCGCCGCGGCGGGCCAGAAACGCGGCGGCAAAAATGAGCGCGACAAAGACGACGCCGCCGGCCGCGTCGCGTTTCCAGTGCGGGTGATTGGAGACGGCCTCGCCCCAGACGAATTTGTAGTCGCGCGTGCGCGCGTCGAGCAGTCCCCAATAGCCGCCGACGGTGCCTTCGAGCGCGCGCTTCCACGGTTGATCGAAGGCCTCGATGACATTGACGCGGTAATTGTCCTGCTTGGCGAGCGCCAGCACGTCCTGAATGACGCGCGCCTGGTTCGCCGGCGACGGCAGCGCGCCCTCGCGCATGCGCCCCTCGCTCGGCCAGCCGACCTCGCCGATGACGACGTCCTTGCCGGCGAGCGCGGCGGCGACACGGCGGCGGATCTGGTCGACATGCGCCGCCGCCTGCGCCGCCGGAATGGGGAAATCCTCCCAATAGGGCAGGATGTGGATGGTGACGAAATCGGTCGCCGCTGCGACCTGCGGATTCTTGAGCCAGTACTCCCACACGTCGGCATAGGTCACCGGCACCTTCACCTGCGCCTTCACCGCGCGGATGGTGGCGGCGAGATCGTCCGCCGCCATGTCGCCGCGCAGCAGCACCTCGTTGCCGACGATGAGCGCCCGCACCACGTCGGGATAGGCGTTGGCGATTCTGATCGCGGTCGCGATCTCGGCGCGGTTCTTGTCTGCATTGACGCCGAGCCAGATGCCCTGAAACACCTTGAGCCCACGCCGTTTGGCGATGGCCGCCACCTGGTCCTGCCCGAGCTCGACCGAATAGGTGCGCACGCAGTTGGTGATCTTGGCGAGCCGGCCCAGGTCGTCGTCGATCTGTTCGGGCGAAATATGCATGGCCGGATCGAACGGCGTCTGCCCGTCGCGGAACGGCGCATAGGACAGGCAGTAAAGCTTCTCGCCGGGCGCCAGTGGCGTATGCGGCATGGCGACCGGCAGCCCGAGCCAGGTCCAGATCGCCACAACCGCGAATGCCGACACGACAAGACAGACTAAGCCCAGGCGCATCGGCAGGCCCAATTTGGTAGTTCAAGTTTAAAACGTCACACCCGGCTTATAGGGCCATCGCAGCGCTGCCAAGTTTATCCTTTTGGAGCGCACCCGCATCGAAACTCTGGACAATCGCCCGCGCTCTGGGCCAAGTAATGCCGCCGGGTTTTGCGTCGTTCGACGGGCTGGATCGGCGCAGGAATGCGGCGGGGCAAACGTTTTAAGGTTAGGTCGGCCGGGGCACCCGGCGATGCCGCATTCGTGACCCAATCCGGCTCCAAGAGCAGGCCGGGACTTAAAGTGGGCGGCTTTCAACAACACCGGCGGGACAATGCCGATAATGGTCTGTTTGCGTAATCTTTGCGCCGCGTTGTGCGTGGCGGCCTTCACCCTTGGAAGCGCGTTCGCCCAGAGCGGCGGCGACGGCAAGCCGCCGGAGCAGAAATCGCCGGCCGACACCGCCAAGGAAGGGCAGAAAAAGATCGATGAAATCGCGGAAGCCGCCAAGGTGCTGGCGGGGCCGGCGGGCAATCCCGAATGCGTCTGGCTCGGCCGACGGGTGGTCAGCCTGCTCTGGCGCGACGATCTCGACACCGCCTTCCGCCATCTCGATCTTTACGACCGTTTTGGCTGCCCCGGCGCGCATATCCAGGCCACTTTCCGCTGCCTGGTGCGGCAGGGAAATATCGACCCCAAGGCCCCGGAAAGCCTGAATGGGCGCGTCCACGCCTGCTGGCTTAACCCCGGCCTGCCGCCAACGCCTGCGGAGACGGCGCAGGCGCCGGCCGCGGCGACTTCGGGCGGAACGACTCAGCACTGATCGGCGTTCACTCCCCGGGAGAAATATTTTTTCGTCGCCATGCGCGTGCCAAGGAATTGCCATGTCCGGTAATTACTTGAATCCGCACCTGACGCCGCGCTATGTTGCACCGCCGCAGAAAGCTCGGCTAAGCCCAGGGGACGGGCTTACAGGACTGAATTCCTGCCCCAGTTGGTTTGGAAGTCTATGCGCACCGTCGCTGCCGTGATCGCCCTCGTGGCGTGCGTGCATGCAGTGTTGTGGGCCTTGACGCGCGATAATCTCGCCGCTCCTGCCTTCGACGGCCAGCTTGCCAGCGTTTCTTACGCACCGTTTCAGGGCAATGCGAACCCGGATGCCGGTTCGCAGGCCCAGGCCGCGCAGATCCGCGCCGATCTGAAATTGCTGGCGCCGGTCGCGCGCGCGATCCGCACCTATTCCTCGACCGGCGGCGTCGAACTCGTTCCCGGCATCGCTTCCGAATTCGGCTTGCGCGCCACCATCGGCGCCTGGATCGACAAGCATCAGGATCGCAACGAGCGCGAAATTCGTTCGGTGATCGACCTTGCGCACCGCCACAGCAACATCAACGGCATCTTCGTCGGCAACGAGACCATCTACCGCGGCGAACAGACGGTACCGGAGCTGATCGCAAAAATTCAGCGGGTCAAGCGCGCGGTCAATGTGCCGGTGACTACCGGCGAAATCTGGAACGTCTGGATGGAGCATCCCGAGCTGGTGTCGGCGGTCGATTACATCGCCGCGCACATCCTGCCCTATTGGGAGGGCTTCGATGAAGCCCAGGCGGTCGATCAGGCGGTGCTGATCTACGACAAGCTGCGCCAGGCCTATCCGGGCAAGCGCGTGGTCATCGCCGAGTTCGGCTGGCCGAGCGCCGGGTACAATCTCAAGAACGCCGATCCCGGGCGCATCCAGCAGGCGGTGGTGCTGCGTGACTTCGTCTCCAAGGCCGAAGCCTACGGCATCGATTACAACATCGTCGAAGCCATCGACCAGCCGTGGAAAATCTTTGAAGGCGGCGTCGGTCCTTATTGGGGACTGTTCGATGCATCGCGCCAGCCGAAGTTCAGCTGGACCGGCCCGATCACCAATCCCGATCACTGGAAGCTCGCCGGCATCGCGCTGCTCTTGAGCGTGCTGCTGTCGCTGCCGATCCTGGCCATGACGTCGGTGACCGCGCCGCAGGCGGTGCTGCTCGCCGGCGCCGCCAACGTCGTCGGCGCCTGGGTGGCAACGCTGTTCGCCTTCTGGAACGGACATTATTTCGTGCCCGGCGCCGCCTTTGCACTCGGTCTTGGCACGGTGCTGCTGGTGCCGTTGATCATCATCGCGCTCGCCCGCATCGACGAGGTCGCCGCGATTGCCTTCGGCCGCAAGCCGCTGCGGCTCGTTCCGGCGCCGCCGCTGGCGCCCGAGACGGCGGCGCCGAAAGTATCGATCCACATCCCGGCGCATAACGAGCCGCCGGAAATGCTCAAGCAGACGCTCGACGCGGTCGCGCGCCTTGCCTATCCGAATTTCGAATGCGTGCTGGTGATCAACAACACACCCGATCCGGCGCTGTGGCGACCGATCGAGGAGCACTGCAAGACGCTGGGCGAGCGCTTCAAGTTCGTCAATGCCGAGAAACTCGCCGGCTTCAAGGCCGGCGCGCTGCGGCTGGCGCAGGCGCACATGGCCGAGGACGCCGACATCATCGGCATCATCGACGCCGACTACGTGGTGCATTCCGACTGGCTCAGGGACCTGGTGCCGGTGTTCGCCGATCCGCGCGTCGGGCTGATCCAGGCGCCGCAGGATCACCGCGACGGCGCCCGCAGCCTCATGCATTCCGCCATGAACGGCGAATATGCCGGCTTCTTCGACATCGGCATGGTGCAGAGGAACGAGTTCAACGCCATCATCGTCCACGGCACCATGTGCCTGGTCCGCCGCAAGGCGCTGGAGGAAGCCGGCGGCTGGTCGAGCGACACGATCTGCGAGGACACCGACCTCGGCCTGACGATGCTCGAACTCGGCTGGCAGGCGCATTACACCAATCGCCGCTACGGCCACGGGCTGCTGCCCGACTCGTTCGAGGCCTACAAGAAGCAGCGCCACCGCTGGGCCTATGGCGGCTTCCAGATCCTGAAGAAGCATTGGCGGCGCTTCCTGCCCGGCGCCAGCCGGCTCACCCGCGACCAGAAACGCGAATTCGCGCTCGGCTGGCTCAACTGGCTCGGCGCCGAGAGCCTCGGCGTCGCCGTTGCCATTCTCAACATAATCTGGGTGCCGGTCGTCGCGTTCCTCGACATCGCCGTGCCCGACCGCATCCTCACCGTGCCGATCCTGGCGAGCTTTGTCGTTTCGGTGGCGCATTTCCTCACGCTCTATCGGCTGCGCGTGCGCGTGACCAAGGGGCAATTGCTTGGCGCGGTGCTGGCCGCCATGTCGGTGCAGTGGACCGTGGCGCGCTCGGTCGGCCTCGGCGTGATCAAGGATCGCCTGCCCTTCGTTCGCACCTCGAAAGGCGGCTTGCGCCGCACTGCCGATTTCCATGCCTTCTGGGAAGCGGTGCTGGCGGCTCTGCTGATCGCCGGCGCCGCCACGTTGGTCATCACCAACACGAAAGAGATCCGCGAAATCTACATTTTCGCCGCGGTGCTGGTGGTGCAGAGCGTGCCGTTCCTGGCCGCGGTGGCGCTGGCCGTGATCGAGCGCACGCCGCTCAACGATTTCGCCACCTGGCGCGCGCTCGAAGGACGCCTGCTCGAACTGTTTGGCCGCTCGGCGCCGATGGCCAATGTGGCAAGCCCGGCGACGGTCGCCGTCCCGGTGACGGCCGCGCCGCCCTCGGTGCAGGCGCAGAGCCAGAGCGAGCTCACGCCGTAAACGAAGCGCCACGAGCCACGATCGGCGGGCTTCGGCGGCTTGAGGCCGCTGTCGCGGTTCGTTGCCGCAATTTTCCGAAGATTTGAGCGATCTTGCCAAAGAAGCGGTTGCGAATGGCCGGCTATTGATAGGCCCATGAGCACGACGAGCGCAATTGCCGTCAGCGGATTGAACGCCGCGAGCCTGCAGCTGCAGGTTTCGGCGAACAATATTGCTGACGCGTTTTCGGACGGCTCTTCCACGCCCCTGCGCGTCATTGAGAATGAGACGGCAAGCGGCGGCGTGGGCGCCCGCGTCGCCACGGCATCGCCGCGCTCGTTGCCGACTTTCGATCCAACCGCGCCCGACGCCTATCCCAACAAGGCCGTGGCGCGCCCGACCGCCGGTCTGGCGCGAGAGATCGTCCAGCAGATGATGATGGCTCGCTTCGCCTTCGTGGCAAACGCGCACATCCTGCAAACGGATGCGCAGACGACGGCGACGCTCGTGGACATCACCGTTTAGGTCAACCGGCCGCGGCCGCGCGCCCGCTTCAATTGCGGCTGCGTCGCGGAAGCGGCAACCGCGCCTCAACCGGCGAGCGCGGTCTCCACGAGCTTCACCCAGTAGGAGGTGCCGACCGGGATCACCTCGTCGTTGAAATTGTATTTGGGGTGATGCAGGCCGGCGCTGTCGCCGTTGCCGATCCAGATGAAGGCGCCGGGGCGTTCGTTGAGCATGAAGGAGAAATCCTCCGCCCCCATCATCGGCGGCAGGTCGGTATTGACATGGCCTTCGCCGACGATCTGGCTCGCCACCGACGCGGCAAAGCCGGTCTGCCGTTCATGATTCACCAGCACCGGGTAATTGCGCCTGTAGGTCAGCTTGGCCTTGGCGCCGTAGGCCGCCGCGGTGTGCTCGACGATTTCGTGCAGCCGCTTCTCCACCAGATCGCGCACCTCCGCCTCGAGCGTGCGCACGGTGCCCTTGAGCTGCACCGTCTGCGGAATGACATTGTCCGCCGTGCCGGCGCGGAACATGGGGATCGTCACCACCGCCGATTTCAGCGGATCGACGTTGCGGGAGACGATCGACTGCACCGCGTTGATGATCTGCGCGCCGACCAGAACGGTATCGATGCCCTTGTGCGGCCGCGCGGCATGCGCGCCGAGGCCCTCGATGTCGATAGTGATGTAATCGGCCGACGCCATCACCGGCCCGGCGCGCAGGCCGAAGGCGCCGATCGGCATGCCGGGATAATTGTGCATGCCGTACACTTCGCCGATGCCGAAGCGGGCCATCATGCCGTCGTCGAGCATGGCCTTGCCGCCGGCGCCGCCCTCTTCCGCCGGCTGGAAGATCACCACCGCGGTGCCGGCGAAGTTGCGCGTTTCGGCGAGATAGCGCGCGGCGCCGAGCAGCATCGCGGTATGGCCGTCATGGCCGCAGGCGTGCATTTTGCCCGGCGCCGTCGATTTGTACGGCAGGTCGGTCGCCTCCTCGATCGGCAGCGCGTCCATGTCGGCGCGCAGGCCGATGGTGTTGCCGCTGCCCTTGCGGCCGCGGATGACGCCGACCACGCCGGTGCGGCCGATCCCCGGCACCACCTCGTCGCAGCCGAAGTCCTTGAGCTTCTGCGCCACGCTCGCCGCCGTGCGGTGAACGTCGTACATGAGCTCCGGGTGCGCGTGCAGATCGTGCCGCCATTCGGCGATTTCGCCGGCGAGATCGGCTACGCGATTGACAATCGGCATGATGTGCTCCGGGTTGGCCGCAAGGAACCAGCTTGCGAGTGTAGCAAACTGGGCGATCCGCGCGAGGCCAACAAAGCGGCAGGAATATTGCGCCTTACGCCTATTGACCGGGCTTGGCGGCGCCCCTACACCCGCTTTTTGTGAGAGCGCGTAGCTCAGGCGGTAGAGCAACTGACTTTTAATCAGTAGGTCATGGGTTCGAGTCCCATCGCGCTCACCAATAAAATCAGGATTTTCGTGAGTTCAGCCATTCCGCATGGTGGCCAAGGCTAACATCGGGCTAACAACCACGCAGCGCCCGCCGGGCCCCGTTTTGAGCGGCAGAAGGCGTCGTGATCGTTAGAGGCAAAGCAGACTACAAGTGACCCGCTTTACTGTCTGGTGGACAACCGCGTTCGTAACGTCGCTGATCATCGGCGCTGCGACTTTCGACATAAAACTGGTGAGCGCACAGGAAACGGCGCGCGCCGAAGCGCATATGCGGCGGCGATGTCACTTTAGCCGCTTCGCGAGGTCTTTCGCTTTTGGGCCTTTTAGGTCTTTGTGCTCGCACACTAAAAACAGTTTCGCGCCACCGTTTGGCTGATGTTTGTAAATTAAAATGACGTCGTCGGCTAAATGGCAGTCCATAAAGCCCTTGAGAGGGCCACCGAGCTTATGATCTTTCATTTTAGCGGGTAACGGGTTCGGGGGTACCTGGCGCTTGTGTCGGTTAAATTCCGCCATAGCCCCTTTGATCTCTGGTGTATGAGCTTTGTATTTATTGTAGGAATCCTTGAAGCCTTTCGTAACCTCCCACTTCACTTCCGCTTTTGCAGGCGGACTCATGCTCAATCACGGTCTAGCCATTCCATCATCTTGCGGTCATCGTTGAACACCGCCTCGGGCGACTCGGTATCCAACTTCAACAATCGCTTTACAAGCTCGGGATCATAATCATGGTCCTCTACGATCTCGACCGACACGTTCGCGTACACCGCCATGGTCATCGAGCTCGTACCGTTTGTGGTCGCCGCCCCAAGGCCGGCGACGCTATAACCGCCAAATCCAAAAGAGGTGGCCGTGCTACGCACATAGGTGGCCGTGCCACCCGCGGTGCCTTGAGCTGTTGAGCCGCTTTGAGCGGGCGCCGCCGAGCCTAACATTGTAGGTATGGTGCCAGCGTAGCGCTGCGCTGCTAAACTACTCATGGTACCCTCGATTTAGGCTTTTGAAGCTTTTTTGGAGCTTTCGTATTGATAATTTGACCCAGGGTCAGAAAATACAGTGGCTGGTTTTCTTGATTAAATTGGCCGACCGCGCGGCGGATATCGGATATAATCGGCTTGACCAATAATTTTGTCCCATCATCAAGCGTGTAGACGCTCGTCGCAACTTTAGCTTTTTTTATTGTTCGCTGCTGGGTTGGTCCGAACGGATTGATTAAAAACGCGGGAGTTTGCGCACTAAGCGCCAAAACGCCCTTGGAACTTTTGCGCTTTATTTTCTTTGGCATCGTTCCCATCAACAATGAACTGTAAGCTCAAAGATAGTGTCTTTTCTGCCACTTTCACATGAATTTTCCGTTAGAGCGGATACTAAAAAGGCCCATCTGCCATGGCGCTCCCCCCGCATTTCCTGGACGTTTTCCGAGCGGGGCGCGCGCCGGACATAGGAACGACGCGCGCCGCACGTTCCGACATTGCAAGGTCGGAGTCATCCCTGCGACGTCGAAAGAGAAGCGGCGGCCCCGCTGGAGAAGGGGCCATGAAGCCCTATCGTCTCGGGGCCGCCGCCTTTGCCTCGCGCTGGTTTTAAACCTTCACGCCGCTGCCCCAAGGCGCGGCACAGGTGCGGTCGGCAAACTAACATGGGCCTTGAACTCCGGCACCGCCACGCTGGCGCGCAGCGGCGGCTGAAACAGGATTCTGATATCGCATGGCTTACGGCTTTTCCGGCCCTTCAGCTTTGCCAGCGCCGCGGGCGGTGCGGCGTTGCCGCTGGCCTGCGCCATGCCGCGCTCGAAAGCGGCTTCTACGGCAACGAACCTCGCCTTGCGATTCGCATGTTTCAAAAACTGTGCAGCTTCAGCAAACGTGAGATCCTCGCGCACGCTCACCCATAGCGAGACGCGACCGCCCTGCGCGCTCAGTCGTAAGCCAAGCTGGTGCGCGCGTTGTCTCAGCCGATTGTATTGTGCGCAAATTGTTTTCGAGGTTGGCAGCGCCAGGGCCACCTTGCCGCGCGCCCATGATTTCAAGCTGGCGACACTGACGCCAACCGCCGCCGCTATTTCCACCGCCGACACGCGGCCGGCCATTCCCCGGATTCTCTCGACGCGGGCCGCTGTAAAGACCGGCGGCTCGCCCGGCGCCGGCCGCACCGACAGGCCGAGCGTTTGGCATTTCCACCTCACTGTCGGAATCGGCCGGGCCATCTCGGCGGCAATTTCCGCGACCGTCAGGCCGCGTGCAGCCAGTGCGCCCATCCGTTCGATTTCCGCTTTCTCAAACGGGCGCATGACTCACACAATGCCAACCCTCGCCCGGTCCCGCGCCAGCAGCGCGCGGCCTTTGTCGGTGCGCGCGACCGCATCATAGGCGCGCGATTTCGAGCTGATTTCCGGGTGCGCCTTCATGTGCTCGCGCACTAGCTTTTCCATATCGTCGGCGTCGTTAGGGTCCGGCCGCTTGCCGCCGGCATCGGCGTGCGCCACGGATTTTTCGACGTTGACCAGCAGCGCAAAAAGCTTCGCGCCTTCGACATCGCGCGGATCGGAGCCGGTGAAAGCCTTGGCATAGCTTTGCGCCGCGGTTTCACCCTTGGCTGCGTATTCCAGGCTTCGCAGCTCGAGCAGTCTGCGCAGGTCTTGCACGTCCAGCGTGCCGTCCTCGACTGCTTTTGTAATCGTGACGGCGTAATTCGGATGATTGACCGCGGCCAGCGATTCGAGTGTGCTCATTGTCGTCTCCTGTGTGTCGCGTTTGTGGCTCAGATTCCGGCCGGCACGATGCGGCGACCGACTAGATTCTTTTCGCGGCTTTCGCGGTCGGCCAGAACTTTTGCGGCGCGGCGATACAGTTCCCCGCCGGCATCGCTGTGCAAAAGACTGTCGCGGGCACGGCCATGGTCGCCGTTGAACGCCTCGGTCATCGCGCGCAGCGACTTGCGCCAAGATTCCACAACGTCAGGGTCATCAATAATGGTGACCGGCGGGTTTGGAATCGGCGGCGCCGGTGGCGGCACGTCGCGCGGCGCGCCGGTCGGCCGGATATTCGGCGCCGTCCATTCGCAAATCTGACTGGAAATAAAAACCTTGAGGTTGGCTCCGAGCGTAACCGGCTCGACTCGGTTGCCAGGGTCATAAATTTTGCCGCCGGCCGTGAATTGGCGGCGCACCCTCAGCCAAAAATCTTGCCCCGGTGGCGTCGTGTCGATTGGCTCCAGCGCCGCGGCGCGTTGATTGCGATTCATAAGTTTGCCCTCCACATTTTTCAGGATCGACAATTCGGCTTCGAGTTCGCACACTTCGCGTCGGTACCGAGCGGCCAGGTCCGGGAAAACTTCATCAAGGCCGCCCTGCAAAACGAAGCGGTGCATCCTCAAATCAATTTCGACATCGCCGACCGTGCGCGGTTTTTGCTTTACGGGAGTCTGCCGCCTAGAGGTTGCACCGCGCGACCTCCGAGTCTTGCGGGTCACGGCGCCTTTGTTGGGTTTGGCGTCTGCGGCATTTGCCGCACCATGTCCTTTGTCGGCATTGATTGTGTTATTATTTTCCTGAGAAGGTGCGGCATTTGCCTCACTTTTATCCCGCCTGACGGTTTTATCATCCACCCCGACAACCGCAGCGATTTCCCGGTTGCTGTGTCGCCGCTTTTGCCGGCCGAAAACCGGGTTTCTGACGATGACGGTCATGGATGATTCCGACTTGGCAATGGAGTGGAAACGGCGCCGCCTGAAACTTTTCTTTCCAATTCTCTAAGCACCACTCGCGCCAGCATTTGCAGGTCAGGGCTCGACGATTTTTCCACCAGCCGTTTCAGCGCGGCGATATCGGCGTGGTGAATCAGTTCGCACTCGACGCTCGGCTCAAGATAAATTTCAGTGATCGACATAGCGGCAGCCTCCAAGGTTCATTGGCTCCACAGATCCCAGTAATTTGAAATTGCGCCGGCATGAACGCCACCGCCGGCCAGCACGTTGTCGCCGTAATTAAGTCGCGGCGTGCTAATCACGATCGGCAGCGCCGCGGCCGACACCCGATTGAGTTTTTCCGCGGCAAGGACAAGCGCACCGGCAGCCGCGTTTGCAAGGTCATCGTGCGCGCCCGGCCGGTGGTCAACACTGTCTTTGCCGCCTCTCGCAGTTCTCCGTTCCAGCCCGCAAAGCTGCGCCATCAGCCGCGGGCTATCGAGCAGATCGACGCGGCGCGAGTTAATCGCGGGCAGCAGCCCTAAATAAATCTCCGACTTTGGCTTGGCCGCGGCCATGTAGCTGATAGCCCGTTTCTGGAATTGCTCGCGCGGCCATTCCCCCGCGTATCTGTCACCGCGCACCATGCCGAGCCCGTAGCTTTTCAGCAGGTCGGCAAATTCATCCGTCACCGCTTCCGGCGAGAACGGCGCCTTGCGCTCGCGCACGCAATCGAGAACGGCAACGTCCTTTTCGACGTGCGCCACGGCCAGCGTCATCGAATCCGATGCACCGCCCGATGGATCGACAAAGCCGAAATACTTCATGCCGCTGATTGGCGCCCGCTCGTACACGCCGAGACTGACGCAAGCCTCGACCGCCTCGCGCGCCACAAAAGCCTGAACGTCCGTTCTAAACTCGGCCATGTATTCGGCCGCCGCGCTCGCCGCGTCACGTTCCATCGCCGCGTCAACGGTCGACTGGGGAAAGGTCGGATTCATCACCCGCGTTGCGGCCCGCCATACCAGCACCGGCGCATCGTCGCGCCCGTGATAGCGGCGGAACGCATCGTAAAGCGCACCGGCCTGCGCATAAGGACTAGACGCGCACAGCAGCATCGCACCGGGCAGCGTGGCCAGCCCGGGCCGTAACGCATCAAGCACCTGATAATCAGCCCGCGCGCTGCCATCGGTTTGCCAGAACGCCAATTCATCGGCCAGCACCGCGGCCAAGGCATAGCCGCGCGTCGTTCGGAACGAGACAACCGCAATCTCAATCGACACGGAATTAGTTAAGTCAATCGCGGTCGACGTCTCGCGCTCGACAAGCCCGGCCAGTAACGGAATGGAAAGCAGCGCCTTCACGTATCTGAAAATCACGCGCGCCTGCCGCCGGTCGCAGGCAATGACCATAACCGTCGCCCTCTCGCCCGGTGCGAGATACGGTCGCCAGTCTTTGAACGTCGCAAGAAATACCGCGACCAGCGCCAGCACAAACGACTTGCCGCCACGGCGACCGCAGATAAGCCAAGCCTCAGTGAACGGCACAAGCGGCGGCGCGGTGCGGCCCGTGCATTGCTGATAGAACGCAAGCTGTTCCGCCGTCATCGGCAGGGCAAACAGCGCCAGCAGGAACACGCGCCATGCCGCCCAGGTCGCCGGGTCGCGCAGCGCGGCGCCGAATAGTTCCGGGTCGTCTACGGCGTGGATAATCGTGGTCACGCGCCGGCCTCGCTTGGCGCCTTGGCTTTGGAGCGCAGATAGTCGGTCAATGCCGTCGAGGCGGGCTTTGTTGCCTTCGCCCGTCGCTCGTACAGCGGATCAAGCAGCCGCTTAACGGTGCTGGCCACTTGCGAGGCCGTATGGTCATCCTTCGGCGTGCGCAGGGACAGGCGCGTTGCCATTTCCAGGGCCACAGTTTCGCCCACTGTCAACGGCACGCCATCGGCTTCCAGTTCGGCCCGCAATTCGCTGTAGCGGGCTGCAAAGCGTTTTCCGCCCGCCATGCCGGACGGATTGCCACTCTGGCCGGGTTTGAACGGCGTCAGGTTTGGGTAATCACTGGCCGCGCCACTGCTTGCTGTTTTGCCGTTTTCAAGCATCGTTTTTTGCCATCGCATTAGCCGGACGTTAGCCCGAAGGCCTGCGCCCGACTCATACTATCAAAAACGCATGATGTTACAAAGTCTTCCGTCTAGCGATGCACTGATAATAAAACAGCGGCCGTGACGCGCCGCGGCGACTGACGGGCGGATGACGCGGCCAGTCATGGCCCGCTTTTTACAAACGAAAATTCCGATTTTCGCGCTCGTTTTTTTCACGACGATAACGCGACGGATGACGGTGTAAGCGTAGTCATTGCGGCATTGACGTTTGCGCAGGTGGCAAGGTGTGCCGCTGCCTCAAGGCAGTGTTTCGTCGGGAGTCCTCTTGCGGCGGCGCAGCCCACTCCTGTCGCAAGTGCGTCCGCAGACAGATAAGAGTCTATGGGGCGACACACTTGCGACAAAACGGGCGGCGCTGTTTTTGCTTTGCGGCGTCGTTCCCATGTTCTCCGTGATATGCCCGCCAGTGCCCACGGCGCGGCGCGTGTCAGGCTTTGCGCCAGGTATTGGCTCCGCGGTATCACCCCGCGCGCCCGGCGCTTGGCTGCCTTTCTGGCGCGGTCCCGGTCGCGGCGGCGCTGTTTGGCCATTCTGGCGCGCTTGGCCCGGCTCACGTCATAGCAACCGATGGTCCGCAGCCCTAAAAAACTGCGCTCGGCGAAACTCAGGTGCAGCCGTTTGCCCAAGGGGTCGGCGCGGAACATCCAGTTTTTGTCTATGGCCTCTGCCGCGACGTCGCGCAGCACGTCATCGGATATGAGCGGGGTCCACCGCTGCGCCCATACCTTTAGGGCAGCGAAAACATCGTCGCGATTTGCCGCGCCGTGTTTTTCTGTGCGAAGCCGCGACAAGGCTTGCGCGACGGGCAGCAGGTAGCGGTCGGCGTCGTCGGTATCGAGCGCCGTGCCGTGCCGGTGACTGACGATGCGCTCTAACTCGCGCAAGCAGTGCGCGGTCCGATTATAGACGCCGCGCCGTTTCCTGCGGGCATGGTCACGCGGTTGGCGCATCGCCGGCCAGCAGATGATCGAGCGCCGCACCCACCGGCCCTAGCGCGCGGCCCTCACTGTTGCGGCAAAGCGCCTTGCGGATCGTGTCGAGATCGGCGCCGAATTGGAGCGCAAACGATAAAATAATCGCCGCGTCTCTGGCGTTTGTGTCGCTTTGATTCCCGGCTTTGTGGTTGGTTAGAAATAATTCCCCGATGCGGCCGTCAGGGAAGCGCGCAATGGTCGCGGTGAAGCGCAAGCCGTCGAGCTCGAAAGTAAAGCTTTCGTTGCGGCGCCTGTTGGGCAATCGCTCACGGCTGTTCATGGCGAACACCGCGCACTTGCCAGACCGACGAATTGTCGTGTAGCAACGGATCTATTCTGCCTAAGAAAAAATCCGTGGGGCTCACTGTCGGTCGCCGCCGCAGTGGGCCTCAACGCTTTTCGGGGCGCCACCGCGATTAAGCGTCTGCGGTTTCAGTGGCCGGCCGCGTGGTCGGCCGCGTGGCAATCCAGTCTGCAATTTCATCCTCAAACCAGGCGCGACTGTTAGGGCCGAGATACACGCCGCTGGGGAAACCGTGACTATCAACCAGCCTTTTTAGTTGTGGCCAATTTTGCACCACGCCGCGTTCCTGCAAGTCGCGGAATCGGATGAGCCGCCTGGGCTCGCGCTCTCTAGTGTTGGTCATTGTGTTTTCTCCGAAGTGACGGCGGAGAAACTCGGCTAACGCGGCTTGCAAGTCAGCGGCAACAACCGGGGGGTTTTCGCTGAATCTTACTGGACGGCGCGGGCGCGTTTTGAGCGACTTAACCAGTTATTGAGTTGGTCGAAATCCATATTCACCGCATGTGCGGCTTCTTCGATTGCAGTCTTGCGAACGTATTTGCTGCCGGTTTCGTCGCACCACTCTTTGCGACGCCTGATCAGTTCGGCTGCTGTGAGACGGGGACCGAACATTTCTCGCGCGAAAACAACGGGCATCTGCCGAATCATGATCGCAGCGACCTTGGGATCTATCGGATGCTTCCGTTTTGGCCGGCCAATGGGTTTTTTTGGTCGGGGCTTCTTCGATGTCGATTTGCGCGCGCCCGGATCACGCATGGGCGCGCGCCTTCGGGCGCAGCCGCACAACCTTGGACTCAACGATTTTGTCAATCTCCGCGGCCAGTCGTTTCAGTGCATCGGCTTTTTCATCGGCATAGTCGTGCTGGTCATAGACTCCCTCGACACCCGCCAGCGCGTGACCCAAGAGCCTTTCGGAAATGTGCGGAAGAACATGAGCGCGTCCTAAAAGTGTTTTTGCTGTTCTCCTCAGATCGTGCAAACGCCACCCAGTAACGCCGCTGGCCTTATCGAGGGTCTTTTTTGCCCTGCTGATTCCGTTAAACGGGCCATCGCCCCGCCCCGCGAAAACGTGCGGGTTGCCATCAAACTTTGGCTGCGCCTTGATGATCGCCAGTGCTTGCGCGGGCAGCTTGATAAACCCGGCGTTGCCTTTTTCGCGCTCGGCCGTCGCAATCGTCCAGGTGCCATCGTCGGCAATATCCGACCAGCGCATAGACAATACTTTTTCCCTGCGCTGCGCCGTCAGCAACGCCACTTTGACGAAAGCGCCGAAGGTCCCCGTACCGTGTCGCCAGACCGCGCGCAGTTCATCGTCGCTGAGGATGCGGGCGCGCGCCCCCGTGGCGCGTTTCATGCCGCGCACAAAGGGCGACACATAATCGTCGTGTCGCTTGGCATACCAGTTCGCAATGCCGCGGATCACGGCCAGCGTGGCGTCGGCTTGCGGTGCGCCGTTTTTGTCCTCGATCACGTCGAGTAGCGTGGTGATTTCGCTGCGCCGGATTCCGATAAAGTCGCGCTTGCCCCAAACCGGGAAAACGTACACGGCAAGGATGCGCTCAATCTCTTTTTGCGAGCGCAATTTCTTTGCCTCGACGTGCCGTTTGATCCAGGCCTGCGCAACGGCCTTGTAGGAATCCGGCTTGACCGGCGGCGGCGCGATGGCCGGCAAGCCGGCCCTGATGCGCTTGATTGCATCGCGGGCCTTGTCGCGGGCTTCCTCGATTTTGAGAAGATCAGTGGCGCCGATGGTCGCCCATATTTGTTTGCCGTAGGGGTCACGCGCGACGGCGGCATAGGACTTGGCGCCGCTCGGCATGATCCGAATGTAATGCCCCGAAAGCTCGGGGTCGGCCTTGCTGTAGCGCAGAGGCTTTGGCTTAAGCTTTGGCTGAAGCGCGGCCACCTGCTTGTCGGTCAGTTTCTCACGGCGGGTCATCGGGCTAACTCCCGGCTAACAGCAGAGGAAAATAACAGCCACTAACGGCCACTAACGAGAGTGCAATAAATACGGGGGTTTCTTCGCAATTACAAGGGAAATGATACTTGCTGTTAGCCCCCGTAAGAGGTTGTCCCCTCCCTTTTAATCAGTAGGTCATGGGTTCGAGTCCCATCGCGCTCACCAAATAAGCCACAAAACGCGACACTTCGTAGCAGCGAGCCGGGCTGTCCGGCGATTGGGCCGACCAGATCAAGGATGACCTAGGACGATCCCGAAAAAACCAATAAAGTTCGGCGCGCCGCATTTTGAACGTCGGTGAAGAAGATGCGGGTGGATCATGGGAGGAGCAAATGCGTGACGTTCTCGGTGTCGTTCTATCGGCTTCGCTCGTTGTGTTCGCGGCGGGTGAGGCCTCCGCAAGAGACGTTAAAATCAGCGGCACCCACAGCGTAAGTGACATCGAAATGCACTGCATCGACAATGGTGGAACATTTTTCAACGGTCCAAGTGGCGGTTATGGGTGTGCCGGCTCGGGGGGTGGAACCGTAACTTGTACCTCCAAAGGCAAATGCACCGGCACAGTGTCAGCGTCGAGCAAGCCGTCAGGCAGTGGAATCGCCGGTGTCGTCAAGGCGCATCCGGTTAGCGTGCAGACAGGGACCGGCCCAGCGCCGGGCGATGGCAAGAAGCCGATCAATGTCGGCACGGTCAAATCAGGCGGCGAGAGCAAGCATAAGTGATATCTGAATCGGACTCGACGCCGTCTTCGTGGCGTTTTCCGTAACGTAAATGCGCGCCGCCGGAGGCAGCGCGCATGTCGCAAAGCGGAAGCTGTCGCCAGAACTATTTGTGCCGCTTCTTATGGCGGACCGGCGGCGGCGGCGATTGCAGTTGCAGCCCGGTCACGGTGGCGACCACGTTGAGCCCGGTTTCGCCTTCGGCGCTCAACGGCTGCAGGGCGAACGAGTTGTTGAGCCCGCCGTAAAGACCATTGGCGTTGGCGCCGACGCCGACCGCCGCGCCCGCGGAGACGCCGCCGTAGCTGCCCGCTAGCGATCCCTGGCCGACACGCCCGGTCGCCGCGAACACCGCCCAGACCAGGGTGACGTCGTTGGTCAGACCGATCTGCGCCCCAAACCGTTGCACCGTGCCATTGTAGTGCTGCAGCGGACCGCCCGCGGTCGGCGCGAAAATGCAATCGAAGGCTTGCGACGAGATGATGACAAAGGCTCCGTTCTGCGAGCTCTTGCAGGTCAGGACGCCGGCTTCGACATCCGCGCGAGCAGGCGTCGTCGCCGACAGCGCAAAACCCGCGAGCGCGGCAGCGAAAACGGCATGAACAGCAAACTTGAGTGACACGATCCTTCCTCCATGGAAAATGAGCCGCAATCCCGGAGCGGCGCGGCCGGTTGCAAGCGGAAACCCGAAACGCGGCGAGGGTTGCGCATTTGTCATGCACCTGCAAGCGCCGCCTTGACAAGTCACCCGGCGAATTTTGTTTGCACTGCGGCAAGCGCCAGGGCCTGGTCGCAAAACCATTACGCAAAGGCCACCACAGTTTCACCAAAGCGTCTCGGCATCGCCACGATGCACCGATACTCAATGCGTCATTCGGGGACCCCGAACGCGGAGAGAAACCATGCAGCTCCAGACCGTGGGGCCAAAGCTTGCCGGGATCCGCTCCTTCGCCGCGCCGATGCGCTGTCCACACTGTGGCGACCCCATGATCGCGCCGGAAATGTCGGAATTCGTGGTCGGCGGGGAAATCCGCCACCATTGGCAGTGCGACAATTGCGGCGGCTCCGCCAGCACCGCCTTCCGCACCGAGGCAAAGAACAGCCGCAGCCGCCGGAATACGTAATGTGCTAAGGTGTTACCCTGACAGGCTGCGAATAGCCTGTTCAAGGAGGAGCTCACATGCATATGCCTATCCTGCGATCCGCCCTGGCGGGCCTTGCCTGCGCCGGCGCACTGGCGCTCGCCACCCCGTCGATGGCCGCTGTCGTCAATTTCAAGGCCACCATGAACGCCGCAAGCGAAGTGCCCCCGAACGACAGCAAGGGCACCGGTTCGGTCACCGCGACCTATGACGAGGCGACCAAGACGCTGACGTGGAAGGGCAGCTATAGCGGCTTGACCGGTCCGGCAACCGCGGCGCATTTCCACGGCCCCGCTCCGACCGGCAAAAACGCCGGCGTGATGGTTCCGATCAGCCCGAACGGACCGTCGTTCGAGGGCTCGGCGACGCTCAACGACGCCCAGGCCAAGGCGCTGATGGACGGCGACATGTATGTCAACGTCCACACCGCAACCAACAAGGGCGGCGAGATCCGCGGTCAGTTGACCAAGTAAGCCGCGCCTGATTTCGGCTTCGAGCCCGCCGGCATCGCGCCGGCGGGCTTTTTGCATCTGGCGAAGCCGCATTTTATCTTGGCCACAAAAGAAATGCGGCGAGGAAAGACCCTATGGCCAAATTGAATGGTAAGCCGAATGGCGGCGCGGCGCCGTTTCTCATCTCCGGCGGCGGCATAGGCGGGCTGATCGCCGCCTATGCGCTGGCGCAGCAGGGCTTCCCGGTCCGCCTGTTCGAGCAGTCGGCGGAATTCCGCGAGGTCGGCGCCGGCATCCAGCTCGGCCCCAACATCTTCCGCGTGCTGGCAAAGGTCGGCCTCAAGGACGCCGTGCTCGCCGACGTGCACCGCCCGCCGGCGCAGGAAATGCGCGACGCGCTGACCGGCAAGCTGATCACCCGCATCCCGCTCGGCAACGAGTTTACCGATCGCTTCGGCCAGCCTTACGCGGTGACCCACCGCGCCGACATCCACGGCACCTTCCTTAAGGCCTGCGAGGGCAGCAATCTGATCACGCTGGAGACCAGCCGCCGCGTCGACGCTTACGAAGATCACGGCGATTGCGTCACCGTCACGCTCAACGACGGCGAGAACGTCGACGGCTGCGCGCTGATCGGCTGCGACGGCATGTGGTCGAAGATCCGCGAGCGCATCGTCGGCGACGGCGCCCCGCGCGTCTCCGGCCACATCGCCTATCGCGGCGTGCTCAGGCGCGAGGAGGTGCCCGAGGATCTGTGGCGCCCCGACGTCGTGTTGTGGGCCGGCCCGCGCACCCATTTCGTGCATTACCCCTTGCGTCGCGGCGAGCTCTACAATCTGGTCGCCGTGTTCCACTCCGACCGTTACGAGGAAGGCTGGAACACTGAAGGCGCCAAGGACGTGATGTGGCAGCATTTCAAGATGCAGGTGCCGCAGGTCACGCGCATGGTCGAGCGCATCGAGACCTGGCGCATGTGGGTCCTGTGCGACCGCGAGCCGGTCAAGGACTGGAGCAAGGGCCGCGTCACGCTGCTCGGCGACGCCGCGCATCCGATGCTGCAATATCTGGCGCAGGGTGCCTGCATGGCGACCGAGGATGCAATCATCCTGGCGGACAAGGTCGCCGCGCAGCCCAACGATCTGCCGGCGGCGTTCAAGGCCTACGAACAAGAACGTTATCTGCGCACCGCGCGGGTGCAGATCATGGCCCGCGTCTATGGCGATTTCTACCATGCCCGCGGCGTCACCGCCGAGTTGCGCGACCTGGCGTTGTCGCCGCGCACGCCACAGCAAGCCTATGACGGCATCGCCTGGCTTTACGGCGGACCTTAGGGCACGGCGCGACTACGGCGGACCGCGGAATTTGAGATTGCGCCGCGACAACTGGCTGACCGAGGTGCAGCCCATCAGCCGCATGTCGCGCTCGAGTTCGGTGCGCATGAAGCCGAGCGCGCGCTCGACGCCCGCCTGCCCCGCGGCGGCGAGTGGAAAAAGATAGTAGCGGCCGACGCCCACGGCCTTGGCGCCGAGCGACAGCGCCTTGAGCACATGCGTTCCGCGCTGCACGCCGCCGTCCATGAGCACGTCGATCTTGTCGCCGACGGCGTCGACGATATCGGCCAGCTGGTCGAACGAACTGCGCGAGCCGTCGAGCTGACGGCCGCCGTGGTTTGAAACCACAATCCCCGCGCAGCCGATATCGACCGCCTTCCTGGCGTCCTCGACGCTCATCACGCCTTTGAGGCAGAACTTCCGTCCCCAGTGCTTGACCATCTCGGCCACGTCCGCCCAGGTCATCGACGGGTCGAGCATCTTGGTGAAATAGTCGCCGATCGACGTGGTGCCGCCGCCCATGTCGACGTGCTCGTCGAGCTGCGGCAGCCGGAACTTTTCGTGGGTGACATACTCGATGCCCCATTTCGGCCTGATCGCAAACTGGTAGAGGCCCTTCAGGTTCAGCCGGAAGGGAATGGTGAAGCCGGTGCGCAGGTCACGTTCGCGATTGCCGCCGGTGATGGAATCGACCGTCAGCATCATGATGTCGACACCCGCCCCCTTGGCGCGCTCCATCATCGCCTTGTTCAGGCCGCGGTCCCTGTGGAAATAGAATTGATAGGCTTGCGGAAACGAGAACTTGGCGATCTCCTCCAGGCTCACCGTTCCAAGCGACGACACGCCGAACATGGTGCCGAATTTTTCCACGGCGCGCGCCACGGCGCGCTCGCCGTCGTAATGAAACAGCCGCTGCAGCGCCGTCGGCGAGCAGTAGAACGGCAGCGCCAGCTTCTGCCCCATGACGGTGACGGAGAGATCGACGGTCTCGACGCCGGTCAGAATGCTCGGCACCAGATCGCAGTCCTCGAAGGCCTGCGTATTACGGCGATACGTCGTCTCGTCGTCGGCGGCGCCGTCGATGTAGTTGAAGATCGGACCCGGCAGCCGGCGACGGGCCAGCTCGCGGAAGTCATGAAAATTGAAACACTGCGCCAGACGCATCTTGCCCTCGCCAAAGTTACGCCGCCGGCGTTCCGCACCTTGCCGGTCGGACCCGGAGCCGCGACCAGCGCCAGCAGCATTCTCACGGCGTCTCCCTCTTGAAGCTTTTTTCCTTATTGGCCGAAACCATAGAGCCTGGCCGGATTGTCCACCAGCAGGCGCTTTTGCGCCTGCGCATCGGGCGCGAATTGCGGCACCAGGTCGACGAGATCGGCCTCATCGGGCGCGTGCGTGGCGTTGGGATGCGGAAAATCGGTGCCCCAGAGCACCCGGTCCGGCGCCACTTCGATGAGCGCCCGCGCGATCGGCACTGCCGCGGCATAGGGCGGCATGGAAATGCGCTCGGCGCCGCAGACCTTGACCCAGCAATTGGGCAGCCTGGCGAGTTCAAGCAACGCGCGCAGCGGCGGCTGGTCGACACCGTCCCTGGCTGGCACGCGGCCCATATGATCGATGATGAAGGGCAGCGGCAGCGCGCGGATCATGTCCGACAGCGGAACGATATCGGGCGCGTCGAGATGCAGCACCACGTGCCAGCCACGGGTGCGAATGCGGTCGATGACGCGGCTGAACACGTTGATGTCCGGCGCGCCGCCGAGATGCCTGACGAAATTGAAGCGCACGCCGCGCACGCCGCCGGCATGCAGCCGGTCGTAGTCGGCGTCCTTGAAGCTGTCGCCGACAATGGCGACGCCGCGATAGCGGTCCGGATCGGAGGCGATGCAGTCGAGCATGGCCGCGTTGTCGGTGCCGTGGCAACTCGCCTGCACGATCACGGCGCGCTCGATGCCGAGATGCGCATGCAGCGCCGCGAGTATCTCCCTGGGCGCATCGGCCGGCGTGTAGCGGCGATCCGGCGCGAAGGGAAATTTCGCCGCCGGCCCGAAGATGTGGCAATGCGCGTCGCATGTCCCCCGCGGCAGCCTGAAACGCGGCTTGCGGCGGTCGGCGGGAAACACGGGCTGGACGGTCATGGCCCGTGCCTTTAGCCAAGCGAGGCCGGATTTACAACGGCGCGATATCGCCCTGCTGCCAGCCGGCGAGCGTCGCAGCGCGGAATTCGTCGAAGCGGCCCTGCTCGATCGCCGCGCGCATGCCGGCCATCAGGTCCTGGTAGTAGGCGAGATTGACGGTCGAGAGCAGCACCTGCCCCAGCATCTCGTTGGCCTTGGTCAAATGATGCAAATAGGCGCGCGCATAGGTGCGCGCCGCCGGATGCGCGCTTTGTTCGTCGAGCGGGCGCGGGTCATTGGCATGGCGCGCATTGGCAAGATTGATCGAGCCGAAGCGGGTGAACGCCGTGCCGTGGCGGCCGTTGCGCGTCGGCAGCACGCAGTCGAACATGTCGATGCCACGGGCCACCGCTTGCAGCAGATCGTCCGGCGTGCCGACGCCCATCAGGTAACGCGGACGATCTCGCGGCAGCACCGAAACGGTCTCCTCGACGATCTTGAGCATCACGTCCTGCGGCTCGCCGACCGCCAGCCCGCCGATGGCGTAGCCGTCGAAGCCGATATCGGTGAGCGCGCGGGCGCTTTGCCGTCGCAGGCCCGCATCGTCGCCGCCCTGCACGATGCCGAAGAGGGCTCGCCCTCCGCGCACGCCGTCAAAAGCGCGCTTCGAGCGCTCGGCCCAGCGCAACGATAGCTGCATCGCCCGCTCGATCTCCTCGCGCGTGGCGGGAAGCCCGATGCACTCGTCGAGCTGCATGGAAATATCGGCGCCGAGCAGCGCCTGAATCTCGACGGCGCGCTCGGGCGTCAGCTCGACCATGGCGCCGTCGAGATGCGAGCGGAAGGTGACGCCGTGCTCCTCCAGCCGGCGCAAGGCCGACAGCGACATCACCTGGAAACCGCCCGAGTCGGTGAGGATCGGCAACGGCCATTGCATGAACGCGTGCAGGCCGCCGAGCGCGGCCACCCGCTCGGCGCCGGGGCGCAGCATCAGATGATAGGTATTGCCGAGCAGGATTTCGGCGCCGGTTGCGCGCACATCCGCCGGCGTCAGGCCTTTCACCGTGCCCTGCGTGCCCACCGGCATGAAGGCCGGCGTCTGCACCTTGCCGTGCGGCGTCGTGAGTTCGCCGCGCCGGGCGGCGCCGTCGGTCATGCTCACGGTGAAGGAAAAGGGTTGGGGCATGGTTTCTTTCTTGTCCCGGGCGCGGCGCAGCACGAAGTGATGCGACGCAGACCCGGGACCCGGCTATCTTCTAAACGAAGCTGGGTCCCGGATCAGCGGCGCACCGCTCCACTAGGTTACGCGCTGCACCGCATCCGGGACACGAGGTTGCGGATACAGCAGACAGGCGTCGCCATAGGAATAGAAGCGATAGCCGGCTTCGACGGCGTGAGCATAGGCGCGTTTCATGGTGTCGAGCCCGCTGAAGGCGGACACCAGCATGAACAGCGTCGAGCGCGGCAAATGGAAATTGGTCAGCATCAGGTTGGCGGCGCGGAAGCGGTAGCCGGGGGTGATGAAAATCGCGGTTTCGCCGGCGAAGGCGCGCAGCTTGCCATCCGCGCCGGCGGCCGATTCCAGCAGCCGCAGCGCCGTCGAGCCAACGGCCACGATGCGGCCGCCGCGGCCGCGCGCTTCATTCAGAGCCGCGGCCGTTTCCGCCGTCACCACCCCGAATTCGGCGTGCATCTTGTGGCCTGCGGTGTCCTCCGCCTTCACCGGCAGGAAGGTGCCGGCGCCGACATGCAACGTGACCTTGTGCAGGGCGACGCCGCGCGCCTGCAGCCGCGCCAGCAGCGCGTCGGTGAAATGCAGCCCGGCCGTCGGCGCCGCCACGGAACCTTCCATCTGCGCAAAGACCGTCTGGTAGTCGCTGCGGTCCCGCTCGTCCGGCTGCCGCCGCGAGGCGATATAGGGCGGCAGCGGCATGTCCCCGCGCTCGGCAATGGCCTGATCCAGCACCGGGCCGTGAAAGGCAAATGAAAGCGTTACCTCGCCGCCTTCATCCTTCTGTGAAACTTGAGCATCGAGCTGGTCGAGAAAACAGACCTTGCCCTCGCTGCCAAAGCGCAGCGTGTCGCCGACATCGACCTTTTTGGCGCCGAGAATGAAGGCGCGCCAGCGCGAACCGTCGAGCCGCTTGATGAGCGTCGCCTCGATCGCCGGCTCCGCCGTCCCCCGGCCGATGCGCCGGCCCCTGAGCCGCGCCGCGATCACCTTCGAGTCATTGACCACCAGCGCGTCGCCACGGTGAAGGAGGTCCGGCAGATCGCGAATGGCGCGGTCTTCGAGAACATCTCCGTTCGTCCCCGCGAAGACGGGGGCGAACGGTGGATGGGGCTCCTGCCCTCGTTGGCCCGGTCGCACCACCAGAAGCCGCGCGGCATCGCGCGGGCTCGCCGGCCGCAGGGCGATACGGTCGGCCGGCAGGTCGAAGTCGAAGAGCTCGGTGCGCATTCTTTCTTATACCTCCCCCTGCAAGGGGGAGGTCGACCGCCGGCGCGAAGCGCGGGCGGTCGGGTGGGGGTCGCTCGTCGTACGCGACAACTAGACCCCACCCGGCGCGCTATCGCGCGCCACCCTTCCCTTTCAGGGGAGGGATAACTATGCCCCCATGGTCGCCTTGACGATCTTGTCGGGGTCCTTGACCGGCTCGCCGCGCTTGATCTTGTCGACGTTCTCCATGCCCTCGATGACATTGCCCCAGGCGGTGTACTGGCCGTCGAGGAAGGTGGCATCGTCGAAGCAGATGAAGAACTGGCTGTCGCCGGAATCGGGGTTGGCCGCGCGCGCCATCGACACCGTGCCGCGCACGTGCGGCTCCTTGTTGAACTCGGCCTTGAGGTTCTTGCCGCTGCCGCCGGTGCCGGTGCCCTTGGGGCAGCCGGTCTGCGCCATGAAGCCGTCGATGACGCGGTGAAAGACGATGCCGTCGTAGAAGCCCTGCTTCACCAGTTCCTTGATGCGGGCAACGTGATTGGGCGCGAGATCGGGGCGCATGGCGATCACCACTTTGCCCTTGGTGGTCTCCAGCGTCAGCGTGTCTTCGGGTTTCGCCATGGTGTCAGGCCCTTTTCTGTCTGCGGGTGTCGACGATGCGGAATAGAAACGGACGCCCGGCGATCGCCTCGCCGAGGCCGGCGGAGACCGCGAGGTGCGAGCAGCGGCGGATCATGTTCTCCAGCGCGAGATAATAGAGCGCGCGCTCGTTGTCGGAGACGTCGCGCGCCACATGGGTGATGCGCCCGCCCAGAACGTCGCCGTTGCTGCGGAAACTCAGCATCACGGTGATATCCATGCTGCCGCTTGAGTCGGCGAGCGAGGGCCATACCCAGCACTTGCGCAGCGCATTGCGGACATCCTCCAGCGTATTGAGCTCGCCGCGGCCGGGCGGCGCCTTGTCCTGCGCATGGAGGGGCGGCGCGACGCCGGCCGCCAGCAGCGCGGCCACCGCCATATGCGTGGCGCGCGCCTTCATGCTATTTCGCGTCGGCCGCGACCTGCATGCGGACGATGCGATCGGGGTCGCTGACCGTGCCGTTATCCGCCTCCGAGCCCTTCTTGATCTTGTCGACGACGTCCATGCCCGACACCACCTCGCCGACCACGGTGTACTGGCCGTTGAGGCTCGCCGCGTCGGCGTACATGATGAAGAATTGCGAGTTCGCCGAGTTGACGCTGTCGCCGCGGCGCGCCATGCCGACCACGCCGCGCTTGAACTGGACCGGCGAGAATTCCGCTTTCAGGTTCTCGTATTTCGAGCCGCCGGTACCGTTGCCGAACTGGCCGTCGCCGGTCTGCGCCATGAAGCCTGGGATGACGCGGTGGAACGGCACGTTGTTGTAGAAGCCCTCGCGCGCGAGCCGCTTGATGCGCTCGGCGTGATGCGGCGCGATGTCGGTGCGCAGCTTGATGACGACGCGGCCGTATTTGAGATCGAGCAGGATGGTGTTTTGCGGGTCGAGCCCCGCCGGCAGCTTGACCTGCGCGACCGCGGGCAAGGCGTAGACGAGCGCGAACACGATGGCGAGAACCCGGACCATGTCAGCTCCTGACTATTTCGGAAACTTCTTCTTCAACCGCGCCACCACCGCCGCCGGCACGAATGCGGAGACGTCGCCGTCCATGCCGGCGATCTGGCGCACCAATGTGGCGGTGATCGGGCGCACCATCGGCGAGGCCGGCAGGAAGATCGTCTGGATATCGGGCGCCATGGCCTCGTTCATGCCGGCCATCTGCATCTCGTAGTCGAGATCGGTGCCGTCGCGCAGGCCGCGGATCAGAAGCGTCGCGCCCGCCCGTTGCGCCGTGCGCACCACCAGATCGTCGAAGGTGATGCAGGACAATTCGCAGCCGGCGTCCTTTGCGATGGGCGCGCAGGTTTCCACCAGCATGGCAAGGCGCTCGTCGGCGGAAAACAGGGGCGCCTTGCCCGGATGCACGCCGATCGCCAGCACCAGCCTGTCGGCAAGCCGGGCGGCGTGGCGCACCACGTCGATATGGCCGTTGGTGACCGGGTCGAACGAGCCGGCGTAGAGGGCGATCCGCGGCATGGGCGTGGGGTCTACCCCGCTTGTCTAAGCCCGGCAAGGCCGTGGTGGCGCGCCCGGCGGCAGCAATCCCACGAATATAGTTAGGCGGATCACTAACAGTCTTGACAGGGCATGGGGCCAAGCATTAGTTAGTCAGATGACTAACCATTCAGAAGCACTCGACGGCGCGTTCCATGCGCTCGCGGACGCCACCCGGCGGGCGATCGTCACCCGCCTCGCCCAAGGCCCGGCATCGGTGAGTGAACTGCGCGCGCCGTTCACGATGGCGATGCCGACGCTGCTGCAGCACATCCGCGTGCTCGAACAGAGCGGCCTGATCGCCACCGAAAAACGCGGGCGCGTGCGCACCTGCGCGATCCGCCCGGCCGCGCTGGCCGCGACCGCGGCCTGGCTCGACCGCCAGCGTGCGGTCTGGGAGGGCCGGCTCGACCGCATGGAAGCCTATATCGCCGAGATGCATGCAAAGGAGAAGAAACTTGGCAAACACAAACGATGACGGCCGCCTCGATCTCACGCTCACGCGGACCGTCGATATACCGCGCGATTTGATCTGGCGCGCGTGGACCGAGCCAAGGCATCTGATGCCGTGGTTCTGTCCGAAACCTTGGCAGACGATCGACTGCCAGATCGACCTTCGCCCCGGCGGCATCTTCCGCACCGTCATGCGCGGCCCCGAGGAGCAGACGATGGACAATACCGGCTGCTATCTCGAGATTGTCAAGCCGGAGCGGCTGACCTTCACCAGTGTGCTCGGTCCGGGCTTTCGGCCGGTCGTCGACCCGTTCCTTCCGTTCACGGCGATCTTGACCTTCGAGACGGTGGCCGGCGGCACGCGTTACAACGTCGTCGCCCTGCACAGGAACGATGCCGACCGTCAGAGGCACGCGGAAACGGGCTTCGACCAGGGCTGGTCGAAGGCGCTCGACCAGCTCGTTGCATACGCGCCGTCGATGACAGGCTAGCGCTCAGCCCGGCCTGCGCATCAGCGACAACCAGATGCCGCCGCCGATCAGCACGGAGCCGGAAATGCGGTCGAGCAGCTTGTTGTGCTGCGGCTTGAGGAAGAAGGCGCGGCCGAGCCCCGAGGCAACCGCCCAGCCGGAGTCGAGCACGCCGCCGACCGTCAGCGAGGTGACGCACATCACCAGCAATTGCCGGCCGACCGGCAGCGTCGGATCGATGAATTGCGGCAGGAAGGCGGTAAAGAAGGCGATCGATTTCGGATTGGTGATGGCGACCAGGAAGCCGCGGGTCACATGGACATGGCCGCCGGGCGGAACGTCCTCGGCCGGCGCACCGGCGTGGCGCCAGGCCTGGACGCCGAGCCAGATGAGGTAGGCGGCGCCGACCCAGCGCAGCACCTCGAAGATCTGCGCCGAACTTTGCAGGATCCACGACAGGCCGAACGCGATGCCGGCGAGCATCACCGCATTGCCGGCGGTGGCGCCGGCGACGGTCATGATGCCGGCGCGGACGCCGCGCCGCGCCGCGGTCGTCACCACCAGCGTGACGATCGGACCCGGCGTCAGAAACAGGACGATGGTGATGAGGAGAAACGCCGAAAACAGATACCAGTTCATTTTTGTCATGCCCGGCCTTGGGCCGGGCATCCCGCTTAAGTGGGCAATGCCGATAAATCCCTCCTCGGGATGGCCGGGACAAGCCCGGCCACGACAGCATTGCTTACTCCCCCTCTTCCTCGCTGACGCGCTCGACCGAAACCACGCGTTCGTCGTCGGCGGTGTCGAGCACGATGACGCCCTGCGTCGAACGCCCGGCGATGCGGATGCCGGCGACCGGCGTGCGGATCAGCTTGCCGGCGTCGGTGACCAGCATGACCTGGTCGGCTTCTTCGACCGAGAACGACGCCGCCAGGCGCCCGGTCTTCTGACGGATCGTCTCGGCGCCCTTCTTTCCTTCCCAGATATTCATGGCGACGATGCCTTTGCCGCCGCGGCCGGTGATCCGGTACTCGTAAGACGACGTGCGTTTGCCGTAGCCCTTCTCGGAGATCGTCAGCACGAACTGCTCGGCCGCCGAAAGCTCGACGTAGCGTTTCTCGCCGAGCTCGATGGCGCCGGTCGTTTCCTCGGCATCGGCCTCCTCGACAACCTCGGCCGCTTCCTCCTCACCGCCCCGCCGAACCGCGTTGGCCCGCTTGAGGTAGGCGGCGCGCTCTTCCGGCGAAGCGCCGACGTGCCGTAGCATCGTCATCGATATGACCTCGTCGGTTTCGCCGAGTTTGATGCCGAAGTCGCCGATCGTGTCGCGGCCTTTCTTCAGCGAGGTCTTGGTCACCGGGAAGCGGATGCACTGGCCCTCGCGCGTGGTCAGCAGCACGTCCTCGTCGTCCCTGCACAACTCTACCGCGGCGATGGAATCGCCTTCTTCCAGCTTGATCGCCTTGAGGCCGGACGGCCGCACTTCGGCGTAGTGTTCGAGCGCGATCTTGCGCACGATGCCTTTGACCGTCGCGAACATGAGCTGGTGCTGCGCCCACGTCTTCTCGTCCTCCGGCAGCGGCATGATGGTGGTGATGGTCTCGCCTTCGGCGAGCGGCAGGATGTTGACCATCGCCTTGCCTTTGGCCTGCGGCGCCGCGAGCGGCAGCCGCCACACCTTTTCCTTGTAGACCTTGCCGGCCGAGGAGAAGAACAGCACCGGCGTATGCGTCGAGGCAACGAACAGCCGCGAGACGAAATCCTCCTCGCGCACCTGCATGCCGCCGCGGCCCTTGCCGCCGCGCTTTTGCGCGCGGTACGTCGACAGCGGCACGCGCTTGACGTAGCCGAGATGCGAGACGGTGACGACCATGTCCTCGCGCTGGATCAGGTCCTCGTCGGCAACCTCGCCTTCCTCGTCCGCAATCACGGTGCGCCGCGGCGTGGCGAATTCATCTTTGATCTTGATCAGCTCTTCCTTGATGATCGCCTGGATGCGCGCGCGCGAGCGCAGGATATCGAGATAGTCGGCGATCTCGACGGCGAGCTTGTCGAGCTCGGCCTTGATCTCGTCGCGGCCAAGCGCCGTCAGCCGCTGCAGGCGCAGGTCGAGAATGGCCTTGGCCTGCTCGGCGGAGAGCCGCGCGGTGCCATCCTTGTTCATCTTGTGCCGCGGATCGTCGATCAGCTCGATCAGCGAGGCGACGGTCTTGGCCGGCCAGTCGCGCGCCATGAGCGCTTCGCGCGCCTCGTTGGCGTCCTTGCTGCCGCGGATGAGCTTGATCACCTCGTCGATATTGGCGACGGCGATGGCGAGGCCGACCAGCACGTGGGCGCGGTCGCGCGCCTTGCCGAGCAGGTGCTTGGTGCGCCGCGACACCACCTCCTCGCGGAAGGCGACGAAGGCGGTGAGCATATCCTTGAGCGTCATCACCTGCGGGCGGCCGCCGTCGAGCGCCACCATGTTGGCGCCGAAAGAGGATTGCAGCGGCGTGAAGCGGTAGAGCTGGTTCAAGACCACGTCGCGCTCGGCGTCGCGCTTCAATTCGATGACCACGCGATAGCCGTCGCGGTCGCTCTCGTCGCGCAGGTCGCCGATGCCGTCGATCTTCTTCTCGTGCACCAGTTCGGCGATGCGCTCGACCATCGCCGCCTTGTTCACCTGATAGGGAATTTCCGAGATGATGATCGCTTCGCGTTCCTTGCGGATGGTCTCGAAGGCGACCTTGCCGCGCATGATGATGGAGCCGCGGCCGGTCTGGTAGGCGCTGTTGATGCCGGCGCGGCCGATGATGATGCCGCCGGTCGGAAAATCCGGCCCCGGCACGATTCTGATCAGGTCGTCGATCGACAGCGCCGGGTCGTTGATCAGCGCGATCGAGGCGTCGATCACTTCGCCGAGATTGTGCGGCG
>Ga0335083_10000500_pt1 | contig 59898 bp, 59 predicted proteins | sample Lox_Sample_42_FD_206716 | JGI IMG/M metagenome (GOLD analysis project Ga0335083, IMG submission 206716) | Soil microbial communities from Loxahatchee National Wildlife Refuge, Florida, United States - Lox_Sample_4.2 | ecosystem: Environmental > Terrestrial > Soil > Wetlands | place: USA...
GCGTATTCCGTACCTCCGTGTGAACTTCCCTGAGAATCCCTCACGTCCCGGGCGTCTCGTGGCGGCCACACCCTGCCGGGGTCGCCACGAGACGCCCGGGACGCACCTCGGACGGCCACGACGCCACGACGCCACGGAACAGCACCTAGTCCGACCAGCCCGGGTAGTGCGCTTCGACGTGCCACTGCCAGGGTGGGACTTCGCCATCGCGGAACTCGTAGTGGTTGTGGCCGGGGAGGGTCTCGAGCGGGACGAGGACGGGATCTTGGGAGGCGAGCAGCTCGGTGCCGGCGGCGGCCTCGACGTCGGCGGTGGTCGCGGTACGGCGGACGGCGCGCCAGCCGAGCGTCGGCCGGTACTCCCAGTAGGCGATCTCGACGGTGCCGTCGGAGCGGCGGCGGTCGAGGATCTGGGTGAAGTCGGTGGTGCGCCGGTTGGAGGCGGTCAGGTGGGAGCCGGCGGCGACCGCGCAGCTCTCCCGCCGGCAGCGACGGAAGTCGACGGGGACGAGGGAGAGGCCGTCTGGTGCGGGCAGCGCGGTCGGTGCCGGGGCGAGGGCGCGCGCAAGTCGCGCCAGCGGCCATCCATAGGCGGGGACGAGTGGATCGTGGTGGCAGGCGTCGGGGAGATGGGGGGCGCAGGCGATCCGCCTGCCGATCGCCCTGGCCAGCTCCCGCCCCGCCTTCACTTCTCCACCTCCTGCCACCACCGCGATCACGGCGACCAGGAGCAGGGCGAGGAGCGCCGCCAGCGCCGCGCTCTCGATCGTCGCCTGTCCTCGCTCCGCGAGCATGCCGACGACGCTAGGCGGCAAAGGCGCGCGGGTGGTGCGCAGAAGGTGCCGAATGTGACTCGGTGACGGGTCGGGTCTGCTTAGATCTGCCCATGGAGGGAAGTCCTTTCAACCTCTTCGGCGATCCCGATGAGTTCCGCGCCCGGATGGAGGAGCTCTCGGAGCAGATGCAGTCCTCGCAGCGCGTCGCCTGGGCCGACAACGCGATCAAGCTGGCGGTCGAGATGACCGTCGCCTCGATCGGCCGCCTCGACCTCACCGGCACGGCGGACGAGCAGGCGATGCAGGTCCGCGACGCGATCCGCGTCCTCTTCCCGGAGGCCGTGACGCTGGTCCGCGAGGCTCGCGAAGGCCTCAGCTAGTCGCGCCGGCGCCTGCCCCGATCGCCTAGAGCAGCTCGAAGCGCAGGTTGACGACGGCGCCGCGTCGGAAGAGCGCGGCCGGCAGCTCGATCGCCAGGGCGAAGACCGCCGCCGGGATCGCCAGGGCGATGCTGGCGACCGCATCGATGAAGCGCTGCCAACCCTCCTCCGCGGGCGCGGCCTGCCCCCGCCCGAGCGCCGCCAGGGCCACGTTGTGGCCGAAGGTGACCGAGTTGATCAGCGTCTGCCAGGTGAGCGCGAGGCTCGGGCCGGGCGCCCAGCGTCGGCGGCGCACGACCTGGTCGCGGTTCGCCACCAGCCGGCGCGCCGCCTCGACCGTGAAGAGATAGTGCGCGCCCGGTTCGAGCCCGGCCCAGCCGGCGCCGCCGAGCGAGCAGGCGAAGCTCGCCCGGTCGACGATCCGGGCGTGGTCCTGGTCGCCGAGCGCATCGAGCGCCGCGGTCGCCTCCTCGGTCCCGGCGGAGGTGCCGACCACGCCGAGGCCACAGCTCTCGCAGCGGCGCACCGAGGCACCCAGGCGCTCCTGCTCGGCGAGCCAGCCGAAGAGGGGCTCGCCGCAGGCCGGACAGGGCGGATTGTCGGGGCCGGCCCCGGCCTCGAGCGGGACGACAGGGGTGCGCGCCGACTCATCCATCCGCTGTAGCGTACGGCCCCGTGCGAAAGGGCTCCCCGAGTTGAACCGCCGCAAAGCCGACGTCCTCGCCTGGGAGTCGCGATGGAGCGTGCCCGTCGGGCTCGCCACCTTCGCCGCGGTCCTCATCCTGATCGTCTCGACGGTGGTGATCGCCGACGTCAACGGGTCGGGCGAAGCCGAACTCCTCACCGCCGCCTACGAACACGCCTCCTCGGTGACGATCTCCTCGATCCTCGAGGCGATCGGCTTTCTGATCCTCGCCGCGCCCCTCTACTTCCTCTTCCGCGCCGCGCTCGTCCGTTCCTCGGGGCGGATGAAAAGCCAGCTGGTCGGCGTGATCGTGGTGGCGCCGCTCTTCTTCGCGATCAGCGGCGTCCTCAACGGGATCGCCACCAAGGAAGCCGCCGACTCCTTCACCAAGGGCGAAGCGAAGTCGACGCTGAGCGCCGAAAAAGGCGCCGAGGAATGCCGCGAAGAAGAACGCGAAAAGGGCGCCAAGGAGTTCGGCGAAAAGTGGGAATCGGGGGCGAGCCCGCTCAAAGACTGCGAAGCGACCGAACAGGAAGAAAGCGCGGCCGAAAACGCGCTCTCCGAATCCTCGTTCCGCGACGCGGCGACCGGCTTCGGGCTGGCGGGGCGGATCGGGCTCGCCGTCGCCCTCGTCTACAGCTGCCTCTGGGCGATGCGGATCGGCCTCCTGTCGCGTTTCTGGGGGGCGCTGGGCATCGCGCTCGGGGTCGCGGCGCTCCTCCTACTCGTCCAGTTCTGCCTGATCTTCTTCATCTACTTCGCCCTGCTGCTGGTCGGCAAACTGCCGGGCGGGCGACCATCGGCGTGGGCGGCAGGCGAAGCGGTCCCCTGGCCGACCGCAGGCGAGCGGATCGCGAAGGAAATCGAACCCAAGGACGGCGGGCCGGAGCCGGACGGGGATGTCATCGACACCACCGCCGCGGATCTGCCCGAGGGGACCGAAGCGCCGGAGCCCGAGGAAGCTCCTGAGCCGGACGGTGACGGCTCCTCGCCGGGCGGGGGGTCGGAAGGCCCCCAGAAACGCAAGCGCAAGCGGCGTAGCTAGGCGTCAGCCGGTCGATCCCACAGGGGCGGCCATCCGAGGGTGCGTCCGGGGCGTCTCGTGGCGACCCGGCAGGGTGCGGCCGCCACGAGACGCCCGGGCATGAGGTCGTTGACGAAGGTGCCGGGGACGTCGCACCTTCCGGCTCTGAGGCCGGAAACGAGGGTCCGAGATGCGCTGCGCGCTTTTGGTCCCCTATAGGGGACCAAAAGGTGGTCACGTCTTTCAGACGCCTGAAGAACCGGGCGAAGATCTTCCCGGCATCCCCTGACTTCCCCAGGACGTGGACTCGATGATCTAGCCGGCCGGGTCGGCCTCGAGTGACGCGCGCTTGCGGTGCGTGCGGATCTCGCTCATCATCCGCTCCAGTCGCGGCTCGGTCGAGTCGTCGACGAACTTCATCGCCGCGGCGACGCCGGGGTGGACGGCGGCGATCTGCTCGTGCATCGCCTGGGCGACGGCGCGGTAGGTGGGATGTCCCTCGCGGCCGGAGCGCAGCTCCAGCATGTGCATCGCCTCGCGCGCGTTGAGGTCGAGGATGTAGCGGATGCGGAAGGCGAGGCAGAGGGCGTAGGGGGCGAGCTCGGTGAGCCCGGCGGCGGCGAGCCGCTCGTACTCGCCCTGGGAGATCTCCAGCGCCCGCTCGAATTCGCCGCCGACCCCCGCTTCGCGCACCTCCTCGGGGATCCCGGCGCCGAGGTCGGGGCCGAGCCGCTGCCACTGCACGGTGAGCAGGCGGTGGCGCTGCAGGTCGCGGAAGGCGCCGTAGTCGGAGACGATCTCGAAGCGGTAGCGGAGCGCCTCGAAGCCGCGGCCGGGGCGATGGCGGCGGTTGGCGCGCTCGCCGACCACGGCGGCGAGGATCGCGCCACGCTCCTCGGCGTCGAGCGAGTCGATGCGGGCGCGGATCTCCGGCTCGGGGACGGCGGCGGCCTCGTAGAGGGAGGCGGCGAGGAGGTCGTCTTCGGTGCCCTCGACATGGAGGAGATCGACCGAGGGAGAGGGGTCGGCGCCGGCGCGGCGGCCGAGGCCGAGGCGCTCGACCCAACGCTCGGTGCCGGCGCGGCGCTCCTGCAGGTAGGAGACCCACTCGCCGCCGCGGTCGGGCCGCTCGACGCGGGAGACGAAGCTCGGCATCACCTGCTGCAGCTCGGCGAGGATCATCGCGCCGAACTCGCGCGCCTCGGGCAGCGGCGAGGCCATCAGTCGCAGCAGCAGCTGCTCGTAGGCCTGGCCGGAGGCGTAGATGCCGACGTGGCTGAGCGTCGCCGCGGGGAGCAGGCCGCGCAGCAGGTCGAGCGCCTTGGCGCGGATCGAGCGGCGCCAGGCGGCCTCCGGCTCCTCGTCGCCGCGCGGCCAGCGGCGGGCCGCCCACTCCTCGACGATCCCCAGCGAGCGCGAGTAGATGACGAAGAGCTCGTCCATCGCGGCGGCGAACTCGGGGCCGAGCTCCTCGTCGCGGTAGAAGCGGTAACCCCCCTGGGGGAGGGCTTTGTCGTAGGGGATGTAGCGGGTCGACTGCTCGAGGTAGGCGGCGAGCCGGCCGCGCTGGAGAAGCTTGGTGAGGATGTTCGAGACCCACTCGCAGGCGACGTGGGCGCCGCCGACCTGGGCGATCGAGTCGTCCCCGTAGCCGACGAAGACGCGCTCGTAGAGTTGCGCGGCGCGGGCGCCCTCCTCGGCGTCGAAGGGGCGGCCGGCGGCGGGGGCGTCGGCGGCGAACTCGTCGAGGTAGAGGCGGCGGACCGATCCGGAATACCGCGAATAGCGGGCAAAAAGAGCGCCTTTGACGGTCTCCGGCAAGTTGACTAGGGCGAAGACCGGCCGGTCCAGGTTGGTGAAGTGGGGGGCGAGGAGCGCCCGCTCCTCATCGGTGAACTGTTCGACCGGGTAGCGCATGGGTTGGCCATCGAAACACAGTCGCCGGACGGGCGCCGGCGAGATGTGTCGAGATGCCTGGCGGTGTGCCGATTCACGCGCTTTCGTGCCGGTTGACGCGCGAGCGCTTGACCGTCACGAGGCTTCGCGCTTTGGTGGCCGCCATGCGGATCACCGCCCTCGCCCTGGTCGCTTTCGCCCTCGCCGTCGCGCCTGCCTCGGCGCGGCCGACGGCGATCGTCTCCATGGGCGACAGCTTCATCTCGGGCGAGGGCGGCCGCTGGCTGGGGAACGGCTCCGAACCGCTGGGGACGCGGTCGGGGACCGATCGCGCCGCCTACGACTGTGGGGCGCTCGGCTGCGAATATGACCCGGCGCGGGTCTATGGCACGAGCGAGGCAGACGACTGCCATCGCTCCGACGTGGCCCCGATCGAGAGCGCCCCGATCGCGGTCGACGACAGGGTGAATCTCGCCTGCTCGGGGGCGCGGTCGCGCGATCTCTGGCCCGGTGCCGAAGGCGGCACCGCCCATTTCGGTGAGCCGCCCGAGGCCGATCGGCTCGTCGCGGTCGCCAGGCGCGATCGGGTGCAGATGGTCGTCGTGACGGTCGGCGCCAATGACGTCGGCTTCGGTGAGCTCGTCGCCGAATGTGCGCTCGACTGGGCGCGCAGCCCGGAGGACGACCCGACCACCTGTCGGCGCGACGCCGAGGCGCAGATCCATGGCGCCCTTCCAGGGGCGATCCGAGGGGTCACCGCGGCGCTTCACGGTGTGCGGCGGACGATGCGCGCCGCCGGCTACCGACGCTCCGACTATCGCCTGGTCGCGATGGGCTACGCCTCGCCGTTCCCCGAGGGTCGCTGGCTTCGCTATCCCGAGGACGGTTGGAGTCGGCTTCGCGAAGGCGGCTGCCCGGTGTGGGACGCCGACGCCGACTGGGCCGCGGACCGGGCGACGGCCGATCTAGGCGAGATGCTCGAAGCCGCCACGGCGGCGACCGGTGCCGAGTACCTGGATCTGACACATGCCTTCGACGGTCACCAGCTCTGCGACCACCGCGCGCAGCGCGTCGGCCCCGGCGGTCCGTCACCGCTCACCGCAGAGTGGTTCCGCCGCCTCTCCTTCTTACAGGGCACGACCCGCGAATCGCTGCACCCGAATGCCTACGGCCAGCAGGTGATCGGCCGGTGTCTGGGCCTCCTCTTCGCCCGCCCCCGCGGCGACTACGCCTGCGCCGACACCGTCGGCGAGTGGCTGGGCGGCGTGCATCTGACCGCGCTGCGCTGAACACGGCTGCGCGATGCGCTCGGGCTTGTCAGGCCTGGAGTGTGCGTTCGCACCTTCCTGCCGCATGGGGAGCTAACTGCGAACGCACCTGAGCGGCGCCTCGCTGCAAGCCCGTGACGGGGAGGGAGGAGGACCCTGAGCGAACCTCCCCGCAGTTCGTGAGCGAAGGGTCCTCCTCCCTCCCCTCCCGGAGCTCAAAGTCAGGCGCTGCGCGGAGGCGGTGCCTTCATCAACTCGACCCGGTGCCCGCCGGGGGCGATCGCGAGGGCGCGGGGCTCGCCCCAGTGTTCGCGGCGGCGTTCGACCTCGAAGCCGTGCTCCTGGAGGCGGGCGAGGGTGGCGTCGATCTGGGGGCAGACGACGGCGACGTGGGCGCGGGCGGGGACGGTCGGGTCGTCCTCATGCATGAGGTGGATCTGGGTGCCTGCGCACTCGAGCCAGGTGAAGCCGCCGTCGAAAGGATCGGGGACGACGCTGAAGCCGAGGATGGCGAAGAACTCGACGGTGCGGTCGAGATCGGCGGGCCTCACCTCGATGCCGGCGTGCTGGAGCATCAGATGACCAGCGAGATTAATGCCGCGACGACGACGATCGCGGTCGACCAGACGATCGACTCGGCGACGGTGCGGCTGTCGAGGCCGTAGGCGTGGGAGACGACCATCGCGTTCAGCCCCGTCGGCATCGCCGACATCAGGCGGTAGGCGGAGGGCAGATCGATCAGCGGCGCCGCGAGGAGCATCAGCAGCGCCGGGGCCACCGCCAGCCGGCTTCCCACCGCCAGCGCCACCGGCCTGGTGAAGGGCGGCGGGAAGGGGAGCTCACCGTGCTCGGCGCCCTCCGCAAGCGTTGCGCCGACGGCGAAGAAGCCGACCGGCAGCACCGCGACGACCAGCACCTGGGACGCCTGGACCAGAAAGTGCGGGGCCAGCGCCTGCGGTGCCAGGAAGCCGAGGATCGCGGCGTAGAGGGGCGGGTTCTTGGTCAGGAAGGTCTTGCCGCGCTCCTTCATCCCTTCGCCCGCCCGGTCACCGAACGCCGCCCCGACCCCGAACGCGCCCAACATCAGGACGGGGCCGCTGACCAGCACGTCGTAGAGCACCGCGGACGAGAGATGGCTGTGACCGAGCAGGGCGACGGTCAGCGGGTAGCCGAGGTAGGCGGTGTTGGCGACCAGGGCCGAGACGATCACCGCGCCGGTCTGGGCGCGCCCCAGCCGCAGCACCCGGCTCGCGACGAACCAGGCGAAGACCCCGACCAGGCTCAGGTTGAGCAGGGCGAGCAGCAGCCCGATCCCGTTGTCGAGGCTGATCGACGCCTTCGCCAGGTTGAAGAAGATGACGATCGGGACCGCGACGTAGAGGATGACTTTGAGCAGCTTGCGCGCCAGACCGATCGCCGCGGTCGGATAGCGATGCTCCGAGTAGACGCCGACGGCGGTCCCGGCGACGATCAGGCCGGTGGTGAGGAGGACGCCCATCGGAGGGCGGTGTATATCGGCCGGCGCGGCCGTGGGGCCGGCGACTCGGTGATTGGGCTCCGGCCTGGAGGGGCTGGCGTGTGGCCGGCCGGCGCGCGGCCGGCCGGCGCCCGAAGGGGGAAGGGACGCGGCCGTCCCGGCCACGATCCTCGCAGGGTGTGGCCGTGGCCGGGACGGCCGAGGGTTCGGGGGGAGGGCGTGGGGGATCGGCGTGCTCCGGGAGAGAGAGGTGCGTTTTTCTTCGCGTAGGTACGTGATCGGTGACGAAGGAGCCGACAAGTACACGGTTCTGTGCGCCTTCCTCATCAGGCCGCTCACGACTGTGCACTTGAGCCGCCTATGGGCGGCTCAAGTGCACAGTCGTGGTAGGACCCTCCGGATCGGTGAGGAGACTCATGAGGATCGGTGACGTCCTCGGCGTCTCTCCCACCTCCATGTGGACTTCCCTACGAACCCCTCACGTCCCGGGCGTCTCGTGGCGGCCACACCCTGCCGGGGTCGCCACGAGACGTCCGGGACGCACCTCGGACGGGCGCCCCGGCCCAGGCCGGGTCGCCCGTGGAGTCAACCGTCTGGCCTAGAAGAGCGAGGCGCCGGCGTGGGTGGCGAAGTCGACCAGGGGCTGCGGGATGACGCCGAGGAAGATCGTGATGCCGGTGGCGAGGACGGCCGGGCCGACCAGGTACCAGCGGCGTCCGGCGTCGGGATCGACCGGGTCGGCCTCGGGCGAGGCGCCGGCGATCGCCGGGGCGCCCGCGATTTCGTCGTCGGGGCGCATCCACATCGCCGCCACCACCCGCAGGTAGTAGGCGAGCGAGATCATCGTGCCGCCGACGATGAAGATCGCCAGCCAGAGGTAGTTGCCTTCGACCAGCGCCTCGATCAGGTAGAGCTTGCCGATGAAGCCCGCGGTCGCCGGCAGTCCGGCCAGCGCCAGCATCGAGATCGTCAGCGGCCAGGCGAGCGCCGGGCGCTCCGAGCCCAGCCCGCGCACGCCGCGGATGCCGTCGCCGTAGGGGGTCTCGCGCTCGCGCGCGACGATCACCGCGAACGCCGCCAGGTTCATGAAGAGGTAGATCGCGAGGTAGAAGATCAGCGAGCTGATGCCCTTTTCGGAGGCCACCACGAGCCCGCCGAGCATGTAGCCGGCCTGGGCGACGCCGGAGTAGCCGAGCAGGCGCTTCAGCGAGTCCTGGGTCAAGGCGCCGACGTTGCCGACCACGATCGAGATCGCCGCCAGGATCGCCAGCCCCATCTGCCAGTCGCCGGTCTCCGGCCCGAGCGCGACGACGAAGAAGCGGATGAAGACCGCGAAGGCGGCCGCCTTGGTCGCCACCGCCATGAAGCTGGTGATCGGGGTCGGCGCCCCCTGGTAGACGTCGGGCGTCCACTGGTGGAAGGGCGCGATCGAGGTCTTGAAGGCGAGCCCGACCGCCGCCAGCGCGATCCCGATCAGGATCAGCGGGTCATGCAGCATCCCTTTGACTTCGATCCCGTGGGCGATCCCGGCGAAGTCGGTGGCGCCGGTGCCGCCGTAGATGAAGGCCATCCCGTAGAGCAGCGTCGCCGAGCCGAGCGAGCCGACGATCAGGTACTTGAGGCCCGACTCGAGCGAGCCCTCGCGCCGCAGGTTGGTCGCGCAGAGGATGTAGAGCGGGATCGAGAGCGTCTCCAGGGCGACGAAGAAGGTGACCAGGTTCTCGGACTCGGCGAGCAGCACCATCCCCAGCACCGAGGCGATCAGGAGCGCGTAGTACTCGCCGTGGCCCGCTTCGTCGGCGGCCCGCTCGCGGATCGAGAGGAGGATGGTGGCGAACGCCGTCGTGATCGCGATCAGCGAGATCGAGATCGCCAGGTCGTCGACCCGCAGCGCCCCGGCGACGAGGCTGAGCGATTCGCCCCAGTGCCAGATCAGGAGACCCGCGGTCGCCGCCAGGGTGAGCACGGCGAGCCCCGGCGCCCAGCGCTTCGTCGCCGAGAAGACGCCGCTCATCAGGATCACGACCAGGCCGACGGTCAGCGCGATCAGCGGCGCCAGGCCGGCGTAGTCGACGTGGGGGGCGATGAAGTTGTGGCCGGCCATTACCTGATCACCTGCAATTCCGGCACCTTGCGTTCGGTCGTGACAACCGTTCCGCCTTCACCGCCGGTCACCGCGCTCACCGACTGCTGCACGCTCGGGTCGGCGCGGTGGAGGATCAGCTGCGGGTAGAGCGCCAGGCCGAGGATGCAGAGCACCAGCGGGGCGAGGATGACGCCGTCGCGGAGGCTGATCTCACGCGAGGCGACGCCGTCGGGTTTCCGATTGTGCATCGTCCCCTGGTAGAGGCGCAGCGCGTAGTAGGCCGACATCGCCACCCCCGAGATGGCGATGAAGGCGAAGACGATCTTCGACTGGAAGAGCCCGTTGAGGATGTAGAACTCGCCGATGAAGTTGGCCGACCCGGGCATCGCCAGGGTCGCCAGGGCGACGATCAGGAAGAGCGCCGCCAGCACCGGCGCCCGCATCGCCATGCCGCCCATCGAGCGCAGGTCCTCGGTGCCGGTCCGCTCGAGCAGGATCGCGACGATGATGAAGAGCGGTGCGACGACGAGGCCGTGGTTGACCATCTGCAGGATCGCCCCGTCGGAGCCGTCGGCCCGCAGGGCGAAGATCCCGGCGGTGATGAAGCCGAGCTGCGCCACCGAGGAGTAACCGGCGATCAGCCGCACGTTGGTCTGGGTGAAGGCCATCACCGAGCCGTAGAGGATCGAGGCCAGGGCGACGAGCAGGATCACGGTCTGGAACTGGGCGGTCGCCAGCGGGAAGAGCGGCAGCACCACCCGCAGGAACCCGTAGGCGCCGACCTTCGCCAGCACCCCCGAGAAGACGACCAGGACCGGCAGCGGCGCCGCCCGGTAGGCGTCCGGCATCCAGCCGTGGACGAGGAAGGCGGGCATCTTGACCAGGAAGGCGGCGGCGAAGAACCAGAAGATCCAGCGCTGGCTGCCGAGCGGCACGCCCTGGTGCTGGATCGCTTCGATCGAGAAGGTGAGGTGGCCGCCGTGGGCGGAGACGATCGCGGTGGCGATCGCGCCGACCAGCATCAGCAGCGAGCCGATCAGCGTGTAGACCATCATCTTCAGCGTCGCCTGCGGCGCGGTCGGCCCGCCTTCGGCCGAGCGGTCGACGCCCCAGGCGCCGAAGAGGAAGTAGAACGGCACCAGCATCAGGTCGAAGAAGAGGACGAAGAGCAGCAGGTCCTGGGAAAGGAACGAGCCCAGCGTCGCCGTCTCCGCCGCCAGCATCAGGAAGAAGAAGAGCTGCGGGCGCTCCTGTTCGCGGAAGGCCGCGAAGGCGATGCCGCCGACCCAGAGCACCGCAGTGAGCAGGACGAGGAAGAGGTTCAACCCGTCGATGCCGAGGCTGTATTCGACCCCGAGCCCGGAGATCCACATCGTGTGGACCGTGTCCTGCAATCCGGAGGCGCCGTTTTCGAAGCCGAAGGCCATGATCACGCCGATCACCAGCGTCGCCGCGGCGCCCGCGGTCGCCCACCAGCCGACGATCCGCTTCGGCAGGAAGAGGCCGACGACGCCGAACGCCAGGGGTGCCCAGAGGAGCGCGTTGATCATGACTGTTGGATCAGGAAGTAGAGGGCGAGGCCGACGGCGCCGGCGATCAGGAAGAGGCCGTAGGTGCGGACGATCCCGTTCTGGAAGCCGCGGACGATCTCCCCGGCCTTGCCGACCGTCTCCTCGGTGCCACCGGTGACCCCGGCGTCGATCACGTAGCGCTCGAAGACGTCGTTGGCGAAGCGGCCGATCGCGAGGGCCGGGCGGACGATGAGGAAGTCGATCGCCTCGTCGAAGTACCACTTGTTGTAGAGGAAGGTGTGGACCCCGGAGAGGCGCTCCTGCAGGCGCCGCGGCGTCTCCGGGCTGGCGACGTAGAGCCAGTAGGCGATCGCGATCCCGGAGAGGCTGATCGCGGCGCCGATCGCGAGGCCGATCCAGCTCGCGGTGGTCGAGGGCTCGATCGCCGCCAGCGGCGAGTCGGCGAAGACCGGCGAGAGGAAGTTGGTGACCATCTTGTCGACACCCGGCACCTGGACGAAGCCGGCGAAGAGGGCGAGGAAGGCGAGCACCGCCATCGCCACCTTCATCGGCGGCGACTGCTCGGCGATGTGATGGTCGGCGCCGGGGAAGCCGACGTCGGTGTCCTCCTCTTCACCGGTCGCCGGGTTGAAGGGCGCGGCGTGGTGGATGTGGCCGGTGTCGATCAGCTCCTGGGCCTCGGCGCACGGTTCCCCGCGCAGGACCCGGAAGATCAGCCGGAAGGTGTAGATCGCGGTCAGCAGGGCGCCGAAGTAGCCGAGCACGGTGAAGATCAGGTACATCCCGCCGCGGGCCGAGGCGTAGGCGAGGATCTCGTCCTTCGAGAAGAAGCCCGAGGTGAAGGGGAAGGCGGCGAGCGCCAGGCCGCCGCAGAGCATCGCGATCGAGGTGAACCGCATCGCCTTGCCGAAGCCGCTCATCTTGTCGATGTTCTGCTCGTTCGCCATGGCGCTGATGATCGATCCGGCCGCCATGAAGAGGAGCGCCTTGAAGAAGGCGTGGGTCATCAGGTGGAACATCCCGGCGCTGTAGGCGCCGATCGAGACGCCGACGATCATGTAGCCGATCTGGCTCATCGTCGAGTAGGCGATCGCCCGCTTCAGGTCGGTCATCACCAGCGCGATCGAGGCGGCGACCAGCAGCGTCGCCAGCCCGATGAAGGCGGCGATGTCGGCGGCGGTCGGGGCGAGCACGAAGAGGATGTGGGTGCGGGCGATCAGGTAGACGCCGGCGGTCACCATCGTCGCCGCGTGGATCAGCGAGGAGACCGGCGTCGGGCCCTCCATCGCGTCCGGCAGCCAGGTGTGGAACGGCAGCTGCGCCGACTTGGCGAAGGCGCCGACCAGGAGCAGCAGGCAGATCGCGGTCACGTCCCAGCCGTTGGTGCTGAAGGCTTCCGGCGCCTTGGCGAAGACTTCGGTGTATTCGAAGGTCCCGAGGTGCTGGAAGATCAGGAAGGCGGCGAGCACCAGGCCGATGTCGCCGACCACGTTGATCACGAAGGCCTTCATCCCGGCCCGGGTCGCGGTGGTGCGCCGGTACCAGTAGCTGATCAGCGCGTAGGAGGCGAAGCCGACGAAGGCCCAGCCGACGATCAGCAGGACGAAGTTTCCGGCCAGCACCAGCAGCAGCATCGAGAAGACGAAGAAGTTGAGGTAGCTGAAGAAGCGGTGGTACCCCTCGTCGGACTGCATGTAGCCGAACGAGTAGAGGTGGATCAGGGTGGAGACGCCGCTGACGATCAGCACCATGAAGATCGAGAGCGGGTCGACGTAGATCCCGAGTTTGATCTGGAGCGACGCGACGCTGGCGTATTCCCAGAGCGAGGAGGCGTGATGCCGCGCGTCGGGGCTTTCGCCGAGCAGGCAGACGAGAGCGGCGATGCCGCAGATGAAGGCGAGCGCGATCGCGGCGGTGCCGATGATCCCGGCCGTCCGCCACGAGGTGAGGCGGAAGCTGAGCGCGATCGTGATCGAGCCGAGCAGGGGGAAGAGGAGGACCAGCCAGGCCCACGACGTGGCGCTCATCCGCGCAGCTCCCGCAGCTCGTCGACGTCGATCGGCAGCTTGCGGCGGAAGATCGCGACGATCAGCCCGAGGCCGACGACCACCTCGCAGGCGGCGACGACCATCACGACGATCGCGAAGACCTGGCCCTGGGTGTTGCCGACCTCGCGGCTGAAGGCGACCAGCGCCAGGTTGGCGGCGTTCAGCATCAACTCGAGGCAGAGCAGGATGACCAGCGGGCTGCGGCGGACGAGGATGCCGATCGCGCCGATCGTGAAGAGCAAGGCCGAGAGGACGATGTACCAGTCGATGTTCACTTGGGAGCTCCCACCGGTTGGCTCGGCGTGACCGGCGCCGGGGTAGCGCCCTCCGGACGCGCCGGCGGCGCTGAGTGTCCGGAGGACACCACCCCGCCGCCGGCCTGTGGGCCACTCTGTGCTTTCCGCTGGGCCAGGACGATCGCGCCGACCGCAGCGATGAGAAGGAGGATGCTGGAGGCCTCGAAGGGGACGAGGAACTTTTCCAGGAGGAGGGTGCCGATCGCGGCGGGGTTGCCGAAGCCCGCGGGGACGTCGGGGCCGTGGGTGCCGAGCGCCTTCAGGGCCGAGGAGAGGACGGCGGCGGAGACCTCGACGAAGAGGAAGAAGGCGAGCAGGGCGGCGAAGAGGCGCTGCCCGGGGACCGGATCGAGCAGCGGCTCGTGATCGCTCCCCACGTAGGCGACGACGAAGACGTAGAGCACCATCACCGCGCCCGCGTAGACGACCACCTGGGCGGCGGCGACGAAGGCGGCGGTCAGCAGCAGGAAGAGGACCGCCAGCGAGAACAGGTGGGCGATCAGCGCCAGCACGCTGTAGAAGGGGTTGCGGAGGGCGACGACGCCGATCGCGCCTGCCGTCGCGCCGATCGCGGCGAGGAAGAAGAGGACCGCTTCCATCAGGCGTCCTCCAGCCCTTCGCCCTCGTTTTTCAGCGGGGTGCGCTCGATCGACTCGGCGAGCAGCATCTCCTTGGTGAAGATCAGGTCGGTCCGTTTGTAGTCGGCCATCTCGTAGTCGTGGCCCATCGTGATCGCGTCGAAGGGGCAGGCGATCTCGCAGTAGCCGCAGAAGATGCAGCGGCTGAGGTTGATCTCGTAGACGGCGGCGTAGCGCTCACCCGAGGAGACCCGCTCGCCGGGGATGTTCTCGGCGGCGACGACGCGGATGCAGTCGGCCGGGCAGGCGGCGGCGCAGAGCGAGCAGCCGACGCATTTCTCGAGGCCGGTGTCCTCGAAGCGGTGCAGTTTGTGGCGACCGCGGAAGCGCGGGTAGACCGGCGTCTTCTCCTCGGGGTACTCGATCGTCAGCGGCCCCTCGATCAGCCTCGACATCGTCGTCTTCAGCCCCCGCAGGGTCTCGCCGAAGGCGCGATAGGCGCCCCCGACGCCGCCCGGCTCCGGGCCGCGCTGGACCTCGACCACGTCGCCCGAGTCGAGGTAGGGCGCCGCCTTGGGATCGAAGCTCTGATCGCTCACGTGACCACCACCAGGACCGCGGTGACGAGGACGTTGAGGGTCGCCAGCGGCAGCAGCACTTTCCACCCCAGGGTCATCAGCTGGTCATATCGAAGTCGCGGCAAGGTCGCCCGCACCCAGATGAAGAGGAGCACCAGGGCGAGCATCTTGATCAGCATCCAGATCGGGTCGAGCCAGCCCGGGCCGGGACCCATCCAGCCGCCGAGGAACATCGCCGCGGCGATCCCGGAGACGACCAGGATCTCCATGTATTCGACCAGCAGGAAGGAGCCGAAGCGCATGCCGCCGTACTCGGTCATGAAGCCCTGGACGAGCTCGGCGTCGGCCTCCGGCATGTCGAACGGGGTGCGGTTGGTCTCGGCGAAGCCCGCCAGCATGAAGATCAGGAAGCCGACGAACTGGGGCGCGATGAACCAGACGCCGCCCTGTGAGTTGACGATCGAGACGAGTGAGAGCGAGCCGCTCATCATCACCACGCCGAGCAGGGCGAGGCCCATCGAGACCTCGTAGGAGATCAGCTGGGCGGCGGAGCGCATCGCGCCGAGGAGGCTGTATTTGGAGCCCGCCGAGAAGCCGCCGAGGAGCAGGCCGTAGAAGGCGATCGAGCCGACGGCGAAGAAGTAGAGGATGCCGATCGGGACGTCGATGCCGTACCAGCCGAAGCCGTACTGGACGTCGCCCCAGGGGATGATCGCCAGCGCCAGGACGCCGGAGATGACCGGCAGCAGCGGCCCGAGGATGAACAGGGTCGAGACCGCGTTTTCGGGCCGGAACGACTCCTTGGAGATCAGCTTGCCGACATCGGCGAGCGGCTGCAGGAGGCCGAAGGGGCCGACCCGGTTGGGGCCGTAGCGGTGCTGGAAGCGGCCGATCAGTTTGCGCTCGACCACGGTGAGGATCGGCAGGATGCCGAAGATGATCGCGAAGATCACGATCGACTTGACGATCATGATCCAGGTCGCTTCGACGAACTGCGTGTCGGCGAAGGGCACCGCGTGGATCACGCCGGGACCTCGCTGAGCTTCTCGATCGTGACGCTGACCTGGTGGCCGTTGAGGAGCGCGTTGGCGTTGCCGGCGGCGAGGCCCTCGGCGAGGAAGCAGACGCCCTCCGGGACCCGTTCGCGGACGGCGACGGTCGCCTCGATCGACTTGGAACCCTGGGTGACGCGGGCCTTGTCGCCGGAGGCGAGCGAGAGGCGGGAGGCGTCCTCGGGGGACAGCTCGAGGCGCTGGGAAGGCTTCAGGAATTTCAGCGGGGGGTTCAGCTCGGTGATCGGGCCTGCCCAGAGATCGCGGTAGGTGCCAAGGGTCAGGCCGTCGGCGGGGGCGCCCGCTACTGGCATCACCTCGCCAGACGCGCGTTCGCGCTGAGTGTCTGGCGAGTCGACGCCAGCATCGGTCGCTGAGTTCGGGGCCTCGCCGTCGGACGCCGAGATCTCGGTGCCGGGGAAGCTGGCTGCTGATGCGGTCTCCTGCCAGCGGATGCCGCGGCCGCCGATGTCGGCGTCGCTGATCGAGCCGTAGAACGGGACCGCGCTGGTGAGGGCTGCGAAAGCGGTGGGCTGGGACGTCACCCCGGTGTCGTGGCCGATCTCCAGGGAGAGGGCGGCGAGGGTCTGCCAGCCGGGGCGGATGTCGCCGGGGCGGCCGGCGGCCGGGCGGATGCGTTGGAGGCGGCCGTCGGGGTGGGTGACGGTGCCGTCTTTCTCGGCGTGGGTCTCGAGCGGGAAGAGGACGTCGGCCTTGGCCGCGGTCGAGGTGGCGAAGGTCGAGAAGGCGACGACGAAGGAAGCGGAGTTGATCGCCTCCTCCCAGGCGGCGGTGTCGGCGAAGTCGCGCAGCGGGTCGACCCCGACCAGGACGAGGCCGTCGAGCTCACCGTCGATCAGCGCCTGGCGGATCTCCTCGGTGGCGCGACCGCCGCCGGCGATCGGCTTCAGGCCCGGGCCGGCGTCGGGCAGGACGCCTGCCTCGCGCAGGCCGCGGGCATTGGCGACCTCGGGGATCTCGAGCAGGCCCGCGCCCGTCGTCCCGGCGAGATGCAGGGCGGCCTCCAGGTCGACCAGCGCGCCGGCCCCGGCGGCGCCGATCCGCTCGCCCCAGACGACGACGATCTTGTCGGCGTCGCGGAAGCTCTCGGCGAGCGGCGTCGCGACGTTCTCGGTGCCGCCGACCGCCGCGGTCAGCTCGCCGATGAAGTAGGCGGCCTGGCCGGGCGCGAACCGGGCGATCGCCTCGGCGCCGCCGTCGAGCGCCGTCGGCCGCTCGGTCGCGACCGCGAGCCGCGCCCCGTTGCGGCGGATCGCCTTGCGGATGCGCAGGTCGAGGATCGGTGAGGACTGCATCGGGTCGGTGCCGAGGACGAGGATCACGTCGGCCTCGTCGATGTCGGCGACCGTCGCCTGGGCGGCGGGGCTGTCGAGGTCGAGGATCGTGCCGACGCTCGGGCCGCCCGCCGGGCGCGAGTCGATGTCGCGTGAGTGGAGCCCTGCGCGGAGGATCTCCTGGACGAGGAGGCCCTCCTCGTTGGAGGCGTCGCCGACGATCGCGGCGACCTTGCCGTCGCGCGCCGCCAGGCCCTCTGCCGCTTTCGCGATCGCCGCCTCGTAGCTCACCGCGTTGCCGCCTTTGGTGCGCGGCTCGGTGACCCGCTCCGCGGCGCCGAACATCTCGAAGCCGTAGCGGCCCTTGTCGCAGATCCAGCCGTCGTCGACGCCCGGGTTCTCGCGGGCGATCACCCGTTTCACCTTCTCGTCGCGGACGGTGAAGCTGACGTTGCACTGGCTCGGGCAGAGCGTGCAGACCGAGCCCGCCTGCTCGATGTCCCAGGGGCGGGCGCGGAAGCGGTAGGTGTAGTTGGTCAGCGCGCCGACCGGGCAGAGGTCGGTGATGTTGCCGTGGAAGGGCGAGACGTAGGGCCGGTCGTCGAAGGTGCCGACGTAGGTGCGGTCGCCGCGCTCCAGTAGCTGCAGCTGGGAGTCCTCGGAGACCTCCTGGCTGAAGCGCACGCAGCGGTAGCAGAGGATGCAGCGCTCGCGGTCGATCGCGACCAGCGGCGAGAGTTCGATCGGCTTCTCGAAGTGGCGCTTTTCGTCGATCACCCGCGATTTGCCCGGGCCCCAGCCCTGGGTGATGTCCTGCAGCGGGCACTCGCCGCCTTTGTCGCAGACCGGGCAGTCGAGCGGGTGGTTGACGAGCAGGAACTCGACCACCGCGTTCTGGGCCTTTTTGACCTGGTCGGTGCGGGTGTGGACGACCATCCCGTCGCGGACCGGGGTCGAGCAGGAGGTCTGCAGTTTCGGGATCCCCTCGATCTCCACCAGGCACATGCGGCAGGCGCCGACCGGGGCGCCGAGTTTCGGCTCGTAACAGAAGACCGGGATCTCGACGTCGCCCTTGCGGGCCGCGTCGTGCAGCATCTCGCCCTCGACCGCGGTCACCTCGCGGCCGTCGATCGTCAGCGTCACCTCTTTGCGCTCAGGGCTCACGTTGCCGCTCCCAGGATCTCGGGCGGCGAGTCGACGACGACGTGCGGGTCGATGCCTTCGGCGGCTTCGGCCATCACTTCCTCGAACTCGCCGCGGAACTTGCGGACCATCGCCGCCACCGGCATCGCCATCGAGTCGCCGAGGACGCAGAGGCAGTGGCCCATGATGTTCTCCTGGACCGAGCTGATGATGTCGAGGTCCATCGGCGTCGCCTCGCCGCGGACGACCCGCTCCAGCATCTTCACCGTCCAGTTGGTCCCCTCGCGGCAGGGGGTGCACTTGCCGCACGACTCGTGGTGGTAGAAGCGCGCCGTGCGCAGCGCCATCAGTGGGATCGAGACCTGGTCGTCGGCGACGATCACCGAGCCGGAGCCGAGCATCGAGCCCGCCTCGGCCATCGCCTCGAAGCTGTAGGGGAGGTCCATCGCCTCCGCGGCCGTCAGCACCGGCGAGGAGGAGCCGCCGGGGTAGATGGCTTTGACGCTGCGGCCGGGGAGCGGCCCGCCCGCCAGGTCGTAGATCAGGTCGCGGGTCGGGATGCCGAGCGAGACCTCGTAGTTGCCGGGCCGCCGCACGCCGCCGGAGACCGAGACGACCTTGGTGCCGGGCGACTGCTCGGTGCCGTACTGGCGGAACCAGTCGGCGCCTCTGGCGACGATCCGCGGCACGTTGGAGAGCGTCTCCACGTTGTTGATCAGCGTCGGCCCGCCGTAGAGGCCCTGCACGGCCGGGAACGGCGGCTTCAGGCGCGGGTTGCCGCGCTTGCCCTCGAGCGCGTCGAGCAGCGCCGTCTCCTCGCCGCAGATGTAGGCGCCGGCGCCGCGGTGGACGACCAGCTCGAGGTCGCGGTGCGTCCCCAGGATGTCCTTGCCGAGGTAGCCGGCCTCGTAGGCTTCGGCGACCGCGGCGTCGAGGACGTCGGCCTGCGAGTCGTACTCGCCGCGGATGAAGATGAAGGCGTGGCCGGCGTCGGCGGCGAGCGCCGCGATCGCGATCCCCTCGATCAGCTGATGCGGGTTGCGCTGCATCAGCTCACGGTCCTTGAAGGCGCCCGGCTCGGACTCGTCGGCGTTGCAGCAGAGGTACTTCGCCATGTCGCCGCGCGGCAGGAAGCTCGCCTTTTTGCCCATCGAGAAGCCGGCGCCGCCGCGGCCCCGAAGGCCCGAGTCTTCGAGCTCCTTGAGGACCTGGTCCTGCTCCATCTCCTTGTAGGCGCGTTCCTGGGTGGCGTAGCCGCCGACGATCTCCTTATAGCCCTGCAGCGTCGCGAGGCGCGGGTCCTCGGCGCCTTCAAGCAGGACGCGGGTCTCCAACGCGTGAGGCATCAGGCGCTCCCACCTGGGTTGGGGATGTCTCCCGCCAGTGGCCGCTTCTCCAGCGATTTCTCCGGCAGCACCGCTTCCTCGGCCAGCAGCTGGTCGATCGCGGTCCGCGCCTCCTCGGGCGCGAGCGGTCCGAAGTAGCGCTGGTCGATCGAGGCCATCGGCGCGATGTCGCAGGCGCCGAGGCACTCGAAGCCGGTGACGAAGACGTCCTCGCCCTCGGCGGCGGCGCGGAAGGCGTCGAGCAGCTCGTCGCCGCCGCGCATCCAGCAGCTGATGTTGGTGCAGACCTCGATCCGGTGCTCGCCGACCCGGCTGGTGTGGAGCAGGTCGTAGAAGGAGGCGACCGACTCCAGGTAGGCGGGGGTGACCCGCATCACCGCGGCGGCCTGGCGGATCCCCTCCGGGGTGCACCAGCCGTAGCGCTCCTGCACCGCCCAGAGGGCCGGGATCGAGGCCGAGCGGCGGTCCGGGTAGCGGGCCATCAGGGTCTCGATCCGCTCCTGCAGCTCGGCCGGGCAGTCGACCTCGGCGAGCTCCGGGATCTGCTCCGGGTCGGTGCTCGGCTCGCGCCCGACGGTGACCGCGCGGTCGACCGGCAGGTTCGGGTTGGAGGCGCCCGCGCCGTCGACCGGGCTCATCGATCGACCCCGCCGAGGATCGGGTCGAGCATGCCGAGGCTGCAGATCATGTCGGCGACGTAGGAGTCCATCGCCATGTCCTTGAACGACTGCAGGTTGACGAAGGAGGGGTCGCGGAAGTGGACGCGGGCGGGCTTCGAGGAGCCGTCGGCGAGGACGAAGCAGCCGAGCTCCCCGCGCGGGCCCTCGATCGCGTAGTAGATCTCGCCGGGGTCGACGCGGAAGCCCTCGGTGACCAGCTTGAAGTGGTGGATCAGCGACTCCATCGAGGTCGAGAGCTCCGAGCGCGGCGGCAGCACGTACTTGCGGTCCTCGGCGATGAACGGGCCGCCGGGGAGCGCCTCCAGTGCCTGGCCGATGATCTTGGTCGACTCGACCATCTCGGCGATCCGCACGCGGTAGCGGTCGTAGTTGTCGCCGACCGTGCCGACCGGGACCTTGAAGTCCATCTCCGGATAGGCGAGGTAGTCGAAGGCCTTGCGCAGGTCCCAGGGCTCGCCCGCGGCGCGCAGCAGCGGGCCGGTGACGCCGAGGTCCAGGAGTCGTTCGCGGTCGACGATCCCGACCCCTTTGGTGCGCTGCAGGAAGACCTCGTTGCGGTCGAGCAGGGCTTCGTACTGGCCGACCCGGATCGGCATGTCGTGGACGAAGGAGCGGCACTTCTCCTCCCAGCCGAGCGGGATGTCCTCGATCACGCCGCCGACCTGGAAGTAGCGGGTGTGCATCCGCTGGCCCGCCGCCATCTCGAACAGGTCGAGGATGCGGTCGCGCTCGCGGAAGCAGTACCAGAGCATCGAGATCGCGCCGAGGTCGAGCGCCGTCGTCCCCAGCCAGACCAGGTGACTGTGGATGCGGTTCAGCTCGAGCATGATCGTCCGCAGGTACTTGGCCCGCGGCGGCAGCTCGAGCCCGACCAGCCGCTCGACCGCGCCGCAGTAGGCCTCCATCTGGAAGAAGTAGGAGACGTAGTCCATCCGCTCGACGAAGGGGATGACCTTCCAGTAGCTCTTGTCCTCGCAGGACTTTTCGATCCCGGTGTGGACGTAGCCGATCACCGGCTTCAGGTCGCGGACGACCTCGCCTTCGAGGTCGACGACGAGGCGGAGCACGCCGTGGGTCGCCGGGTGATGCGGGCCGATGTTGACCGTCATCACCTCGGTGGTGCGGTCCTGGTCGAGCTCCCCGTAGATGTCGGCGACGGTCGCCGCGGCGGGATCCTCGGCGAGGATCGCCTCCGGGATCTGGTGCTCAGCCATAGCGGGCCTCGGAGTAGGTGAAGGTGACCGGCTCGCCGCCGACCGGGAAGTCGCGCCGCTGCGGGTACCCGACGTAGTCCTCGGGGAGCAGGATGCGGGTCAGTTCCGGGTGGCCGTGGAAGACGACGCCGAAGAAGTCGAAGGCCTCTCTCTCCTGGAAGTTGGCGGTCGGGAAGAGGCCGACGCAGGAGTCGATCTGCGGCGAGGAGGCCGGGAGCATCGCTTTGACGCGGAGCCGCTCGCGGCGATCGCGGTTCAGCAGCTCGTAGTGGACGCCGAAGCGCGGCTCGGCGGGGAGGTAGTCGGCGACGTGGAGGCTGGAGAGGAAGCCGTAGCGCCGGCCGGGGGTGTCGCGCAACCAGGTGAGGACGTCGAGGATGCGCTCCGGGTCGACGATCAGCACCGCGCGCTCCTTTTCGAAGGAGGTGGCGAGGACCGCGCCGGGCGCGTCGCCGTCGATCTCGCCGCGCAGCAGCTCGAGTCCGGGGCCGTCAGGCAAGGGTCAGCTCCCGGGCGATCTCGTATGCCTCGGCGGCCTCCGGGCTCGGCTGCGAGGCGGGGCCGCCGCGCGCCCACTCCTCGGTGCCGGCCGCGTTGTAGCGCTGGCGCCAGCCCTGGTCGGGTTCGCCCATGATCTTCCGCTGCAGCTTGTTGAAGCCGTACATGACCGCCTCCGGCCGCGGCGGGCAGCCGGGGATGTGGAGGTCGATCGGCATGAACTTGTCGGCGCCCTGGACGACGGCGTAGTTGGCGAACATGCCGCCCGAGGAGGAGCAGGCGCCCATCGAGATCGCCCACTTCGGCTCCAGCATCTGGTCGTAGAGGCGGCGGACGACCGGCGCCATCTTGATCGAGACGCGGCCCGAGAGGATGATCAGGTCCGCCTGGCGCGGGGAGGCGCGCAGGGCCTCGGCGCCGAAGCGGGCGAGGTCGTAGCGGGCGGTGACGATCGAGATCGGCGCCTCGATCGCGCAGCAGGCGAGGCCGAAGGTGAGCGGGAAGATCGAGTTGGCCCGCGCCAGGTTCAGCATCTTCTCGAAGGTCGTGGTGACGACCCGCTCTTCGACGTAGCGCTCGAGGTCCTCACCCTCGAGGTCGCCGCGGAGCATGTCGCGGGCGGAGGCCTGACGGGCCTCGAAGCTGCGGCGCTCTACCTCCAATCGAGGGCTCCCTTCTTCCAGACGTAGACGAAGGCGAGCATCAGGAGGACGACGAAGGTGACCAGCTCGCCGAGCACGAAGACGCTGGAGGCGCCGCGCATGATCACCCCGACCGGATAGAGGAAGACGACCTCGATGTCGAAGAGGATGAAGAGCATCGCGATCAGGTAGAAGCTGATCCCGAAGCGGAAGTTCTTGACCGGCTCGACCGGGATCCCGGACTCGTAGGGCTCGGCCTGGCGGCGGCTTGCGGAGGTGGGGCGGACGGGCTTCTTCGGCCCGATCAGGTGGTTGAGGAAGGCGAAGACGCCGCCGACGGTGAGGCCCAGGACGGCGAAGACGAGGATCGGGAGATAGCTCTTGAGCACGAAGTGGTGTGATGTCCGGGTTTTGAGGCCCGAGACGGCCCGTTCACGGCCCCTCGGTAACCCTCAGCCGTGCTTTATACAACCACATTGTGACAACTTGCTACATAGTGATTTTCCGCATCAGCAAGCCGAATCCCGACCCTTTCGGGCGGATTTAAAGTGATCCTCGGCCTCCACATCGCGGTCGGGATGTGCGTCATCCTGCTCAATCTCGCCGCGGGCGCGATCGGTGGCTGGGCCTGGCTCAAAGTGCGGCCGTCGGTGCCCTTCTGGTACCTGCTCCGCTTCGCCCAGATCGCGGTCTTCGTCCAGGCGGCGCTCGGTGGCCTGCTGCTGGTCACCGACCACTCGGCGAAGGAAAACCTCCACTACCTGTACGGCATCCTGCCGCTGGTGATCTCGTTCCTGGCCGAGGGCGCCCGCCTCGGCGCCGCCCAGCGCGAGCTCGGCGAGGTCGACATCGAATCCTTCCCGCCCGAGGCCCAGGAGACGATCGTCCAGCAGATCGTCCGCCGCGAGATGGGGATCATGGCGGTCAGCTGCATCGTCATCTTCTTCCTCGCGGTGCGGGCGGCCACGACCAGCGGGCTCTGAAGAAGGGACGGCTTTGGCGGGGGAGGGGCTCCGATGGACCCCTCTCTCACGAACTGCAGGGAGGTTCGTTCGGGGTCCATCGGAGCCCCTTGCAGGCCGTTGCGCTGTTCCTTATGCGCCTATGAGGCGCATAAGGAACAGCGCGGCCGAATCTTGGTCTTGGGCTGCTCAGGAGTTGAGCTTGAAGACGGGATGATCGGGGGCGATTTTCAGGAGCTCGGCGTCGGTTGAGTCGGGGCCGACGCCGCCGAAGAAGACGCCGACCTCCATTTTCCATCGCTTCAGGTAGGCGCGGAGCATCGGGACGGCGGACTCGGGTGGGACCTCGGTCGCCTTGAAGTCCTCGGTCTTCCGTCCCAGCCGCAGGCGACCGCCGCCCGCGGCGCGCATGTTGCGCACCCACTGGGTGTGGCCGCGGGGGGCGACGAGGTAGCGGACGCCGTCGACCTCGAGCAGGTTGACCGGGGTCGTCCGCCACTGGCCCGATTTGCGGCCTTTGACTTCGAGCACGCGCGAGCCCCAGACGCTGATCCCGAGAGCGGTCAGCCCGGCGACCGCCTTGTTGAAGACGTTGCGGGTGAACCAGCCCGGCTGCTGGAAGCGGTCGGAGGCGGGGGGCTCGGTGGCGCTCATCTACCCGATTCTCGCACGGGACGCGACCGGCGTCGCCCGACGCACGCTCCCTGAACATGTCACTTTCCGGTGTAATGTTCCGCGACTGAATGCAGCCATAGGTGGACCAGCGGAGTACAGGGAGGCAGGGGATATGCCGGTCAGCAGGGTCGAGGAGCGAGTGACACCAAGGCCGTCATCGCGGAACAAGCGTGGCGAGATCATCGCCGTGGCGACCAGGTATTTCGGCGAGATCGGTTACGAAGACACCAAGTGGGCGGAAGTTGCCGGCGCCGTCGGGGTCGGGCCGACCGCGCTCTATCACTACTTCGAATCGAAGCAGCAGTGCCTCTTCGAGATCCTGGTCGAAGCGATCGAAGACGGCCTGGCCGAGTTCGAGCGCCTCACCGAGGGCGACTTCGCCGATGCCCTGCCCGTGGTCGTCCGGGGCTGTTTCGAACGGGACCAGCGCGAGGTCTGCCGGGCCCGCGTCCTGGTCGCCGAGCAGGGGTTGGTCCGCCACCCGCGCACGGCCCCGCGTGAGGAGGCGGCGCGGCTGCGGGCCTTCTCCCTCGCCAAGCAGTACGAGGCGCGCTGGTGTGACTTCCTCGCCGGGGGGATGGCGGCCGGGGCGATCCCCGCGGCCGACCCGAGGCTGCTCGCCCGCGCCGTGATCGGCATCTACAACAGCGTCTGGCAGTGGTACCGAGCCGACGGGGAACTCGGCGTCGACCAGGTCGCCGACTTCTACGCGCCTCGCATCCTGGCGCTGACCGGGTATCCCGGATAGCCTCGCCGGCGTGCTCGACCACGTCGGCATCGAGGTAGACGACTTCGCCCGCTCGCGCGCCTTCTACGAGATGGCGCTGGCTCCGCTCGGCCTCGCGGTGGTGATGGAGCCGATGCCGCAGGCGGCGGGCTTCGGCGCAGCGGACGGCAAGCCGTGGTTCTGGGTGATGGCCCGCGGCCGCCCGGCCGTGCACGGTGTCCACCTCGCCTTCAAGGCCGACGATCACGACGCGGTCGACACCTTCCACGCCGCCGGCCTCGCCGCCGGCGGGACCGACAACGGCGCGCCGGGACCCCGCCCGCTCTACCACCCGAACTACTACGCGGCCTTCGTCCTCGACCCCGACGGCAACAACGTCGAGGCCGTCTGCCACACGGCACCGAGCTGAGAAGGACGGAAAGGGACGGGGAAGGGACGCGGCCATCTCGGCGGCGACCCCGGCAGGGTGTGGCCGCCGCCGAGATGGCCGGGTTCGGTGGGGGCGGTCAGGGAACGGGCGCCCGTCACGGATCTGTCGGGAATTCGAACGGTCAGAAATCTCCGTGTCTACTTTCGGTTGTATAGCAACTGCTTTTAAACACACTGATTTCTGACCGTTCGGGATCGTCACCAAATCACGACGGCTTCGTTCCGGGCGTCTCGGAGGCGGCCACACCCTGCCGGGGTCGCATCCGAGACGCCCGGGACAACGGGCCCCCGGTCACCCATTCACGCAGCCTCAGGCCGCGCACCGCCCCTACGCCAACGGCCGGTAGGCGCCACGGTGGAAGACCAGCGGGGTGCCGTGCGCGGTGTTCAGGTCGGTGACCGCGCCGGTGATGATCACGTGGTCGCCGGCCGTGATCACGTCCTCGAGGTCGCAGGCGACCCAGAGCAGGGCGTCGTTGATCGCAGGTAGACCGTCGCGCTCGCTCCAGGCGACCCCGGCCCACTTCTCGGGCGCGGGGGCCTTGGTCGCGAAGGAGCGGGCGATCGACTCCTGACCGTCGTGGAGGACGCTGACCGAGAAGCGGTCGGCGGCCTGGACGGCGAGCAACGTGCGGGAGCCGCGGTCGAGACAGGCGAGCATCAGCATCGGCTCGATCGAGAGCGAGGAGACGGCGTTGGCGGTGGCCCCGGCGGGCCCCTCGGCGCCGCTCGTGGCGACGACCGTCACCCCCGTCGGCAGGCTTGCCATCGCGGTTCTGAAGGTGGCGGGATCGGGTCGCGGCATCGGGAGAAGTTCGTGATCGGCGCCAAACAATATGATCCGCGCCGCGTGCGCCCGAAAGCGATGATCTTGATAGCCGCGGTGATCGCCGCCGCCCTCGGCATCTCCGCCTGCGGATATGGCGAAGAAGGCATCGCCGTCAAGCAGAGCGAACCCGATTACAACGGGGCGGTCATCTTCGCGCAGCACTGCTCGGGCTGCCACACGCTGAGCGCCGCCGGCACGCAGGGCAGCGGCAACCGCGGCGAGCGGACCCAGGGGCCGAACCTGAACCAGCGCGAAGAGAGCTACAACGACGTGCTCTTCGCGATCCAGAACGGCGGTTTCTCCGGCGCGATCATGCCGCAGAACATCATCGTCGGCGAAGAAGCCGAAGAGGTGGCGAAATTCGTCGCCAAATACGCCGGCGAAGCGGCCGAAAACTCGCCCCGGCCGGGCGAGGAATCCGGCCCGTCCGAACCCTAGGGCTCGGATGCTCGACCTGAAGCTGCTCCGCTCCGACCCCGAGCGGGTCAAGGCAGCGCTGGCCCGCCGCGGCGCGGGCGGCGAGGTCGACGAGCTGCTCGCCCTCGACGGGCGGCGGCGCGAGCTGCTGCCGCAGGTGGAGGACGCCCAGGCCGAGCGCAACGCGGCCTCGAAGCGGATTGGCGAGATCAAACGCGAGGGCGGCGATGCGGAGGCCGAGATCGCGGCGGTGGCAGCGCTGCGCGAGCGGATCGACGCCGGCAAAGAGGAGCTGGAGGCGATCGAGGGGGGGCTGCGCGAGCTGACCCTGGCACTGCCGAACATCCCCGACGACGACGCCCCCGACGGGATGGCCGAGGAGGATGCGGTGGTGATCCGCGAGGTCGGCGAGAAGCCGAGCTTCGACTTCGAGCCGCGCGACCACCTCGAGATCGGCACCGAGCTCGGCCTGATCGACATGGAGACGGCGGCCCGCCTCTCCGGCTCCCGCTTCGCCTACCTGAAAGGGGACCTGGTGCTGCTCGAGTTGGCGCTGGTCCGCTTCGCGATCGATCTAGTCCGCGGCGAGGGGCACGAGCCGGTGGTGCCGCCGGTGCTGGTCCGCGAAGAGGCGCTCGAGGGGACCGGCTACTTCCCCGAGGCGCGCGAGCAGATCTACGCGGTCGAGAAGGACGAGCTCTTCCTCACCGGCACCTCGGAGGTGGCGCTGGCGGGCCTCCACGCCGACCAGATCCTCGACGCCGCCGACCTGCCGCTGCGCTACTGCGCCTTCTCGACCTGCTTCCGCCGCGAGGCGGGGGCGGCGGGGCGCGACACCCGCGGCATCTTCCGCGTCCACCAGTTCGACAAGGTCGAGATGTTCTCGTTCGTCGAGCCGTCCGCGTCGAAGACCGAGCACGAGCGCCTGCTGGCGATCGAGGAGCGCATCCTCGGTGAGCTCGAGATCCCCTACCGCGTCGTCAACATCGCGGTCGGCGACCTCGGCGCGCCGGCCGCGAAGAAGTACGACTGCGAGGCCTGGATCCCCTCGCAGGGCCGTTACCGCGAGGTGACCTCGTGCTCCAACACGACCGATTACCAGGCGCGGCGCCTCGGTTCTCGGTATCGGCCGGAGGAGGGCGCCCCGCCGGAGGCGGTGCACACGCTGAACGGCACGGCGACCGCGGTCGGCCGCACGATCATCGCCCTGATCGAGAATCGGCAGGAGGGCGACGGCTCGTTCTCCCTACCTAATTCTTTGCACAGATACGGCGCTCCTGAAAGAATCTCAGTCGTATGACCACGACCGTCCGTGAGGCACGTCGGGTCGTCCTCTGCGACGACCATGAGATCGTCCGCGAGGCGATCAAGGCGCGGATGGCGGATTCGAGCGTCGTCGAGATCGTCGGCGAGTCGAGCAACGGCCGCGACGTCATCGACGTCGTCAAAGAGCTCGAACCGGACGTCCTGATCATCGACGTCGAGATGCCGAAGCGGGACGGGATCGAGGCGACCCGCGAAGTGCTGAGGGTCCGCCCCCGGACCAAGGTGATCATCTTCACCGCCCATGCCCAGCCCGATCTGCTGGCGCTCGCCCTGCGCGCCGGCGCCTCCGGCTATGTGCTCAAGTCGGCACCCGCCGAGGACATCGCCAAAGCGGTCAAGGCGGTGACCGGCGGCGGCACCTTCCTCGGCGGCGACTTCGCCGGTGGCAAGCCCTCGGAGGTCGAGAAACTGCTCGAGCTGTCACCGCGGGAGCGGCAGATCCTCGAGCTCCTGGCCGAGGGGCTGCGGGTGAAAGAGATCGCCGAACGACTGCAGCTGAGCCCGGCGACCGTTCACACCCACGTGCGCAACGCGATCGCCAAGCTCGAGGTGGACACCCGGACCGAGGCGGTCGCGCTGGCCGTCAAGTTCAGCTATCTCGGGGCCGGGGGACAGGCTTGAAGTCCAGCGCGCAGCCGTTGATGCAGTAGCGCATCCCGCCCTGCTCGACCGGGCCGTCGTCGAAGACGTGGCCGAGGTGGGCGTCGCAGTGTTTGCAGACGACCTCGGTGCGGCGCATGAAGAGGCTGTTGTCCGGGCGCAGTTCGACGTGCTCGAGGTTGGCGGGCTCGGTGAAGCTGGGCCAACCGGTGCCGGAGTCGAACTTGGTGCCGGCGTCGAACAGCTCGGTGCCGCAGCAGACGCAGTGATACATCCCCTCGCCCTTCTCGTCCACGTAAGGGCCGGTGAAGGCGCGCTCGGTGCCGGCGCGGCGGGTGACCTCGTACTGCTCGGGCGTCAGCTCCTGGCGCCACTGCTCATCGGTTTTCGAAACTTTCGTGGCCATTCTCACTTGACTCCTTTCGGTTCTCTTTAAGGTAGCCGCTCTTCCTTACGCGGTTCTTACGCCTGGGCTGGGCAAAAACTCGATGAAATCGATGATCTCCGTGCTTGCGGTGGCGCTCGGCGCCATGGTGCTCCTCTGCGCCGGCGCGAGCGCGCACGCTCCGGCCTACAGCCCCGCGGAACTGGCGCCCGGCGAAGCCTGTCCGGGCCAGACGGCGGCCGGCCTGTCCCCCGCCGAACAGGTGACGGCGATGCTCTGCATGACCAATTACGCCCGCGCGGCCAACGGGCTGCCGAAGCTCACCCTCTCGCGGAGGCTCGTCCGGTCCGCCGAACATAAGACGGCCGACATCCTCGGATGCGACGAATTCAGCCACGAAGCCTGCCACCGCCCATTCACCTTCTGGGATCGGCATTTCGGCTACCTGAAAGGCTGTTGGAAGGTCGGCGAGAACATCGCCCGGGGGACAGGGAGCTTCGCCGGCGTGCGGGCGATCTTCAACGCCTGGCTCGAATCGCCCGAGCACCACGCCAACATCCTCGGGCCCTACCGGCAGGTCGGGATCGGGGTGAGGGTCGGCGACCTCGAAGGCAGCGAAGGCGCGGTCGTCTGGACCCAGGACTTCGGCAGCCACAGGTGCTGAGATGGCCGAGGCTGCCTAGGATGGCGGCGTGGCCGCCTTCTACGAGCCCGACGGGAGCGGGTACCTCGCCACCGAGCTGACCCGCGGACCCTGGGACGGCGGCGCGCAGCACGCCGGGCCGCCGGCGGCGCTGCTGGGGCGGGAGCTGGAGCTGCTGCCGGAAAGCGAGGACTTCCGGCTCTGCCGGATCACCTACGAGATCATGCGCTCGGTCCCGATCGGCCCGGTCGAGGTTGCGGCGCGGATCGTGCGGCCGGGGCGGCGGGTGCAGATGGTCGAGGCCGAGCTGCGGGTCGACGGCGAGGTGCTGATGATGGCCCGCGGCTGGCGACTGCGGATCGGCGACGTCGAGATACCCGAGGAGGCCGCCGCGATCCCGCCCGGCCCGGCGCTGCCGAGCGAGCCGGGGCCGAGCACCTTCCTGCCCAGCGGGCACGACGTCGGGTACCACACGGCGATGGAGTTGCGCTTCGTCTCCGGCTCGTTCCTGGAGCTCGGCCCGGCCTCGGCCTGGCTGCGGATGCGCGGGCCGCTGGTCGGCGAGGAGGCGCCGAGCCCGCTGCAGCGGGTGCTGATCGCCGCCGATGTCGGCAACGGGATCAGCGCCGCCGTCGACTTCCGCCGCTTCCTCTTCGTCAACGTCGATCTGACCGTGCAGCTCGAGCGCCTGCCGGATGGCGAGTGGGTCAACGTCGATGCCGTCACCCTGCCCCGCCCGACCGGCAACGCCACCGCCGAGTCGGTCCTCGCCGACGAGCGCGGCCGGATCGGCCGCGCCCTCCAGACCCTCTTCGTGGCTGAGCGCTGAGCCCGCTGGGCCTGGTGAGTTCGCAGTTAGTTCCGGATAGCGGAACTAACTGCGAACTCACTCGGTGGCCTTGACCAGGGCGGCGAGGTCGGGGACGGTCAGGGTCGGCTCGGGGGCGTCGGCCGGGTCCTCGTGGGTGCCGCTCTGGACGAGGATCGTGTCGAGGCCCGCGGCGTTGCCGCCGGCGATGTCGGAGGAGAGGCGGTCGCCGACCATCGCCACCCGGGTCGCGCCGGGGATGCGGGAGAGCGCCAGCTCGAAGAGATGGTGCTCCGGCTTGCCGGCGATCTCCGCCTTCTTCCCCGAGGCGACCTCGACCGCGGCGAGGATGGCGCCGGTCCCGGGCCACTCGCCGCCCGGCATCGGCATCGTCGGATCGTGGCTGGTGGCGACCAGCGCCGCGCCGGCGTCGAGCGCCTGCTTCGCGGCGAGCAGGCTCATGTAGTCGAAGTCGCGCCAGCCGGAGACGACGACCACGGCGGCCTCGGTCGGCGCCTCGAAGCCGACCAGCCGCAGGCCCGCCTCGGCGACCAGCTCGCGCAGCGGCTCGCGGCCGAGCACCAGCGCGCCGCCGCCGGCACCCGCCGCCTCCGCCGCCAGGCGGGCGACGACGATCCCGGCGGTGACGATCTGCTCCGGCCCGACCTCGATCCCCAACTCCCGCAGCCGTTCGGCGTAGGCCTCGGGGCGTCTGGTCGGGTTGTTGGTGACGAAGACGATCTCCTTGCCCGCCGCCAGCATCGTCGCCAGCGCCTCCGGCGAGCCCGGCACCGGGTCGCGCCCGACCCAGACGACGCCGTCGAGGTCGACCAAGAACCCGTCGTAGCGGTCGATGATCGGCACGCGCCCAGCGTATTGGCAGCTCGCCCGCGGGCGCCTCGCCCGCTACCGTGCGGGGAACGTGGCAGGCACGGACGGAAAGGTCGTCGTCGCCCAGGAGCTGACCAAGGTCTACGGCTCCGGCGAGGCAGAGGTGATCGCCCTCGACGGGGTCAGCACCGCCTTCGACCGCCACCGCTTCACGGCGATCATGGGGCCCTCGGGCTCCGGCAAGTCGACCCTGATGCACATCCTCGCCGGGCTCGACAAGCCGACCGCGGGGACCGTGACCCTCGACGGGGTCCTGACGACCCGCCTCGACGACGGTGAGCTGACCAGGTTGCGCCGTGACAAACTCGGCTTCGTCTTCCAGTTCTTCAACCTGCTGCCGGTGCTGACCGCGGAGGAGAACCTGGTGCTGCCGCTCTCGATCGCCGGGCGCAAGCCCGACCGCGCCTGGGTCGACCAGCTGATCGAGGCGGTCGGGCTGGAGGATCGGCGCACGCACCGGCCGGCGGAGCTCTCCGGCGGCCAGCAGCAGCGGGTCGCGGTGGCGCGGGCGCTGGTCTCCAAACCGGCGGTCGTCTTCGCCGACGAGCCGACCGGCAACCTCGACTCGAAGGCCAGCGCCGACGTCCTCGGCCTGTTGCGCCGCGCCGTCGACGACTTCGACCAGACCGTGGTGATGGTCACCCACGACCCGGTCGCCGCCGCCCATGCCGACCGGCTGATCACCCTGCGCGACGGCAAGATCGTCCAGGACGGCGCGCCGGGCGGCGCCGACGACGTGATCGAGCTGATGAAGCAGCTCGATTAGGGCGGGCGCAGGATGACCAGGCTCACGCTGCGGAGCCTCTGGGCGCGCCGCGTCCGCGCCTTCGCGATCTCGCTGGCGGTGGTGCTCGGCGTCGCCTTCATCGCCGGCTCCTACATCCTCACCGACACGATCTTCGCCGCCTTCAACGAAATCTTCAGCGAGTCGCTGAAGGGGACCGCGGTGGTGATCACCGCCCAGAACCCGGTCAAGCAGGAAGGCGGCGAAGTGCCGACGATCCCCGCCTCCTACCTGCCGAAGGTCGAAAAGGTGGCCGGGGTGAGGCAGGCGGCGGGCGCGATCTTCACGCCGGGCGGCTTCTTCGACGCCGAAAACGAAGCGATCGGGACGAAATTCGCGCCGAAGTTCATCTCCTCGACGCTGCCGAAGGGGCTCGAGTCGCTGACCTACGTCGAAGGGCGGAAACCGCACGGGCCGGGCGAAGCGTCGATCGATAAGGCCGCGGCCGAATCGGCCGACCTCCAGATCGGCGACACCTTGAAGATCGTCGGTGCCGGGCGGGTGGTCCCGTTCGAACTGGTCGGGCTGACGCAGCTCGGCCAGGCCTCCTTCGGCGGCGCCTCGATCGCCCAGGTGACGCTGCCGGTCGCCCAGCGCCTCACCCATAAGCGCGGTCAGTTCGACCAGATCTCGGTCGCCTCGGACACCGGGATCTCCGAGCAGACGCTGAAACGACGGATCGAACGGGTGCTGCCGGGCAGCGCACGGGTCGAGACCGCCACCGAAAACGCCGACCGCAGCTCCGAAGAAATCCGCGAAAACCTCGGCTTCCTGCAGACGATCCTGCTCGTCTTCGGCTACGTCGCGGTCCTGGTCGGCGCCTTCATCATCTTCAACACGTTCTCGATCACGGTCGCCCAGCGGGTCTCCGAGTTCGGTGTGTTGCGCACGCTCGGCGCCTCGCGTCGCCAGATCCTCACCTCGGTCCTGCTCGAAGCGTCGGCGATCGGCCTGCTCGGCGGGATCGTCGGCCTGGCGGGCGGCTACGCGGTCGCGGCCGGGTTGCGGGCGCTCTTCACCGCGATCGGCGCCGACCTGCCGACCACCGGGCTGGTGATGGAGGCGCGGACCGCGATCGTCTCGATCGCGGTCGCCTTCGTCGTCACCTTCGTCTCGGCGCTGGTGCCGGCCTGGCGCTCGACCCGGGTGCCGCCGATCGCGGCGCTGCACGCCTTCACGCCGACCCCGAGCCGGCGCCGACGCCTCGCCCTGCTCGCCCTCGCCGGGCTGCTGGCCGCGATCGGCGTCGCCTTCGTCGTCGTCGGCCTGGCGGGCGGCGGTGGGATCGGCACGCGGGCGGCGCGGATCGGCGGCGGCGGGCTCGCGGTCGTCGTCGCCGTCTCGCTCTTCAGCCCGGCCCTGGTCCGCCCGCTCGCCGACATCGCCGGGCGGCCGCTCGAACTGGTGCGGCGGCTGACCGGTCGCCTCGCCCGCGAGAACGCGAAGCGCAACCCGGGCCGCACCGCGGTGACCGCGGCGGCGCTGATGATCGCCCTCGCCCTGGTCACCTTCATCACCGTCTTCGCCGCCGGGTTGAAGAGCTCGGTCGCCCAGGTGATCGACGAAAACTTCGCCGGCGGGCTGGTGATCGAGAACTCCGACGGCTTCTCCTCGATCCCCGCCGGGGCCGCGGTCGCCGCCGCGCAGGTGCCCGGGGTGAAGGGGGTGGCGACGCTGCGGAGCGCCGAAGCGCGGGTCGACGGCGGCGGCACCGTCAAGGTCGACGGCCCCAGCCCGAACATCGAAGAAGGGGTCAACATCGAATGGCTGCAGGGCGGGCCGGACACCCTGCGGAACCTGCGCGACGGCGAAGCGGTCGTCTCCGACGACTTCGCGAGCGAACACGGGCTCGCGGTCGGTGATGCCTTCACGCTCGAGAGTCAGTCGGAGGCGCGGCCGAGGTTCACCGTCGCGGGCGAGTTCGAATCGAAGGCGAAGATCTTCGGCGACGTGCTCGTCACGCAGCGGGTGATGCGCGACGCCTTCCGGCAGCGGGAGGACGCGATCGACTTCGTCGTCCTCGAACCGGACGCCGACCCGGAAAAGGTCCAGGCGCTCCTCACCGCCGGCACCGAACGCGCCTTCCCGACCGCCGAAGTCCTCAATCAGGGCGAACTGCGAGAAGAACGCGAAAACCAGATCGACGGGATCGTCAGGCTGTTCTACCTGCTGCTCGGCCTGGCGGTGTTCATCTCCCTGATCGGCGTCGCCAACACGCTCGCCCTCTCGATCTACGAGCGCACCCGGGAGCTGGGGATGCTGCGCGCGATCGGCATGTCGCGGCGACAGGTGCGGACGATGATCCGCTACGAGGCGGTGATCACGGCGCTGATCGGGGCGATCCTCGGCCTCGTCCTCGGGGTCGTCTTCGCGGCGCTGATCGCCCAACCGCTGAAGAGCGAAGGCTTCACGCTCTCCTATCCGATCCCGACCCTGATCCTGATCCTCGTGCTGGCCGGCCTGGCCGGTGTGGTGGCGGCGATCGTCCCGGCCCGGCGCGCGTCCCGCCTCGACGTGCTCGAAAGCCTCCACTACGAGTGACCCTCTGTCCTTTGTCGCCCAGAGGGCGACAAAGGACAGAGGGTTGGCGGCGGGGCTACGCTGCGCGCATGTCTCGGTTGAGCGCGAAGGCCCCTTCGACCTCGCTCGGCGTGCTCGCCTCGCTCGCCGTCGTCGCGATCGGGGCCGGGGTCGTCGCGGCGCTCGAAGGGATCGCCGAACCTGCCTCGCTGGGCATCGTCTTCATCCCCGGCGTGCTGCTGATCGCGACCGTCTGGGGGCTCTGGCTGGGGCTGGGGACGGCGGTGCTGAGCGCCCTCGTCTTCAACTTCTTCTATCTGCCGCCGCTGCGCAAGCTGTCGATCAACACGCAGCATGACCTCGTCGCCCTGGTCGTCTTCGTGATCGTCGCGGCGGCCGGCGGCACCCTCGCCGAGCTCGCGCGTGCCCGTGCCGCCGAGTCCGAGCGGCGCCGGGAGGAGGCCGACCGGGCGCTGGAGGAGGCGGCGGCGCTCGCCGCCGAGCGCGACCGGATGCGCGAAGAGGCGATCGAGGCGGAGGCGCTGCGCCGCTCCGACGAGCTGAAGACCTCGCTGCTGCGCTCCGTGTCCCACGATCTGCGCACGCCGCTGACCGCGATCATCGCCGCCGGCGCCGCCCTCGATTCGCCCAGCGTCACCGCGGCCGAGCGCCACGAGCTCTCCGACGCGGTGGTCGACGAGGGGCGGCGGCTCTCGCGGCTGGTCGAGAACCTGATCGACGTCTCGCGGCTCGAATCGGGGCCGGTCGAGCCGCACCGCGAGGCGGTCGACCTGGTCGACCTGCTCGACGCGGCGCGCGAATCGATCGGCCCGGACGGGGAGCGGGTGCGGTTGGCGCTCGACGACGATCTGCCCGCGCTGAGCGCCGATCCGGCGCAGCTCGAGCGCGCCTTCGCCAACCTGTTCGAGAACGCGGTGGTCCACGGCGAGGATCAGACGGTGCTGGTCCGCTCGCGGCTGGTCGGGCCGCGGCTGGTGGTGCGGGTCGTCGACCGCGGTCCCGGCATCCCCGAGAACCTCCGCGAGCGGATCTTCGAGCCCTTCTACCGGGCGCCGGGGGCGGCGAGCGGGGCCGGCTCCGGGCTCGGTCTGGCGATCGCCCGCGGCTTCATCGAGGCGAACGGGGGAGAGGTCGAGGTCGAGTCCCTCCCCGGCCAGGGCTCGAGCTTCGTCGTCACCTTCCCAACCCGTCCTGCTTCCGATCTTGGGGGGTCATATGACCCTGAAAGATCGGAAGCACCGGGGGCACGTCGATGAGCGGGGCGCGCGTCCTCGTCTGCGACGACGAGCCGCAGATCCTGCGGGCGCTGCGGGTGATCCTGCGCGACGCCGGATTCGAGGTGGTCGCCGCCGCGACCGGGGAGGAGGCGCTCGACCTCGCCGCGGTGAAACCGCCGGAGGCGGCGATCCTCGACCTGATGCTGCCCGACATCGACGGGGTCGAGGTGACGCGACGGCTGCGCGAGTGGACCCGGATACCGATCCTGGTGCTCTCCGCGGTGGGGGAGGAGGACCGCAAGGTCGAGGCGCTCGCGGCGGGCGCCGACGACTACGTGACCAAGCCGTTCGGCCCGCGTGAGCTGGTCGCCCGCCTCGAAGCGGTCCTGCGCCGGGCGGCGCCCGAGGGCGCCGAGCCGAAGGTCGTCGCCGACGGCCTCGAGATCGACCTCGCCGCCCGCACCGTGCGCCGCGACGGCGAGCCGGTCCATCTCACCCCGATCGAGTTCTCCCTGCTCCGCACCCTCGCCCGCAACCGCGGTCGGCTGATGACCCACCGCGCTCTCCTGGTCGAGGTCTGGGGGGTCGAGTACGAAGACGACTTCCAGGTCCTGCGCGCCCACATCGCCAACCTGCGCCGCAAGATCGAGCCCCCCGACGGCCCGAAGTACATCAAGACCGACCCCGGCGTCGGCTACCGCTTCGCCGAGTAGCCGGCCGTACGAACGCACCCTTCACAGGATCTGTACAGGAGCCGCGCCTAACTTCATGCGGCCTTGACGGGGTGGGGCGCACGATGGATTCGTGCTCCTCCTCGCAGACATCTTCCCCGGCGGTGGCAGCCCGGTCGCGGACGTCTTCTCGATCGCCCTGGCGATCGCGATGTTCGCGCTCCTCTACTGGCTGATCGCCCTGATCGACCGGATATGAGCGGCGCCGACGTCTTCGGACTGATCGTCTCGTTCCTCGTGTGCGTGTACCTCGTCTACGCGTTGCTCCGTGGGGAGAAGCTCTAGATGCTCGAGGGCTATCTTCAGATCGCGCTGTTCATCGCCGTCCTGGTCGCCCTGATCAAACCGATGGGCATCTACCTTGCGCGCGTCTTCAACGGCGAACGCACCTTCCTCACTCCGGTCCTCGGCGGAGTCGAGCGTGGCACCTACCGGTTGCTGCGCGTGGATCCCGACGGTGAGGGCCAGGACTGGAAGGCCTACGCGCGCAGCCTGATCGTCTTCTCGCTGCTCTTCTGGATCCTGCTCTACCTGATCCTGCGCACCCAGGGGATCCAACCGTTCAACCCGGAAGGCTTCCACTCCGGTCCCTGGGACCTCAGCTTCAACACCACCTCGTCGTTCCTCACCAACACCAACTGGCAGTTCTACGGCGGTGAAACGACGCTTACCTACTTCGCCCAGATGGCCGGCCTGGCGGTGCAGAACTTCGTCTCCGCCGCGGTCGGGATCGCCGTCGTCGCGGCGCTGATCCGCGGCATCGTCGCCCGCTCGGGCAAGTCGCTCGGCAACTTCTGGCAGGACATCGTGCGGATCATCCTCTACGTGCTGTTGCCGATCTCGGTGGTCGGCGCGCTCTTCCTCGTCTCCCAGGGTGTGATCCAGAACCTCAGCCACGCGACCGTGATCCACACCCTCTCGGGCGGCACCCAGGTCCTCGCCCAGGGCCCGGTTGCCTCGCAGGAGGCGATCAAGGAGCTCGGCACCAACGGCGGTGGCTTCTTCAACGTCAACTCCGCCTACCCGTTCGAGAACTCGAGTGGCCTCACCAACTTCTTCGAGATGCTGCTGATCCTCGTCATCCCCGCCGGGCTCACCTACACCTACGGGCGGATGGTGGGTTCCCAGCGACAGGGCTGGGCCATCTTCAGCGCGATGTTCGTCCTCTTCATCATCGGGGTGGTCGTCGTCTACATCGCCGAGCAGCACGGCACCCCGGCCGAGCACGCGGCCGGGCTCCACACCACCGCCTTCCACGGCTCGACCGGCGGCAACATGGAGGGCAAGGAGCAGCGTTTCGGCATCGCCAACTCCTCGCTCTGGACCGCGATCACCACGGTCACCTCATGCGGGGCGGTGAACGCCGCCTTCGAGTCGCTGAGCGGGATCGGCGGCGCCGTGCCGTTCTCCAACCTCGGTTACAGCGAGGTCGTCTTCGGCGGTGTCGGCACCGGCCTCTATTCGATGCTCCTCTACGTCCTGCTCGCCGTCTTCATCGGCGGCCTGATGGTGGGACGCACGCCCGAGTACCTCGGCAAGAAGATCGGGGCGCGGGAGATCAAGCTGGTCTCGCTCGGGGTGTTGTTCACGCCACTGGCGGTGCTGCTCTCGGCGGGCGCCGCCTCGGCCACCGAGCTCGGCAAACGGTCGCTCTACGCCGGGATCAACCCGAGCGGCTTCTCGGAGAACCTCTACGCCTACCTCTCGCAGGCCAACAACAACGGTTCGGCCTGGGCGGGTTACACCGGCTTCCTCCAGCCGCACGCGCCCGGCAACGTCGGTGCCTACGGCATCACCTTCGCCAACCTGCTCGGCGGCTTCGTGATGGTGACGGCGCGCTACGCGCCGATCCTCTTCGTCCTCGCCGTGGCCGGTGCCCTGGCGGGCAAGAAGGTGTCACCCGCCGGCCTCGGCACGATGCGCACCGACAACCCGACCTTCGTCTTCCTGCTGATCGGGATCGTCGTCCTGGTCGGCGCGCTCACCTTCTTCCCCGCGATCCTGCTCGGCCCGATCGCCAACGGCCTGACCTCGAGGTTGTTCTGATGATGCAGGGACTGCGCAAGGACCTGACCACCGGGGTGATCGCGCTGGTGGCGATGACCATCGCTCTGGGCCTCGTCTACCCGCTGGCGATCACCGGCATCTCCCAGGTGTTCTTCTCGGGCTCTGCCGACGGCTCGAAGGTGAGCTACGACGGCAAGGTCGTCGGCTCGCACCTGATCGGCCAGGAATTCAAGGGCAAGGCGTACTTCCACTCGCGGCCCTCGGCGACCGGCTACTCCGGCAACGTCACCTACTTCGGCAACGAAGGACCGAACAGCGTCGAAACCCGCGAAGAGATCCGCGAAGAACTGAAGGCGTACGTCCAGTTGAACAAACCGTACGACCACTCGCTGACCCGCGAAGACGTACCGGTCGACGCTGTCACCCAATCGGCCTCCGGTGTCGACCCCGACATCTCCGAAGCGAACGCGGAGATCCAGGCACACCGGATCGCGGCCGTCCGTCACCTGTCCCTGGGCAAGGTCGAAGAGCTGATCTCCCAGAACACCGACAGCCGCTCGCTCGGCGTGCTCGGCGAGCCCGGTGTGAACGTGCTCGAACTCAACATCGCCCTCGAAGAAGAAGCGCCCCTGAGATGAACGAGAAACAGAACCAGCCCCGCTCCCTTTTCGACCGGGAGATCCTCAGTCCGGCGATCGTCGAGAGCGTCCGCAAGCTCGACCCCCGCGTCCAGGTACGCAACCCGGTCATGTTCGTGGTCGAGATCGGCGCGGTGATCACCTCGGTCGCCTGGCTGATCCAGGTCTTCGGCGGCGAAAGCCTCGGCGGGGGCCATGAACCGGCCTGGTTCACCTTCAGCGTCTCGATCTGGCTCTGGCTCACCGTCGTCTTCGCCAACCTCGCCGAGGCGATGGCCGAGGGCCGTGGCCGCGCCCAGGCGGCGAGCCTGCGAGCGATGCGCTCGGAGACGACCGCGAAGATGCGCGACGGTGGCGAGAAGCCCGCCTCCGAGCTGGTCCGCGGTGACTTCGTGGTCGTCGAGGCGGGCGAGGTGATCCCCGGTGACGGCACCGTGGTCGAGGGGATCGCCTCGGTCGACGAGTCGGCGATCACCGGCGAGTCGGCCCCCGTCATCCGTGAGGCGGGTGGCGACCGTTCGGCCGTCACCGGCGGCACCAAGGTCCTCTCCGACCGGATCGTCGTCGAGATCACCCAGGAGCCCGGCGGCTCCTTCCTCGACCGCATGATCGCCCTGGTCGAGGGGGCCGAACGGCGCAAGACCCCGAACGAGATCGCACTGGGCATCCTGCTCGCGGCGCTGACCCTGATCTTCATGTTCGTGATCGTCAGCCTGCGTCCCTTCGCCCTCTTTGCCGACACCGAACTCTCCGAGACGACGCTGATCGCGCTGCTGGTCGCGCTGATCCCGACCACGATCGGCGCCCTGCTCTCGGCGATCGGCATCGCCGGCATGGACCGGCTCGTCCGCCGCAACGTGCTGGCGCTGTCGGGTCGCGCGGTGGAGGCGTCCGGCGACTGCGACGTCCTCCTCCTCGACAAGACCGGCACGATCACCCTCGGCAACCGCGAGGCGACCGAGTTCATCCCGATGCCCGGGGTGAGCGAGAACGAGCTGGCCGAGGCCGCACAGATGTCCTCGCTCGCCGACGAGACCCCGGAGGGTCGCTCGATCGTCGTCCTCGCCAAAGAAAGGTTCAACATTCGCGAGCACGACTTCGACGGGTCCGAACCGACCTTCGTCCCGTTCAGCGCCGAAACGCGGATGAGCGGCGTCGACTTCGACGGCACCCAGCTGCGCAAGGGCGCCGGCGACGCGATCGCCGAATGGATCGCCTCCGAGGGTGGCCATGCGCCGCCGGAGCTGCGGTTCGAGCTGGACCGGATCGGTCGCGAGGGCGGTACGCCGCTGGCCGTCGCCCGCGGCGAGCGCGTGCTGGGCGTCGTCTACCTCAAAGACATCGTCAAGGAGGGCATGAAAGCCCGCTTCGACCAGCTGCGGGAGATGGGCATCCGCACGATCATGGTCACCGGCGACAACAAACTGACGGCCGCCAAGATCGCCGAGGAGGCCGGCGTCGACGATTTCCTCGCCGAAGCGACGCCGGAGCGCAAGCTCGAACTGATCAAGGAGCAGCAGGCCGACGGGCGGCTGATCGCGATGACCGGCGACGGCACCAACGATGCGCCTGCGCTGGCCCAGGCCGACGTCGGCGTCGCCATGAACACCGGCACCCAGGCGGCGCGCGAGGCGGGAAACATGGTCGACCTCGACTCGAACCCCACCAAGCTGATCGAGATCGTCGAGGTCGGCAAGCAGCTGCTGATCACCCGCGGCGCCCTGACCACCTTCTCGATCGCCAACGACGTCGCCAAGTACTTCGCGATCCTGCCCGCGATGTTCGCCGCGACCTGGGCGGCCTCCGGCCAGGCGAACGGCCCCCTGCATTCGCTGAACATCATGCATCTGGGGACCCCGCAGTCGGCGATCCTCTCCGCGGTCATCTTCAACGCGCTGATCATCCCGCTGCTGATCCCGCTCTCGCTGAAAGGGGTCAGGTACCGGGCGATCGGCGCGACGGCGCTGCTGCGCCGCAACCTCCTGATCTACGGGCTCGGCGGCCTGATCGTCCCCTTCGTCGGGATCAAGCTGATCGACCTCGTCGTCCACAACCTGCTGGGGGCGTGAGGTGAGCCGGGCGACCCGACGCCGCAACTCCTACGCCGCGGCGTTGGAGCGCGCGGTCGAGGAGGTCGACGGGCCGTGGCGCCGGGGCGGGGCGGCCGTCGCGATCGACCGCCCGGCCGTCGCCGAGGCGGCACCGCTGCTGCTGCAGCTGGCGACGCGGCTGCGCGCGCCGGAGCCGCTTCCGGACGAGGCGCTGCGCCTCGTCCGCCTTCTGGTCGGCGACGGCGCCGGGCCGCTCTACGCCCGTTCGGCGCACCGCTCCGAGTATCCGCCGGGCACCCTCGGACGTTGCGCGCGGGGGATCCTGGCCGTCTGCGAGGACCGGGTGCCGGTGCCCGGCCCAGGCGAGCTCGTGCGAAGCTGAGGCCATGGCGGGCCGGCTCAAGGTCTTCCTCGGGATGGCGGCAGGGGTCGGCAAGACCTACCGGATGCTGCAGGAGGGCCAGGCCGAGCTGGTCGCCGGCCGTGATGTGGTGATCGGTTATCTGGAGCCGCACGACCGGCCCGAGACCTCGGAACAGGCGCGCGGGCTGGAGGTCGTGCCGCGGCGCGAGGTCGAGGCGCGCGGGGCGGTGACCGCGGAGATGGACCTGCCGGCGCTGATCTCGCGCGACCCGGAGCTGGCGCTGATCGACGAGCTCGCCCACACCAACCCGCCCGGGCTCGAGCACGTCAAGCGCTACGAAGACATCGCTGAGGCGCTCGCCGCCGGGATCGACGTCTTCTCGACCGTCAACGTCCAGCATCTCGAGTCGCTGAACGACCAGGTCGCCGAGCTGACTGGGGTGCGGGTGCGCGAGACGGTGCCCGACTCGGTGCTCGGCGACGCCGACGAGATCGTCCTCATCGACCTCACCCCGGAGGCGCTGATCGGCCGCCTCCGCGAGGGCAAGATCTACGCGGCGTCGAACATCGACGCGGCGCTCAACAACTTCTTCAAGATCGAGAACCTGGCGGCGCTGCGCGAGGTCAGCCTGCGCCAGGTCGCCGAGGACGTCGAGCGGCGCGTGCGGCTCGGTGGCGAGGAGCTCGAACAGGTCGGCACCCGGGGCGAGGAGCGGATCGCGGCCGAGGTGCCGAAGGCGGTGGGGGAGAGGTTGCTGGCCCTGGTCCGTCCCCAGGCCAGCTCACAGCGGCTGGTGCGGCGCGCCTGGCGCTCTGCGCAGCGGCTGGGGACCGACCTCGACCTGCTCTGGGTGAAGCGGCCGGGGGAGTCGATCGAGGGTGAGTGCGAGCGCCAGGTGACGGCGCTGCGGCGGCTCGCCTCGGTGCTCGGCGCGACCTTCCTGATCGAGGAGAACGACGACGTTGTCGCGGGCGCGGCGCGGGTGGTTCGGGAGCGCGGCAGCACCTACATCATGGTCGGCGAGTCACCGCCTGCGCGCGGCCTCGCCCGCCTGCGCGAGCCGCTGCCCCAGCGCCTGATGCGGGCGACGCCGCCTGGCGTCGACGTCCGCATCGTCGCCCACCGCAAGGGGGGCAGGTCGTGATCGAGCACGTCCTGGTCGGGGTGGCGTTGGTCGCCGGGGGGTTCGGCGGATTCTGGCTGGCCAGGCGCCGCAAGCGCAAGGCGGGTGGCGACGGGGTGCACCGCATCCTGCTTCCCTTCACCGGCACCGAGATCTCGCGACGGGCGCTCGACGCGGCGCTTCGCCTCGCCCGCGCCGAGGGCGGTACGCTGATGCCCGCCTACCTCGCCACCGTCCCCCTGCAGCTGCCGCTCGGCTGTCCCCTGCCGAAGGAGGCGGCGGCGGCGATGGCGATGCTGGAGGCGATCGAACAGCGCGCCGCCGCCCAGGAGGTCGCCGTCGACGCCCGGATCGAGCGCGGCCGCACCTACCGCCACGCGCTCGAGCGCCTACTCGACGAGGAGGAATTCGACCGCGTCGTCGTCCCCGCCCAGGCGGCCGGCGGCGAGGGCCTCAGCGGCGACGACCTGGTCTGGCTCCTGCGCAGCGCCCCCGCCGAGGTCCTCATCCTGCGCCCCGCCCCCGAGGACCACCGCACCGTCGCCGCCAAGAACGGCCACGCCCCTCACGGTGCGTTCGCAGTTGGTTCCGCTACCCGTAACTAAGTGCGAACGCGTGCTGCGGGAGGGGACGCGGCCATCTCGGCGGCGACCCCGGCAGGGTGTGGCCGCCGCCGGGATGGCCGAGCTTCGGGAGGACGGCCAGGGAATGGGCGCCCGTCACGGATCTGTCGGGAATTCGAACGGTCAGAAATCTCCGTGTCTACTTTCGGTTGTATAGCAACTGCTTTTAAACACACTGATTTCTGACCGTTCGGGATCGTCACCAAATCGCGACGGCTTCGGCCGCGGAATCGATCGCTTAGCGGTTGCGTTTCTTCGGCAGCGTCCGGAAGACGACGTCCCAGGTCGGCGAGGAGACGCCGTAGCCGTAGCGGTGGTCCTGGAAGTGGTGGCGCATGTGGGCCTCGCGGAGCTTCTTGCCGACCTTCGTCTTGGGCACGAAGTGGTGCACGTAGTAGTGCGTGTAGTCGTAGCCGAGGTAGCCGAGCATGAAGCCGCCGAAGGCTGGGTAGGCGGCATCGCCGAGCACCAGCAGGAAGCCGAGGAAGAAGAGCGCCGCCAGCGGGATCGAGACCGACGGCGGCATCACCAGCCGCATCTTGTCGTTGGGATGGTCGTGGTGGATGCCATGGATGATGAAGTGCATGCGCCGGCCGAAGGCATTGTCGGGCTCCCAGTGGAAGACCAGCCGATGCAGCCAGTACTCGGTCAGCGTCCAGAAGGCGACGCCGCCGAGCGAGATCAGGATCAGCTGCCAGACCGACCAGCCCTTGGTCGCCCCGATCCACTCCGCCGCGACGATCACCGGGAGGAAGACGATCGCCGGGATCGCCGGGTGGACGCGGGAGAAGAAGTTGAGGAATTCGCTCTTGAAGAGGGGCGGCGAAGCCGCCAGCCGCTCGGTGCGCTCGTGGGCCTCCATCGGCCGAAATCTTAGCGGCGGACTGGTCGGTCCCCCGCCCGACGGGGGCACCCCCGCAAGACGCAGGAACTCTGTTAACGCCCTGTGACGAAGAGGTAGCGATTTGCGGATTCGTGCCTGACGCGTGCCTGGCGCGGGTGCTTTCATGCCCCAGCCGATGCCGCGCAAGCCCAAAGCCCCCAGCTGCGAGGACTGTTATTTCCACAAGAATCTCCTCTGCGCCCTGGAGCTCGGCGAGCCCTGCGCGACCTTCCGGCCCGATCGCCCCGAGGGCCTCGTCCCACCGCGCCAGCCGGTGCTCCTGATGCGGGCGCCGCGGTGGGCATCCACCGGTCGCGCCGCCTAGTAGTGCCTATCCCGGCAGGACCCGTACCCCCGGATGCGCCCTGGATGACTTCGCGGCTGCTTCGTCCTCGGTCGGCCAAATGGCGCTGCCATCAGGCCTCCCTGCGTCCTCGCCGCGCTCGTCCTCAGGCCGCCCCGGTGGCACGCTCCCTACCGGGATAGGCCCTGAGCGCTGCCCGCCGCGCCCGCGGGCTATGTTTTCGGCGATGCCGCAGCGCGACCTTTTCGCCGATTTTGCGCGGATGCGCAGGGAGATGGACCAGCTGATGGGCGATTCCTGGAGCCGCACCCGATACGTCAGCCGCCGCGCCTCGGGCTTCTCGCCCAACGTCGACGTCTATTACGTCGACGATCCGCAGCGGGCCGTGGTCAAGGTCGACCTGGCCGGCGTCGACCTCGTCGAGGTCGGGATCGAGGTCTCCGGCCGGCAGTTGGCGATCGTCGGCCGGCGCGCCCTGCAGGAGACCGAGGGTCGCGTCTACCAGCAGATCGAGATCCCCTCCGGCCCCTTCCGCCGCGTGGTCGAGCTGCAGGTCGAGGTCGACGGCAACCATGCCGTCGCCAACTACGAGGACGGTCTGCTGACCGTCGAGCTGCCGCTGCGCGATCCGGGCGAGACCACCCACCAGGTCCCGATCGAACGCGCGTGATGGAGGGCTCGCCCACCCTCGAGGTCGTCGAAGCGCCGCTCGACGCCGAGGACGAGCTGCGCAGCGACGCGCCCCTCCCGGAGGCGCTCCCGGTCCTGCCGCTGCGCGACTCGGTCGCCTTCCCGGACACGATCACCCCCCTCGCGGTCGGCCAGCCGCGCTCGATCAAGCTCGTCGACGACGTCCTCGGCGGCGACCGGATGCTGGTGATGGTCGCCTCGCGCGACCCCGAGAAGGACGAGCCGACCCCGGCCGACCTCTACGAGGTCGGCGTCGTCGGGATCGTCGAGCGGATGGTGAAAGTCCCCGACGGCACCCTGCGGATCCTCGTCCAGGCGACCCAGCGGGTCCGCCTCGACGACTTCATCACCGACCGTCCCTACCTGATCGCGCGGATCAGCGACGCCCCCGACGAGATCAGGCGGAACGCCGAGCTGGAAGCGCTGACCCGCAACGTCCAGCGCACCTTCTCGGAGATCGTCGAGCAGATCCCCTACCTGCCCGAGGAGCTGCAGCTCGCGGTCGCCAACATCGACGACCCCAGCGCCCTCTCCCATCTGATCGGCGGCGCGCTCCGCATCGAGACCGCCGAGAAGCAGGAGCTGCTGGAAGAAGTCGACGTCGGCAGGCGCCTCCGCCACCTCTCCCAGATCCTCGCCCGCGAGCTCGAGGTGGTCCAGCTCGGCACCCAGATCCAGTCCCAGGTCCAGTCCGAAGTCGACAAGGGCCAGCGCGAGTTCCTCCTCCGCCAGCAGCTGAAAGCGATCCAGGAGGAGCTCGGCGAGGAGGACGAGCAGGCGGCCGAAGTCGCCGAACTGCGCGAGCGGATCGAGGCGGCGAACCTGCCCGAGGAAGCGCGCAAGGCCGCCGACCGGGAGCTCGGGCGGCTCGCCAAACTGCCGCCCGCGGCGGCCGAGCACGGTGTGATCCGCACCTACCTCGAGTGGATCACCGAGCTGCCCTGGGACGCCGAGACCGAGGACGACCTCGACCTGAAACACGCGCGCAAGGTGCTCGACGCCGACCACTACGACCTCGAGGACGTCAAGGAGCGGATCCTCGAGTACCTCGCGGTGCGGCGGCTGAACCCGGACAGCCCCGGCCCGATCCTCTGCTTCGTCGGCCCGCCGGGGGTGGGGAAGACGAGCCTCGGGCGCTCGATCGCGAAGGCGCTGGGGCGCGAGTTCGAGCGCATCTCGGTCGGCGGGGTGCGCGACGAGGCCGAGATCCGCGGCCATCGCCGCACCTACATCGGGGCGCTGCCGGGGACGATCGTCCGCGCCCTCCGCGACGCCGGCTCGCGCAACCCCGTCTTCATGATCGACGAGATCGACAAGATGGGCGCCGACTTCCGCGGCGATCCGGCGAGCGCCATGCTCGAGGTGCTCGACCCGGCCCAGAACGACACCTTCCGCGACCACTACCTCGACCTCGCCTTCGACCTCTCCGACGTCGTCTTCATCGCCACCGCGAACGTGCTCGACACGATCCCGGGGCCGCTGCTCGACCGCATGGAGACGATCGAGCTGGCGGGCTACACGCTCGACGAGAAGCGCCACATCGCCCGCAGCCACCTGGTCGCCCGGCAGATCGCCGCAAACGGCCTGAAGCCCTCGCAGATCGAGTTCTCCGACGCGGCGCTGACCGCGATCGTCGAGGAGTACACGCGCGAGGCCGGCGTCCGCAACCTGGAGCGGCTGATCGGCACGATCTGCCGCAAAGTCGCCCGCCAGGTCGCCGAAGGCAAGGCGAAGGGCAAGGTGCGGGTGTCCGGCAAGAAAGCGCGGGAGTTGCTGGGACGGCGGCGCGTCTTCGCCGAAACGCGGCGGCGGACCAAGGACCCCGGCGTCGCCACCGGGCTCGCCTGGACGCCGGCGGGCGGCGATGTCCTCTTCATCGAGGCGACCGGGATGCCCGGTTCCGGGCACCTGACGATCACCGGCCAGCTCGGCGAGGTGATGAAAGAGTCGGCGCAGGCGGCGCTCTCCTACGTGCGCGGGCACCAGGAGCAGATCGCGCCGCAGCTGGAGGGCGACTGGTTCGCCTCGCATGACGTCCACGTCCACGTGCCGGCGGGAGCGGTACCGAAGGACGGCCCCTCCGCGGGGGTGGCGATGACGGTGGCGCTGGCCTCGCTGATCAGCGGCCGGCCGGTGCGCAACGACGTCGCGATGACCGGGGAGGTGACGCTGACCGGCAAGGTGCTGCCGATCGGCGGGTTGAAGGAGAAGTCGCTGGCGGCACAGCGGGCGGGGATAAAGCGGGTGATCGTGCCCGAGCGCAACGAGGGCGACGCGGCCGAGATCCCGGCCGCCGAGCTCGGCGCTCTCCAGTTCGCCTTCGTCGACGAGGTCTCGAAAGCGCTAGACGTCGCGCTCACTTGAGCGGCGGCGCAGCCTCCCCCGGGGGCGTTCGCACTTTGTTCCGCTATCCGGAACTTTCTGCGAACGCATCGGTGGGGGCGGGGCGGCGCTCGCCCGGGGAGTGGGTGCGGGAACGTTCACGAGTTTTCTGGATCGTCGCCGGGCTGACCGCGCTGGCGGCGGTGCTGCGCTTTGCCACGCTCGGCGTGCAGAGCTACCACCACGACGAGATCGTCACCGCCAGCCGCGTCCTGCGCGGCGGCTTCGGCCACGCGATGGACGCGGTCTGGTTCAGCGAGTCGACGCCGCCGGTCTACTACGCGATCGCCTGGGTCTGGACGCAGCTGGTCGGCACCCACGAATTCGGCCTGCGCGCGATCTCGGCGGCGGCCGGGGTGGCGACGGTGCCGGTCGCCTACCTGATCGGGGTCGAGCTGCGCGGCCGCCGCGCCGGCCTCTGGGCGGCGGCGCTGGTCGCCGTCAACCCGATGATGCTCTGGTACTCCCAGGAGGCCCGCGCCTACGCGCTGGTCGCCCTCTTCGGGGCGCTCTCGGTCCTCTACTGGCTGCGTGCCGAACGAAGCGGCGCCCGCCGCGACTTCATCTGGTGGGGCGTCTGGTCGGGGTTGGCGCTCGGCACCCACTACTTCGTCGCCTTCCCGATCCTCGCCGAGGGGCTGATGCTGCTGCGGCGGCGCGGGCGGGCGAGCCTGGTCGGGATGGCGATCGTCGCCGCCTCCGCCCTCGCCCTGGCGCCCGTGGCCATCCACCAGATGTCGATCGGCCACGCCGACTGGATCGGCAACTTCACCCTCGGCCACCGGCTCTGGGAAACGGCGGCGACCTTCGTCACCGGCGAGACCGGCGACATCATCGCCCGGCCGGAGCGGCCCTGGCTCGCCTTCCTGCCGCTGGCCCTCAGCCTCGGCGCGTTGGCGCTCCTGCTGCGGCGCCGGGCGCGGCCGGATCGACGTGCCGCCGCCCGCCCACTCCTCCTTGTCGTCGCCGGGATCGGCATCCCGGTGGCGCTGGCGCTGATCGAGGCGAGCAAGGACTTCGTTCTCGCCCGCAACCTGATCCCGGCGCTGGTGCCGCTGCTGGCGGCGATCGGGATCGCCGTCTCCTCGCCCGCCTCGCGTCGGCTCGGGACCGCGATCGGGGCGCTCCTCGTCGCCTACTCGCTCGGGTTCTGTGTGCTGGCGAGCACCGACGAACAGTTCCAGCGGCCGAACTGGAGCGCCGTCGCCGAACACATCGGCGAACCGCATGGGCCGCGCGCGACGGTGACCTGGACGCTGGGCGAGGCGCCGCTCCGCTACTACCTCTCGACCGGGGCGATCCAGATCCGCGCCTCCGAACGCTACGGCTGGCTGGTCAAGGAAGTCGACTTCGTCTCCGACGGCGTCGAGCCGCCCCCGCCACGACGCCTCCTCGGCCCCGGTTTCCGCCAGGTCGCCACCGAAGACACCGGTCGCCTCTACATCCGCCGCTACCGCTTCCAGCGGCCGGGGTTGGCGCCGCTCCGCCTGCGTCGATTGCGCGAGGCACGGCTCGATTTCCGCAGCAACGGGGTGCTGCTCGACGGCGTCGGCCCGGAGTGATCCGGCGCCCACCGGAGCCCGTCGCGGTGTCTCCCTGCTAATCGCGGGTATCCTGATCGGGAGCGAAACCGCGAGAACAGCGAGGGAGAAGGGATGAGCAAGACCACTCAGACTGCGGGACGGGCCGGCGACCTGTACGGATCGGCGCGCGAAAACCCGTACGTGCAGCGCCTGATCGAAGACGAAGACCTGCGCGAGAACCTGATGGACGCCTTCAGCTCGGCGAAGAAGGCGTACTCGCGGGCGACCGGCAAGGGCAAGAGCCCGGTCAAGGCCGTGACCTCCGACAAGAAGGTCCAGAAGGAAGTGCGCCAGGCCGCCGAAGCGCTGCAGGAGGCGCGCGAGCGCCTGCAGAAGCCGAAGAAGAAGAAGCATCGCCTCGGCAGGCTGATCATGCTCGCGATCATCGGTGGCGTCGTCGCCCTGGTGGTCAGCGAGGGTGCCCGCAAGGCCGTCCTCGACGCCCTCTTCGGTGCCGAAGAGGAGTTCGAGTACACGAGCACCTCCGGCAGCATCAACGGCTCCTAGGTCGGGCGGAGCGGCAGCGAACTCGGTGGAGGCGGCGACCAAAGAGCGTCAGCTCAGCGGCGAGAAGGCGCAGCGCATCGTCGATGCGATGCGCGACAGCGTCGCGAGGCGCGGGGCGGCGGGCTCGACCTTCGAGCACGTCGCCCGCGAGGCGGGCGTCAGCCGCGGCCTCCTCCACTACTACTTCGGCACCAAGGAGCGCCTCCTGGTCGAGGTGGTGCGCCGCGACACCGAACTGCGCATCGCCCGCCTCGACGAGACGCTGGCCGATGCGAAGACGGCGGACGGGGTGCTCGACGTCCTCGTCTCCAGCCTCACCGACATGATCGACAACGATCCCGGCTACTTCCTCCTCCTCTACGAGCTGTTCAGCGCCGGCCGCCGCAACCCGGACATCCAGCACGAGGTCGGCCAGCTCTTCGAGGCGACCCGCTCCCACGTCGCCGCCGTCCTCCGCGCCAAGGACGAGGAGGGCATCCTCAGCCTCCGCTTCGACGCCGAGGCCGTCGTCGCCTACCTCCTCGCCGTCGCCGACGGCTTCGCCCTCCAGGCCCTCTCCGACCCGAGCCGCGACCTCAAGCCCGCCCTGATCGCGGGCACCGCCTCCGCCCGGTACCTGCTCGTCTCCGACTGAGCGTCGCGATCCGTTTGGTCGCCATCGGTCAACGGAGCCAGAAACCGAGCACCGCGCCGAGCCGGCCGGCTGGGGTTGGACCCAGACATGGTGGAAGGGACGCGGCCGTCCCGGCCACGACCCCGGCAGGGTGTGGCCGTGGCCGGGACGGCCGAGGGTTCGGGGGGGATCGGCGTGCTCAGGGGAGAGAGGCGCGTGTTCCTCCACGAAGGCCTGTGATCTGTGAGGAAGACCCAGGTAAGTCCACGGTTCCTTGCGTCTTCCTCATCAGGCCGCTCACGACCGTGCACTTGTCCACACCCTGGTGTGGTCAAGTGCACGGTCGTCGCCGTGCCCTCGGACCGGAGGGGAGATGCATGAGGATCGGTGACGTCCCCGACATCTCTCCGACGCCTTCGTGGAGTTCCCTGCGGACCCCTCACGTCCCGGGCGTCTCGTGGCGGCCACACCCTGCCGGGGTCGCCACGAGACGCCCGGGACGCTTCTCGGACGGCCGCAACGCTCGCGAATCGCGGCCATCTCACTCCGCGCCCTGGACCACCGGCTAGCCCGGGGTGTCGATCCAGCGGATCATCTGGCCGTCGCGCAGCTCGTGGTAGGCGGGAGGCGCCGGAGGTGGATCTCCTTCGAGGCAGGCGATGACCGCGTCGGGGCCGAACAGGTGCTCCTCGACCGCCGTCGTCCAGTGCACTTCCGGGTGCAGGAGCTTTCGCAGCCGCTCCCAGTTGCGGCGCTCGACCGTGTCGAGCACGTCACATATCGCCGGCACCTGATCCGCCATCCGAGAATCTTCGTCGCGTGACGGGGCGCACACAAGAACGGCAGGGTGATCGGTGATAGTTGGCCGGCCAGCCAGTTATGCGCGACGCGATGAAGAGACTCGCCGGTTTCCTCGGCCGCAGACGGCGGTGGGTCGTCGGGTTCTGGATCGTCGTGGTGCTCTGCGCGCTGCCGTTCGCGGCGCAGCAGACCGAACATCTCACCGGCGGCGGGTTCGACGTCCCCGGGTCGCAGTCGCAGCGGGTCTCCGAAGCGCTCCAGAGGGAATTCCGGGACGAGACGAACGGCGTCTCGGTGGCGCTGGCGGCGGCGCCCGGCGCCGACCCCGCCCAGCGCCAGGCGGCGATCACCCGGGTCGCGCGCACGATCGCGCCGATCGAAGAGGTCACCCTGCCCCGCGCGACCGTCGTCGCGGCGCGCCACCGGCTCGCCCACGGCGACCTCGCCGTCCTGTCGCTCCACAGCGAACGGTCCGCCGATGAACTGATCGACACCGCCGGGACGTTGCGGGAAGAACTCGACCCCGGCACCGCGGTCGGCGGTGTCACCCCATATGTGGTCGGCCAGCCCGGCGTCTGGGCGGGCTTCCAGGAGATCTCCAAGAAGGACCTCTCCAAAGCCGAGATGACCGGCTTCCCGATCGTCCTCGTGATCCTGCTCGTCGTCTTCGGCTCGCTCGCCGCCGCGCTCCTGCCGCTCGCCCTCGGCTTCGCCAGCGTCCTGATCACCGGCGCGCTCATCTACTTCATCTCGCTGCAGATGACGATGTCGGTGTTCGTCACCAACATGGCCTCGATGATCGGCATCGGGGTGGCGATCGACTACTCGCTGTTCATCCTCGCCCGCTACCGCGAGGAGCGGGAGGCGGGGGCCGACCCGGCGGCGGCGCGCTCGCGGGCGCTCGCCACCTCCGGGCTCGCGGTGACCTTCTCCGGGCTCGCCGTCGTGATCTCGCTCGCCGGGCTCTGGATGGTCGACAACCAGGCGCTCCGCTCGATGGGCCTGGGCGCGATGATCGTCGTCGCCGTCTCGATCCTCACCGCGACCACCCTGCTGCCGGCGCTGATCGCGATGCTCGGCGATCGCGTCCTGCCGGGCGGCATCGTCGGCTCGGTCGCCGGTTGGGTGCGCCGTCACCTCCCTCACCGTCGCGCCGCCGCCACGCCCACCTCCCCGACACACCCCGGCGCCTCGCCGTTCTGGACCGCCTGGACCACCCGCGTGATGGCGCGCCCGTGGATCGCGGTGATCGGCGTCGGCGCCGTCCTCCTCACGCTGGCGATCCCCGTGCTCTCGCTGAAGACCGGCACCCAGGCTCTCAAGGAATTCCCCAAGGACAGCGATGTCCGGATCGGCAACGAACTCGTCGCCAAGGCGGTCGGCGGCGGCACCGACCCGATCTACATCGTCGCCGAGGCGCCCGCCGGGGGCACCGCATCGCCCGCCGCGGACGCGGCCTTCGCCGCCACCCTGCGCGGGACGCCCGGGGTCCACGCCGTCGCGCCGCCCGACGTCCGCGGCTCCGACACCCTCTTCACCGTCACCCCGAGCGCGCCGAGCGAGTCCGACGCGGCGGTCTCCCTGGTCGAGCGCCTCCGCGACGAAGTCGTGCCCTCGACCGCGCTCGGCCGCACCGCGACGGTCGACGTCGGCGGCGAAACCGCCCGCGGTCGCGACGCCCGCGAACTGGTCATGGGCTCGATGTGGAAGATCGTCCTCTTCGTCCTCGCGCTCAGCTTCCTGGTGCTGATGGTGATGCTGCGCTCGCTCGTCCTGCCGCTGAAGGCGGTGGCGATGAACCTGCTCTCGATCAGCGCCGCCTTCGGCGTCCTCGTCGCGATCTTCCAGTGGGGCTGGCTCGACGGCTTCCTCGGCTTCGAAAGCCAGGGGGCGATCGAAACGATCAACGTGCCGCTGATCTTCGCCGTCGTCTTCGGCCTCTCGATGGACTACGAGGTCTTCCTGATGTCGCGTATCCGCGAGCGTTGGCTGCTCCACCGCGACAACGAGCGCGCCGTCGCCGAGGGGCTCTCATCGAGCGCCCGCACGATCTCCTCGGCGGCGCTGATCATGGTCTGCGTCTTCTCGGTCTTCGTCCTCACCGGTGTGCCCTCGATCAAGGAGATCGGCCTCGGCTGCGCGATCGCGATCGCCCTCGATGCGACGCTCGTGCGCCTCGTCCTCGTCCCCGCCGCGATGAAGCTGATGGGCGGCTGGAACTGGTGGCTGCCCGCCTGGCTCGACCGGATGCTGCCGAACCTCAGCTTCGAGGGCGACCCCGATCTCGATTCCGACCCCGAGCCGGCCTCGCCGGAGATAGGATCGGCTCTTGGCGTCGGGGGGAGATGAGATCGCGTTCGCGGGGATTGCCCGGCAGGCCGAGATGGTCCGTGCCGGTGAGGTCAGCCCGACCGAGCTGGTCGGGTCCGCGCTGGAGCGGATCGACCGGCTCGACCCCGAGCTGAACGCCTTCTGCAAGGTCTTCGCCGAGAAAGCGATGCTGGAAGCCGAGCAGGCGGAGGCGCGACGGAGCGCCGGCGACGACCGCCCGCTGCTCGGTGTGCCGATCGCGATCAAGGACGAAATCGACATCGCCGGCGAGGTCAGCATGCACGGCACCGACGCCTTCGCGGAGCCCGCCAAGGCCGACTGCGAGGTGGTCCGCCGGCTGCGCGAGGCCGGGGCGATCATCGTCGGCCTCACCCTGCTGCCCGAGATGGCGATCTGCGGCTTCACCGAGTCGGCCACCTACGGGGTCACCCGCAACCCTTGGAACCCGCAGCGCACCCCGGGCGGCTCGAGCGGCGGCTCGGCCGCGGCGGTCGCCGCCGGGCTGGTGCCGATCGCCTCGGCGGGGGACGGCGCGGGCTCGATCCGCATCCCGGCCGCCTGCTGCGGTCTCTTCGGCCTGAAGCCGACCCGCGGCCGCGTCTCGCTGGCGCCGGAGCTCGAAGGCTGGCGCGGGATGGTGGTCGAAGGCTGCGTCAGCCGCTCGGTGCTCGACACCGCGCTCTGGCTCGACGTCGTCTCCGGCGGCTCGATCGAGGCCGAAGCCCCGCCGCCGCCTGCCAAGCCGTTCGTCGAGTCGGTCAAGGACTCGCCGGGGAAGCTGAAGGTCGCCTGGTCGACGGCGCCGCCGCGGGCGATCGCGCCGCCGACCGTCACCGACGAGGTGAAGGGTGCCGTCGCCGAGGCCGCCGCCATGCTGGCGACGCTGGGCCACGACGTCTCGCCGCGCGACCCCGACTGGGGGCGGATCGGCGACACGATCACCGCCCGCTTCCTGAAGGGCGTCGCCGAGACGGTCGAGGAAGTGCCGCTGCCGGAGCGCCTCGAACGGCGCACCCGCGGCTTCGGCAAGCTCGGCGGTCTCCTGCCCGAGTCGCTCTACGAGAAAGCGATGGCCAACCGCCCCGCCGAGATCGCCCGCATCAACGCGATCTTCGACGACCACGACGTGCTGGTGATGCCGACGATGGGCGGCACCGCCCTGCCGGTCCGTCGCTGGCAGGGCCGCGGCGCCCTCTACACGGTCCTCGGGATGAGCCGTTTCTATCCCTACTGCGTCCCCTGGAACCACCTCGGCAACCCGGCGATGTCGATCCCCTTCGGCTTCGGCGCCGACGGGATGCCGCTGGCGATCCAGATCATCGGCCGCAAGGAGAGCGAGCCGCTGCTGATCTCGCTCGCCGCCCAGATCGAGGCTGAGCGCCCCTGGGCCGACCAGCGCCCGCCGATCTCCTGAGGTGAGGCGCCGCGCACATCGGCTGCTCGCCGCCGCCGCACTCATCGGCGTGCTCGCCCTCGTCGTCGCAGTCGGAGCGTCGGGGTTCGGCGAAAGCGTGGTGCCGCGCGGGCACGGTCTCGCCGACGACTGCCTCGGTGGTGCGTCCCTGGCCCGCGGATCGAAGACGACCGTCGACTGGGTCGTCTGGTGTGGGCCGGCAAAGGGACGGGCGCGGATCAAGGTCGAAGCGCCGAAGCAGGCGAGTCCAGCTCATGTCTACTCGCGGGCGCGGATGATCGGCGCGGCGCCCGGCGACGGTTTGGACTGCCGCTTTGGTCGCGTGACGTCCTGCCGCCTGGAAAAGAACGGCCCGATAACGGTGCGGGGCAGCTTCACCGTCTCCCAGGGAGCCTGCGCGGGTCGCACTCTCGTCCAGATTCCGACCACCAGTTGGGACCAGGGCGAAGCCTTCTTCAAGGAAGCCGAAGGATGTCCCGGCAGCAAGTCCCCGCGAGTGCCTTCGGTAGCCAGGATCGCCAGGTTCTTCGAAGAGGAAGAACTCGAACCAACGCTGAGGGGTGACCACGCCGCCCTGGTCCGCAGAGCGAAGCAGGTCCGTCGCGCCTGGATCGCCGAATCACCGACGGAGCGCTGGTCGGCGGTCGCCTGGGAAGCGCCGGTCGACGCCGCCACCGCAGAAGAGCTCGCCCTCCGGATGCGCATGAACCAACAGGCCGCAACTGCGATCCCGAACTGGGTCCACGAACATCGGCTCGGATCGACCTACGCCGGCTGGTACTCGGCCGAAGGCAAGATCTTCGTCGGCTTCACCCGCGAACCGGAAGCGATGCTGGGCCGGCTCAAGTCAAACGTGTCGTTCGTAGCACCCGCGCGGGTGACGCTGTTTCCCGTCCCACCTCTCTACAGCGAAGGACACCTGAACAAGGTGATGAACGAAGTCCTCGATGCGACCGAAGACATCGACGAAGAGAAGTACGGGATCACTGATATCGGGGTCGAAATCCAAGACAACAAGGTCGGGGTGGGGGCCATCCACGTCGCCGCCACCCGTCGCCTTCTTGTCGAACTGATGGGCCCCGAAGCGCCGATCGAGGTCGTCAAAGGCGCATATATGGTGCTGGTCTAGCTGTTGAAGACCTTGCGCATCCGCGCCAGCTCGCGGAGGCTGCCGTGGGGGCGGATCTTGCGGCTGAGGAGGAGCTTCAGCGGCTGGGCGTCGGGTTTGGTCGAGGCCAGCCAGTCGGCCCAGCTCGCCTCGATCGTCACCGCCGGGTCGGCGGCGACGCCGGGCTCGGCCCGGGTCGAGCCGTTGTCGATCACCACGTGCCACGGTTCGGCGTCGGTGAACTTCCACTGGTAGACGAGCGGCGTGCCGTTGGCGACCGCCGGGTCGGCGACCCGCGAGGTGACGCCGAACCAGAGGCGCATCAGCTCCGGATCGGTGCTCGGCGTCACGCTGCCGTCGGATGGCCCGAGGATGCCGCCGAGCATCATCTTCACCTGGTCGGCGGCGAGTTCCTCCTCGCTCTTGTCGGGATCGAAGGGGAAGACGCCGGGCGGCATCTCCTCGACCGGAAAGCCGATCGTCCGCCAGCGCTGACGGACCAGTTTGAGGGCGAAGGCGTAGATGTCCTCGATCGTGAAGCCGTAGCACTCGGTGTAGGCGCGGTCGAGGTTCGGCGGCCGGAAGACGGCGGGGCTGTAGGGGAGCACCTCCTTCAGCAGCTCGAGCACCGCCGCCCGGCACTCGTTCGAGGCGGGGTGGCTCGGCGCCAGCAGCTCGGAGAGCACTTTGACGCCGAAGCCGATGTGGCGCTGCTCGTCGCGCGAGACGTTCGCCATCCCGGCGCTGAACCCGGGCATCGCCTCCGAGGAGGAGAAGAAGTCCTCGATGAAGTGCTGCCCGGGCTGGGCGAGGCTGCCCTCGACGATCAGGTGGTAGAGCGTGATCGCCTGCGCGTACTTCGGCAGCGAGGTGTCCTTGCGCAGTTCGACGGCCATCCGGTCGAGCCGGTCGAAGACGCCGCGGTAGCCCCAGTTCAGCTGCGGCAGGGTGGAGGCCAGGGTCTCCTGGACGCTCTCGCCGCCGACCCCGATCACCTCCTTGAAGAAGCGGTGGAAGAAGAGCGAGTGGCGGACCTCGTCGACCTGCTGGGTGGCGAGGAAGTAGGACTGCTCCTCGGTCGGTGCCGCGGTGACGTAGGGGGCGAGCGTGTCGGCGACCCGGTCCTCGCCGTAGAAGAACATCGAGTAGATCCACATCGCCGAGCGGCGCTGCATGTCGGTGAGGCCGGCCCAACCGGCGATGTCGGCGGAGAAGTCGATGTCGTACGCGGACCAGTTGCCCCCCTCCCACCTCTTGTAGAGGTCCTCGTAGGTGATGTTCTCCATCAGGCTCTGGGAGGCGACGCTCATCTCATCCCCGTTTCGTGTCGTGGTGCCGTGCGGCGGAGGTTACCTCACGTTTTGGCCGGCCGGCCAGTTTTTCGTCAGCTGCCGGCGTGGGTCGGCACCTCGATCTCCCGCTTGACGATCTTCCCGGTCGGCCCCTTCGGCAGCTCCTCGAGGAACCAGACGACGCGCGGGTACTTGTAGGCGGCGATCCGCTCCCGCACCCAGGCGCTGATCTCCTCCGGCGCAAGGTCCTCCCCGGGCTCGAGCACCACCGCGGCGCCGACCTCCTCGCCCCACTCGGGGTGGGGGATGCCGAGCACCGCCGCTTCGCGGACCTGCGGATGCTCGTAGAGCAGCTCCTCGACCTCGCGCGGGTAGACGTTGTAGCCGCCGCGGATGATCATGTCCTTCTTGCGGTCGACGACGTAGAAGTAGCCGTCCTCGTCGACCCGGCCCATGTCGCCGCTGTGGAACCAGCCCTCGCGGATCGCCTCGGCGGTCGCCTCGGGGCGGTTCCAGTAGCCCTTCATGATGTTGTGGCCGCGGATCACGATCTCGCCGACCTCGCCCTGCGGCACCTCGCGGTCCTCCTCGTCGACGATCCGCATCTCGACCCTCTCCAGCGGCGTCCCGATCGAGCCCGCCTTGCGCAGTTGCCCCGGATGGCCGGCGCACGCGGTCGGCGAGGTCTCCGAGAGCCCGTAGCCCTCCAGCAGCTCGGCCCCGAACGCCTCCTCGAAGCCGTGCAGGACCTCGATCGGCATCGAGGCGCCGCCGGTGATGCAGATCCGCAGCGAGGAGGTGTCGAAGCGCTCGCGGCCCGGGTGATGGAGCAGCGCCCCGAACATGGTCGGCACGCCGTAGAAGTGGGTGACGCGATCGCGCTCGATCGTCTCCAGCACCTCGCCGGGATCGAATTTCGGCACCAGGGTGAGGCAGGCGCGGTTGCGCAGGGAGGCGTTCATCGAGACCGTCTGCCCGAACGAGTGGAAGAGCGGCAGGGCACCGAGGACGACGTCCCCGGCGCTGACGTCGGCGGTGGTCCGGGCGACGATCTCCGAGTTTTCATCGAGGTTGCGGTGGGAGAGCTCGGCGCCCTTCGGTTTCCCGGTCGTGCCCGAGGTGTAGAGGATCACCGCGGTGTCCTCGTAGTCGGTGTCGGCGAGTCCGGGGGTCGGCTCGAGCGCCTCGAGGGTCGCCGCGAAGGCGGTCGGCTCGACCTCGATCAGCTCGGCGCCTGCATCGGCCGCGCCGTCGCGCGCCTCCTCGGCGAAGCCGTGCCAGGCGAGCAGCAGCCTCGCCCCGGAGTCCTCCAGGTAGAAGGCGATCTCGCGCCGTTTCAGCAGGACGTTCATCGGCACCACGACCCCGCCCGCCCGCAGCACGCCGTAGTAGACGGCCGGGAACTCGAGTACGTTCGGCAGCATCACCCCGACCCGGTCGCCGGGCTCGACGCCGCGCTCGCGAAGCAGCGTCGCGACCCGCGCGCCGCGGTCGTCCAGCTCGCCGAAGCTGACCGTCTGCCCGCCCAGCCGCACCGCGGGCGCGTCGGCGTCGCGCGCCGCGCTCTCGCTGAGGATCGAAGCCAGATTCCTTCCCATGCGTTCCCTTCCCGTCGCTTTCCCAGCGGCAGTTTAGGTGCGATCAAGCCGCTTCGTTTAGGCTCGTCGCCGCATGGACGATCTCGGCCCCAAGGTTTCCTATCTCGTCGCCAAGAAAGGCATCCCCGTCTACTCCTCGGACGAGGTGAAGCTGGGGACCGTGGTCGAGGTGCTCGACGCCCCCGAGGCCGACATCTTCGACGGGATCATCTTCGACACCACCCACGACCGGCCCGGCGGCCACAAGTTCGTCGACGCCCCCGAGGTCGAGGGGATCTACGAGCGCGGGGTGATCCTCAACATCGACGCGGCGGCGGCGGCGCGGCTGGCCAAGCCGGGGAAGAACCCGGGCACGCTCGAGGTCTCGCCGGATGACGTGGCGGGTGAGCCGGAGCCGGGGTTCTGGCAGAAGGCCTGGAATCTGTTGTCCGGCAAGGGCTGAGCAGGTAAGGGACGGGGTTGCGAGGGGGAGACCTGATGGACCCCCTCTCTCACGAACAGCGGGGAGGTTCGTTCGGGGGTCCATCAGGTCTCCTTCGGGCGCGGCTCAGCGCTCAAGGGCTGGCGACCAGGCCTGGGCGAGATCCTGTCGATGTAGCCGAGCGGTTGCTGGCGATCCAGGGGCAGGATGGGCGGGGGGCGAGGCTGGCGGTGCGGGCGCGCTCCGAGGGGCTCGTGGCGTCGGATGTGGATCGGGCGTTGGATGAGCGGAAGTTGGTCATCACCTGGGTCAATCGCGGCACCTTGCACCTGATCCGGGCGGAGGACTATCCGTTGCTGCAGATGTTGACCACGCCGCCGCTCTGGACCTCGTGCCGGACGCGGCTGCGCCAGACCGGGGTGGGGGAGGCCGCGGCGGAGCGTGGGGTCGAGACCGTCGAACGGACGCTCGCCGAGGAGGGACCGCTGACTCGGGCGCAGCTGCGCGAGCGGCTCGACTCGGCCGACGTCCCGACCGCCGGCCAGGCGCTCGTCCACGTCCTCTTCTACGCCTCTCTTCGAGGCGTCTGCGTGCGTGGGCCGATGGTCGGCAGGGAGCACGCCTTCGTCCTGGTGCGCGACTGGCTCGGCGCCGACGCCGCGGTCGACCTTTGGCCCGGTACCGAGGATGCGGTCGACCTTTGGCCCG
>Ga0335083_10000504_pt1 | contig 59607 bp, 49 predicted proteins | sample Lox_Sample_42_FD_206716 | JGI IMG/M metagenome (GOLD analysis project Ga0335083, IMG submission 206716) | Soil microbial communities from Loxahatchee National Wildlife Refuge, Florida, United States - Lox_Sample_4.2 | ecosystem: Environmental > Terrestrial > Soil > Wetlands | place: USA...
GACTGGTCATCGCATCGCTGCACGACCTGAACATCGCGCTGCGGCGGGCCACGCGCGTGTGGGCGCTGCGCGACGGCCGGCTGCTTGCCGATGGGCCGCCGCAGGCGGTGCTCGATGCCAGGCTGCTGCGCGACCTGTTCGACATGGCGGCCGAGGTTCGCGGCGACGGCACCGGCACGTGGGTGGAGTTCGCGCCGGAGGATCGTTGACGCTCAGGGTCGTCCCAAGTAGGCTCGAGTCCGTCCACCGCCCGCTCGTTCGCGCACACCAAATACAACAGGCCGGACAGGGAGGGCAGCATGCCCAGGCTCACGCCATTGTTCGCCGCCACGACCGTCGTGGCCGCCATCATCGCCGGTTATCTCTGGAAGCAGCTCGACGCCGAGCGTGTGGCCAATGCGCAGCTGCAGCAGCGCCTGGCGCAGTTCGACATGAATCCGCCGCCGCCCCGGCGCAGCGACGCGCCGCGCGTCGCCGCAGCGGCTGCGCCTTCACAGGCGCAGGCCCCGGCCGCACCCGTGCAGGCCGCGGCCGCCAGGACAAGCGGCAATGCGGCGCGCGCGGCTCTTTCCATCAATATCCGCGATCTGTTCAAGGATCCCGATTACCGCGAAGCCCAGCGCGCGCAGCTGCGCATGCAGTTGCCACAGAACTATCCGGATCTGGCGAAGGAACTCGGCCTCACTCCCGCAGAGGCCGGTGCGTTCTTCGACCTGCTGGCCCGCCAGCAAGTCGACTTGCTGGCCAACTCCCTCAGCAGCTCGGAAGACAGCGACGAGGTCCGGCAGGCGGCGCAGCGGGCGGCGGCGGAACTGTCGCGCACCCAGCAAGGTGAGATCGAAGGCTTGCTGGGCGCCTCGAAATACCAGCAGTGGAAGGACTACCAGCAGACGCTGGGCGCGCGCCAGCAGGTGAACCAGCTGCGCACGACCCTGGCCTCGGCCGGTCAACCCCTCGCGGACGACCAGGCGGCGCCGCTGCTGGCCACGCTCACCGCGGAGCAGAAGCGTCGTGCGGAGGAGGCGCGCTCGCGCACCTATCCCACCGATCCGGCTGCGCAGCTGGATTTCGAGGAACAGAACCTGAAGGACACCGAGGCCAGCAACAACCGGGTACTCGACGCGGCGCAGTCGTTCCTCAGCGCCGCGCAGCTGGCGGCACTGAAGAGTTCGATGACGCAGCAGCTGGCCATGTCGCGCGCGTTCCAGAAAGCGCGGCGCGCGCAGCTGGATGCCGGAGCCGGACAGGCCCCCTGAGCGCAAGGGGTATCGGCCGCGCGACAGTCAGGCGCCGTGCCGGCCGCCTTCGGCCGCACGCGGCGCAGCCTGCAGGCCATGCCACCACTCCGAGATCCGCTGGCGGACCGAAGTCGCGTCGAGCCCGGCCATGGCCAGGCAATCCTCGCGCGAACCATGCTCGATGAAGCGGTCGGGAATGCCGATCTGCAGCAGCGGCAGCTGCACGCCGGCAACGGCGAGCAGCTCGGCCACCGCCGATCCCGCGCCACCGGCCACGACATTTTCCTCGAGGGTGATCAGCGCCCGCGAACTGCGGGCCACCTCCAGTACTGCATCGTGATCCATGGGCTTGACGAAGCGCATGTCGAGCACGGTGGCGTCATGCAGGTCCGCGGCTGACAGCGCCGCCGGCAGCAACACCCCGAAGTTGAGGATGGCCAGGCCGCTGCGCCCTTCGCGGCGGACGACCGCCCGGCCCATCGGCACCGCGCTCATCTGCTTTTCGATCCGGACTCCCGGCCCGGTGCCACGCGGGTAGCGCACCGCCGCGGGCCGGCGCAACGTGGTCGCGGTATACAGCATCTGCCGGCACTCGTTCTCGTCGGACGGCGTCATCACCACGAGGTTGGGGATGCAGCGCAGGAAGCTGATGTCGAAGCTGCCCTGGTGCGTGGCGCCGTCGCCGCCGACCAGGCCGGCGCGGTCCAGCGCGAAGGTGACCGCCAGGTTCTGCAGCGCCACGTCGTGGATGAGCTGGTCGTAGCCGCGCTGCAGGAAGGTGGAGTAGATCGCGACCACCGGCGTCATGCCCTCGGTGGCCAGGCCGGCGGCGAAGGTCACCGCGTGCTGCTCGGCGATGGCCACGTCGAAGTAGCGCTCCGGGAAGCGTTTCGAGAACTCCACCAGTCCCGAACCCTCGCGCATCGCCGGGGTGATGCCCACCACCAGCGGATCGGCCTCGGCCATGTCGCACAGCCAGTCGCCGAAGACGCGCGAGTATGTCGGTGGCCCGGCCTTTTCCTTGTAGATGGTGCCGGTGACCGGATCGAAGGGCCCGGGTCCGTGCCAGGTGATGGGATCGGCCTCGGCGGGCGCGTATCCCTTGCCCTTGCGTGTGACCACGTGCAGGAACTGCGGACCCTTGAGCTTGCGCACGTTCTGCAGCGCATGCACCAGGCCCCTGAGCTCGTGGCCGTCGATCGGGCCGATGTAGTTGAAGCCCATCTCCTCGAACATCGTGCCGGGCAGCACCATGCCCTTCATGTGCTCCTCGGAGCGGCGCGCCAGCTCGCGCATCGTGGGCAGCTGCGCCAGCACCTTCTTGCCGCCACGGCGCAGCGTCGAGTAGAAGCGGCCCGCCAGCACGCGCCCGAAGTACTGCGACAGCGCGCCCACGCCCTCGGAGATGGACATCTCGTTGTCGTTCAGCACCACCAGCAGGTCCTCGTGCAGGCTGCCGGCGTGGTTCAGCGCCTCGAAGGCCATGCCGCCGGTCATCGCGCCATCGCCGATCACCGCCACGGCACGGCGGTCCTCGCCCCGCCGCGCGGCGGCCACGGCCATGCCCAGCGCCGCGCTGATCGAGGTGGAGGAGTGCCCGGTGCCGAAGGTGTCGTATTCGCTCTCGGCGCGGTTGGGGAAGGGCGCAAGGCCGCCTTTCTGCTTGATGGTCTTGAGTTCCTCGCGCCGCCCGGTGAGCACCTTGTGGGGATAGGCCTGGTGGCCCACATCCCAGACGATGCGGTCGCGCGGCGTGTCGTACACGTAATGCAGTGCGATGGCCAGTTCCACCGTGCCCAGGCCGGCGGCAAAATGCCCGCCGCGCGTGGCCACGGTGCGGATCAGGAACTGGCGCAGTTCGTCGGCCAAACCGGGCAGTTCGCTGGCGGGCAGCGCGCGCAGGTCGGCCGGCGAGTCGATGCGGTCGAGCAGCGGCGGCGCCTCGGTGGTCATGGCGCGGATTTTACACCGGGGAATCCGCCGGCGCGGCCCGTTGCCCCGGCTCCACGCAATCTCCACACCCGCACCCTCAGCCTCGCGCCGCCCTCAACGATCGCGCTCCACCAGCAGGTCGGCCAGTGCCAGCAGGTCCGGCGCACGCGTGGCGAGCCCGTGCAGTGCGCCGATCGCCGCCTCGCGGTGCCGGTGCGCCAGTTCACTGGCCCGCGGCAGGCCGAACAGGCTGGGGTAGGTGGGTTTGCCGCGGGCCGCGTCCGCGCCGGCCTGCTTGCCCAGCGCAGCAGTCTCACCGGTGACGTCCAGCACATCGTCCTGGATCTGGAAGGCGAGGCCGATCTCCGCGCCATAGCTGGCCAGAGCCTCGTAGTCGGCGCCGCGGGTGATGCCGGCGGCGATCGCGCCCAGCAGCACGCTGGCGCGGATCAGCGCGCCGGTCTTGCGCCGGTGCATGGCCTCGATGCGCGCCGCGTCCAGGCGCTGGCCGACTGCTTCCAGGTCGATGGCCTGCCCACCGGCCATGCCCGCCGTGCCGATGCCCTGCGCGAGCACCTGCACCTGCTGCAGGCGCGCCGCGGCCGGCAGCGGGCCGTCGGCCCCGCCGGCCAGCACTTCGAAGGCCAGCGCCTGCAGCGCGTCGCCCGCCAGCACCGCGGTGCCCTCGTCGAAGGCCTTGTGGCAGGTGGGCACGCCGCGTCGCAGATCATCGTCATCCATCGCCGGCAGGTCGTCATGGATGAGGCTGTAGGCATGGATCAATTCGACCGCCACGGCCGCATCGTCGAGCAGGCCGGGCGCCGCCCCGAGCGCCGCGCCGGTGGCATAGACCAGCACGGGGCGCAGGCGCTTGCCACCGCCCAGCGTGCTGTAGCGCATGGCATCCACCAGCCGCGGCGTGCCCGGATCGGCCAGTTGCAGGCGGCGCGCGAGTTCGCGCTCCGCGCGCGCGCGCCACTGCGCGACGCGCGCGGCGAAGTCCGACGTGTCAGTCGCCACGATCGGCCGGGTCCGGGTCGAAGGCCGCGGTGCCACCATCCTGCAGCAGGATCTCCACGCGTTGCCGCGCGTCCGCGAGCGCGGCATGGCAGCGGCGCGTGAGCGCCACGCCCTGTTCGAACAGCGCCAGCGAATCGGCCAGCGGCAGGTCGCCGCGCTCCAGCCGCGCGATCAGCGCCTCCAGTTCCTGCAGCGAGCGCTCGAAGTCGGGTGCGCTGTCCGCAGCGCCGGAGTTCTGGTTCATCGCGGCCAAGTCTAGCGCAAGACGGGGTCGATCCCGACCGGTAGAATCGCGCCCGCATGAGCAGCACCTACAGCGCCTCGGACATCGAGGTCCTTTCCGGCCTGGAGCCGGTCCGCCGGCGTCCCGGCATGTACACCGACACCTCGCGTCCCAACCACCTGGCGCACGAGGTGATCGACAACAGCGTGGACGAGGCCCTGGCCGGCCACTGCAACCTGATCGAGGTGACGCTGTTCAAGGACGGCTCGCTGCAGGTGGCCGACAACGGCCGCGGCATGCCCGTGGACATCCACCCGAAGGAGAAGGTCTCGGGCGTGGAGCTGATCCTCACGCGGCTGCACGCGGGCGGCAAGTTCAACGATGCGAACTACCAGTTCGCCGGCGGCCTGCACGGCGTGGGCGTCTCGGTGGTGAATGCACTGTCGAAGCAGCTGCAATGCCGGGTCAGGCGCGGCGGCCGCGAATACCACATCAGCTTCCGCAACGGCCAGCTGCACTCCGCACTCGAGGAGACCGGCAGCGTCGGCCAGAAGAACACCGGCACCACGGTACGCTTCTGGCCGGATCCGAAATTCTTCGATTCCGACCGCTTCGCGGCGGCGGAGCTGAAACACACGCTGAAGGCCAAGGCCGTGCTGTGCCCGGGGCTGCGCGTGCGCTTCGAGAACGAGGCCACCGGGGAGAAGGACGAGTGGTTCTACACCGGCGCGCTGGCGGAATACCTGGTCGAGCAGATTGGCGCCAGCGAGCGCTTTCCCCCCGAGCCGCTGTCCGGCAAGCAGGGCTCGGAGCGCGACGCGGTGGAGTGGGCCGTGGCCTGGGCGCCGGAGCTGCCGGCATTCATCGCCGAAAGCTACGTGAACCTCATCCCGACGGTGGGCGGCGGCACGCATGTCAACGGCCTGCGCGCCGGCATCACCGGCGCCGTGCGCGAGTTCGCCGAGTTCCGCAACCTGCTGCCGCGCGGCGTGAAGCTCGCGCCCGAGGACATCTGGAACGGCGTGTCCTTCGTGCTGTCGATCCGCATGAAGGATCCGCAGTTCGCCGGCCAGACCAAGGAGCGCCTGGCCTCGCGCGAGGCCGCGGCACTGGTCGAGGGTTATGCGCGCGACAGCACCGCGCTGTGGCTGAACCAGCATCCGGACGCCGGCGAGCGCATCGCGCAGTTCGCCATCGAGAACGCGCAGGAGCGCATCAAGGCCGCGCAGCGCGTGCAGCGCAAGCGCGTGGTGGCCGGGCCCGCGCTGCCCGGCAAGCTCGCCGACTGCAGCTCGCAGGATCCCGCGCGCTCGGAGCTGTTCCTGGTGGAGGGCGATTCAGCCGGCGGCTCGGCCAAGCAGGCGCGCGACCGCACCATCCAGGCCGTCATGCCCCTGCGCGGCAAGATCCTCAACACCTGGGAGCTGGAGCATGGGCAGGTGGCTTCCTCCGAGGAGGTGCACAACATCAGCATCGCCATCGGCGTGGATCCCGGCTCGTCCAACCTGCAGGACCTGCGCTATCACAAGATCTGCATCCTCGCCGACGCCGATTCCGACGGGCAGCACATCGCGACCCTGCTGTGTGCGCTGTTCCTGCGGCACTTCCGGCCGCTGGTGATGCATGGCCACGTGTTCGTGGCCATGCCGCCGCTGTACCGCATCGATGCGGGCAAGACGGTGGGCTATGCGCTGGACGACGCCGAACGCGATGCGTTCATCCAGGGCATCGCCGGCCGCGCCAGGCCGGTGGTGACGCGCTTCAAGGGGCTGGGCGAGATGTCACCGCTGCAGTTGCGCGAGACCACCATGGACCCGGCGACGCGGCGGCTGGTGCAGTTGACGGTGGCGGCCGAGGACGATGCCGACCGTATCATGGACATGCTGCTGGCCAAGAAGCGCGCGGCGGATCGGCGGGAGTGGCTGGAGCAGAAGGGGAATCTGGCGGATGTGGTGGGTTGAGCGCGCTCAGCGCCGCACGTTGCTGGCCAGGCCGGCCACCTTGAGCAGGCACACGACCCAGTAAGTGGGGTCCAGTTCCTGCGGCTTTATTCCATGGCGCGCACGCGCCGGATTGGCATGATGGTTGTTGTGCCAGCCCTCTCCGAGCGTCAGTACCGCGACGAAGAAGTTGTTGCGGGAGGCATCGCGGGTTTCGAAATTCCGATACCCCCACAGGTGGCAGATGGAATTGACCAGCCAGGTACTCTGGTGTCCCGCCCCGATCCGGACAAGGCCGCTCCAGTAAAGGGATTTGCAGAACGCGATGAATGCAGGAGAGGCTGGCAGTACCGCCAATGCCGGAATGGCAAGGCCGAGGATCACGATCAGCGAGTAGTTGCGGTCGACGATGCGGACAACCCTGTCCTCCCGCAGGTCTTTCGACAATCGCGAGTCATATCGGACGCCATCCTTCAGCATCCATCCCATGTGGGCATGAAAAAAGGCCCGCAGCTTGCCGGATGTGCGCGGGGCGGCCTCCGCTGGTCGGGGTGAATGCGGATCGCGCCGGCCATCAGGATCGGCATGGTGTGCCCGGTGATGCGCGACCCAGAACGAGGGAGGACCCTGGGCCGCGATTGCGCCGAAAACCGCAAAGGCGAGGCGGGCCTTCGGCGATAGCGCCAGGGCCTTGTGCGCCAGGGTACGGTGATATCCCAGCGTGATGCCGAGCATTGCCACCGAGTAGGTGGCGATGAATGCCAGGAAATCCGGCATGCTTATGCCGTAACGGAACAGCGCGGCAGGCGCGGTTGCCAGTGCGCACGTCGGAACGAGTGCGGTTATCCTGGCAACGCTGTCACGAAGTGGAAGCTTTCTTCTCATGTGGTCGCGAGCACTCGATGAAGAGGGCCAGTCCCGTGCCATCCGCTTCGATGTCTACCCTGACTGGTTCGCCGCAGGCGTTCGCAACCAGGGATCGCATGTCATCCGGGGACCGTTCGAAGATTCGCCAGTTGGCCACGTGCCGCATCCAGCCACGGTAGGGATTCGGGCTGGTCATGTTGGTGAAGAAGAACCGGCCATCGGGTGCGAGCAGTTCGCACACTACCGTCCGGATCAGCGCCGCGGCGTGCCGGGTCGGCAGGTAGTCGAGCAGTCCTCCCGCCAGTACCAGGTCGAACGGCCCGAGCGATTGCAGCATCGGACCGACCTTCAATACATTTTCCGGGATGAACCGGAGTTTTCCGTGCAGGGAAGCCAGGCGTCGCCGTGAATATTCGATGGCGTCCGGGTCCGAATCGACCACCGTGATGGATACCTCCGAGTTCTGCAGAAGCGGCAGCGCCAGCCAGATGTCGGGACTGCTGCCCGCCGCAAGCACGAGAATGCGCCCGCGGCGGTCCGACCTCACCGCCTGCGCGGCGATTTTCTGCGCCTGGGCAAAGACCTTGTTTCGATGTTGCTGGACGATGGCGCTCGTCAGCGAATGCAGCTCTATCCAGTAAGCCGCCGTTGCCGGCGGCGCTCGGACTTCCTGCCGCAGGATGTACTCGATCGTCTCGAAGTCTCCCGCATAGCCTCGAGGGCACTCCTGAAGCCGTCGCACGAAAGGAGAAAGTGCGGCGGTTTCCCGCGCGACCGCGGCAAGCTGGTGCACGTACTTGTCCGGTATCCCCGCGGCGATGGCGCGGGTCAGGGCGCTGCACACCCGATGCATCGCGATGATCATCTCGTGAAGAGCCTCGGGGCGGTTCCCGGACCTGGCTGCTTCACGGGCGAATTCCTCGCAGGCGATGCGCACGCCGTCTTCAGCGGAAAAATCTCGTTCCGCATTCAGCTGCTGGACGCCAGCCATGGCCATTCTTCTCCTGCTCCCTGTTCGATACGCGCAGAAAATATCATAGATGTATATATGCTGTGGACCGAGGGTCGCATGAAGAAAGCCATTTCAGGTCCCTGTGCTGAAGTGGATCCGGCTGCACAACCAACTTCAACGTGTTGACCTCCAGGCTGTATATAAGTACAGTAGTGGTGCGCAGACAGGATCCGGGAACTGCGCCAGCTCCCGGCTTGCCACGGCTGAGGTCAATGAGTACGAGGAATCAACAGCAAGATCGCGCTGTCAGCGACGGACTGAGGCTGCTGTGCCGCCACCTGCAGGTCGTGCACGCGGGCGTGGCCGTGGCAGCCAGTGCGCTGCGCCACCAGAATGCCGAGCGCGATGAAGAGATAGCGCAGGTGCTCGATCACCTGGTCGGCGAGCGGCTGGCGCATCAGATCGAAAGAGCCTCCCGGCTCCTGTCCGTCATCGAGGCATCCGGCATGCAGCAGAAGCCCCTCGACCACGAGGTCGACGATGGCGATGGGTCAAACGGTGTACGGGAGCTGAAACCGTCCTCGTTCTGGCGTGTCCGGCATCCCGGGGACAGCCATGCAACAGGCCCGGCGATGTATATGTGCTGTGGACCCTTGGTCTCCATGAACCGCAGGCTTTGCCGCCGTGGCAAAGCTTACGCCCCAACAGGCCTTTGGAGTGGTGCTCAGGGAGCTGCGGGAACAGCGCGGCTTCACGCAGGAGGCGTTCGCACTGGAGTGTGACGTGGACCGCACGTTTGTTGGCCTGATGGAACGAGGCCAGCGCCAGCCTACGTTGACCACATTGTTCCGCCTGGCCGGTCCGCTGAACCTGCGTCCCTCCGCGCTGCTGCGGCGCGTGGAAGCGCTCATTGCCGACTGATCACGGCCCGTCCGTGCCCTTCGGCGGCTCGCCGGCTTCGCCGTTGCCTCCGAGCGTGAATCCGACCGTGGTGACACCCGCCTGCGAGTGTGCGAAGACGCGACCGCCGTGCATCGTGGCGATCGCCTTGACGATGGCCAGGCCCAGCCCGTGGTTGGCATCGCTGTTGGGGCGCGAGGCATCCACGCGGTAGAAGCGGTCGAACAAGCGCGGCAATTGCTCCGGCGCGATGGGCTCGCTGGGATTGCTGACGCTGACTTCCGCGGCCCCGGCGGTGCCGCCGATGCGTGCCAGGATCCGCGCGCCGCGCGGCGCGTGCTGGATCGCGTTCTGCAGCAGGTTGGTGACCGCCCGATGAAACAGCGAGGTCTCGACGATGGCGCGCGCGTCACCCTGCACGTCGACCTCCACGCCGGCTTCCTCGAGCAGCACGCCGAAGAACTCCACCGTCTTGCCGATCTCGCGCGCCAGCGACACCTCCACGCAGCGCGCGGCGCGCTCGCCGCGTTCGGCGCGCGCCAGGAACAGCATGTCCGACACGATGGTCCGCAGCCGCTCCAGTTCCTCCAGGTTCGACTGCAGCACCTCGCGCAGTTCGTGCGCGGTGCGCTCGCGCGCCAGGGTCACCTGCGTCTGGCCGATGAGGTTGGCCAGCGGGGTGCGCAGTTCGTGCGCGACGTCCGCATTGAAGCTTTCCAGCTGCGTGTACGCGGCGTCGAGCCGGTCGAGCGCGGAGTTGAAGGAGCTGCCGAACTCGGCCAGCTCCAGCGGCAGCGCGGACATGCGCAGGCGCTGGTCGCGGGTATGCGGGCCGATGCGGCGCGCATCGGCCGACAGCCGCGCCACCGGCTTCAGGCCGACGCTGGCGACGCGGTAGCTCAAGGCCGCCACCAGCAGCGCGCCGCACAATATCACCGGCAGCAGCCGGATCTCGAAGTCGCGCAGGATCTGGCCGATGGGCGCGGTATCCACGCCCGCCACCAGGCGCAGTGGCGGATGCGCGGGCGTGGCCGCGATGTCGCGCCCGGCGACGGCCAGCTGTTCCCGTCCGGCGCCGATCGGCATCAGCAGCATGCCATGGCTGGCGCGCGTGACGCTGGCCATGTGCTGGGCATCGGCCCCGTAGCGCCAGGCCGGATCCTCGCTCCACAGCCAGTACTGCGTGCGGCCATCGCCGGTGAGTGCGGCGATCTTCTCGTGCACGCGGTCCACCAGGTCGGTGGCGCGGCCGCGCACCAGCATGTAGCTGAGGTCCTCGATGCGGTCGTCCAGCAGTTCCTGCTGGTGGCGGGCCAGGTTGCGCGCCAGCAATTCGTGCACGGCCAGTCCGATCAGCGCGAAGCCGGCCAGCGCCACCGCGCTGAACATCGCGGCCAGGCGCAGCGCGATGGACCTGCGGCGGCGGGGCTCAGGCGTGCGTGGTGCGCTCTTCAAGCACGTAACCCATGCCGCGGATGGTGTGCAGCAGCGGTGTGGCGAACGGGGCGTCGATCTTGGTGCGCAGCCGCTTGATCGCCACCTCGACCACGTTGGTGGTGCTGTCGAAATGCATGTCCCACACCAGCTCGGCGATGGTGGTCTTGGAGAGGATTTCCCCCTGGCGCCGCGCCAGCAGCTCCAGCAGCGCGAACTCCTTGGCGGTCAGGTCGATGCGCTGGCCCTCGCGCAGGGCGCGGCGCGCGTTGAGATCCAGGTGCAGCGGCCCGACCCGCAGCAGCGTGGCTTCCTGGCGCCGGCCGCGCCGTGTCAGCGCCTGCAGCCGCGCGAACAGCTCGACGAAGGAGAAGGGCTTGATGAGGTAGTCATCCGCGCCCTCGCGCAGCCCGCGCACGCGGTCCTCGACGCCGTCGCGCGCGGTCAGCATGATGACCGGGGTGTTCTTCACCGCCCGCAGCGAGCGCAGCAGCTCGAAGCCGTTCAGCCCGGGCAGCATGGCATCCAGTACGATCACGTCGTGGTCGTGCTGCACGGCCAGGTGCTGGCCGTCGATGCCGTCATGGGCGACGTCGACGCTGCAGCCCTGTTCGGTCAGCCCCTGCTGCAGGTAATCGGCGGTCTTGCGCTCATCCTCGATGATCAGGACCTTCATGGCTGCACCACCAGTGTGTTCTCCTCCGCGGGCGCGTTGCTGGAGCGCCGCTGGTACCACTGGTGCAGGCGCTCGAGGTACAGGTATACCACCGGCGTGGTGAACAGGGTCAGCATCTGCGACAGGATCAGCCCGCCCACCATCGCATAGCCCAGCGGCCGGCGCAGCTCGGAGCCCGCGCCGTGGCCGAGCATCAGCGGCAGGCCGGAGAACAGCGCGCACATCGTGGTCATCATGATGGGCCGGAAGCGCAGCAGGCAGGCCTGGTGGATGGCCGCGCGCGGGGCGAGCCCCTGCTCGCGCTGCGCGTGCAGCGCGAAATCCACCATCATGATGCCGTTCTTCTTGACGATGCCGATCAGCAGGATGATGCCGATCAGGGCGATCACCGACAGGTCGAATCCGCCCGCCATCAGGATCAGCAGGGCGCCGACGCCGGCGGAGGGCAGCGTGGAGAGGATGGTCAGCGGGTGGACGTAGCTTTCATACAGCAGCCCCAGCACGACGTATACCGTCAGCAGGGCCGCGGCGATGAGGTAGGGCTGGCTGCGCAATGAATCGCCGAAGGCCTTGGCTGAGCCCTGGAAGCTGCCGGAGAGCGTGGCCGGCACCTGCATCTGCGCCTGCGCGTGGCCGATGGCATCCACCGCCTGGCCCAGCGAATGGCCGGGCCGCAGGTTGAAGGAGATGGTCACGGCGGGGAATTGCCCCTGGTGATTCACCGACAGGTAGCCCGTGTGCGTGGTGTCGATCTTCACGAAGGTCGACAGCGGCACCTGCTGGCCGGTCAGCGGCGAGGTGATGGCGAGGCGGTCGAACAGGCGCGGGTCGCGCTGCAGCGCCGGTGTCACCTCGAGGATGACGTTGTAGCTGTTGAGCTGGGTGAAGTACTGCGCCACCAGGCGCTGGCCGATGGCGTCGTAGATGGTGTCGTCCACCAGCGCCGGGGAAATGCCGTAGCTCGAGGCGCGCTCGCGGTCGATGGTGAGCATCGCGGTCGGAGCCTCGTTCTGCTGGTCCGAAGTCACGTCGGTGAGTTCGGGCAGCGCGGCGAAGCGCTGCGTGAGCTGTGGCGCCCAGTCATTGAGCTCGTCCAGGTTCACGTCGGTGAGGGTGTACTGGTATTGGGTGCGCGACTGGCGGGCGCCGACGTTGATGTCCTGGCCGGCCTGCATGAACAGCGAGATGCCCGGCACCCGGGCGATCTGCGGCCGCAGGCGCGCGATCACCTGGTCGGCGCTGGCCTTGCGGCCCTGTTCCCGGGGCTTCAGGCCAATGAAGAAGGTTCCGGAATTGAAGGTACCCGAGGCCGCGTTGATGCCGAAGGCCGCGATGTCCGGATCCCGCCGCACGATGTCGGCGACGGCCAGCACGCGCTCGCGCATGCTCTCCGAGGAGCTGTCCTGCGCGGCGACGGCCGAGCCGTGGATGAAGCCGGTATCCTGCTGCGGAAAGAAACCTTTCGGGATCACCACGAACAGCAGCACCGACACCGTGACCGTCGCCAGGAAGCACAGCAGCGTCGGAAACTGATGCGCGAGCACGAAGTCCAGCCAGCGCCGGTAGAAGCGGAACATCGCGTCGAAGCCCCGCTCGCAGGCCTGGTACAGCCGGCCATGGCTGCCGGGGGGAGTGTGTTTCAGGAAGCGCGAGCACAGCATCGGGGTCAGCGTGAGCGACACCACCACCGAGATCGCGATGGTCATGGTCACCGTGACCGCGAACTCGCGGAACAGGCGGCCGACGATGCCGCCCATCAGCAGCAGTGGAATGAACACCGCCACCAGCGACACCGACATCGAAATGATGGTGAAACCCACCTCCTGCGCGCCGCGCATGGCCGCCTCGAAGCGCGGCATGCCGGCCTCGACGTGGCGGTAGATGTTCTCCAGCACCACGATGGCATCGTCGACCACGAAGCCGACCGCGATGGTCAGCGCCATCAGCGACAGGTTGTCGAGGCTGTAGCCCAGCAGGTACATCACCCCGGCGGTGCCGAACAGCGCCAGCGGCACGGTGACGCTGGGGATGGCCGTCGCGGCGACGCTGCGCAGGAACAGGAAGATCACCGCCACCACCAGCGCGATGGAGAGCAGCAGCGTGAACTCCACCTCCTTGACCGAGGCGCGGATGGTCTGCGTGCGGTCGATCAGCGTGTTGATGCTGATGCTCGGGGGGATGTCCGCGCGCAGCTTCGGCAGCAGCGCGCGCACGGCATCGACGGTGGCGATGACATTGGCGCCGGGCTCCTTGGTGATGCCCAGCAGGATGGTGCGGCTGTTGCTGATGCTGGAATCCGCCGGCGCGCCGGCCCCCGCGAATCCCCAGGCCGCGCCCTTGCTGTCCTCGGGCGCGGCCACCGCGATGCCCACATCCCGGACGCGCACCGGCGCGCCGTTGCGCCAGGCGAGCACCACGTCATTCCAGGGCGCGGCCTCCAGCAGCTGGTCGTTGGTGTAGACATTGAACGCCTGGTGCTGGCCATCGAGCGTGCCGGTGGGTGCGCTGACCGTGGCCTGGGCGATCACCCCGCGCAGGTCCTCCATGGACAATCCCAGGCTGCGCAGCCGCGCCGGATCCACCTGGATGCGCACCGCCGGCTTCTGCGCGCCGAACACATTCACCAGTCCCACGCCCTTGATGCGCGAGATCTGCTGCGCCAGCACGTTGTCGGCGTAATCGTTGACCTCGATGAGCGGCATCACCGGCGACTGCACCGACAGCACCAGTATCGACTGGTCGGCGGGATTGATCTTGCGGAAGCTCGGCGGGCTCGGCAGGTTCTTCGGCAGCTGCCCGGCGGCGGCGTTGATCGCGGTCTGCACGTCGAGCGCCGCGCCATCCAGTGCCTTGTCCAGGTCGAACTGCAGCGAGATCTGCGTCTGTCCCAGCGAGCTGGTCGAGGTCATCTCGCTCAGCCCCGAGATCTGCGAGAACTGCCGCTCCAGCGGCTGGGCCACGTTGGCAGCCATGGTCTCGGGGCTCGCACCGGGCAGGTGGCCGGTGACCTGGATGGTGGGGAAATCCACCTGCGGCAGCGGCGCCACCGGCAGCAATGGCCAGGCCGCGAGGCCCACCAGCAGCAGCGCGACACCCAGCAGCGAAGTGCCGATGGGGCGGCGGATGAACGTGGCCGAGATACTCAAGGCTGCGTCTCGCGCGGCGTGTCGGCGGCTTCGGTGACCAGGGCGCCGGGCACCAGGCGATACTGTCCGTCGGTGACCACGCGCTCGCCCGCGCTCAGGCCTTTCGTGACCTGCACCCGCGCATCGTCGCCGTCGCCGACCTCGATGCTGCGCACGCGCGCGTTGTGGCCGGCGTCGACCACGTAGGCAAACAGGCCGGACTGGCTGCGCTGCACGGCGGCGGGCGGCACGGTCAGGGCGTCCTCGCGCGTGCCGAGCACCAGCCGCGCGTCCACCGACTGGCCCGGCCACAGCCGGTGCTGCGGATTGGCGAACATCGCCTTGAGCTCCACCGTGCCGGTGCTGACGTCGATCTGGTTGTCCAGCAGCACCAGGTGGCCGGCGGCCAGCACCGCATGGGTGTCGCGGTCCAGCGCCTGCACGGCCAGTTTCGCGCCGCGCTGGTTGAGCGCCGCGTTGATGGCCTGGAAGTCGGCCTCCGGCAGCGAGAACTGCACGGCGATGGGATCGATCTGGTTGATGACCAGCAGGCCGCCGGCGTCCGCCGCATGCACGATGTTGCCCGGGTCGACCAGGCGCGCGCCCACGCGTCCGGCAATCGGCGCGGTGATGCGCGTAAAGCCCAGCTGCACGCGCGCCGCGTTCAGCTGGGCCGCATCGCCGCGCAGCGTTGCCTGCAGCTGCCGGACCTGCGCCTGCGCGGTGTCCAGCTGCTGCTGGGTGGCGCCCTGCACGCCGACCAGGTCGGTGTAGCGCTTCAGGTCGGTCTCGGCGTTGGCCAGCAACGCGGCGTCGCGCGCCTGCTGGGCTTCGGCCTGCTGCACCTGTGCTGCATAAGTGCGGTCGTCGATGCTGGCCAGCAGCTGTCCGGCGCGCACATCCTGGCCTTCGGCGAAGGCGACGCTGTCGAGGGCGCCATCGACACGGGTGCGCACGGTGACACTCATCTCCGCGTGCACGGTGCCGATACCGGTGATGGCGATGGGCATGTTCTCGCGCTGCACGATGCTCGTATGCACGGGTACGGCCCGCTCCGCCGCGCGCCTGGTGTCCGCGGCGCCCCGGGCATCGGGCATCAGGCCGCGGCCGAGGCCCGTCGCCAGCAGCGCAGCGAGCAGCCCGGTGCCGGCCAGCGCCAGCACCGGGCGCGGGTGGCGGAGGATCCTGTTCATGATGTTGAGGGACATCGATTACTCCGTAGCGGCGCCACCCAGCGCCTTGATGAGTGCCACGCCGGCGGCGAGCTCGCGGGCGCGCAGCTGCAGGGCGCTGCGTTCGCTGCCCAGCGCCAGCGCCTGCGCCTGGATGACGGCCAGATAGTTGGCCGTGCCGGACTGGTACTGGCGCAGCAGCACGTCCTGCGATTCACGCGCGGCCTGCAGCGCCTGTTCGGCGTAGTTGCGCTCCTGCGCCAGCTCGCGTAGCGCCGCGAGGTTGTCCTCGACATCCTGGAAGCCGGCCAGCACGGTCTGGCGATAGTCGGCCGCCGCCACGTCGAACGCGGCCCGCGCCGCGGCGTTCTGCGCGCGCCGTGCGCCGCCATCGAACAAGGTGCCGGCCAGCGCGGCGCCGAGCGCCCAGACGGCGGCCGGCGCCGCCGCGAAGCTTCCCACCACGCTCTCCCCGCGGCTCGCGGTGAGGTCCAGGTCCGGGAACCAGGCCGCGCGCGCGATGCCGATGCCGGCGTTGGCCGCGATCACCCGCTGCTCGGCCGCCGCGATGTCCGGACGGCGCTCGAGCAGCGTCGATGGCAGCGCGGCCGGCGCCGGCTGCGGCTGCAGCTGCAATGGTGCCGCGGCCAGCCTGAAATCCGCGGGTACCTTGCCGGCGAGCACGGCCAGCGCGTGTTCGGTCTGGCTGCGCGCCAGGTCCACGTCGACGGCCTGCGCCCGGGCCGCGGCCAGCGTGTTGCGTGCCAGCGAGACATCGGCCATGGTCGCGACGCCCGTGCGCAGCTGTGCCTCGGCGATCTGCAGCGAGCGCTGGTAGGCATCGATGGTGCGCACGAACAGGTCGTGCAGCGAATCATCCAGGCGCAGCTCGATGTAGTCATCCACCGCCGCCGCCTGCACCTCCAGCCGCACGGCGGAGAGATCCGCCTGGCTGGCGCGGGCCGTCGCCCCGGCCGCCTCGAGGCTGCGCCGCAGGCGTCCCCACAGGTCCGGTTCCCAGCTTGCCTGCGCCGTCACCGCGCGGGTGTCGCCCACCTGCGTGCCGGCCGCGGTGTGTGTGCGGGCTCGTTCGGCCTCGGCCCCCAGGTCGAGCTGTGGCCAGAGCGTGGCGCGCGTTGCGCGCGCGAGAGCATCGGCCTGCCGGTACTGCGCCGCGGCGGCCTGCAGTGTCTGGTTGGCATCGTTGACCTGCTGCAGCAGCGCGTCGAGGCCGGCATCGCCATAGGGCTGCCACCAGGGAGCATGGTCCTGCACGGCCGCGGGAGCGGCGGCGCGCCAGGCGCCGTCCTCGGAAAAGGCCTGCAGTGCCGCCGGCGAGGCGGAGAGCGCGGGGCGATGGTAGTCGGGGCCGGCGGCGCAGCCGCCCAGCAGCAGCGCCACCCACGGCAACAGGTTCCGCGAACGCGCGACTTGAACGGGCCGGGCACTGGACATGGCAACACTATAGAAAGCGGCCACCGACAGGGCGCTGTCCGCAAACTGACAAGATTGTCAGCTCCGCGCGGCTCGACTCATCTGCCCGTTGAGTAATGCGCAGCGCCGATCGCGTACCATCCGGCCAATGAAAGACCAGGAACTGAATTTCGAAGGCGTCGAGCGCCAGCCGCTGCGCCTGTTCACCGAGAAGGCGTACCTCGACTACTCGATGTACGTCATCCTCGACCGGGCGCTGCCGGTGCTCGGCGACGGGCTCAAGCCCGTGCAGCGACGCATCATCTATTCGATGAGCGAGCTGGGGCTGGCTTCGCCGTCCAAGCACCGCAAGTCCGCCCTGACGGTGGGCGACGTGATCGGCAAGTTCCATCCGCACGGGGATTCGGCCTGCTACGAGGCCATGGTGCACATGGCGCAGCCCTTTGCGTATCGCTATCCGATCGTCGACGGGCAGGGCAACTGGGGCTCGACCGACGATCCGAAGAGCTTCGCGGCGATGCGCTACACCGAGTCGCGCCTGACGCGCTATGCCGAGGTGCTGCTCGCCGAGCTCGACCAGGGCACGGTGGACTTCGGCCCCAACTACGACGGCACGCGCGAGGAACCGCTGATCCTGCCGGCACGGCTGCCGAACCTGCTGCTGAACGGCACCTCCGGCATCGCGGTGGGCATGGCCACCGACGTGCCGCCGCACAACCTGCGCGAGGTCGCCGCCGCCTGCATCCACCTGCTGGATGAACCCGAGGCCACGGTCAAGGCGCTGATGAAGCACGTGAAGGGCCCGGACCTGCCCACCGGCGCGGAAATCATCTCCTCGCGCGCCGAGCTGCTCGAGTTCTACGACAAGGGCACCGGTTCGTTCCGGGCGCGCGCCACCTGGGAGACGGACGAGGAGACCGGCAACGTCGTCATCACCACGCTTCCCTGGCAGGTTTCCGGCAGCAAGCTGCAGGAGCAGATCGCGCAGCAGGTGCGGGAGAAAAAGCTGCCGATGGTCGAGGACATCCGCGACGAATCCGACCACGAGAACCCGGTGCGCATCGTGATCGTGCCGCGCTCCAGCCGCGTGGACCTGCAGCAGCTGATGACCCACCTGTTCGCGACCACCGACCTGGAACGCAGCTACCGGGTGAACATCAACATCATCGATCTCGACGGCCGGCCGAAGGTGATGGGGCTGAAAGGTTTGCTCACGCGCTGGCTCGAGTTCCGCATCGGCACGGTGAAGCGGCGCCTGCAGCACCGGCTGGAGAAGGTGGACCGCCGGCTGCACCTGCTGCAAGGCCTGCTGATTGTCTACCTGAACCTGGACGAGGTGATCCGCATCATCCGGCGCGAGGACGAGCCAAAGCCGAAACTGATCGCGCGCTTCGGGCTCAGCGAGGAGCAGGCCGAGATGATCCTCGATACCCGGCTGCGGCACCTGGCGAAGCTCGAGGAGATGAAGATCCGCGAGGAGCAGAAGGAACTCGCGGAAGAGAAGGAAGGCCTCGAGGCCCTGCTGAAGAGCAGGTCGAAACTGCACAAGCTGGTGCGTGACGAGCTGGTGGCAGACGCCGCCGAATACGGCGATGCGCGCCGCTCGAAGCTGGTGGAGCGGGAAGCTGCCCAGGCCATGGAGGAAACCGAGCTGGTGGCCAACGAGCCGGTCACCATCGTGCTGTCCACCGGGGGCTTCGTGCGCGCGGCGAAGGGCCACGACATCGACCCGCGGTCCCTGTCTTACAAGACTGGCGATGCGTTCCTCGCGGCGGCGCGTGGCCGCAGTACGCAGCTGGCCGTATTCCTCGACAGCACCGGTCGCGCGTACAGCCTGCCGGCGCACACATTGCCGTCGGCGCGCGGGCAGGGCGAGCCGCTGTCCGGCAGGCTCGATCCCCCCGACGGCGCGAAATTCGCCGGCGTGGCCATCGGCGAGCCCGCCGACAAATGGCTGCTGGCCAGCGATGCGGGGTATGGCTTCATCGCGAAGCTGGAAGACCTGCACACCCGCCAGCGTGCCGGCAAGGCGGTGCTGAATCTCACCGACCACGCCAGGGTGCTGTGCCCGGTGCCGCTGGCGGGCGCTGATGCCTTCATCGCCGCGGTGAACACCGAGGGCCGGCTGCTGGTATTCCCCGCTGCCGAGCTGCCCGAGATGGCGCGCGGCAAGGGCAACAAGCTGTTCGGCATCCCCACGAAGAAGGCCGAGGCGCGCGAGGAGCTGCTGGTCGCGCTGGTCACGCTGCGCGAAGGCCAGAAGCTGGTGGTCCGCTGCGGCGAGCGCCCGATGACGCTGGGCTGGAAGGACCTGGAGCCGCACCGCGGCGCGCGCGCGCAGCGCGGTGCGATGCTGTCGCGCAATTACCGCAAGGTGGATGGCCTGGAAGTCGCCTGAGGCGTGGCCGTCAGGAGATGGTGACTTCCTCGGTGGCGCGGAACAGGAAGCCCTGCACGTGCTGCACGCCGAGCTGCCACAGCACGGCCATGGTGTTGGCGTCCTCGACGCGCTCGGCAATCGTGGCGATGTCGCGCTCGCGCGCCGCCTCGATCAGTGAACCCACTTTGGACTGCAGCAGCGGATCGGTGGTCAGGCCCTGCATCAGCGAGCCGTCGATCTTCACGTAGTCCAGCGGCAGCGTGCCGAGCATGGCCAGCGGATCGATGCCGGTGCCGTAGTGCTCCAGCGCGAAGCGCACGCCGGCGGCCTTCAGCGAATTGGCCAGCCGCAGGATGTCGGCCGGATTGCTGGCGGTGATCGATTCGGTGACCTGGATGCAGAAGCGCGCCGGCGCCAGCCCGATGGTCTGCAGCATGTGCGCGATCCATGTGGGGAGCGAGGCCTCGAGCGCGCTGTGGCGCGAGATGCGCGCGAACACGCAGCCACCCTTCGAGGACAGCGCCAGGCGCGCCGCATGCGCGATCACCCAGCGGTCGATCAGGCCGATCAGGCCGCCGCGCTCGGCGCTGGGCATGAACTCCGACGGCAGGATCTCCCGGCCCTGAGGGTCGGTCATGCGCACCAGCGTATCGATCAGCGCCGGACCGCCGGACAGGCTGGTGATGGGCTGCTGCGCGAGGCTGAAGCGGTTCTCGGCCAGCGCCGCGCGGATCTGCCGCACCCAGGCGGCGTCGGCGGCCTCGGCGCGCGCCTCGGACTCCGACTGGCCCACCTTGCTGACCTGGTTGCCGCCCTGGGCGCGGCTGCGGCGCACGGCCTCCTGCGTGTCGCAGATGATGGCATCGAGTTTGCCGGTATCCACCGGCAGCGCCGCGACGGCCGCGCTGGCCGTGGTCCGGAAGCGCCGGCCACTGATCTCGAATTCGTGCTGGGCGATCTTCTCCACCAGCCGCTGCGCCCAGGCTTCCACGTCGCGCGGCGTGCCGCGCTCGGCCAGCACCATGATGCCGGCGCCGCTGAAGTGCCCGGCCAGATCGGTGGGCGTGAGCTGCGGCCGCAGCAGCGCGGCCAGCGCCACCACGAAATCCTCGCTGCGCAGCACCCCCAGCTCACGCTCCAGCTTCGCGAAACCGTCGGCCCGCAGGTAGACCAGGTAGCGGCCACCGCCCTGCACCTTGCGCGCCACGCGCTGCTGCAGGGCCTCGAGCAGCGGTACGCGGTTCAGCAGGCCGGTGCGCGGATTGCGCTTGACCGCGTCGGTAAGGTCGCGCGCCACGTCGTCGCGGGCGCGCTTCTGGCTGGGTACCATCAGGCGCACGCACGGCTCGCCATCGCGTTCGCCCACGGTCAGCACCAGCTCCAGCGTCAGCGTGCCGCCGTCGGCGGTGCGCACGTCGGCGCGCAGCGAATGATCCTTCCACAGCCCCTTCAGGCAGGCGACCAGTGCGCCCTTCAGCGCGGCGTGGCTGGCCTCCTCGAAGAAGTCCATCACCGGCTGGCCGACCACGTCGCGCGCCTCGGCCGCGCCGATCAGGTCGAGCCAGGACTGGTTGGCCTCGATCATGATGCCTTCCTGCACCTGCGCGATGGCATCGTTGGAGCGGGTGAGCACCGTATCGAGCTGTTTGCGGTATTCCTGCGCGGACTGCAGTGTCTGGCGCAGCGTGCGTTCGGCGCGGCAGGACTGCAGCTCGCGCGTGATCACGATGAACGCGCGGTCGACCTCCCCGAGCGTGATGCTGTCGCGCGCGCCCTGCAGCAGGTCCCAGGCCATTTCCTTTTCGGTCAACGCCGGGCGCACCGTCAGCAGCGGGATGTCGGGCGCGATGCGCGAGCGCACCTCGCTGACCTGCGGCAGCTCACTGCCATCGGCCGTGATCAGCAGCAGCATCTGCGGATTGATCTGCGTCAGCGCGTCGGCGAGGTCCGCCACCGCGGGGATCCACGTGCAATGCGCCGCGACGCCGTGCCTGCGCAGCAGGCCATTGAGCGCCTCGACCGGATCGCGGGAGCTGCTGACGACGACCAGTGGTACGGCGGTGCTGTCGGACAAGGCGACCTCTAGCGGCGAGGACTGCAAGTTTGCGGCGGAAGCTGTCCCGATGGTGTGAACCCGGGCACAGTGGCGCCTGTCCGGCTGCCGGTCAAGCCGTCAGCGGCAGCTTGCCGCTGGCGCCGGCAGTCTCGCGCACCAGCCGCGGCACCAGGTAACCCGGCAGCATGCCGTTCAACTCGCCATGCAGCGCCAGCGCCGCCGCGTCGGAGACCGCGAAGTGCGCCGCGCCGGCCACCGGATCGAGCTGGTGCAGGTAGTAGGGCAGGGTACCCGCGGCGAACAGCCGCCGGGACAGTTCGGCGAGCACGTTTGCCTCGTCATTGACGCCAGCGAGCAGCACCGACTGGTTGAGCATGACGGCGCAGGTGCCGGCCAGCGCGCGCAGTGATGCGGCCGTGTCCGCGTCGATTTCCGCCGGATGATTGCTGTGCACGACGATGACCAGCCGTGCGCGCAGCGGCGCCAGCAGCGCGATCAGCCCCGCCTCGACGCGGGCGGGCAGCACCACGGGCGTGCGCGTGTGGATGCGGATGCGCCGCAGCCGCGGCATGCCGGCGAGCTGCGCGAGCAGCTGCGCCAGGCGGCCGTTGCCCAGCGACAGCGGATCACCGCCCGAAAGGATGATCTCATCGAGGGATTCATCCGCCGCGATCGCCTCCAGCGCGGCGCTCCAGCGCGGCGCATCGCCTTGCTGGTCCGCGCCATAGTCATAATGCCGCCGGAAGCAATACCGGCAGTGCACCGCGCAGGCGCCGGTGGTGACCAGCAGCGCGCGGCCGGCGTACTTGCGCAGCAGGCCCGGCGCGTCGCGCGCCGCGCTCTCGCGCAGTGGATCGGCGACGAAACCGGCCACCGCTGCGAGCTCGCGCGGCTGCGCCAGCACCTGCAGCAGCAGCGGATCGCGCGGATCACCGCGGCGCATGCGCGCGATGAATCCACGCGGCACGCGCAGCGGGAAATCCGCCGCGGCCGCCGCCAGCGTCGCGCCCGTGACGCCCGCGCCGAGCTGCTGGGGCGCAAGTTCCAGCAGTGCCAGCAGTTCCAGCGGGTCGCGCACCGCCTCGGCCAGCTGCCGCTGCCAGTCGGGCACGGCGGCCGTGTGGCGGGTTTGGGGTCCAGCCGCTATCATTCGCCGCCCGTTTGTCCAGCGCCCGCGTGCATGCGGCGCGCATTAAATCAGAGAGCGCCCATGGCCAGCTACAGCACCAATGAATTCAAGTCCGGGCTGAAGATCCTGCTCGACGGCGATCCGTACTCGATCGTCGAGAACGAGATGGTCAAGCCCGGCAAGGGCCAGGCCTTCAACCGCGTCAAGGTGCGCAACCTGAAGACCGGCCGCACCATCGAGCGCACTTTCAAGAGTGGGGACTCGGTGGAGGCCGCCGACGTGGTCGACACCGACATGCAGTACCTGTACTCGGACGGCGACTTCTGGCACTTCATGGTGCCGGAGAACTTCGAGCAGTACGCGGCCGGCAAGGAGGCGGTGGGCGACGGTGCGCAGTGGCTGAAGGAAGGCATCACCTGCATCATCACGCTGTGGAACGGCGTGCCGCTGCAGGTCACCCCGCCGCCGCACATCGAGCTGAAGGTGGTCGAGACCGATCCGGGCCTGCGCGGCGATACCGCCACCGGCGGCCAGAAGCCGGCCAAGCTCGAGACCGGCGCCGTGGTGCGCGTACCGCTGTTCATCAACGAGGGCGAGGTGCTGAGGATCGACACCCGCACCGGCCAGTACATCTCGCGCGCGAAATAAGCCGCGGCGGGCCCGGCGCCGCTGCCTGCCTTCAGGCACGTTCCCAGGGGAAGGCCAGCACCTCGTCGAGGCGGCTGGCACCCAGTGCCAGCATCACCACCCGGTCGAAGCCCAGCGCCACACCCGCGCAGCGTGGCAGCCCGTGTTCCATGGCGGCGAGCAACCGCTCATCGATGGCAGGCTGCGCGCGGCCCAACCGCCTGCGTTCGGCCAGGTCCGCGGCAAAGCGTCGCCGCTGCTCGACCGGGTCCGCCAGTTCGACATAGCCGTTGGCCAGTTCGACGCCATCGACGAACAGTTCGAAGCGCAGCGCGGTGCGGGGATCGGCGGGCTCGAGCTGTGCCAATGCGGCCTGCGAGGCGGGAAAATGATGCAGGCAGGTCAGCCGGCCGTGGCCCAGTGCCGGCCCGACCCGGGTCGCGACCAGGAATTCCAGCAGTTCATCACGCGTCGCGCTGGCGATGCTGCCCGCGGCGAGGCCATGTGTGGCCGCCAGCCGCGCGAGCCCGGTGTCGTCGGCGGCGAGCGGGTCGCAGCCGAGCTGCCTTTCGAATGCCGCGGCGTAGCTCAGTGATTCGACCGGCAGCGGCGTGCGGCCGCCGGCGGCCAGCAGTGCGCCGGCCAGCGCGGCCGTTTCCGCCATGATGCCCGGCAGGTCCAGCGCCAGCCGGTACCACTCGATCAGCGTGAACTCGGGATTGTGCAGGCGGCCGGATTCGCCGGCGCGGAATACGTGGCAGATCTGGTAGATGTCGCCGCTGCCGGCGGCCAGCAGGCGCTTCATCGGATATTCCGGCGAGGTGTGCAGATAGCGCGGCGCGCTGCCGGCCAGTGCCAGCGACTCGATGTGCACATCGGTGATGGTGGCGGCCAGCGCCAGCGGCGTTTCGACCTCGAGCACGCCGCGTTCGCGGAAGAAGGCGCGCGCGCTCGCCAGCAGGGCGGCCCGCTGGCGCAGCGCCGCGGCACTCGCGGACGGGCGCCAGTCCGCGCCATTCACGGTGGCGGCGCTCCGCCGGGCAGTTCGCCGAGCCGCTGACCCATGCGCATCGGGGTGCCGCCGGCGATGTCCGCAAGCCGTGCCGCAGCAGGCCCGAACAGCACGATCACCGTCGAGCCCATGTTGAAGCGTCCGATCTCCGCGCCGCGTTCGCGCCACGGATCCTGACCCGGCGGCAGCGCCAGTTCGGTGACGGTGCGTGGCCGGCGTGGCGTCACCTCGCCATGCCACACGGTCTGCATGCAGCCGACGTTGAGGGCACCGACGAAGATCACCGCGAACGGGCCGCTGTCGCCCTCGAACAGCAGCACCAGGCGCTCGTTGCGCGCGAACAGGTCCGTCACCAGGCGCGAGGCCACCGTGTTGACGCTGAACAGCCGGCCCGGCACGTACCAGGCGGCCGCGAGCCGGCCGGTGGCCGGCATGTGGATGCGGTGGTAGTTGTACGGGGCAAGGTAGATCGTGGCGAAGCTGCCATCGATGAAGCGCGGCGCCCACTCGTGCGCCGCGCCCGCCAGCAATGCCTGCAGCGTGAACCAGCGTCCCTTGGCCTGCAGCAGGCGGTCGGCCGTAATCTTCCCGCACAGGTTCATCGTGCCGTCGACCGGGCTGATCACGGTATGCGCGGTGCCCGCCAGCGGACGGGCACCCGCGCGCAGCGCGCGGGTGAAGAAGTCATTGAAGGTCTCGTACGCCAGCGGATCGCGGAGCTGCGCATCCGCCAGGTCCGGCCGGAAGCCGCGCATGAACAGGCCGATCAGCAGGTTCTTGAACGGCCGCCAGCGGATGCGCGTGAGCCACAGCGCCAGGCGCGAGATCGCATGGTGCGGCAGGATGAACTGCAGCAGGATGTTGAGCGTCGACATGGCTGGTCAGTAGTTGCTGTGCAGCAGCGCGATGAGGTCCGCGCGCATGGCCGGATAATCGAACGGCGGCGTGAACACGGCCGCCAGCTCGCCGCGCGCGTCCAGGTAGTAGAGCGTGGCGGAGTGGTCCACGCTGTAGTCATCACCAGCCAGCGGCTGGATGACGCGTACCACGCCCAGGTTGGCCAGCAGGGGGTTGAGCGCGGCATCGCTGCCAGTCAATCCGGTGATGCCACCGCCGAAGGCATCCACGTACTGCTTCATGGTGGGCGGATCGTCGCGCTTCGGGTCGACCGTCACGAACACGATGTGCAGGCGCGACAGCGGGGGTTCGCGGTGCAGCCGCGCCAGCAGCGCCAGGGTGGTCGGGCAGACATCCGGACAGTGCGTGAAGCCGAAGAACATCAGGCTGGGTTCGCCGGCAAGCTGCGCATTGCCGAACGGCCTGCCGAGCTGGTCGGTCAGCGCAAAGGAGGCAACGGCGTGCCGCTCCTGCAGCGCGGTACCGGCATGCAGTGGTGGCGGTTCCACGTGGGCAAGCAGCCGCGAAACCATGTAGCCTGCCAGCGCTGCCGCCAGCCCGGCCGGCAGCAGATACAGAACGAAGCGCTTTCCCGACATGCCACGATTATCCCACACCGGCGCGGCGCGGCCGGCACAGGTCAGCGCCGCGCAACTGCTGCGCAATGGCAGCAGGGGCCTGGCGCGCGCGAAACTGCATTACGGACACGGCACCGTCAGCCCGAGCGACGATGCCGCAGCCCTGCTGGCGCATGCCCTTGGCCTGCGTCGTCCGCTGGCGCCGCGCGATCTCGCGCGCGCGGTGAGCGGGCGCGCGCAGCGCCGCTACACCATGTTGCTGCAGCGGCGCATCCGGGAACGCCGGCCCGTCGTGTATCTCACCAACCAGTGCTGGTTCGCAGGCGTGCGCTTTCACGTGGATGAACGGGTGCTGATTCCGCGCTCGCCGATTGCCGAGCTGATCGAGCGGCAGTTCACCCCATGGGTGGATCCGGACACGGTGCGCCGCATCGCCGACCTGGGCACCGGCTCCGGCTGCATTGCACTCGCCGCCGCGCTGGCGTTGCCGCGCGCCCGGGTGGATGCGGTGGACATCAGCCGGGACGCGCTGGCGGTGGCGCGCATCAACCGCGCGGCGCTCGGCCTGTCGCGCCGCGTGCGGCTGCTGGAAGGGGACTTTTTCAGCCGGCTGGCGGGACGCCGCTACGATATCATCGTCAGCAATCCGCCCTATGTCGGCACGGCGGAGTACGGCGGGCTGCCGCCGGAGTATCGGCACGAGCCCGCCGGCGCGCTGCGCTCGGGGCATGACGGCATGGCTGCGGTGCGCAGGCTGCTCACGCAGGCGGCGGGGCATCTGACCGAGGCGGGCGTGCTGATCGTCGAGGTGGGCAACACGGAAACGCGCGTGCGCCGCGCGTTCCCGCGCCTGCCGTTCGTCTGGTTGTCGTTCGCGCGCGGTGGTGGCGGCGTGTTCCTGCTGACGGCCGCACAGCTGCGCGCGGCGGGTCTGCGCTGAACGAGGTCGTTAGGTGTCTGGCAATAGTTTCGGCAAGAGTTTCGTGGTGAGCACCTTCGGCGAGAGCCATGGGCCGGCGCTGGGCGCCATCGTCGATGGCTGTCCGCCGGGCCTGCCGCTGACCGAAGCCGACCTGCAGGCGGATATCGAGCGGCGCCGCACCGGCACCTCGCAGTTCACCAGCCAGCGCAAGGAAGCCGACAGCGTGCGCATCCTTTCCGGCGTGTTCGAAGGCGTCACCACCGGCACGCCGATCGGGCTGCTGATCGAGAACACCGACGCGCGCTCGCGTGACTACGAGAAGATCAAGGACCGCTTCCGTCCCGGGCATGCCGACTACACCTACCAGCAGAAGTACGGGCTGCGGGACTACCGCGGCGGCGGCCGTTCCTCGGCGCGTGAGACGGTGATGCGGGTGGCGGCCGGCGCCATCGCCCGCAAGTACCTGGCAAGGCGGCTGGGGGTGTCGATTTCCGGCTACGTCACCCAGGTCGGCGAACTGCTCCTCGAACCGCTGGATCCGGCCGCCGCCTACGACAATCCGTTCTTCTGTCCGGATCCGGCGCGCCTGCCGGAGCTGGAGGACTACATCTGGAAGCTGCGCAGTGCCGGCGACTCGGTGGGCGCGAAGCTCACGGTGATCGCGCGCGGCCTGCCGCCCGGCCTGGGCGAGCCGGTGTTCGACCGTCTCGACGCCGACATTGCCCACGCGCTGATGAGCATCAACGCGGTGAAGTCCGTGGAAATCGGCGCCGGCGTGGCGGTGGCGGCCCAGCGCGGCAGCAGCGCGCGCGATGAGCTGACGCCGGCAGGCTTCTCCTCCAATCATGCCGGCGGCATCCTCGGCGGCATCTCGACCGGCCAGGACGTGGTGGCGCACATCGCGCTCAAGCCCACCTCCAGCATCCAGGTGCCGGGCCGGACCATCGACCTGGAAGGTAAACCCGTGGACGTGGTGACCACCGGCCGCCACGACCCATGCGTGGGACTGCGCGCGACGCCGATCGCCGAGGCCATGCTGGCCATCACGTTGATGGACCATTACCTGAGGCACAGGGGGCAGAACGCGGATGTGCGATCATCCACGCCGGCCATCGGCATTCCGCACCATCAGAGGCAGGGTTAGCAAGGCATGAGCAAGGGTTGGAGAGTAGCGGTCCTCGGGGCCACGGGCCTCGTCGGCGACACCATGATCAACGTTCTCGAGGAACGTGATTTCCCGGTCAGCGAGCTGTACCCGCTGGCCAGCAACCGCTCGCTCGGCAAGTCGGTCAGGTTCAAGGGCAAGTCCTATCCGGTGCTGGACGTGGAGACCTTCGACTTCTCGAAGGCGGATATCGGCCTGTTCTCGGCCGGCGCCGAGGTGTCCGCGAAGTACGCACCGATCGCCGCCGCCGCCGGTTGCGTGGTGATCGACAACACCTCGCAGTTCCGCTACCAGGACGACATCCCGCTGGTGGTCCCGGAGGTCAACCCCGGGGACATCGCGCGCTACAAGACGCACGGCATCATCGCCAACCCGAACTGCTCCACCATCCAGATGCTGGTGGCGCTGAAGCCGCTGCATGATGCGGCGGGCATCACGCGCATCAACGTCGCGACCTACCAGTCGGTGTCGGGCGCGGGCAAGGAGGCGGTGGACGAGCTCGCCACCCAGACCGGCGAGCTGCTGAACGGCCGGCCCGTGGAGGCGAAGGTGATCGCCAAGCAGATCGCCTTCAACTGCGTGCCGCAGATCGACAAGTTCCAGGACAACGGCTACACCAAGGAAGAAATGAAGATGTTCTGGGAAACCCAGAAGATCATGGGCGACAAGTCCATCCTGGTGAACGCCACCGCGGTGCGCGTGCCGGTGTTCTTCGGCCATTCCGAGGCGGTGCACATCGAGACGCGGCGCAAGCTCAGCGCCGGGCAGGCGCGCGAGCTGCTGGAGAAGGCCCCGGGCGTGACGGTGCTGGACGAGCATGTTCCGGGCGGCTGGCCGACCGCGGCCACCGAAGCCGCGAACCATGACACGGTCTATGTCGGCCGTATCCGCGAGGATATCTCCCACGAGCGTGGTCTGGACCTCTGGGTGGTCTCGGACAATGTCCGCAAGGGTGCGGCGACCAATAGTGTGCAGATCGCCGAGATACTGGTCCGCGACTACCTGGTGAGTTAAGTTATATTCCTGTGACCTGCGTCAACGTGATGCGTCGAATCCAACATTATGTTTTCCATCAGGATTCGATGTTCGAGGATCTCTCTGGGGAGTCCTGATGCGCCTTAGACTTTCGAATGCGGCGGCGGCCGTGCTGCTGGCAATGCCGGGCATTGCGTGTGCGCTGGGGCTGGGAGAGATCCAGCTCAAGTCCACGCTGAACGCGCCGCTGAATGCTGAAATCGAGCTGACCGCGACCGATGAGGAGCTGGCGAGCCTGAAGGCGCAGCTCGCATCGCGCGATACCTTCACGCGCTACGGGCTCGACTATCCGTCGTTCCTGTCAGGCGTGCAGGTGCAGCTGGTGCGGCGCGCGGATGGCAACAGTGCCATCGTGCTCACTTCCAGCGCGCCGATCACCGAGCCCTTTGCCACCTTCCTGGTGGAAGCAAACTGGGCCCGCGGGCGCATCCAGCGCGAGTACACCGTACTGTTCGATCCGCCAACCTTTGCCCAGCAGCAGGCGCCGGCAGCGCCGGTCACTGCGCCGAGCGCCGGCAACAACCGCGGCAGCGAGATCACCCGCCCGCCGGCGGCAGCTCCCGCGCCCGCCACGGCGGCACCGCCGCCCGCCGTGCGCCCGTCGCCGCCCGCAGCTTCGTCGCGCCCGGCTCAGGGCCCGGCTGCCGCACCGGCGGCCGGTGGCCAGTACACCGTGCCGCGTGGTGATTCGCTGTCCTCCATCGCCAGAAGCCGCTACGGCGAGGCCACCGCCGAGCAGGCGATGATCGCGATCTTCCGCGGCAATCCGCAGGCCTTCGGCGGCAACATCAACCAGCTGCGCGCCGGGTCGGTGCTGCGCCTGCCCGACAGTACGGAGGTCGCAGCCATTGATCGCGACCAGGCGCACGGCGAGGTGCGCCGCCAGATGGCGCAATGGTCCGGCCATCCGGCCGCCGCGCCGGCCACTGGTGCCGGCAGCACGCCGCGCCTGGTGCTCGTACCACCTGCTTCCGGAAACGGTGCCGGCAGCGGCGCTGGCGGTGCCTCGAACCCCGCGCCGGCCACGGCGCAGACGACGCCAGACAATCGCGTGCAGATCGGTGCGCCCGGGCTGGCCGGCGTGCAGCAGAACGCCTCGAAGCAGGCCGCTCCGGCTGCCACGGAATCAAAGCCGGCGGCCACCCCGCCGCCTGCCGAGCCCGCCGCCTCTGCGCCGGCGGTGCAGACGCAACCCGCCGCGACGCCGCCGGCGGTGGAGAAGCCACCGCCGCCCAAGCCGGCCGCAAAGCCCGCGCCGCCGCCCGCCACCAGCGAACCTTCGCTGCTGGACCGCGTGCTGGGCCAGTGGTGGCTGGTGGTGGCCGGGCTGGTGTTGCTGCTGGCCGTGGCGCTGGGCGTACGCGCCGCCCGTCGCCGCCGCGCCAGTGGCGGCGACACATTTGCCCCGTTCGCCGTGGAACCGGCGATTCCCGAGCCGCGTGACACGGCCTCCGACACCTTCCCGCTGCGCCGGCCCGCCGATACGCGCGATCCCAGCATCGTGGTGGAGGAAAACGCCGTGCCCCGCAGCACGGCCGCGCGCAAGGAGACTCCGCGCACCGTCGATCTGGACGAGACGCCTGCCAGTGCGCCGACGGTGGATGCCACCGGCACCTTCGAACAGGGCGACCCGCTGGCCGAGGCCGATTTCCACATGGCCTATGGCCTGTATGACCAGGCCGCCGACCTGGTGAAGCTGGCGATCGCGCGCGAACCGGCCCGGCGCGACCTGAAACTGAAGCTGCTGGAGGTGTTCTTCGTCTGGGGCAACAAGGAGCAGTTCCTGCAGACAGCGCGTGAGCTGGCCCGCACGCGTGACGCGGCCCAGCCCGGCGAGTGGGAGAAGGTGATCATCATGGGCAAGCAGCTTGCCCCCGAGGATCCCCTGTTCACGCAGTCCCAGGGCGTCAGCCCGAGCTCCGTGGACCTCAACCTGGAGGGCGGCCAGAACCTGGTCGATTTCGATCTGCCCGGCGACTCCTCGAACCGCCTGCCGCGGCTCGGCGACGGCACCGATACGGGGATCGGCGCCACGGGGCTGGATTTCACCCTCGACGACCCGGATCGCGGTGCGACCGACGACAGCGGCGGCACGCTCAGCACGCAGCAGCTCATACTGCCCACCTACGCCATCGATGGACCGACGGTCGAGCAGCCGGCACTGGGTGTGGATGACACACTGGCCGGCAAGCTCGGCGCGCGCCGTGCGCCGCTCGGCGGCACCGACCAGACCGCCGAGCTTGCGCTTGACGACCTCGGGCTCGATCTCGGCAAGCTCGAAGCCACCGGCGCGGACCTGCTCGATGATTCGCAGCTCTCGCGCGCGCTGGAATCAGGCGAGCCGGAGCCGCCCGGTGAAACGCTGGTCGCGGGCCTTGAGGACACCGCGCGCCAGTTGCTCGAGCAGGCCGGCAACGCGGAAGTCACCGAGCTTCTGCCGCTGGCCGATCCCGGCTCCGGCGATACTTCGCGGGTTTCCGGGCTGGACCTGAACTTCGATATCGACAGCAATGCCTCGACCGGCACGCGCGATGCGCCGGATTTCAGCCTCGACCTCGATGTCGGTCTGCCGGAGCCGCCGGTCGACACTGGCTACCAGCGCACGCAGCGCATCGAGCCGGCGGTCGCGGATGCCGATGCCACGCAGCGCGACCTGGAACCCGTGTCGATGAGCGAGGTCGGTACCAAGCTCGATCTGGCCCGTGCCTACATGGACATGGGCGATCCGGACGGTGCCCGCAGCATCCTCGGTGAAGTGCTGACGGAAGGCTCGGCCGCGCAACGCCAGGAAGCCCAGCGCCTGCTCGATTCCATCCCGGGCTGAGGCCGCGTGGCGCGGGTTGCCGTCGGCGTCGAGTACGACGGCCGCGGCTGTTGCGGCTGGCAGCAGCAGCCGGGCGGTGGCTCGATCCAGCAGGCGGCAGAGGCGGCACTGGGCGTGATCTGCGACCAGCGCGTGGAGCTGACCGCCGCCGGGCGCACCGATGCCGGCGTGCACGCGCGGGGCCAGGTCGCGCATTTCGACACCGATGCCCGGCGCACCGAGCGATCACTGGCGCTGGGGGCCAACGCCCACCTGCCGGCCGGCATCGCGCTGCGCTGGGCACGATACGTCCCCGGGCATTTTCACGCGCGTTACTCGGCGCTGGCACGCACCTACCGCTACTGCATCCTCAATCGTTCGGCACGTCCCGCGCTGGCGGCGGGGCGCGTGGCCTTCGTGCACCGGCCACTGCAGGTGGAGGCGATGCGCGCGGCGGCGGGCCATCTGCTCGGCAGCCACGACTTCAGCGCCTTGCGCGCCGCCGAGTGCCAGGCTCGCTCGCCGGTGCGCGAGCTGACCCGGCTGGAGGTGCGACGCATGGGCGAGTTCGTGCTGCTGGAGGTGACCGCCAATGCCTTCCTGCACCACATGGTGCGCAATATCGCCGGCCTGCTGATCCACATCGGAACGGGCGAGGCGCAGCCGCAGCATGCCGCGCAGGTGCTGGCCGGCCGTGACCGGCGCCTGGCGCCGGCCACTGCGCCGGCCGACGGCCTGTACCTCTGGCGCGTGCACTATCCGCCGGTTTTCGGGCTGCCGGACGATTCCGATATCATGCCGGCTCCCGCCGGCTGCCCGGCGGACCTGTTGGGGTAGCCATGTCCTGGTTCGAAAAGATCGTTCCCTCGAAGATCAAGACCGAGCGCACGCGCCGCCTGCGGTCGGTGCCCGAGGGCCTGTGGACCAAGTGTCCGGCCTGCGATGCGGTGCTGTACCGCGCCGAGATCGAGCGCAACCTGCATGTCTGCCCCAAGTGCAGCCACCACATGCGCATGCGCGCGCGCGAGCGCCTGCAGCGCTTCCTCGACGCGGATTCCGCCGTGGAAATCGGCGCCAACGTGCTGCCGGAAGATCCGCTGCGCTTCAAGGACAGCAAGCGCTACAAGGACCGGCTCGCGGCCGCGCAGAAGAACACCGGCGAGAAGGATGCGCTGGTGGCGATGGCGGGCCGGCTGCATGGCGAGCCGCTGGTGGCCACGGCTTTCGAGTTCGGCTTCCTCGGTGGCTCGATGGGCTCGGTGGTGGGCGAACGTTTCCACCGCGCGGTGATGCGCGCCATCGCCGATGGCGCGCCGGTGGTGTGCTTCTCCGCCACCGGCGGGGCGCGCATGCAGGAGGCGCTGCTGTCGCTGATGCAGATGGCCAAGACCAGTGCGGCGCTGGCGCGGCTGGCCCAGGCGCGGCTGCCGTATATCTCCGTGCTCACCGACCCGACCACTGGCGGGGTATCGGCGAGCCTGGCGATGCTCGGCGACATCAACATCGGCGAGCCGCGCGCGCTGATCGGTTTCGCGGGGCCACGGGTGATCCAGCAGACGGTGCGCGAAACGCTGCCGGAGGGCTTCCAGCGCAGCGAATTCCTGCTCGAGAAGGGCGCGCTCGACATGATCATGGACCGGCGCGACCAGCGCGACCAGATCGCGCGCCTGCTGCGCATGCTGATGCAGCGGCCGGCGCTGGCGGCCGCCGAAGCCTGACGGCCCGGCCATGAACGCCGCCCGCAGCCTCGCGGACTGGCTGCGTGTCCAGGAGACCGTGCACGGCCAGGGCATCGACCTGGGCCTCACCCGCGTGCGTGCGGTGGCCGAGCGCATGCAGCTGCTGCCCTTCGGGCCGCGCGCCATCATCGTGGCGGGCACCAATGGCAAGGGCTCGACGGTCGCGGGCCTCGAGGCGATGCTGCGCGCGCTCGGGGTGAAGGCCGGCGCGTTCACCTCGCCGCACCTGTTGCGCTACAACGAGCGCATCCGTGTCGATGGCGGAGAGGCTGGCGACGCCGAGCTGGTGGCGGCCTTCGAGGCCATCGATGCGGCCCGCGGCGACATCACGCTGACCTTCTTCGAGTACAACGCACTGGCCGCGCTGCAGGTGTTCCGCGCGCGCGGCGTGCAGGTCGCGGTGCTGGAAGTGGGCCTGGGCGGGCGTCTGGATGCGGTCAACATCGTGGATGCCGAAGCCGCCATCGTATGTTCGATCGGGCTGGATCATGCCGACTGGCTGGGCACCGACATCGAGGGCATCGGACGCGAGAAAGCCGGCGTGTTCCGGCCGGGTGCGCTGGCCGTGCTGGCGGATCCGGCCATGACACCGTCGGTGGCGCAGGAGGCGCGGCGCATCGGTGCGCGGCTGCTGCAGGCCGGCCGCGACTACACCTGGCGCGAGGAGGCAGCGCAGCGCTGGGGCTTCGAGATGGCCGGCCTGGCACTGCCGTCCCTGCCGCGGCCCGCGTTGCCGGGCCGCATGCAACTGGCCAATGCCGCAGCCGGCCTTGCCACGCTGCATGCGATGGGACTGCTCGCGGCGCCTCAGGGGGGAGCGGCGGTCTCGCGGGCGCTGCCACGTCTTGTGCTGCCCGGCCGCTTCCAGGTGGTGCCGGGAGCGGTCGAATGGATTCTCGACGTCGCTCACAACGAGCCGGCCGCGCGCGTGCTGGCGCGCAATCTGGCCGAGCGGCCGGTGCGTGGCCGCACGCTGTGTGTCGCTGGCATCCTGGCCGACAAGGACATCGGCGCCGTGGCGCGCGAGCTGTCTGCGGCCATCGACGGCTGGTTCCTGTGCGGCATCGATGCGCCGCGCGGCCTGACGGCAGCGGCGCTGGCGGCGCGCTCGCCGCTGTTCACGGAGGCGGTGCTTGCCACGGATATCGGTGCCGGCATGCGGCTGGCCGCGCGTGCCGCCGTGCCGGGCGATCGCATCGTGGTGTGCGGGTCGTTCCTCGCCGTGGCGCCGGCGATGCAGCAGCTCGGCCTGTACTGAATATGATGCGCTAACATGCCGCGCATGATAGGGATGCGCGGCTGATCGACGTGGAAGTTTCCACCCGGGAGCGACTGACTGGTGCGCTGCTGGTCGTGCTGGCACTGGTGATCGTCGTTCCGGAGCTGCTGTCGGGGCATCGCCCCGCCGCGCAGGGTATTCCGCCCGCGCAGAATCCCGAGGATGGCGCCCCGCTGCAGACCTACGACGTGCAGCTCGACCCCTCCGGCGCGGCGCGCGCGGCGCCCCGCGATGAACCCGCGGCCGCAGCTGCGCAGCTCGCCGCGGTGCCACCACCGGTCACCCGCGATGCGCCACCACCAGTAACGCCGGCGCCGGCGCCGCCCGCCGCGCCAGCCGCAGTGGCGCCACCGGTCGAGGCGCCGCGCGCCGCGGAGGCCGGCGCCTCCGCGACTGCCGCCCCGGGCAAGTGGTGGGTGCAGCTGGGCACCTTCGCCTCGCGCGACAACGCACAGCGGCTGGCGCAGAAGCTGCGCGCCGCCGGCTTCACGATCGAGCTCGCACAGACGGCAGTGAAAGGCAAGGAACTGTATCGGGTACGCGCCGGGCCGGTGGCCGATCGCGGCGCGGCGGGCGACCTGCAGGCGCGCCTGGCGGCGGCCGGCGAAAAGAAGTCCTCGCTGGTCCCACCGTAGTGCAGCAAAGTGTAAAATCCGCGCTGCGCCGGTGACCGGCCGGCGCCAAGGAGCGCGGTTTTCGCTGCAAGATGGGCACGCTCGATTACATCATCCTGGGAATTCTTCTCGTATCCGCCATCGCCGGTGCCTTCCGCGGCTTTCTCAGGGAAGCCTTTTCCGTCGTTGCCTGGGTCCTCGCCGTGTGGCTGGCGTGGAAATATGCGCCCGTGCTGGCGCCGAAGCTCGGCGGCACCCTGCGGGACCCGGTTTATGGCCTGTGGGCGGCGCGCGCACTGATCCTGCTGCCGGTGGTGATCGCCGGGTATTACCTGGGCGCCATGGTCAATCACTTCGTCCGCCTGTCGATGTTCAGCGGTCTGGACCGGCTGCTCGGCTTCCTGCTGGGCCTGGTGCGCGGGCTTGTAATCATCGGTATCGGCATCATATTGGCCCAGGCCACGCGGCTGGACGACGAGGGCTGGTGGCAGCGCTCGCGGCTGGTGGCGAGCCTGAAGCCGGTGGCTGGTGTCGTGCGGGGACTGGCCGGCGAGCATCTGCCGTCGCGCCTGTCCGGCGAGCGTTGATCCGGAGGATTCATGTGCGGTATCGCAGGCATCGTCGGTCGCAGCCCGGTCAACCAGCAGCTCTATGATGCGCTGACAGTACTGCAGCACCGCGGCCAGGATGCCGCCGGCATCATGACCGCCGACGGCGGCGAGCTGTTCGAGGCGCGCGGCAAGGGCCTGGTGCGCGACGTGTTCGGTCAGCGCGACATGGATTCCCTGCGCGGCAACATGGGCATCGCGCACGTGCGCTATCCGACCGCCGGAGGCGACAGCGCCTCGGAAGTCCAGCCTTTCTACGTGAACGCCCCGTACGGCATCTGCCTCGGGCACAACGGCAATCTCACCAACGCCGTGCAGCTGGCCGCGGTGCTTACCCGCGAGGAGCGGCGCCACCTGAACACCAGCTCCGACTCCGAGGTGCTGCTGAACGTGTTCGCCTCGGAGCTGCAGCGGGTGGGCACGCCGCGCGCCACGCCGGCCGACATCTTCGCCGCCTGCAATGCCGTGTTCCGGCGCTGCCGCGGCGCCTACGCGGTGGTGGCCATGATCATCGGCCACGGTGTGCTGGGTTTCCGCGACCCGCACGGCATCCGCCCGCTGATCCTCGGCCAGCGCCGCAGCAGCCGCGGCATGGAGTACATGCTGGCCTCCGAGAGCGTGGCGCTCAGCATGGCCTCGTTCGAGGTGGTGCGCGACGTGGCGCCCGGCGAGGTGGTGTTCATCGACGAGCTCGGCCGGCTGCACACCAACCAGTGCGTGCCGGTGATGCGGCACACGCCCTGCATCTTCGAGTATGTGTACTTCGCGCGTCCGGACACGATCATCGACAACATCTCGGTGTATCGCGCCCGCATGCGCATGGGCGAGAAGCTCGCCGACAAGCTCAAGCGCGAGCGGCCGGACCACGACATCGACGTGGTGATCCCGATCCCCGACACCAGCCGCACCTGCGCGCTGCAGCTGGCGCAGAAGCTCGGCATCAAGTATCGCGAGGGTTTCAACAAGAACCGCTACATCGGCCGCACCTTCATCATGCCGGGCCAGGAGCAGCGCCTGAAATCGGTGCGCCGCAAGCTGTCGGCCATCGAGTTCGAGTTCCGCGGCAAGAACGTGCTGCTGGTGGATGATTCCATCGTGCGCGGCACGACCTCCGCGCAGATCATCGAGCTGGCGCGCGAGGCCGGCGCGCGCAAGGTGTACTTCGCCTCGGCCGCGCCGCCGGTGCGCTACCCGTACGTGTACGGCATCGACATGCCGGCGGCCTCCGAGCTGGTTGCCGCCGGCCGCGACGTGGAGGAGATCGCGCGCCAGATCGGCGCCGACTGGCTGATCTACCAGGATCTGGAAGACCTGGTGGCCGCGTGCCGGCACGACAACGCGGCGATCACCGAGTTCGACACCTCGTGCTTCTCCGGCATCTACGTCACCGGTGACGTCACGCCCGAATACCTGGAGCGCCTGGAGCGCGAACGCTCCGATGGCGCCAAGGCGCTGCGGCGCGACAGCACGCTGAAGGTCGTCAGCTGATCCGCGCAGCGCGCGTGGCGAGTGCGGGTCCATGCGGCTGCTGCTGATCGTCGAGGATCCGGACTGCCTCGACCTGCTGCGCCGTCACATCGTTTCCGGATGGCCGCAGGCCGAGCTGGTGCGGCGCGCGCCGGATGCGCGCGCCGCGCTGCCCCCGGAGTTCCTGGCGCAGGGCTACGATGCGGTGATCATCGACCAGGCGTGGCGCGGCGGGCACGGTCTTGCCTGGCTGCACGAGCTTGCGGGCCGGCGCGGTTTCGCGCCCACCATATTCCTCGCCGATCGCACTGACGGCGAGGCGGCGCGCGCGGCCCGGCTGTTCGGCGCGTTCGGCGTGCTGGCGCGCATGGATGCGGCCGGGCCGCTGCTGCTGGCGGTGCTGGCCGAGGCCTCGCGCATGCAGCGGCGCGCCCAGGCGGACTGGCGCGTCTCGCCCGAGGCCGAGGCCTCGCGGCGCTTCGGCGCGGTGCGCATTCCGGGCTACCGCTGCGTGCGACGCCTCGCCGGAGGCTCGGTATCGCAGCTTTACCTGGCCGAGAGCGAGAAGGTCGGCGACCTGATGGTCATCAAGGTGACGCCGTCGCTGCGCGATGCATCCGGGGTGGACCAGTCCTTCGAGCGCTTCCTGCTGGAATACGAGATCGCGCACCGGCTGCATCACGCCAGCATCGTGCGCTGCCACGAGCTGGGCGTGGCCGACGACCACGCCTACCTGGCGATGGAATATTTCCCCGACGGCGACCTGCGGCGGCGGATCCGCGCCGGCGTCACGCCCGCCGATGCACTGGACCTGGCCGCGCAGATCGCCGGCGCGCTCGGCGCGCTGCATGAAGCCGGCGCGCTGCACCGGGACCTGAAGCCGGGCAATGTGCTGATGCGGGGCACGCGGCAGATCGCGTTGTCGGATTTCGGGCTGGCCAAGAACGTGGAGTGGGACCTGGAGATCACCGATCCGGGCCTGATCTTCGGCACTCCCCACTACATGAGTCCGGAGCAGGGCCATGGCGAACCGGTGGACGGGCGCAGCGACCTGTACAGCCTCGGGGTGATCCTGTACGAGATGCTGACCGGCGAGAAGCCGTACTCGGCCACCAATCCCATGACCATCATCTACAAGCATCGCAACCAGCCGATTCCGCGACTGTCCGGCCCCGTCGCGGCATGGCAGCCGCTGATCGACACGCTGCTGGCGAAGCGCCCGGCCGGGCGTTATGCCAGCGCGGCGGAGGCCGCGGCGGCGCTGGATCGCGCTGCCGCCACGGCGCGCGCGGCCTGATGCAGGCGCGCGAACTGCTGCGGGCCGCAACGCCCCCCGCCTGGGTGGCGAGCGCCGCGGCCAACTGGCCGCTGCTGCTGGTGGATCACGCGAACTGCGAAAAGAAGGCCGCTTCCACCGCGCTGGCGCTGATGTTCGCCTACCCCGAGGATCGCGCGCTGTCGCTGGCCATGGCGCGGCTGGCACGCGAGGAGCTGCGCCATTTCGAGCAGGTGCAGAAGCTGATGCGCGAGCTCGAGGTACCGGCGGCACGCCTGGCGCCCGGACGCTATGCCGGGCGCCTGCGCGCACGCCTTGCCGGCCACGATCCACTGCGCAAGCGCGACCTGCTGCTGGCCGGCGCGCTGATCGAGGCGCGTTCCTGCGAGCGTTTCGAGGCGCTGGCGCCGGTGCTGCGCGAACCGCTGGCCGGTTTCTACGCGGCGCTGGCCGAGGCCGAGCGACGGCACGCCCTGCTGTACCTGCAGCTGGCTGAAGCCGCGGCGCCCGGCGAAGCCGCCAGTGGCGCGCTTCACGCACGGCTGGATGAGCTGGCGCGTTTCGAGGCAAAGCTGATCGTGGAGCCCGATCCGCAGTTCCGCTTCCATTCCGGTGTGCCGCCGGCTGCAGGGGTCTGAGGAGCGCCGGCCGCGCAGCCGATCACGGCGCCGCCGGTTGCAGCTCGCGCAGCTCATACCGGCCGCCTGCATGGACGACCAGCGCGTTGCTGCGGTCCGGCCAGTCGCCGAGCACGATGCGCGTACGCTCGCGGCCCTGCACCGGCACGCGGTGCACGTCGGGGCGATGCGTGTGGCCATGGACCAGCACATCGGCACGCGTGGCGCGCAGCAGCGCCGCGACCGCCGCCGGTTGCGCATCCATGATGGATGGCGGGGCCTGCCGGGTGTACGCGCGGCTGCGCCGCCGCGCCAGCGCCGCGAGTCGCCGCCGCCAGGCCAGCGGCAACGCGCGCCAGGCGCCGCGCAGCGGCGCGCTGCGCACGATGCGGCGCAAGCGCTGGTAGCCGCGGTCCGCCGTGCACAGCGCATCGCCATGCGTGAGCACGAAGCGCGTGCCGCCATGGTCCAGTACCGCCGGATCGGGCAACAGGCGGCAGCCGCTGGCCGCCATGAACCGCGCGCCGAGCAGGAAGTCGCGGTTGCCATGCTGGATGAAGCAGGCGACGCCGTCCGCGGTCAGCGCGCGCAATGCATCGCGCACCCGCGCGGCCGCGGGATTCTCGTCATCATCGCCGATCCATGCCTCGAACAGATCGCCGAGGATGTACAGCGCATCGCTGGCCGCCGCGTCCACGCGCAGGAACTCGATGAACCGCTCGATCACCGCCGGTGCCGCGGCGTCGAGGTGCAGGTCGGAAATGAACAGGATGCGGCCGTGCGCCATGCATCGAATATAGTGTACGGATGCCCGGAAATCCCCTCGTCACGCGCTTTGCGCCCAGCCCCACCGGCGAGCTGCACCTGGGCAATGCGCGCACGGCGCTGTTCAACGCGCTGCTTGCCGCGCATGCGGACGGCAGCTTCCTGCTGCGCATCGAGGACACCGATGCCGCGCGCAGCCGCCCGGAGCACGCCCGGCAGCTGCTGCACGATCTGGCGTGGCTGGGCCTCTCGTGGCAGGGCGAACCGCTGCATCAGTCGGCGCGCGCCGGCATCTACCAGGCTCACCTGCAGCAGCTCACCGCGGCCGGGCGCACGTATCCGTGCTTCTGCACGCAGGCCGAGCTCGCGGTGGCGCGCGCCGCGCAGCTCGCGGCCGGCAAGCCGCCGCGCTACTCGGGCAAATGCCGGCGGCTGGCGCCCGAGGAGGCGCGCGCGCGGCTGGCCGCCGGGGTGCCCGCGACGCTGCGCTTCAAGGTGCCGGAGCAGGGCGCAGTGGAGTTCGAGGACCTGGTGTACGGTCCGCGGCGCTTCGCCTGCGTGGATATCGGTGATTTCGTGCTGCGGCGGGCCGACGGCACGGCCGCCTTCTTCTTCTGCAACGCCATCGATGATGCGCTGACCGGCGTGACCGCGCTGCTGCGTGGCGATGACCACCTGAGCAATACGCCGCGCCAGCTGCTGATCCTCGAGGCGCTGGGACTGCCCGCGCCGGCCTACGGGCACATGGCGCTGCTGACCGGCGGGGACGGCGCACCGCTTTCCAAGCGCAACGGCGCGCAGTCGCTGCGCGCATTGCGCGAGCACGGCTACCTGCCGGCCGCATTGACCAACCTGCTGTTCCGGCTCGGTCACTCGAGCTCGCGCGAGCAGCTGCTGACGTTCGGGGAAATGGCGGCGGGGTTCGAACTGCGCCACCTGCAGCGCGCGCCGGCCCAGTTCGATCCGGTGCAGCTGCGTCGCTGGCAGCGCGAAGCCGTGCACCGGCTGGACAGCGCGGCGGCGCAGGCCTGGCTGGGCGGACGCCTGCCGGCATCGCTGGATGCCGGCGCGCGCGCGGCGTTCGCCGCGGCGCTGCTGCCGAACCTGGAGTTTCCGGACGACGTGCTGCCATGGGTGGACATCGCCTTCGGCAGCGAGCCGGCGCCCGATGCCGAAAGCACCGCCGCGATCCAGGCCGCCGATCGTGCCCTGTTCCGCGCCGCCGCGGCCGCGGCGGACGGCAATGACTTTGCCGCCATCGCCGCCGCCGCCCGGGCGGCGACAGGGTTGAAAGGCCCGGCGCTGTTCAAGCCGCTGCGCGCGGCGCTGACCGGCCGGCTTGCCGGCCCCGAACTCGGCCCACTGCTGAAGGCCATGCCCGCCGGCAGCGCGCGGCGCCGGCTCGCGCGCTTTGCCTGAGGCATCGCTAGAATCCGCCGATGCTCTGCATCCACAACTCCCTCAGCGGCAGGACCGAGCCATTCGTGCCCCTGCTCGCCGGCAAGGTCCGCATGTACGTGTGCGGCATCACCGTGTATGACTACTGCCACGTGGGGCACGGCCGCATGCTGGTGGCCTTCGACGTGGTGCAGCGCTGGCTGCGCCACAGCGGCTACCAGCTCACCTATGTGCGCAACATCACCGATATCGATGACAAGATCATCCGCCGCGCGGCCGAGAACGGCGAGCCCATCGAGGCGCTGACGGCGCGCTTCATCCGCGCCATGGACGAGGATGCCGCGGCGCTGGGCGTGGCGCGGCCGGATCTGGAACCGCGGGCCACCGGGCACATCCCGCACATCATCCTGCTGATCGACCGGCTGATCGCGCGCGGGCATGCGTATGTCGCCGCCGATGGTGACGTCATGTACTCGGTGGCGAGCTTCGCCGCCTATGGCCGGCTGTCCGGCAAGCACCTCGAGGACCTGCGCGCCGGCGCGCGCGTGGAAGTCGATGCCGCCAAGCGCGATCCGCTGGATTTCGTGCTGTGGAAGCGCGCCAGGCCCGGCGACCCCTCGTGGCCCTCGCCGTGGGGCGCGGGCCGGCCGGGCTGGCACATCGAGTGCTCGGCCATGTCCATGGCGCTGCTGGGCGAGGACTTCGACATCCATGGCGGCGGCATGGACCTGAAGTTCCCGCACCACGAGAACGAGATCGCGCAGAGCTGCGGCGGCACGGACGGGCATTTCGCGCGCGTGTGGATGCACAACGGCTTCGTCAACGTGGACAGCGAGAAGATGTCCAAGTCGCTGGGCAATTTCTTCACGCTGCGCGAGGTGCTGCCAAAGCTGCGTCATCCCGAAGTGCTGCGGTATTTCCTGGTGGCCAGCCACTATCGCGGGCCGGTGAACTACACCCCGGACAACCTCGTGCAGGCCGAGGCCACGCTGGCCGGTTTCTACAACGCGCTGCGCGGTGTACCGGCGGGCGAGGCGGGTCCGGACGCGGCCGCGTGGCGCGAGGAGTTCCGCGCGGCGATGGATGAGGACTTCAACACGCCCAAGGCGCTGGCGGTGCTGCAGCGCCTGGCGCGGCAGATCAACGAGGCAAAGTCGGGCGGGTCCGGCACCTGCCTGCTGCGCGCCGCGGGACTGGCCGCGGTGCTGCGCGAGCTGGCCGGGCTGCTCGGCATCTGCCAGCTGGATGCCGAAGCATGGTTCCGCCTTCCGGCGCCCGGCCAGGCCGGCCCGGACGATGCGGCCATCGAGGCGGCCATCGCGGCGCGCATCGCGGCGCGCAAGGCGCGCGATTTCCGCGCGGCCGACCGCCTGCGTGATGAACTGGCCGCGGCGGGCGTGCTGCTGGAAGACGGCGCCGGCGGCACCACCTGGCGGCGCCGCTAGCCGCTAGCGCGGCGGCGGCGACAGCGGCTGCTCGACCGCGCGCACCGCGGTCCTCTCCAGCCCTTCCCGGAACAAGTACGCCTCCAGCGTATTCTGGATCAGCATGGCGATGGTCATCGGGCCGACGCCGCCCGGTACCGGCGTGATCCAGCCGGCGCGCTGCCTTGCCGACTCGAACTCCACGTCGCCAACCACCTTGCCGGAAGGCAGGCGGTTGATGCCCACGTCCAGCACCACCGCGCCGGGCTTGATCCACTCACCCTTCACGAACTCGGGCCGGCCGACGCCGGCAACGATGAGATCGGCGCGGCGCACGTGCGCGGGCAGATCCTTCGTCTGGCTGTGGCAGATGGTGACGGTGGCGCCGCGCATCAGCAGCTCCAGCGCCGCCGGCCTGCCGACGATGTTGGACTGGCCGAGCACCACGGCATCCATGCCTTTCGGATCGATGCCGGAATACTCCAGCATTTTCATGCAGCCGTACGGGGTGCAGGGGCGCAGCCGCGGGGTGCGCTGCGCCAGCAGGCCGAGGTTCTCGGGGTTGAAGCCGTCCACGTCCTTGGCGACGGCGATGGCATCGATCACCGCCTTGCTGTCGATCTGCTTCGGCACCGGCAGCTGCACCAGGATGCCGTCGATGGCCGGATCGGCGTTGAGCTGCTGCACCACGGCGAGCACCTCGGATTGCGTGGCGCTGGCGGGCAGCACTTTCATCACCGACAGCATGCCGGCGCCTTCGGTGGCCTGGTGCTTGTTGCGCACGTAGATCTGCGAGGCGGGGTCCTCGCCGACGATGACCACTGCCAGGCCCGGCACCCGCCGGCCGGCGGCCTTGAGCGCCGCGACCTTCACCCTGATGTCCTCGCGCAGGCTGTGCGCGATCGCCTTGCCGTCGATGAGTCTGGCGGTCATCCCCTGTCCCCGCTGGTTTGCCGAAACGAAAAAGGGCGCTAGGGTATCATCCGCACCGTCGGGGCGTGGCGCAGTCTGGTAGCGCATCTGCTTTGGGAGCAGAGGGTCGGAGGTTCAAATCCTCTCGCCCCGACCATCCCGCGCGCTGCCTACCGTATATATGCGTAGGGCGCGGGCACATCTGCGTACAGCCAGGCGGCTGCCCCGGACCTACGATGACCGCACGATGTCAGCAGCGGTCCGGACAATAGATGGCGTGCAGCGTCTCGATGACGCCCCGGGCGGCAGGCGAATCCAGCCCGTAGTAGATGCTCTGGCCGGCGCGGCGCGTCTTCACCATGCCTTCCCCGCGCAGCACGGCCAGATGCTGCGACAGCGCGGACTGCGACAGCGGCAACGACTGGTTCAGTTCGCCGACCGTCTTCTCACCCTCGAACAGCAGGCACAGCAGCAGCAGGCGGTTCTCGTTGGACAGGGCGCGCAGCAGCCGGGCGGCTTCGCCGGCGCTGGCGCGCAGCAGGCTGGAATCAGCTGGAGCCGGTACACGCCGGGCTGGCTGCTTGCCGGAAGGTGATCTGCGTCGCACGGGTCGATGGTAGCACGCAAATATTAGTTGTTACTAATATTAGATAACACTAATATAAATACGGCGAAAAGGAGTCGACATGGCACGCATCACGGTGATGGGGGCGGGAGTGGCGGGGATGAGTGCAGCCTACGAGCTGCGGCAGGTGCTCGGGCAAGAACACGTGATCACGGTGGTCGGGCAGGGACCGCGCTTCAGCTTCACGCCCTCCAATCCCTGGATCGGCGTGGGCTGGCGCCGCGCGGAGCAGACCGGTCTCGACGTGGAGCCGCTGCTGGCAAAGCGCGGCATCGGCTTCCGCGCCTCCCCGGTGACGAGGATCGATGCAGTCGGCAACCACGTGCTGCTCGCCGGCGGCGAGCGCATCGACCACGACTACCTGCTCATCTGCACCGGACCGAGGCTGGATTTCGCGGCCATACCCGGCCTCGGGCCCGATGGCTTCAGCCAGTCGGTGTGCACCGCGCCGCACGCCGAAAGCGCATTCACGCAGTACCGGCGTTTCCTCGAGGCACCCGGGCCGGTGGTGGTGGGCGCGGTGCAGGGCGCAAGCTGCTTCGGTCCCGCCTATGAATTCGCCTTCATCCTCGACGCGGACCTGCGCAAGCGCCGGCTGCGCGACCAGGTGCCCATCACCTACGTGACCAGCGAGCCGTTCATCGGCCACATGGGCCTGGGCGGCGTCGGGGATTCGAAGGGACTGATGGAGTCCGAATTCCGCCAGCGGCACATCAACTGGATCACCAACGCGAAGGTCGTGGAAGTGCGTGCCGGCGCGGTGGTGGTGCAGGAGCACGACGAAGCAGGGCAGCCCAAAGGCCCGCAGAAGGTGCTGCCGGCGCAATTCTCCATGCTGCTGCCGGCGTTCGCGGGCGTCGAGGCCGTCGCGGCAGTGGAGGGGCTGTGCAATCCGCGCGGCTTCGTCAACGTGGACCGGCACCAGCGCAGCACGCGCTACGCCAACATCTTCGCGGCCGGCGTATGCGTGGCCATCGCGCCGCCGGAGCCCACGGCTGTGCCCACCGGCGTGCCGAAGACCGGCTTCATGATCGAATCGATGGTCACCACCATCGTGCGCAACGTCGCCGCCGAACTGGCCGGCAGGGCCGCGGATTTCGAAGGCACGTGGAACGCGGTGTGCCTGGCCGACATGGGTGACACCGGTGCGGCCTTCGTGGCGCTGCCACAGATTCCGCCGCGCAACGTCACCTGGTCGAAGACCGGCAAGTGGGTGCACGTGGCCAAGATCGCCTTCGAGAAATACTTCCTCTACAAGATGCGGCACGGCACCTCCGAGCCCATCTACGAGAAATACGTGCTCGGTGCGCTCGGCATCGAGCGCCTGAAGGAACCCGTCCCCCCGCACAGGAGCTCCCCATGAATCTCGATCGCGCGGTGCTGGCATTTGCCGGCGTGATGGTGCTGGCCAGCCTCGCCCTGGCACGTTACGTATCGCCATACTGGCTGTGGGTGACCGTGTTCGTCGCACTGAACCTGATCCAGGCGAGCGTCACCGGCTTCTGCCCGGCGGCCAGGCTGTTCAAGACCCTGGGCATCACGGAAGGCTGCGCCTTCAGGTGATGGCCGTGCGGCACGGCATCGCGGTGCTGCTGGCTGGCGGCCTGTGGCTCTCTGGCTGTGGCAACCACGCGCCGCCGGCCGCCACGCTGGCCGGGCCGGTTGTGGAGACCATGACGGTGGCAGCGGGCGCGGGCGCCGGCGGGGTGTCCTGGGATGGCACCGTGCAGGCCGTGCAGCAGGCAGTGCTGTCGGCGCAGACCTCGGGCCGCATCGTCGAGTTGCCCGCCGACGTGGACCAGGACGTGGCTGCGGGAGCGGTGCTGCTGCGCCTGACCGATACCGAGCAGCGCGCCGCGGTCGACACGGCACAGGCCCGTTTGCACGCCGCCGAAGCGCAGCTTGTCGATGCAGCCAACCGCTTCCAGCGCGCCAGCGGCCTGGCGGAGCAGCGCCTGATATCGAGCGACGATTTCGACCGCATCCGTGCCGCACGCGACTCGGCCGCGGCGGCGCGGGATGCGGCCGCCGCGCAACTGGCGCAGGCCGGGCAGCAGCTGCGCTACACGGTGGTGCGCGCGCCGTATCGGGGCGTCATTGCCGCGCGCCACGTGGAGCTGGGCGAGACCGTGTCGCCGGGCCAGGCGCTGTACACGCTATATGCCCCCGGCCCGTTGCGGCTGGAGGTGCAAGTGCCGCAGGCCGATGCCGAACTGCTGCGCCAGCGCGCCGGGGCCGACATCACCCTTGCCGACGGGCGGCAGTTGCACGCCACCAGGATCATCGTCTATCCCGGCGCGGACCCGCTGGCGCACAGCACCACGGTGCGCGTGCTGCTGCCGGCGATGGAGCGGCCGCCGCGTCCAGGACAGACCGCCAAGGTGCGCTTCGCCGGCGGACCGGACGCCAGCGGCCTGTGGTTGCCGCGAACCGCGGTGGTGGAGCGTGGCGAGCTCAGCGGCTGTTACGTGGTGGATGCACAGGGAATCATGCTGCGCCAGCTGCGCCTCGGCCAGCGCGATGACGGGCGCGTTGAAGTGATCGCGGGCCTGGCGCCCGGGGAGCGCGTGGCACTGGACCCGGTGGCGGCTCTGCAGGCGCTGCAGCAGCGGCAGGCTGGCACGGTCGTGCAGCGTGACTGAAGGACCACCGGGCAGCCGGCTCGGCATCTCCGGACGCCTGGCGCGCCGCTTCGTCGCCAACCCGATGACGCCATTGCTGGGGCTGGTGGGCCTGGCGCTGGGCATCGTCGCGGTACTGATCACGCCGCGCGAGGAGGAACCGCAGATCGACGTCACGATGGCGAACGTCATCGTGCCCTTCGCCGGTGCCGCCGCGCGCGACGTCGAGCAGCAGGTGGCTTCCCCGCTCGAACAGCGCCTGGCCGAGATCGAAGGCGTCAAGCATGTCTACTCGATCTCGCGGCCCGGCAGCGCGGTGCTCACCGTGGAGTTCGAAGTCGGCGTGCCGCGGCAGGCGGCACTGGTGCGCCTGTACAACCAGGTCTGGTCCAATCTCGGCCTGCTGCCGGCCGGCGGCGGCATCGGCACGCCACTGGTAAGCCCGAAGGGCATCGATGACGTGCCCATCATGGCGGTGACGTTGTGGAGCGATGACCCGGCGCGCGGCCCGGCGGACCTTGCGCAGGTGGCGCGCAGCCTGGAGGTGGAGCTCAAGCGCGTGCCGGGCACTCGAGAGGTGCATTCCATCGGCGCGCCGCAGCGAACGGTGCTCGTGACGCTGGATGCCACGCGGCTGGCGAACTACAACCTCACTGTCATCGACCTGATGAATTCGCTGCGCGCCGCCAATGTCGTGCAGCAGGCCGGCGAGCGCGTCGGACCGCAGGGCGCGGTGCAGCTGACCGCGGGCAGTTTTCTCGCCAGCCCCGCCGATGTCGCCAACCTGGTGATCGGTGTCACCGCCGGCAGGCCTTTACTGCTGTCCGATGTGGCCCAGGTCACCGACGGCGCCGACCTGCCCGACAGCTACGTGTGGTACGGCACCCCGGCCGGCCGCGCCGGTCCGCTGGCGGGCACCGCAGCGGCCGTGACCCTCGCCATCGCCAAGAAGCCCGGCAGCAACGCGGCCGACATCACCAGCGCCGTGGCGCGGCGCCTGGGCGAACTGCGCGGCGAGCTGCTGCCGCAGAGCGTGCACGCCGCGATCACCCGCGACTACGGCCGCACCGCCACCGACAAGGCCGGGAAGCTGATCGAGAAGCTGGTATTCGCCACGTTCTCGGTGGTGCTGCTGGTGCTGTTCGCGCTGGGCTGGCGCGAGGCCATCGTGGTGGGTGCCGCGGTGGTGCTGACGCTGGCGCTGACGCTGTTCGCCTCGCGCGCCATGGGTTTCACGCTGAACCGCGTGTCGCTGTTCGCGCTGATCTTCTCCATCGGCATCCTGGTGGACGACGCCATCGTGATCGTGGAGAACATCCACCGGCACATGCAGCGCGGCGGCAGCACGCTGCTGCAGGCGATTCCCGCGGCCGTCGACGAGGTCGGTGGCCCGACCATCCTCGCCACTTTCACGGTGATCGCGGCCCTGCTGCCAATGGCCTTCGTGTCCGGGCTGATGGGCCCGTACATGCGGCCGATCCCCATCAATGCCTCGGCCGGCATGCTGCTGTCGCTGGGCGTGGCGCTGGTCGTCACCCCATGGCTGGCCTCGCGCATGCTGCGGCGGCATGCGATCCATGCGGCCGCCACGCAGCCGGCATCCGCCAGTGCGCTGCATCGGCTGTTCGCGGGTGCGCTGCGGCCCTTCCTGCACGGCCGCCACGCCGCGCGCAACCGTCGCCTGCTGCTGGCCGGCATGCTGTTGCTGGTGCTGGCGTCCGCCGGGCTGGCGGCGCTGCGGGTGGTGGTGCTGAAGATGCTGCCCTTCGACAACAAGTCCGAACTGCAGGTGGTGGTGGACCTGCCCGAGGGCAGCGCGCTGGAGACCACCAATGCGCTGCTGCTGCAGGTTGCACAACGCGTGGCGCGCGTGCCCGAGGTGGTGGACTTCGAGGGCTATGCCGGCACCTCCGCGCCGGTGAACTTCAACGGGCTGGTGCGCCAGTACTACCTGCGCGCCGGCAACAATGTCGGCGACCTGCAGGTGAACCTGGTCGACAAGCACCAGCGCCGGCGGCAGAGCCACGAAATCGCGCGTGCACTGCGGCCGGAACTGGCGGCACTGGCCGCGCGCTACGGCGCAAGCCTGAAGCTGGTGGAGGTGCCGCCGGGTCCGCCGGTGCTCGCGCCGCTGGTGGCCGAGGTCTACGGGCCGGATTACGCGCGCAGCCGCGGCGTGGCGCGCGCGCTCGGCCGCGTGTTCGCGCAGTCGGCCGGGATCGTCGATGTGGATACCACGGTCGAGGCCGATGCGCCGCACGAATCGCTGCTGGTGGATCGCGCGCGCGCCGCGCAACTGGGCGTTGCGCAGGCCGACATCGTTGCCACGCTCGCGGCCGCGGTGGCCGGCAGCGATGCCACCTGGCTGCAGGATGGCCGCTCGCGCTACGCGCATCCGGTGCGGCTGCGACTGCCGGCCGCCGACCAGGCGCAGCTCGCGCGGCTGCTGGCGCTGCGCGTGCGCGGCGCCGACGGTCAGCTCGTGGCGCTGGGCGAGCTGGTCACGGTGCGGCATGACGCCTGGGACGGCGCGATCTACCACAAGGACCTGCTGCCGGTGGTGTACGTGACCGGCGACGAGGCCGGCCGCTACGACAGCCCGCTGTACGGCATGTTCGCGCTCGTCGGGCGGCTGAGCCATGACACCGTGGCCGGAACGCGGCTGGCGCAGTTCTTCATCCACCAGCCGCCGGATACGGCCGCCTTCGCGGTGAAATGGGATGGCGAGTGGCAGATCACCTACGAGACGTTCCGCGACATGGGGCTGGCCTATGCCGCCGGCATCGTGCTGATCTACTTTCTCGTGGTGGCGCAGTTCAGGAGCTACGTGGTGCCGCTGATCATCATGGCGCCCATCCCCCTGACGGTGATCGGCGTGATGCCCGGACACGCGCTGCTCGGCGCGCAGTTCACCGCCACCTCGATGATCGGCATGATCGCGCTGGCCGGCATCATCGTGCGCAATTCCATCCTGCTGGTGGATTTCATCAACCAGTCACTGGCGCAGGGCCGCGACGCCGCGGCGGCCGTGGTCGAAGCCTGCGCGGTGCGCGCGCGACCCATCGCGCTGACCGCGGCGGCGGCCATGCTTGGCGCATTTTTCATCCTCGATGACCCGATCTTCAACGGTCTCGCCGTCGCGCTGCTGTCCGGCATCCTGGTCAGCACCGTGCTGACGCTGGTGGTGATCCCGTTGCTATACTATTCATACATCCGGCGCCGGCCGGAAAGGATTGCCTGATGGATCCGTTGACCCTGGCGCGCCTGCAGTTCGGCGCCAACATCAGCTTCCACATCCTGTTTCCCAGCATCTCCATCGCGCTCGCGTGGGTATTGCTGTACTTCAAGTGGCGCTACGCGCGCTCGCGCGAGGAATGCTGGATGGATGCCTACCGCCTGTGGGTGAAGGTGTTCGCGCTGACCTTCGCGCTGGGGGTGGTCTCCGGTGTCACCATGAGCTTCCAGTTCGGCACCAACTGGCCGGGTTACATGGAGACCGTGGGCAACGTGGCCGGGCCGCTGCTGGCCTACGAGGTGCTGACGGCGTTCTTTCTCGAGGCGACCTTCCTCGCCATCATGCTGTTCGGCGTGGGCCGCGTTTCCAACCGCATGCACACGCTGGCCACGGTACTGGTCGCCATCGGCACCAGCCTGTCGGCGTTCTGGATCCTGGTGCTGAATTCCTGGATGCAGACGCCGGCCGGCTTCACCCTCATCGATGGCCGCGTGCATGCATCGGACTGGCTTGCCATCCTGTTCAACCCGTCGATGCCGTACCGCGTGGTGCACATGCTGCTGGCCTCGGGGCTCACGGTGGCCTTCCTCATCAGCGGCCTGTCAGCGTGGCGCCTGCTGCGCGGGGATACCAGGCCGGATGCGGCCGCCACCTTGCGCACCGGCGTGCGGCTGGCCGCGGTGCTCATCCCGCTGCAGATCGCGGCCGGTGACCTGCACGGCCTCAACACGCTGGAGCACCAGCCCGCCAAGATCGCGGCCATGGAAGGGGTGTGGCATACCGAAAAGGGCGCGCCGCTGCTGCTGTTCGCATGGCCGGACGAGGCGGCCGCACGCAACGACTACGCGCTTGGGGTCCCGCGCGCGGCGAGCCTGGTGCTGCGCCATACCTTGAGCGGCGAGATCCAGGGGCTGGACCAGTTCCCGAACGCGCATCCGCCGGTGGCGCCGCTGTTCATCGCGTTCCGCGTGATGGTCGGCATGGGGCTGCTGATGCTCGCCGTGGCGTGGCTCGGCGCGTGGCAACTGCGCGGCGGCCGTGAACCGCCGCGGGGCTGGCTGCGTGCCATGGTGGCGATGACATTCTCCGGCTGGATCGCGGTGCTCGCCGGCTGGTACGTGACCGAAATCGGTCGCCAGCCGTGGCTGGTCTATGGCGTGCTGCGCACCGCCGATGCCGCCACCGCCAAGGCCATTCCGCTGGTGGCCAGCCTCACGCTGTACCTCACGCTGTACGTCGGCCTGATCGTCGCCTACATCAGCGTGCTGTTCTATCTGGCGCACAAGACGGCCGTGTCCGGCCCCGGGGAGGTCCACAATGCCTGACCTGACCACTCCCGCCGGCTGGCTGCCGGTGGTGTTCATGGCGCTGATGGGCGTGGCGCTGCTGCTGTACGTGGTGCTGGATGGCTACGACCTGGGCGTGGGCATGCTGCTGCTGCTCGCGGCGGACGATGCCGACAAGGACGTGATGGTGTCCACCATCGGTCCCTTCTGGGATGCGAACGAGACCTGGCTGGTGCTGGGCATCGGCCTGCTGCTGGTGGCCTTTCCGCTGGCGCACGGGGTGGTGCTGTCCTCGCTGTACCTGCCGGTGGTGCTGATGCTGGTGGGCCTCACCCTGCGCGGCGTGGCGTTCGATTTCCGCGTGAAGGTGCACGCCTCGCACAAGCCGCTGTGGAACCGGCTGTTCTGGGCGGGCTCGCTGACCACCGGTCTGGCACAGGGCTGGATGCTGGGCAGCTACATCACCGGCTTCTCCACCAGCCCGGGCGCGCGTGCCTTCGCGCTGCTCACCGCGCTGTGCGTGCCGGCCGTGTACATGCTGCTGGGTTCGGGCTGGCTGCTGATGAAGACCAGCGGATCGCTGCAGGCCCGGGCAGTGCACTGGGCGCGGCGCGCCTGGTGGGGCGCGCTGGCGGGATTCCTCGCGGTGTCGATCGTCTCGCCGCTGGTGAGCGAGCGCATCTTCCAGAAATGGTTCAGCCTCCCGTACGTGGTACTGCTGCTGCCGCTGCCCATCGTGACCATCGCGCTGCTGCTGATCGCCGCGCGTGCACTGCGCCGGCTGCCGGTGCGCCTGGCGCAGGGCAATGAGTACGGGGCCTGGGTGCCCTTCGGCTGCACGGTGGGGGTGATACTGCTGGGCTTCTATGGACTGGCCTACAGCCTGTTCCCCTACCTGGTGGTGGATCGCATCACCATCTGGGACGCCGCCAGTGCCCCGGAATCGCTGCTGGTGATCCTGATTGGCGCGCTGGTGGTGCTGCCGGCCATCCTCGGCTACACCATCTATGTCTATCGCGTGTTCCGCGGCAAGGCCCGGCCGCTGAGCTACGGGTGAGGCCACCGGGATGGGCGCGCCGGCCGTAAGCAAACGGCACCGATTCGTATATACTCGCGGCCCCGTTTCCGGACCGGCCCTGACGACAGGCTGTCCCGGCGGCGGGAAGCGACCTCGCGTGCGCGTGGCCCAAGTCGGACCGATTGCCCTAACATGGGCGCCCGCAAGGCGCCCGTAGCTCAGGCGGATAGAGCATCAGCCTTCTAAGCTGAGGGTCGCAGGTTCGACTCCTGCCGGGCGCGCCAGGCCGGGTCGTTTTGGTGAACGATGGTGGACGTAGCTCAGCTGGTAGAGTCCCGGATTGTGATTCCGGCTGTCGCGGGTTCGAGTCCCGTCGTCCACCCCACCCAATCAATGGGCCGTTAGCTCAGTTGGTAGAGCAGTTGACTCTTAATCAATTGGTCGTAGGTTCGAATCCTACACGGCCCACCATTTCCGATCGTCCCCGGCGCGAAAGTGGCGGAACTGGTAGACGCACTGGATTTAGGTTCCAGCGGGGCAACCCGTGAGAGTTCGAGTCTCTCCTTTCGCAGTACCGGTTTCATCCAGCTGATCAATTGAGGGAAGCGCAGCGATGCAGTTCACAGTGAATACCACCTCCGGCCTCGAGCGTCGTATCGAGGTGCAGATCCCCGAGGCGCGCGTGGCCGGCGAGGTGGAACGTCGCCTGCGCGACCTGTCGCGGACCGCGAAGATCCGCGGCTTCCGGCCGGGCAAGGTGCCCTTGCCGGTCATCAAGCAGCAGTTCGGCAGCCAGGTGCATGGCGATGCCGTGTCGGAGCTGATCCGCCAGGGCTACAGCGATGCGGTCAAGCAGCAGAACCTGCGCCCGGCCGGCAATCCCAGCATCGAACCCATCCAGATCGAGCCGGGCGCGGACCTGCGATTCGCCGCCGTCATCGAAGTGATGCCGGAGGTGGCGGTGAAGCCGGTGACTTCGCTGGAGATCGAGCGGCCGGTGGTGCAGATCACCGACGCCGACGTCGATGCGATGCTGGAGAGCATGCGCCGCCAGCGCGTGACCTACGCCCCGGTGGAACGACCCGCGCAGCAGGGCGATCGCGTGGTGGTGGATTTCGCCGGCCGCACCGGTGGCGTGGCCTTCGAGGGCGGCACCGGTACCGACATGGCCGTGGTGCTGGGCGCCGGCCAGGTGATCGAGGATTTCGACAAGGCGCTGGTGGGAATGGGCAAGGGCCAGGCGAAGACCGCGCCGGTGAGGTTCCCGGAGAACTACAGTGCCCCCACGCTCGCGGGCAAGGATGCGGAATTCGACCTTGCGGTGAAATCCGTGGAGGAGCCGGTGCTGCCGGCCGTCGATGAGGCGTTCGCCCAGTCCTTCGGCATCGGCGACGGCAGCCTTGCCACGCTGCGCGCCGAAGTGCGCCGGAGCATGGAGCGTGAAGCGGCCGAGGCCGTGCGCAACCGCGTGCGCAACCAGGTATTCGAAGCCCTGCAGCGCGACAACGACGTGCAGCTGCCCAGGTCCCTGGTGGAGGAGCAGATCCAGCAACTGCAGTTCGACCTGATGCAGCGCATGGGCCGTTCGGATGCCGCGCAGCTGCCGCCGCGCGAGCCGTTCGTGGAGCCCGCGCAGCGGCGCGTGAAACTGGGCCTGCTGATCGGCGAGCTGATCCGCCGCGAGAACATCGCCGTGGACCGCGAGCGGGTGCTGGCGCGCCTGGCGGAGGCAGCGGCCGGCTATCCGGATCCCGAAGAAGTGCGGCGCAACTGGCTGCAGAACGCCGAAGCGATGCGGCAGATCGAGACTTCCGTCATGGAAGACCTGGCCGTGGAGTGGGTCGCGGGACAGGCCAGGGTGAAGGAGCAGCCGGTTTCCTTCCAGGAACTCACCGGCTTCGGCAAGCAGGGGTAGAATCAACGCACGGCATTTGCCGGCGGAGACAGCCATGAACGAGCGCGCCCTGAATCTGGTCCCGATGGTGGTCGAGCAGACCTCGCGTGGCGAGCGCGCGTACGACATCTACTCGCGCCTGCTGAAGGACCGCGTGGTGTTCTGCGTGGGCCAAGTGGAAGATTACATGGCCAACGTCATCGTGGCCCAGCTGCTGTTCCTGGAATCGGAAAACCCGGACAAGGACATCGCGCTGTACATCAATTCGCCCGGCGGGGTCGTCACGGCGGGGCTGGCCATCTACGACACCATGCAGTTCATCAAGCCCGACGTGTCGACCATCTGCATCGGCCAGGCCGCCAGCATGGGCGCCGTGCTGCTGGCCGGCGGCGCGAAGGGCAAGCGCTACGCGCTGCCGGACTCGCGCATCATGATCCACCAGCCGCTGGGCGGCATGCAGGGCCAGGCCGCCGACGTGGAGATCCACGCGCGCGAGATGCTGTTCACGCGCGATCGCCTCAACCAGATCCTGGCGCGCCATACGGGCCAGAGCGTGGACAAGATCAAACTCGACACCGACCGCGACAATTTCATGCGGGCGGAGGATGCGGCCGCCTACGGGCTCATCGATCGCGTGCTGGCCAGCCGCGGCGAGATCCCCGCCGCCAGGTAGCGGCGGGGCCGGCGCGGCGCGCCGCTGTTGCCGGCGAGTCGGCGGAGGTGGTTTTTCTCTTCCAGTACAAGCACTTGCCGTGACGCGGCGCTTTGCGCCCGCCGCCGGCATCATGCTATATATCAATACGAAGCAGTGGCGGCGCCCTGCAGGCAACGAGGACAGGCGATGAGCGAAGATACCCGCGGGCGAAGCGACGACGGCAAGCTGCTCTACTGCTCGTTCTGCGGCAAGAGCCAGCACGAGGTGCGCAAGCTGATCGCCGGGCCGTCGGTGTTCGTCTGCGATGAGTGCGTCGAGCTGTGCAACGACATCATCCGCGAGGAGCTCGAGGACAAAGCCGACCGCGCGCGCGAGAAGCTGCCCAAGCCGCAGGAGATCAAGTCGGTCCTCGACGAGTACGTCATCGGCCAGGAGCGCGCCAAAAAGACCCTCGCGGTGGCCGTCTACAACCACTACAAGCGCCTGCAGTCGCGCAGCACCGGCGGCATCAAGTCGCGCGAGGACGTGGAGATCGCCAAGAGCAACATCCTGCTGATCGGCCCCACCGGCAGCGGCAAGACGCTGCTGGCCGAGACGCTGGCGCGGCTGCTGAACGTGCCGTTCACGATTGCCGACGCCACCACGCTGACCGAGGCCGGCTACGTGGGCGAGGATGTCGAGAACATCATCCAGAAGCTGCTGCAGAAGTGCGACTACGATGTCGAGAAGGCGCAGACCGGCATCGTGTACATCGACGAGATCGACAAGATCTCGCGCAAGTCCGACAACCCGTCGATCACGCGCGATGTGTCCGGGGAAGGCGTGCAGCAGGCGCTGCTGAAGCTGATCGAGGGCACCATGGCCTCGGTGCCACCGCAGGGCGGTCGCAAGCATCCGCAGCAGGAGTTCCTGCAGGTCGACACCTCCAACATCCTGTTCATCTGCGGCGGCGCATTCGCGGGGCTGGACCGCGTGATCCGCAACCGCACGCAGCAGGGCGGCATCGGCTTCACCTCCGAGGTGCGCAGCGTCAACGACCGTCCGCATGGCGCGGACGTGTTCCACGACGTGGAGCCGGAGGACCTGGTCAAGTACGGCCTGATCCCGGAGTTCGTCGGCCGCCTGCCGGTGGTCGCCACGCTCGAGGAGCTGGACGAGAAGGCGCTGATTGCCATCCTGAAGGATCCCAAGAACGCCCTGACCAAGCAGTACCGCCGCCTGTTCGAGATGGACGGGGCGGAGCTGGAGTTCCGCGATGACGGCCTGGCTTCCATCGCCCGTCGGGCGATGGAGCGCAAGACCGGCGCTCGCGGCCTGCGCACCATCATGGAAACCATCCTGCTGGAGACCATGTACCAGCTGCCCTCGCTGAAGAACGTCAGCAAGGTGGTGGTCGATGAGAGCGTGGTGCTGGGCCATGCACCGCCCTACGTGGTGTACAAGTCCGAGGCGGAGAAGCCAGAGGAGCCGCGGCGGGCATCCGGCATCGGCCGCTGACACGCGCGGCCTGCAGTGTGGCGCGGGCGGAACTGGCCACGCCGGTCCAGTGGGCGCGGCAGAGCTGGTCCCTCGAGGCCGACGGCGCACCATGCGGCGGACTGGTGCTGTTCGCGCTGGACGCCCCGGAACAAGAACGCCGGCAACTGGCGAGCCTGCTGTCCGTGGAGGAATCGGCGCGTGCCGCGCGTTTTCTCGCAACCGCCGACGGGCAGCGTTTCGTGACGGCGCATGGCCGCCTGCGACAGCTGCTGGGATCCTTGCTGGAGATGGCACCCGCCATGCTGGAATTCGGCAGCGCACCGCGCGGCAAGCCGCGCCTTGCCGGCGCAGCCGCGGGAACCGGCCTGTGTTTCAATCTCTCCCATTCAGGAGATGTCGGCCTCATCGGCTGGAGCCGCGGGCGGGAGATCGGCGTGGACGTGGAGGTCTGGCGCGCGCTGCGCGATACAGCCGCCCTGGTACGGCGTTTCTTTTCCCCGGTGGAGATCGCCAGCTGGGAGGCCCTGGAACCGGCGGCGCGGCATGCGGCGTTCTTCAACCTCTGGACCCGCAAGGAAGCCTACGTGAAAGCCCTGGGACGAGGTCTTTCCCTGCCGCTGGCCAGTTTCGACGTCAGTCACGAGAGTGGCGCCGGCGCCTGGCTGCTGCGCGCATCCCCGCATGCCGGCGACGGGCGCGAGTGGAGTGTGACGGCCACCGATGCCGGGCCGGGCGTGTCGCTCGCCGTGGCGCTTGAAGCGGGAATCTGTCACATCCGCGCCCGGGCCTGACCCCTAGAGTATCTACGCATGAGAATCAGGCTGTTCGGCCACTTTTTTCACATGCCGCTGCTGGTGCTGGCGGTGGTGGAGCTGATCGCTTTCTGCGGTGCCATGCTGGCCGCCGAGGCGCTGCGCTGGGGCGCGGACCTGGGCAACCTGGCCGCGGCGACCTGGGTCAGGGTGCTGCTGTTCGGCGGTGTCTGCTCGGTGTCTTTCCTGGCGCTGGGGCTGTACACGCTGCGCCAGCGCGCCGGCATCTTCGGAGTCGGGTTGCGCATCCTGGTGGCGGTGATCGCGACCATGGTCGTGATCGCCACCATTTCCTTCGCGTGGCCCGATGTGAGGATCGGCCGCAGCGTGCTGCCGATTGCCTGCGGCGCAGCGTTCCTGCTGGCGGTGGCCACGCGCACCACGGCGATCCGCGTCGCGGGTCTGGAGGGCTTCAAGAAGCGCGTGCTGGTGTTCGGCGAGAGCGCGACGCTGGCGCGCTTCCGGCGCATGCGCCGGCGCAGCGACCGTGCCGGCTTCCATCTGGTCGGCGTGGTGCATCCGCCGGGGGATCCGGCCGAACCCATGGGCGCCGCGGTCTACGAGGCACCGAACGGCCTGAAGACCCTGTGCGAGGAACTCGGCATCGACGAGCTGGTGGTGGCGGTGCAGAACCGTCGCGAGGCGCTGCCGGTCAAGGACCTGCTGCAGTGCCGGTTTGCCGGCATCAGCGTGGTCGAATTCATCTCGTTCATGGAGCGGGAGACTGGCCGCATCGAGCTGGACCTGCTGATCCCCAGCTGGATCATCTTCGGCGAGGGTTTCCGCCGCGACGGCGTGCGCCTGTTCACCGCCCGGGCGCTGGACTTCCTGGCCAGCGGCCTGCTGCTGGTGCTGGCTTCCCCCGTCATGCTGCTGACCATGCTGGCGATCTGGCTGGAGGATGGCCGTCACGGCGGCGGCGTGTTCTACCGCCAGAACCGGGTGGGATTCGAGAGCCGTGTGTTCCCGCTGCTGAAGTTCCGCAGCATGCGCCTGGATGCCGAGGCGGGCGGCGCGCAGTGGGCGCAGAAGCATGATCCGCGCGTCACCCGCGTGGGTTCGTTCATCCGCAAGACCCGCATCGACGAGCTGCCGCAGCTGCTGAACGTGCTGCGCGGCCATATGGGTTTCGTCGGGCCGCGGCCGGAGCGGCCGCAATTCGTGGCCGAACTGGAGGAGAAGATCCCCTATTACTCCTATCGGCACAGTGTCAAACCCGGAATCACCGGCTGGGCGCAGCTATGCTTCCCGTACGGTTCCTCGATCGAGGACGCCCGGCAGAAGCTGCAGTATGATCTGTATTACGTGAAGCACCACAACCTGCTGTTCGATGTCACCATTCTCGTGCAGACGGTGGAGGTGGTGCTGATGGGCAAGGGGGCCCGTTAGCCACCCCTTGAAACCCGCGCGGTGCGCCCGCAATCTGCCACTACACTGCGCCCGCAATCCGGGCCCCTGGAGCCACAAGTGACTGATTCCACTCCCGTGCCCGCCGCCTCCACCGCCAACCTGCTGCCGGTCATGCCGCTGCGCGACGTGGTGCTGTATCCGCACATGGTCAGCCCGCTGTTCGTCGGCCGGGAGAAATCCATCCACGCGCTGGACGCGGCGATGAAGAACGATCCGCGCCGCATCCTGGTGGTGGCGCAGAAGCAGCCGGACATCGACGATCCGCAGCCGGCCGACCTCTACCGCTTCGGCACCGTGGCCACCATCCTGCAGCTGGTGAAGCTGCCCGACGGCACCGTGAAGGTGCTGGTGGAGGGCGTCGAGCGCGCCCGCATCGAGGAGCTGGATGCGCGCGAGGACTACTACAGCGCCACCATCGCGGTGGAGTCGGATATCGAACAATACGACGAGCGCGAGATGGACGTGCTCACGCGCTCGGTGATCTCGCAGTTCGAGCAGTACGTGAAGCTGAACAAGAAGGTGCCGCCGGAGATGCTCACCGCGCTCGCCGGCATCGAGCAGCCGGGCCGGCTGGCCGACGCGGTGGCGGCGCAGATGACGCTGAAGCTGGCCGAGAAGCAGCAGGTGCTGGAGATCCTCGACGTGCGCAAGCGCCTGGAGCACGTGCTGGTGGCCATCGAGGGCGAGATGGACGTGCTGCAGATCGAGAAGCGCATCCGTGGCCGCGTGAAGTCGCAGATGGAGAAGAGCCAGCGCGAGTACTACCTCAACGAGCAGATGAAGGCCATCCAGAAAGAGCTCGGCGAGATGGAGGAGGGCGGCAACGAGATCCAGGAGCTGGAGCAGAAGATCGCCAAGGCCGGCATGCCCAAGGAGGCACGCGACAAGGCCACCGCCGAGCTCAACAAGCTGAAGATGATGTCGCCCATGTCGGCCGAGGCCACCGTGGTGCGCAA
>Ga0335083_10000505_pt1 | contig 59587 bp, 42 predicted proteins | sample Lox_Sample_42_FD_206716 | JGI IMG/M metagenome (GOLD analysis project Ga0335083, IMG submission 206716) | Soil microbial communities from Loxahatchee National Wildlife Refuge, Florida, United States - Lox_Sample_4.2 | ecosystem: Environmental > Terrestrial > Soil > Wetlands | place: USA...
GTTGTAGAAGCGCACCTGGAACGAATTGCGGAGATGCAGCCGAAGCTGAATGCGTTTGTGCATCTCGATGCCGAGGGCGCACGAAAGCAGGCGCGGGCGGCAGAAGCGGCGGTGTTGCGGGGAGACGTGCTGGGGCCGTTGCATGGAGTGCCGCTGACGATCAAGAGCTGCATTGACGTGGCGGGATGGCCGGCGGCGGCGGGATCTTTGATGCGGAAGGATTACGTTGCAAAAAGCGATGCCCCGCTTGTGGCGCGGCTTCGCGCTGCGGGTGCGATTCTTTTGGGCAACACGAACACGCCGGAAGACTTGATGGCATATGAGACAGACAATTCTTTGAGCGGCAAGACGAGCAATCCCTGGAATTTGGAGCGGACATCCGGAGGTTCGAGTGGCGGGGAGGCTGCGGCGATTGCATCGGGCTGCTCGGCGGGGGGAGTGGGAAGCGATGGAGGCGGATCGGTGCGCGTGCCAGCGCATTTTTGCGGGATTTGCGGATTGAAGCCGACGCCGGGGCGGATTCCCGCAACGGGACATTTTCCCGGCGGCGGAGGAGCTTTCGGCTGGATCGGCGTCGTTGGGCCGATGGCGCGAACAATTGCCGATGTGCGCGCGTTGTTTGAAGTGATGGCAGGGCCGGATGCGGGCGACGCGCTGTCCGCGCCGGTGCCGATTCGTTCCGTGAGCGAAAAAGAGCTTCGAAGATTGCGAGTTGGAATTTTGGAGAGCGCAGCGCTGGGTAAGGCGACGCCGGAAACCTCGGCGGCGGTGGAGCGAGCCGCGAATTTGCTAAGCGGGCAAGGATTCGCGTTGGAAATCAAGCAATTGAGTGGACTTGAGCGGGCGATTGAGCTGTGGTGGTATTTTTTCGGGCCGGTGATCGCAGACTTGATTCAAAAAGGAGCGGCTGGCCAGGAATCTGCAATGAGCCCGATGCTGCGCGAGTATGTTGCACTGGCGAACACGGAAATCACGCTGACCTACGGCGGCTTCCTGACTGCTTGCGGGGAACGAGACAACTTGCGCGCGGAAATTCTCCGGCAGATGGATGATGTGACGATTCTTCTCTCGCCGGTGTCGGTTGGGCCGGCATTTCGGCATGGAGAAGGGAACTGGCGGAGCGGCGAGAGAGAAAATTATCGAGATACGATGCGGTATTCGCAATGGTTGAATCTGGCGGGATTTCCTGGAGTGGCGGTGCCTGTAGGAAAGTCGAGCGAAGGATTGCCAATTGGCGTGCAGGTGATTGGCCGGCCGTATGAGGAAGAATTGGTGCTGGCGGTGGCGGAAGCGATTGAAAGAGGGCGCGGGCCGTCGGAGGCGCCGAGCATTTAGGGTTGCGAGATTATTAAAGTTGCGGCGGCTGTTTTAGTTCAGGATTGGGGACCGCGGACTCGCCGTAGTTGGCGCGCTGCTTGCTAAGACCAGCATCGACCAGCTTTTTTGCGGTGGCTAGTTCAGTTTGCGCCTCTTCGCGACGGCCGAGGCGGAGAAGCACTTGGCCGCGAATGTAGTGAATGTTCTGATTATCCGGAGCCAGTTTTTCCGCAGAGTCCAGAAAGCCTAATGCCTCGCGATTTTTTCCTTCCCGCTGATTGAGCCGGCCCAGTTCGAGAAGAGAAACGGGCATGCGCGGATTGTAGCGCAGAGCTTCGCGGAACGAGCGCTCGGCTTCATCAACCTTCTGCATTTGAAGATAGAGCAAGCCGAGCTGTTCGTAATTGTCGGCAAGATCCGGTTCGATGGCGATGTCCTTGCGAAATTCGGTTTCGGCGCGCTCGTTGTCCGACTTCTTCATGTAGGCGACTCCGAGACTAAAGTGCACGTAAGGCAAATTGGGATTCGAGGACACGGCGAGTTCCAGCTCGGAAATGGCTTTGTCCGGCTCTTCGCGGTTGAGGTAGGCCTTGCCGAGAATGAGATGGAATTCGGCCGTCTGGCCTCCAACTTCGACGAGCTGGCTTAGAGCCTTTTCGTCGAGATCGTTCTTACCAGCGTTGTGAGCGGCAATGTCGAGAACATAGAGGTAGGTCACGTTGTTGGACATTTGAGGCCACAGCGGCTCGAGCGTGGAAACGGCGTCGGCGTAATGCTCTGTGAACACGCGGCAGAGGCCGAGGAGGTAGCGAGCCTGCTGCGAGTCGGGCTGGTCGCGGACGACGGAAGCGAGCGGCGCAATGGCGGCTGTGTAATCGCCGCGGCGGTAATTGACGAGACCGATGTTCAGTCGGATGCCGGACATTTTGGGTTCGAGTTTTTCGGCTTTTTGAAGCAGCGAGATGGCCCGGTCCCACTCTTTGCGGCGCATGGCGATCACGCCAAGATCGGCGTAGGCGGCGCCGGAGTTCGGATCGACTGAGAGAACGCGGCGGAAGGCTGCTTCGGCGGCGGCCAAATCGCCGGATTGGAGCGCCGCCTGTCCTTGCGCAAAGGATACCCCTGGGTCGATGTTGGCCGGGCGGCGAGTGGCGCCGGAAGCGGGTTCCTGAGCAGGGAAAGCAGAAATGGTCACTGCCGCCGCTGACAAGAGTAAGGAGCAAAAGGCAAGCAATGGTCCGATGGATCGAGGAAGAAAAAGCCGGGGGCGCAGAAGAAAAGGCATCGGTTTGTAGTGTCCAGCAGAGGAGGGGCGAATTCAAGCGCCGAGGGAGAGGCGGAACTGAGGCTAAAGGCGGGCGAGGAAGACCCGGAAGGAGGAGGTCCTTAGGACCACGCCGCGATTTTCAACTTGACACGGGCAGAGCAATGCTTTATTAACTCGATTTAATAAGTCAGATTGGGTGCATTTTGAAAGTCGAGTGGTGAGGGGCTGTCTCTGACGAGTTGCCTTCTGCTGGCGGCTGAAACTCGGGTGCCCGTTGCGGCGGATGGTTTCGTGCCCTCACTCGGCCAGAATTCCATATTAAAAGGATCGGGAGGTCACAAAGTGAAATTACATGGGAATTCCGTTCATCGTACCCAACTTCGTGGCGGGCAGGGCGGCGTAGTGCGGGCGCTGCTATGCGCCATGCTGGGAATGCTGTGGGTGGTGTGCGGCGCGAAGGCGCAGGACACTGGATACATCAGCGGAACAGTCACGGACAATTCGGGGGCTGCGGTGGTTGGGGCAGAAGTCTTGATCTCGAGTACCACTGGGAGCGCGACTCATAGCACGACAACAAATGCGGACGGCGCGTATGTCGTCGCCGGTTTGCCCGGCGGTTCGTACAACATCGTGGTGACGGCCAAAGGTTTCCAGAAATATACAGCGCAAAATGTGGTGCTGGCCGTGGGACAGAAAATTCGCGTAGACGTTCCGCTAAGCGTAGGTACCGTCACAGAAGAAGTGGTGGTGACGGGCGAAAGCGTTGCGCAGATCGAGACAACCTCATCGGAACTCGGCTCGACGATTACGGGTAAGCAAATCAACCAATTAATCTTGAATGGAAGAAATTTCACACAGCTTGTCAACCTCTCCCCGGGAGTTGTGGACCAAACGGGTTCGGATGAAGGGAAGGTCGGCGTCTACGGGAACGTGGCCTACAGCATGAATGGCGGCCGCACCGAATACAACAACTGGGAACTGGACGGCGGCGACAACATGGACAACGGGAGCAACTCTACGCTCAACGTTTATCCAAACCCGGAAGCCATCGCCGAGTTCAAAGTACTGACCTCGAACTATGGCGCTCAATACGGCCGCAATGCGTCGGGAACGATTGAAGTGGAGACAAAATCCGGCGGCAGCGCGTTCCACGGGAGCGCATTCTATTATGGGCGCAATGAATTTTTTAACGCGCGTGGCTGGTCCGAAGGCCAAGATCCCACGGCACCCAAGGCGCAATACCGGAAACACGACTGGGGCTATACGCTTGGCGGTCCCGTTTATATTCCGAATCATTACAACACGGACAAGAAGAAGACTTTCTTTTTCTGGTCGCAGGAGTGGCGCAGACAGAGTGATCCGACGACAATCAATGTCAACGTTCCCTCGGATGCGGAGCGGGCCGGGAACTTTAGCGACGTTTGTTCCCCCTCGCCAGGGCTTATTGACACTGTGAACTTCCCCGACTGCCCAATCGATCCTTCGACCGGTATGCGATTCCCAAATGACACGCTGACGAATATCTCTACGGACGCACAGTACTTTCTTGCCTTAATCCCCAAGGCGAATGCGACCAACGGTGGCTTTCCTAGCACGCAGTCCTCGGTCTCCTTGCCCACAACATGGCGGGAACAGCTGATACGCGTGGACCATAACATCAACGACAATTATCGGCTTACGTTCCGGTACATTCACGATTCGTGGTCCACCGTTGTTTCCAACCCACTTTGGGGGAATGGAACGAGCTTCACAAACGTCAACACTAACTTTGTCGGCCCGGGCACGAGTTTCGTCGCGCGCCTGAACGCTAATCTTTCCCCGACGCTCTTAAATGAGTTCGTTGCGAGCTATACCGCGGACCACATTTTCCTCAATGCGGTTGGCCCCGTCGCACTTCCCTCGGGCTACACGGGCGGGTCTCTTTTCAACAACGGCTTCGACGGCAAACTTCCATCGTTCACCATCGACAATGGAACTGCATACGGCGGCGGGTTTAGCGTGGACACCGGCTATTTCCCTTGGAAAAATGCCAACCCTACCTATACTTACCGGGACAACATGACGAAAGTCGTGGGGAACCACACGCTGCAATTTGGCGCCTATTTTGTGGCCGCGCAGAAGAACCAGCAAAACTCGCTCTACACACAAGGCATTCTGGACTTTAACAACAGTTCACCGAACACCACAGGCAACGCCTTCGCTGATTTGCTCCAAGGCAACATTGCCGGCTACACGCAAGCGGACCACATGATTTTGTTCTATGACCGGTACAAGATTTTCGAACCTTACTTCCAGGACGACTGGCGAATGACCAAAAAATTCACGCTGAACCTGGGGCTGCGCTGGAGCATCTTTGGGCGCTACCAGGAACGGTATAACAATGAGTTTGGCCTGAATCCCTCGCTCTGGTCCTCCGCCAATGCTCCGCTACTGGCATCGGACGGTTCGATTATTCCGGGCTCGGGCGACCAATTCAACGGTTTCGAGCAGTGTGGCGTGGCTCCCGCCCCCACCGGTTGCCTCAACAACAAGTATATGAATCCAGCGCCACGCTTCGGCTTTGCCTGGGACCCCAAGGGTGACGGCAAGATGGCAATTCGCGGCGGTTATGGAATTTTCTTCGAACATGAAAATGGCAACGAAGCCAACGCGGAATCGCTCCAGCAGGGCGCCAGCCCGGAGATCCTAATCTCGACGCAGAACAATATCGTTGGCTACGAAAACATCGGCGGCGGCGCTGCGGCCCCGTCGTTCCCGATTAATCCATTTTCCATCCCCAATAAAGCTGCCTGGCCGTATGTCCAACAGTGGAACCTTGACGTGCAGAAGGAACTTCCTTCTCATTTCGTAGTGACCGTGGCCTACGTCGGCAGTAAGGGTACGCACCTGGTCAATCAACGCGACATCAACCAACTTCCCCTTTATACGGGCGCCAATCCATTCGCACCGGGACAAATGATCGACGCGCAAATCCCCGGGACTGGGACGGGGGGCATCCCGGCACAGTTCTACGATGATTGCGGGGGCATTGTGACGGATCCGGTGACCGGATTGCCGACCAGCGCCACGCTCGGGAACGGTACGCCCGTGCCAGCCGGCGCGCTGAACAACCTGTTCGTAGCTTGCGGCAATACTACCAACTTGGTACGCCCGTTTTATCCGGGCTATGGAACGGTCAACAGGATCGAAACATCGGCGAATTCGATCTACCACTCCTTGCAGGTAACAGCCAATCACACGTTCGGCGCTCTGACGCTGAGCGTTGCCTACACGTATAGCCACTCGATAGACGATTCTTCGGACCGTTACGACGGAGGATTCACAGACTCGTACAATCTGCCTCTGTCCAGGGCAAGTTCAAACTTTGACCAGCGGCAGAACCTGGCCATCAGCTATGTTTATCAGATTCCGTATAAGGGATCTGGCTGGTCGAAAGTGGCTCTGGGAGACTGGCAGATTTCCGGCATCACCGTGGTTCAGAGCGGCACGCCGTTCAGTATCACGAATGACTCCGGTTTTTCTGACAGCGCCGGACTTGGGAACGGAAATGGCACGGCATCGCGCCCCGATCTGGTGGGCAATCCATTTATGTCTTCGCAGAATGTTCCCGGCGAGCGCGGTCCGCTCTACTACAATCCAGCAGCTTTTGCTGTTCCGACCGGCTTGACTTACGGGACTGTAGGACGTAACACACTGAGGTACCCCGGCCGCACCAACTTTAACTTCGGGCTTTTCAAGCGATTCCCGATCAAGGAGAAGGGGCTGGTTGAATTCCGCTGGGAAACCTTCAACCTGTTCAACCACACGCAGTACAATGCGATTGGTACTTCGATGGACACGATCAACCCCGGAGACAATCCCGCATCGTCCGGCTTCCTCCATCTGAACGGCACGCACGACGCGCGCATCATGCAGTTCGGCCTGCGCTTGCAGTTCTAACCGATCAACGATCCGAAGAGGGCGGCGTCTTTTTTTCAGGCGCCGCCCTATTTTTCTGCTCTTTTTTCTGATAATCGCCATCACTTTTTTGTATACTCGCTCCGCGCATCCAAGGAGGAGTGAAAAACGCCATGAAACGTCGAACCTTTATCGAAACGTCGATTGCAGCAGCGGCATTGTATGCGGCGCGTCCCTCGTGGGCCGCCGAGACCACGCACGAGATCAAGCGAGTGGGGCTGCAGCTTTACACTGTCCGCAGCGAAATGCCGAAGGACTTTGAAGGAACGATCGCCAAGGTCGCCCAGACGGGTTACAAGGAAGTCGAATTTGCAGGCTACTTCGAGCACTCGCCGAAGGACGTGCGCGCCATCGTCGACAAGAATGGCCTAACGGCGCCTTCTACGCATCTCGGATACGATCTCATCGAAAATAAATTGCCGGAGATGATTGAAGTTGCGCACGTCATCGGACACAAGTACATCGTCTGTCCGTGGATCGATGAGAAGCAGCGGACCGCGGATGGCTGGAAGAAGGCCGCTGAGCTTTTCAACAAGGCTGGCGAGACGTGCGCGAAGGCCGATATCCAGTTCTGCTACCACAATCACTCCTTCGAGTTTTCTCCGGTCGAGGGATTGGGCGGAAAACTCGCCTACGACTACTTGCTTTCGGAAACGAATCCGCGGCACGTGAAGATGGAAATGGACCTATGCTGGATCAGCGTGGCTGGGAAAGATCCGGTGGATTATTTCAAAAAGCATCCGGGGCGCTTTCCGCTGGTGCACGTGAAGGACTACGTGAACGATCCCAACGCGACGAGCAGCTATGCCGGAGCAACCGGATCGGTGGTATTCAAAGGCCGCCTCGCCGACGTGGGTAAAGGGACGATCGATTGGAAGCGGATACTCGCTCATTCGGATACGGCGGGTATCAAGCACTACTTTGTCGAGAACGACGACGCCAAAGAGCCGTTCGAAGACATTAAGATCAGCTACGACTATTTGCACGACCTGCGCTTCTAGTTCAGTGATTCTCATGTTGGCGCACTGAAGATGCGAGCGTTTCGCGATGGCTACATAAGACTCGGAGGGTGTGATGGGAAAGAACGTTCTTTCACGGCGTGAATTTCTACAAAGCACTGCGGGGGCGACGGGGGCGCTTGCGGCGGCTCCGAGCATCTTCCTTAAGCCGGAGTTCATTCCATCGGCGCTTGAGGCCGTGGCGCCTAGCGACCGCGTGCGCTTCGGCATCATCGGCATCGGCATGCAGGGCTCGGGTTTGTTAACGAATGCCATCCAATTGCCCGGAGTGGAGTGTGTCGCGGCATGCGATCTTTACGACGGCCGCCACTTGCTGGCCCGGGAAATTGTCGGCAAGAATATTCCGGTCACGCGGCGTTATCACGAACTGCTGGAGAACAAGGACATCGATTGCATCGTCGCCGCCGTCCCCGATCACTGGCATAAACAAGTAGTGATCGACGCGGTCAGCGCGGGCAAGGACATCTATTGCGAAAAGCCGATGTCGCACACCGCGGAGGACGGGCTGGCCATGGTCGCCGCCGCGAAGAAAACAGATCGAATTGTCCAGATTGGTTCGCAGCGAGTCAGTTCCGTAATCTGCGCGAAAGCCAAAGAGTTGCTCACGCAGGGCATCATCGGCACATTGACTCTCGTCGAGGGCTCGCTTGGCCGCAACGACCCTACCGGCGCTTGGGAATATCCGCCGCCTCCGGATCTTTCGCTCGAAAATCTCGATTGGGACACCTGGCAGGGAACCGTGCCGAAGCGGGAGTTCAATCCTTTTATCTTTGCGCGGTGGCGTTGCTGGAAGGAATACGGAACCGGGCTTGCCGGCGACCTGCTCGTGCATCTCGTCAGCGGCATGAACTTCATGCTCGGCTGGAATGCTCCGCCAAAGAAGGCGATGGCTCTCGGCGCAATTTTGCGCTTTCCGGATGGACGCAACATGCCGGATGTGCATGCCACACTGTTCGATTATGGAAGCGCGCCGGTCTATCTGCGGTTAAATCTTGGCTGCGAGACTCCGGAAATCTACCGCTTCCAAGGCTCGAAAGGGATTCTGGAAGTCACTGAATTCGCGATCAATTACTATCCGCAGACGGGCGAAGACGAGTCGCCGAGTTATTACACGTCCAGCTATCCGCAAAAGATGCGCGAAAAATATCTGGCAGATTGGCACGAGAAGCACGATCCAGTTCCAGGCAAAGAGCCAATCCTTCAGGGCTACAGTTATCGAGGCGACTCTTGGGATGACGAAAAGCCGCACCTTTGGAGATATTTCCAGTCCGTCAAGAGCAGGCAGCCCGTCACGGAGGACGCGGTCTTCGGCAACAACGCCGCGCTGGCCTGCCACATGGCCAACCAATCCTACTTCCGCAGCAGCGCCGTCACTTGGGACGCGGCATCCGGCACAATCAAGTCAGTTTAGGGCACACTAAGGCGGGAATTCTAGCCAGGCTCTGCAAATCTGAAAAGTAGGGGCGCCTTTTCAGGGCCGTGAGAGGGTGGATCCTATTTTGGGGCTTTAACCCGCTCCCATTCGCCGCTTCGGTCTCTCAGTCGCTCTAGATGCCGAAAAGTGTTCGCTGAATATTGGACTGGCCGTTCGGCCAGTGCCGCATCGGCGACGGCGCAACTTCCCCTGCTGGAATGGGTTTTATAATTTGTGTGTTCATCCGAGGAGGGTGGTAAATGCGCAGAGTTCATCTTGTTAGCCTAATTCTTTTTGCCGCGTTGATACTGGCTCTGCCTGCCGGGTCTTCCGCGCAGGTTAGCATTGGCGTCGCCGTGCACATCGGTCCGCCTGCGCTGCCGGTTTACGAGCAACCTATTTGCCCGGAGCCGGGCTTTCTGTGGACTCCCGGATATTGGGCTTATGGGCCGGAAGGGTATTACTGGGTGCCCGGCACGTGGGTTCGGCCGCCTGAGGTAGGTTTGCTATGGACGCCGGGCTATTGGGGCTGGGGCGACGGAGGATATCGCTGGCACGCCGGGTATTGGGGCCCTCACGTGGGATTCTACGGAGGAATCAATTATGGATTTGGCTACACGGGAGTTGGCTTCGTTGGCGGGCGCTGGGAACACGGGGTATTCGCGTACAACACCGCGGTGATGCGCGTGAATACACGCGTGATTCGCAACACGTACGTAGATCGGACGGTCATCCGTAACGTGAGGGTGAATCGCGTAAGCTACAACGGGGGAAGAGGGGGGATCGAAGCTCGGCCAAGCGAAAGGGAGAGGTCTTTCGAGCGCGAGCATCACTTTACGGCGACATCGGTGCAGACGCAGCACGAACGATTCGCCGGTTCGGACCGCTCGCTGCGGGCGTCCGAAAATCACGGCAGGCCAGCGATCACGGCGACCGCCAGACCAGGTCAGTTTAGTGGGCATGGAGCATCAGCAACGAAGGGGTATTCACGCGACGCTTCGCCAAACGGAGGAAACGTCCGTTCGAACAACGCGAGCGAATCTCACAAGATAGACCGCCCGCAAGCGCATGGCGGCGGCGCCGGCTATGCCAGTCCACACGGGAATCATGCGGAAAATGCGCCGAGAAATCAGCCACACGGGGAAGGCAAGCCACACACGGAAAGCAAACCGCATGGAACGCCTCCTGCTGAACACCATGAGGGCGGCGGCGGAAAGCCTCACAGACAGTAAGCGTAAAAAGGGAAAATCAGATTGGTGTGCTTTGGTGCCGGAGGGCTAAGACTCCGGCACGGGAGGGCAGCCCGGAAATTCGCGAAGAGCGGTGTTGCCGATGTACTGCAAATCCTCGATGCCAATCTTGCTGGTGTAAAAGCCATCGCAGGTCATTTTTCGCAAGAAGGCGAAGAACGCCACGCCCTGGCTTAGAGTTGGATCCTGTTTCGCATTTTTCCGGAAGGCAATGAGGTCCAGCGTCTGTTTGCATTGCGCAGGTGTGCAATCCAGAAAAAGATTGCCGTAGCGATCAGAGCAAAATCCGTCCAGCCACATCAGTCCTCCGCCTAGAGTCAGCTGATAATCCTCATTTTCGCTGGTCAGCAGGTCGATGAACTCCGGTGCGCCGCCTTCCACGGCTCCTCCCGATTTTTCATCTTTCGGGATAATCGTGCCGCAGAGATTGGTGAGCATCTCATACTGGTGCGGCGAAAAATATTTTGGAACGTAGCTTCCTGAAGGTGAAGCAATCTTTTCCTTGTGGACCATCTGGTGCGCATATTCGGCGGCTTTCACGGGGATGACTTGCAGCACGGAGCCGCCGAAGGCTCCCACAGCCAGCGTCTTGAGGATATCGCGACGAGTGATGGAATTTTCGTTCATAGCCTGCCTTCCATTCGCCTTTTCATGTTTATAAATTACCCTTCCTGGCTTCATCGAGCAGATGTTCCGATGCCCGCCAGGACAATGCCATGATCGTCAGAGTTGGATTTTTATCGGGGTTGGTGACCAGCGGCGCGCCATCCGTCACAAAGAGATTTTTTACGTCATGCGCCTGGCAGAAGCCATTCAGGACGGAACTCTTTGGGTCTGCGCCCATTCTGACCGTGCCCACCTCGTGGATGATTTTTCCGCCTTCTGTAATGCCGAAGGGGTATTGTCCGTGGATCGACGTCTTTGTTTTGTATTCGCCTCCAGCCGCCTCAATGATGGCGCGAAAAGTTTCCTGCATGTCCTGGGCCTGGCGCAGTTCGTAATCGCTCCACTTGAAATGGAAGCGAAGCACGGGGATGCCCCACTTATCGACGACCGTGGGATCGATTTCACAGTAGGTATCCGGGTTGGGAATCATTTCGCCGCGGCCGGAAAGGCCAATGCCGGTGCCATACATTTTCCGTGCACGCTGTTTCAAGCCGATGCCGTAGCCCTCTTCCTCGTGCAAGAGGTCATCGAACTCGCCGATGCCGGGCATGTCTCGGCCGCCGCCAAATTCAATGTGATAACCCCGCGGAAAGGCGTTCTTGCGGTCAAACTTCCACCACGGGATATACATGTGCATGCCGCCGACCCCGTCGTGATTATGCGGAGGCATTTTTTCAAGTCGCGGAATAATTCCCCAGCCATCGCTGCCGACGGAATCGGTGAGGTACTTGCCGACGGCCCCGGAAGAATTGGCGAGGCCATCGGGGAATTGCGTGGATTTGGAATTGAGCAGAAGGCGGGCGGATTCGCAAGCACTGGCCGCAACGACCACGGCGCGCGCGTTCACGCGCTTCTCGACGCGCGTTGCTTTGTCAATGTAGGAAACGCCCTCCGCTTTGCCGTCTTTGCCGAGGATGATTTCGCGCGCCATCGCGCCGGTGATCATCGTGAGTTTGCCCGTCTTCATCGCGGGCGGAATCATCACTTGGCTCGAGCTGAAGTTCGATGCCGTCGTGCAACCCCGCCCGCACTGGCCGCAGTAATGGCAGGGAAGGCGGCCGTTCACCGAGCGCGTCAGGATCGCCAGCCGCGAGGGTATGCACGTAATGTTCAGTTTGTCGCAGGCCTTCTTGACGATGAGATCCGTGCAGCGCGGGATCGGCGGCGGCAGAAAAACACCGTCAGGGGCGCTCGAAACGTTTTCTCGAGTGCCGAAGACGCCGATGTAAGATTCCACTTTGTCGTAATAAGGCGCTAGGTCGTCGTAGCTGATCGGCCAATCGTCGCCCAGGCCGTCCCGCGTGTTCGATCTGAAATCGATGGGGGCAAAGCGCAGCGCAATGCGGCCCCAGTGATTCGTTCGCCCGCCGACGATGCGTGACCGGAACCATTGGAAATTTGCGCCAGGGGCGGAAGTGTATGGCTCACCTTCAATTTGCCATGCGCCGTTAGGAGCCAAAAACTCGCTGAAGTTTTCTTCCGCATGCCCGCCAACCCCCGCACCGCGATGGGGCAATTCGTACGGCCACATCAGCATCTTGAAATCTTTTTCGGGGTAGACTGGCGGACCTGCCTCGAGCAAAGCGACGCTCAAGCCGCCTTCCGTCAGGATTTTCGCGGCGGTGCCGCCCCCGGCACCGGAACCGATGATGCACACGTCATACATTTTCGGCGAGCGAATGACTTGAGACATTTGGGCGGCCCCTGACTAAAGCTCGTTTTTTTTCATTTGCGAGACGGCATAATCGCACGCGCGAGCCGTCAAAGCCATATACGTTAGCGAAGGATTTACGCAAGAGCTCGAAACCATGCAGGCTCCGTCGGTCATAAAAAGATTTTTTATTTCGTGCGTCTGGTTGTGTTCGTTAAGAACCGAGGTTTTTGGATCGCGGCCCATTCGGGCCGTTCCCATCTCGTGAATCCCGAGCCCGGGAGACGAGATCTGATCGGTCACGGATATGTTTCTCGCCCCCGCCGCGGCCAGCATTTCGGCGGCCTGCACGGCGATGTCTTTGTGCATGGCCCGCTCGTTCTCGCCCCACGCACAGTGAATCGTCAACGTTGGAATCCCCCAGGCATCCAGCTTATCTTTATTGATTTCCACGTAGTTGCCATGATTCGGCAGGCACTCGCCGAACCCGCCCATCCCCATGCGCCACGGTCCCGGTTTTTTCAATGCATTCTTGAAGTCCACGCCGAAGCCGGGCATGCTCATACCGCGATTCCACCCTTCGCGGTTTCCGCTACCCTGATAACCATAGCCGCGGATAAATTCTTTCTGCTTGGATTTCACGTTGCGAAATCGCGGAATGTAAATTCCGTTGGGGCGATTCCCAAAAGGAACTTTGTCTTCATGTCCTGGCATAATTCCGCTTGCGCCGCCGCCCATGTGATGGTCCATGAGGTTGTGGCCGAGTTCGCCGCTCCCGTTGGCGAGCCCATTGGGCATTTCCGGAGTCGCTGAATTCAGCAGTAGCCGCGTGGATTCGAGCGTCGAGCAGCAAACGAAAAATATGCGCGCCTTGAATTCCAGCGAATTCATCGTCTGCGAATCAATGACATGCGCGCCGGATACGCGGCGCGTGCTGGAATCATAAATCAGGTTGCGAACGACGCTGTACGGCCGGAGAGTGAGGCGCCCGGTTTTGTACGCTGCGGGTAACGTCGAATTCAGGCTGCTGAAATATGATTGCGTGATGCATCCGCGATGGCAGAAACCGCAGTAATGGCAGGGTGCTCGCCCCTTATGAACGCGCGTAAGCACGGCGGAGCGGCCAATCGTCATGATCCGGTCGTCAAAGTGCTTCGTCATCGCTCCGCGGAAATCCTGCTCGACGCACGTGAAGTCCATCGGCGGCAGGAATTTTCCGTCAGGCAATTGCGGCAAGCCCTCCGCTTGCCCGCTGATGCCGGCGAACTCTTCGACGTAGTCGTACCAGGGCGCGAGATCCGCGTAACGGATTGGCCAATCCACCGCGATCCCGTCCTTCAAGTTGGCTTCAAAATCGAGATCGCTCCAGCGATAGCTCTGCCTACCCCAAGTAATGGACTTTCCGCCAACTTGCCGCCCGCGAATCCACGAAAAGTGTTTGCCCTCCTCGCAGGTATACGGGTTGTCGGCGTCGCTCACGAAAAATTTATGAGAGTACTCGTCGCACGCGTAGTAGCACTCGCGCTGAATGGGCTGCGTCTTCTCGCGCTCGGCGCGATTGTCCCAGTCGCGATACTTCAGTTCCCACACCGGAACGTGCTCGACGTAATCCTTTTCCGGAACAATCGTTCGCCCGGCTTCGAGCAGCAAAACGTTGAGCCCCTTCTCCGTGAGCTCTTTCGCCGCCCACCCGCCGGTAATTCCCGAACCAATAATAATCGCATCGTAGACTGGTGTTGCCATGATGGCTCCCTGTGACTAAGCTTCTCCACCGCCCGAACTAGCCGGCATGCATCCGTGCAGCGCGCCGGGAATGATCTGCAACTTCAGCTCCTGCGAGAAACCGATTTCGGACGTGTAGTAGCCGTGCAACGTAATGCCCTTGAAGACGTGCCAGAATTTTCCCTTCATCTGCGCATCAAAATTGCGCGGCAACGCCATGTCACGCGGGTTACGGCTCGCCTCGCCCATCGTCGCATCATCCATTTCGCGAAGCAGAGCCGTCTGCTGTGCGGTCGAGGCGTTCACGAAATCTTTTCCGAATAACTCGTTGCTATGTTTGTCGACATCCGCGAGGCCTTCGAGAAAATGCGCGCGCTCCTCCTCGATTGCCCATTCCGTGAGGATGAGGTCGATGAATTCATTCACCAGAGCGCCCTTGGCTCCTGGCGTATCCGTCGCCGGTATGATCAGGTCGGTCATCGCAACGACGGTCGCGTTTTGGTGAGGATCCAGAGTCTTCAGCGCATAGCCCGCTGCCGGATGCGCCTCGCGGAAGATCGCGAATGCCTCAGGACTCAGAGCTGGCAGAACGGCTCCGGTCATCAGTAGCCTTAGTGCGTCACGCCGTTGCATGGGACCTCCCTCGTCCGTTTTCATTCAAGGACGTCTTACTTTCCGTTACACCGAATTTCAGCGCCATCTCCCGCGCAGCGCGAAGCGCCGCGACAGGCTCGCCTTGCGGCAGAAACTCCATCGCTACGTGCCGGTCGTAGCCGAGTTCGGCGAGCTTGCGGTAAATGTTTGGATAATAGATCTCGCCCGTGCCGGGCTCGTGCCGCCCCGGCACATCCGCAACGTGAACCAGTGCGATCACGCCCAGATTTTTCTCCAGCTTCTCGATCAGGTTACCCTCGGCAATCTGCTCGTGAAAAAAATCGTACAGAAATTTGACGTGCGGATTGCCTACGGCGCGTACAATCTCAAATCCGTCGGCGGAGGACGTCAGAAAATATTTGGGATTTTCTTCGGGGTCGATATTTTCCACAAGAAGTTCGATGCCGCTTTGCGCCGCGATGTCCCCGCCGCGCTTCAAGGTTTCGATGCAATTCGCGCGCATCTCGGCCGGTGATAGCCCCGGCACTTTATTGCCTGTCTGAAGTATCAGCCGCGTGCATTCCAACTCGCGCATTGTTGGAATAAAATCGCGAACTGCCTGAAGAAATGCATCTCGGTCATTCGCGTCGGCCAAAGTATGCCAAACGCCTGCGGTGGCGTCGAAATCGAAGCCGAGTTCCTGCTTCTTCTTGCGAGCCGCGGCAAAATCTTCCTTCTTCCATCCCTTAAACTCATCGACCAGTTCAACCGCGCGATAACCCGCTTCGGCAACTTTCTCCAGGCGCTCCGCAAATGGCTGCCCCCGGAACACGGTCCAAAGCATCACCGTGAGCTTGAAGGGGACATTCTCGCTGGCTGCTCCTGCGCTCCTGCCGGCGGTCGCGTCCGGCATTGCGGAAGCGATTCCGCCGGCGACCGCGCTCGTTGCGGCCAGGCCCGCGATGCTTTGGCCGAATTCTCGCCGATTCATCATCCTTCCAGAATTTCCTGACGCACGTTTTTCAGGACGTACGCGGCGCGCTCAACTCCCACCTCGCCTGAAAGTATGGGATCTTCGTTCTCGATGCTGAGAATACCCTCGTACCCCGTGTCCATGTACGCTTGCAAAATGGATTTCCACAAACTCGCGCTATGCCCATAGCCTACCGCGCGGAAAGTTTCCGATGCGTTGCCGAGGTCGCTTGTCTCGAACGCAAAATTCAGCACGCCATATTTTGCAAGGTTCTCCGGAAAAAACACGGTGTCCTTCATGTGCGCGTGGTAAATCACTCCCTGCTTGCCCAGAAAGTGAATCACCTCGACGGGATCGCATCCCTGCCAAAACAAATGGCTCAAATCGCAGTTCGCGCCAATCTCCTCGCCGACAGCGTCGCGTAGTTTGAGCAGCGTTCGCGGATTATAAACGGCGAAGTTGGGATGCATCTCAAACGCCAGGCGGTGAATGCCATGCTCGCGCGCGAATTTTGCCGCGTCCTTCCAGTACGGAATGATTTTTTCTTTCCATTGCCAGTCCTGCATCTGCGCGTATTCGGGCGGCCAGCGATAGGTGATCCAATTTGGCTGCGCACCCGTCGGTGTGCCGCCGGGGCAACCGGAAAACCCGACGATCACTTTCACGCCCAGTCGTTCGGCCAGAAGAACCGTCTTCCGGAAACTTTCGGCGTCGCGCGCGGCATGTGCCGCGTCCGGGTGAACGGGATTTCCATGGCAGCTTAACGTAGCCACCTGAATTCCACGATCCTCGAATTTCTTCTGCCAAGCTTTGGCCTTGGCTGCATCGGCCAGCAGTTCATCCACCGGGCAATGATGCGATCCGGGATAGCCGCCGGTGCCAATCTCCATCGCTTCCAAGCCCAACGCGCTTACCTTCTCAAGCATCTCGTCGAGCGAAAGTTTGTCGTAGACCGGGTCGAAAACTCCAATGGGGATTTTGCGCTTTGCCGATGGCGGCATCATCAATCGCTTGCTCCCCGCAGCTTCGGCCCCCGCAAAGGATTCTCGTGCAACGGCTCCTCCCGGAACCGCAGCAGCCAGTAGTCCCCCGCCGGTCGCCGCGAGAAATTGCCTTCGGTCCACCGATTTGCTTTCACGCAAACTCTTCATGCCGTCCCCTGGAAGTGGCTATTTGTACCTTTCATTCACGACCCGCGGCATTATACGCCTCCTGCGTCTCCCTGGAACTCACAAAATCGTTTTAGTTGGGACAAAATACGAACGGCCAGGGCGGGAAAAGATCAAACACGAATCGCGGCAGCCAGAACGGTTCACAAATTTGGGATAGCTACTTGGTTTACGTTTTTTTGCGTGTTAGCGCATCGAGAGCGGGAATCGAAACGGCTTCCGTCGTCACACGCTCTTGCGGCCGATTGCGATTTTGAATCGCGTCGGCGAGCATTTCTATCGCCTGGCCTGCATTCGGAGGAACAAATACCGTAGCCGCAAGCAGTCCGCTGCGCACCCACGCTTGGCCCGTTTTTGGCAGGCCGTCGCATCCCGTGAACGGCAGCTTCAGCCACCTCTCGCGTTCATCCTCGTTGGTCAATTCCTTGAAAGCATCGCGTGCGCCCATTGCCATGGAATCGTCCTGGGCGGAGACCAGATCGATCGCCGAGCGCTGCGAGGTCGTAAGTTTAAGCCAGGAGCGCACGGATCGTTGCGCGCTTTCCTGGGTCCATTGGGCTTTCAGCAGTGTAACTTGCACGTTCGCCGGCTTCGTTTCCTGCATTCCCTGCGTCCGTTCTTTAGCGGCGGAGTTCTCCGAAGGCCCCTGAATATAAAGTGCGGAACCTCCGCCTCGCAGCAGCGCCGCCATCTGGCGTCCCTGGATTCGGCCAATTTCAATATGGTCGGAACTGATAGTGAAGACTGGTGCCGTGGAGATTTTGCGTAGCTCTTCGATGTAAGTTGCGTCGCGATTCAGCACGACCCAGCCGATTCCTGCGCTCACCGCCGCGCGCGCCACCTGAGGCAACGCGGTGCCGCCGACTGGTTCAAAGATGATGGCGTCTGGCCGCAGCTCCTTCGGCGCCTGAACCGCTTTCAGGATTTGCGTGCTTTGACTGATCGCGTCGTTTTGTGCATGGACGATCTGTACCTCCACGCCCGACTTGCGCGCCGCCTGTTCGGCGGACTCGCGCTGTTCTATCTGATAATCGTTGTCGTCGTTCGTTAGGGAAACCAGGAATTTTAGTTTTGCCATTCTCGTCCCGAAGAGTATAGCTCTATTGCATCACAAAGCGCGCGATCACGCGGCAGAGCCTGCTTGCTTGGTGCTCAGGCTGTCATCACTTTGGAGTTGATGACAGGCTAAATTGTGTCAATACTGCGATTAATTTTTCGCGAACTCATCGAGCGCTGCGCTCAGCCGCTCGAGCCCGGCGCGCAGGCTGGCGGTATCGCCGCCCATTCCGATCCGGAAATGCCGGGGCATCTCAAAGAAGCTTCCGGGCACAACCGTCGTCTCGTACTTCTCCCGCAGAAGCCTGAAAAAAGCCTCGGGATCACCTTTAACCAGCCGCGGAAATACCACCGTGCCGGCCGGGGGGCGGAAGCACTCGAGATCGGCGCGTGAATCGAGGAACGTATCCATGAGTGGGCGATTCGTCGAGAGTAGTGTCCGTGCGCGCTCGCGAAATTGTTCTAGATGATCGAACGCCATCACAGACATTCGTTCGGCAGGGTGAGCCGCCACGGCGCCATACAAATCGTTGAGCTGCCACATGCGCTTGGCGAGCGCAGGTGGCGCTATCACCCATCCACAGCGCAGCCCGCTTAAACCATAAACCTTCGTCAGGCTGCTGGTGACAATGAATGGATTGTCATCGCCCGGTGCGATGGATTGACCGATGCTAAAACTGGATCGGACACTCTTGTCGAAAACCATGTCGAGGTAGACCTCATCCACGAGAACGTGGACCCGCGACCGCAGCGCCAGTTCCCCGAGTGCTCGCAAGGTCCCCTCTGGTGCCAGAGCGCCGCTTGGATTGTGTAGATTGCTTAGAACTATCAGCCGTGTCGACGGAGAAAATGACCTTTCCATTTCTGCCAGATTGAGAGCAAATCCTCCTTCAAATCGCCGGGGAAAGCGCTTCACTCCCGCTTCAAGATATTCGGCAACCTCGAGCAGCGGGCCGTAGACTGGCTCTTCGACCAGAACCTCATCGCCAGGGTTGAGCACGGCTGCCATCGCGATGTGATTCGCCATCGACGTGCCGGTTGCCGCGACCACGCACTCTTCGGCCACTCCATTGTGTTGTGCAAGCCGCTCTTGCAAAGGAGCGTACCCGTAGCCGCCATCCGCCGTTACTTCAAGCTGCGTCAGGTCCAGCGGAAACTCTGCCAGAGGCACACCGAGCACGCCACTTGTCGCAAGATTAAAGCGCGCATGGGATCGCGTTTTCGCCCATTCCATGTAGACCGAACGTTTCATGCGAGCGGAATCGCTCATGTGGCTCCTTCATTCCGGTTTTTGCTAGTCCATAAATAATAGGCGGGCAAGCCGGCGATCGCGATAGCCAGCCCGATCAATGAGTGCTTGGCATCGTGCGCAAAGGTGCTCGCGACGACCAGCCATTCCGCCGCGATGAAGAGCAGCGTCGTCCACGGGTGGCCTGGAACACGGTATGCAATCACCACTGAGCCTTGAAGTTTGGCGCGGTGCCTCATCACTAGCAAGCAGATTGCCGTCAAGCCAAAGAAAATGGAATCCATGGCCACGACGTAGTTGACGACTTGCGCGTAAGTTCCCGTCAACGCGATCACGATGGCCCAAATTCCTTGTAGCAAAATTGCCACCACGGGAACGCGCGTGCGCGGATCGATCCACGCGACCCCGCGAAAAAAAACGCGGTCTTCGGCCATCGCGAAATAAACGCGCGGCGCGGTCAGCATCGATTGTCCAAGATAGCCGAACGCGGAGAACGCAATTCCGGCGGCGATCAACGAACCGCCTCGCGGGCCTAGCAACATGCGCATTACGCTTGACGCTGGCGTCATCGTGGCAGCCAGTCCAGCGGGGCCCAGCGCTCTCACATACACAACATTCACGGAGGTGTACACCGCAATCACGCCGAGCACGCCCAGCAGCAGGCCACGCGGAAGCGTTTTGGTTGGTTCGCGAACCTCGCCGGCGAGAAAACTCGTAGTTTGCCAGCCTCCGTATGCGAATAAAACCGGTGTCATCGCTGCTCCAAATGTGAAAACGAGGCTCATCGAAACCGGCTCGTCCAAAAAAGGGCGCACCGAAAGTTGCGAAGGCCCTCCTCGAAGAAAACTGAAGAGCTCTAGAATTCCGATCGCCGCAATGGCCGTCAAAGTCATCAGCGATTGCACGCGGCTCCCAGCCCGCACTCCCAGACAGTTGATGATCGTGAGCAAGGCGAGTGCGAGGGCGGCGACGAGGGAAGCGCTAAGCCGCCATTGCGTTAGCTCAAGGAAGTAATGTCCAAACGTGACAGCCACCGCGGCCATTCCGCCCGTCTGAATCACCAACAGCAGCACCCAGCCATAAAGAAATGCCACAGCAGGATGAAGCGCCTCGCGCAAGTAGGCGTACTGGCCGCCAACAACCGGCAATCGCGCCGCCAATTCCGCGTAGATAAACCCTCCAACGAGGGCAATCAGCCCTCCCGCGATCCAAGCGCTTAAAATCAACGCGGAAGTATGCACGCGCCCGGCAACGAGGTAAGGATTGATGAAAATCCCGGCGCCAATAATCCCGCCCATCACAGCCATCGTCGTGCCAAACAGGCCAAGTTGCCGCGACAATGCGCTGCGAGGCTGCTGCTCTTTTACAGAGGTCTCAGTGTTTTTCATTCCGATGGCTTCGCGAAATTCGTGGACTTTGTACGCCTGGCTGTTCCAGACGCTGCACTCTACCATCGTCGCCGGCTTCGGCAAAACTCAGCGAAAGGCAGTCTGACCCACAATCATGAAGCTACACCTTGCTCATGGATTGGTGCTATCGTATGAAGAGATAATGGTCCCTGAACTTAATAGGTGTGTCATGAATATTCGCACGCTTCTGTATTCCCTGATTCTCCCGGCAGCCGCATACTTTTTCCTGCCACTTGACGCACACGCCGGAAGGCTCCCTCAAGTACCTGCCGCTGTATCTCCTGCGCCTGCCATTATCGACCCATCTACCGGATTTAATGGTACCGAGATGGCCTTTGGTTCCGCGAACGCCGAGATTCATGTGACTGGCCCCGGTGGCGTACCCCTCGAGGAGTCCGTGGTTGTGACACTTTTGCGAGTCGGCGGCCAGATGTACACTCAGAGTACGGCCGATGCCGGTTTCGTCAAATTCGAACGCATTCCCTATAGCGAATTTACCGTTCAGGTGGTGGCCCCCGGTTACAAAACTGCGTCGAAACAATTTGAGGTAAATGGCCCGGGCGCCGTTTCGGTCGTGTTGAGTCTTCAACCCCTCGAGGCGGAGGAAGCTGCCGCTTCCCGCGGCTTTTACGCGCTTCCGCGGAATGTGCAAAGAGATGTAGGCAAGGCTCTCGAGGCATTGCGTGCCAACAAGCCTAACAATGCAATTAAGCACCTTCAGGCGGCACAACGAGGCGCGCCTAATAGCGCCGAGATTGAATATCTCTTTTCTCTCTACTCCACGGAAACGAAGGATCCGGTGCAGGCGCGCGCTTACTGGATGAAAACGCTCGAATTTGACCCACGGCACTTGAGTACGCTGCTTGCTGTAGGCCAGGATTTTTTGCGGTCCGGCAAGCCGGCCGAGGCCATGCCCTATCTGAAGCGGGCGGTAAATGTCGACCGTAACTCTTGGCGTGCCCAAGCGCTCCTCTCGGAGGCTTGCGTGCTTCAAGACATGAATGACGAAGCCAGAAATCATGCCCTCCGCGCTATCGAGCTGGGCCACGATCGCGCATCGGCAGCGGAATTGGTTTTGGTGCGTGTAATGGTCCAAAAGGGCGAAGTCAATCAGGCCATACCCAAGCTCGAAGCTTACGTCAAGGCTCATCCCACGGACGAAGACACAGCAAATTATCTGGAAAGGCTCAAGCATCCACCCGCGGGTAGCGCTGGTCCCGCCTCGGGAGAAATGTCGGTCGTATCCAACGCGGACGATGCGTTGCCAGTGCCCTCGAATTGGTTGCCGCCGGACGTGGACGCTTCTGTGCCGGCGGTCGAGCCCGGCGTCTCCTGCAACGTGGACGACGTGGTTAGTAAGGCCGGAAAACAGCTCATGGAACTTGCCAAGGATGTTGATCGATTTACCGCCACTGAAACTCTAGTACATGAATCCATCGACAAATATGGAATCGCATCGGTCCCGGAAAAACGGATTTTCAATTACGTCGCCTCGATACAGCAAGTGCAACACGGCTTTCTGAACGTCGAGGAATACAGAAGCACTGTCAGTGGCGGCCCGGCGGAATTCCCGGGCGGCGTAGCCACAAACGGTTTGCCGGCTCTCGTGTTGATTTTCTACCCTAACAATGCCGATGACTTTACGATGTCCTGTGAGGGATTGGCGCGGTTGAGTGACAGGCTCGCCTGGCAAGTGCATTTCAAGCAGAAGCCTGATAAGCCCAACGTCATCAAGCGATACCGAATCGGCGCCGACGGGACCTCATATCCGGTGGCATTGAAAGGCCGCGCGTGGATTTCCGCCGATACCTACCAGATCGTCAGGCTGGAAACGGATTTGGTTGCGCCCATGCCGCAGATTCGATTGAAGGCGGACCGGGCGGAGATCGAGTACGGCCCAGTGATATTCGCCAAGAGCAATGTGAGCATGTGGCTGCCGAAGAGCGCAGATGTCTACTACGACTGGATGGGTCGGCGCATTCATCGTCGTCATAGCTTCAGCAATTACCTTCTTTTCGCGGTTGACGACAAGCAAAAGATTTCGGTGCCGAAGGCCGACGACGCACCAAGCCCAAAATCCTAACCTCGCGTGATAGGTTCTTTCCGCCGGGCACACCAAAACCAGGTATGCCGTTCAAAAGCCGTGAGTTTGGGAAAGCGCGTTAAAGACTACCAGATGTGCCATTCGACGGAGTATCATTAATACAGCATCTGAGTTCCCCAGGCTAGCTACAGACGGGTGGGTCATGTTCTTACGAGTCCTGAAGTTTCTACAGCCAATCTCTATCTTCGGTTGTGGGTGTTTGCTGGCTGCCGGAATCTCTCTTGCGAACCCGGCGCCTGCACCACCCCGACAGGACCAGAGCGGAGTCGCCAATCAGCAAGCCCAGGTCCAAAACTTGGAGATAGTGGGGAGCATCGACGTCTATGTAAAAGGACTAGACGGGGCTCCTTTTGCGGAGAACGCCATCATAACTCTCACCGACCTTAACGGCGCTTTTGTGGACCGCCAAACATCAAAGAAGGGTCATGTATCGTTTGGCAGTTTGCCTCCAAAGGAATATAAGGTCCAGGTTATATCTCCCAAATACGAAACGGCAGTGAAGCAAGTGGTGGTTCTGCGGAGTTCGGATGCAAAGCTAACGATTGAAATGAAGCCTTTGTCTGACGTGGAAGAAGCTGAATCTTCCGAAAGCTTTTACGCCCTTGCACCCAAAACACAAAAGGAAGTTGGCAAGGCCCTGGAAGCCCTTAGGACAAACAAGCCCAATGACGCGCGCAAGCATCTTGAAGCCGCTCAAAAGGCGGCTCCCCAAAGCGCGGAGATCGAATATCTCTTCGGTGTTTATGCCTCGCAGACGAACGACCCGGTTCACGCCCGGGCGTATTGGTTGAAGACTCTCGAGCTCAATCCCAAACATTTGAGCGCGCTCCTCGCTGTCAGCCAGGACTTGCTGCACGGGAACAAGCCGGGCGAAGCCATCCCCTATTTGAAGCGGGCCGCGGAGGCAGCACCGACTTCCTGGCGTGCTCATGCTCTGCTCGCTGAAGCTCTGGTGCTGCAACATCAAAGTGGCGACGCCGTCAAGGAAGCGCGGCGCGCAATGGAGTTGGGGCACGAAAGGGCGACCGTCGTCCAGCCATTGCTGGCCCGCGCATTGGCGGAGACCGGGGAGCGGGAGGAGGCGGTGCGCGTGCTTCAAGTGTACGTGCAGGCGCATCCGGCGGATGTCGAGGCGAGCAAGAATCTCGAGATTCTGAAAAATCCCCAAATAAAGATCGTGTCCGGTGGCGCGGCAACAACGGGAGCCGGTGAGATGACGGCCCTGACGAAGGAGGCCACGGCCCTGCCGGTGCCCTCGAACTGGCTGCCTCCCGATGTGGATGAGAGTGTGCCGCCCGTGGTCGCTGGAACCTCCTGCAACGTAAATGATGTAGTGAGCAAAGCGGGAAAGCGGATCATGGAACTAGTGAGCGACGTCGATAGGTTCGCCGCAACGGAAACTCTAACGCACGAATCCATCGACAAGTATGGGATGCCCTCCGCGCCCGAAAAGCGCAAGTTCAGCTACGTCGCGTCCATCCAGGAAGTGCAGCACGGCTTTCTGAATGTCGAAGAATACAGAAGCACGCCCAGCGGCGGCCCCGCGGAATTTCCAGGCGGCGTAGCAACGAATGGGCTGCCGGCGCTCGTGCTGATCTTCCATCCTTACAACGCTGGTGACTTCACGATGACGTGCGAAGGATTAGCGCAATTGAGCACCGGGCCCGCGTGGCAAGTGCACTTCCGGCAGAGGCCAGACAAGCCGAACGTCATCAAGAGATACCGGATCGGGGCGGATGGGCCATCTTATCCTGTGGCGCTGAAGGGGCGTGTGTGGATTTCGGCGGACACTTATCAGATCTTGAGGTTGGAAACGGATCTGGTCGGGCCAGTGAAACAGATCCGGCTGGCCGCGGACCGCGCGGACATCGAATACGGTCCGGTGAGATTCACAAAAGGGAATGTGACGATGTGGCTGCCGGAAAGGGCGGACGTCTATTACGATTGGATGGGACGACGAATTCACAGGCGTCACAGTTTTAGCGATTACATGATCTTTGCGGTGGAAGACAAGCAGAAGATCACCGTGCCGAAGGCCGAAGACGCGCCCGCGGCTGCCGCGCCGGGCGACGGGCCGAGCGACGTACCGAAGCAGAGACCCTGACAGAGCAGCATTCTTTTCCAAATCAAGTTCGGACCCAATCGACGTCGGCGGATGATCGGGCACGCGCGACTCATTTGAGCGAGTTGTGAGTTTGGCGGCGCAGGAATTGGCCTGCTCCGGGTCGGCCAACGAATTTGCCCGAGTCGATTACGGCGCGGCCGCGCGAGAAAACGGTCTTCGGCTCTCCTTTGATTTGAATCCCCTCGAACATGGAATAGTCCACGCGCATGTGGTGCGTTTTTGCGCTGATGACTTGTTCTTCGTTGGGATCGAAAATGACCAGATCGGCGTCGGAACCGACGGCGATCGTTCCTTTGCGCGGATAAAGGCCGAATAATTTTGCGGGAGAAGTGGAGACGAGCTCGACGAAACGGTTGGCGGAGAAGCGGTTGCCGTGGACGCCGCCGGTGTAGATGAGGCTGAGGCGATGCTCGATGCCGGGACCGCCGTTGGGGATTTTCGTGAAGTCGTCCTTGCCGAGTTCTTTCTGTTCTTTAAAGCAGAAGGGACAGTGGTCGGTCGAGACAACCTGAAGAGTGTCTTTTGCTAATCCTTGCCAGAGTTTTTCCTGATGCCATTTTTCGCGGAGCGGGGGAGTGAAGACGTACTTGGCGCCCTCGAATCCGGGCGCATCCATATTTTCGAGAGAGAGATACAAGTATTGAGGGCAAGTCTCGGCGTAGGCGGGGAGGCCGCGATCGCGGGCTTCGCGGACTTTTTCGAGCGCGTCATTGCAGGAGAGGTGAACGATATAGACGGGTGCTCCGGCCATTTCCGCTAGTGCGATGGCGCGCGAGGTGGCTTCGGCTTCCGCGGTGGTGGGGCGAGTGAGCGCGTGGTATTTGGGAGCGCGTTTGCCTTCGGCTAATGCTTGCTGAACGATCACGTCAATCGCGCCGCCATTTTCCGCGTGCATGCAGATCAAGCCGTTGTGCTTGGCGGCCTGGCGCATGGCTTTGAAGATTGTGGCGTCATCCAGCATGAAGACGCCGGGATAAGCCATGAAGAGCTTGAAGCTGGTGACGCCTTCGCGGACGAGTTCGCCCATTTCCTCGAGCTGCGCAGCGCCGAGATCGGTGATGATGCAGTGGAAGGCGTAATCGGTGACGGCTTTGTCGTGGGCTTTTTTCATCCAGGTGTCAAAGGCCTGGCGCAGAGTCTGGCCCTTATATTGGATAGCGAAGTCGATGAGCGTGGTGGTGCCGCCGAAAGCCGCGGCGATCGTGCCGGTCTGGAAATCGTCGGCGCTGGTGGTGCCGCCGAAGGGCATGTCGAGATGGGTGTGCACGTCGATGCCGCCGGGGATGAGCAGGAGTCCCGCGGCGTCGATGACACGGCCGGCGTTTTCAATAGGCAGGGCAGCGGCGATGGCGGAGATTTTGTAGCCGTTGATGCCGACGTCGGCGGGATAGGTATCCGTAGCGGTAACGACCGTGGCGTTGCGGATTACGGTGTCAAAGCGCATGGGCGGACCTCGTCCGATAGGCGGAGGCTGCCGTTGACGACCCACGAACACAATCGCAAAGGCGAAGCTGGAAGTTAGTTAACAATAATGACCCTCCCCCCCCCGGGTTTTTTCGTAAGTGTTGATTCTAAAGGAAAGCGGGTGTCTGTAGGTGGTTTAGAATGAACACTTGCGAGGGGGTTTGGAAGTGTTGATTCCACGGGAGTTGCGGGAGATATTATCGGACGCAGAATTTTGAAATAGGAAGCGGTCGGGTTGGGAGCAGGTGAAGAGATGTGAGGCCGCGAGGACATAGGGAAGGGTAGCGCAGATTTATTTAACTGTCAAGATACAGTACTCGATGCTTATAATTCGAATTGAGACGCGGGAAGTGGAATGGATTGTGGGAGTTGGCGGGAATTTGGGAGTTTGGTGAGACGGTCTGTGGTTGAGTAGTTCGGGGAGCGTTCCGTCTGCGTCCGAGTTTCCCGAGTTTCCAAAGAGGAGCGTGGCCAGCGAACACCGGCCCGGCGTGGGCAACTCATCACGGTTCATCGTAACGCCAGCTCAGATAGCAATTTGGATCCGAAGTCAGTAAACGCGCTGTCCGCCATGGCGCTGTAGACTTCTGTCGGGTCTAAAGGAGGATCTTCGCCCGTGCTGGCGGTCCTTGAGTAGGCGACGTTGAATACCTGAGCCGGTTCCGACTTCAAACTGAACCTGAAATTGGCCAACTCTGCGCCAGGAATATTTACGAGGAAATTCCAGTCGAAGCTAATTCCGGTATACCAATCCCGCCTAGCCTTCGTGAGGTATTTCTGTTCCTCCGGGGAGTACAATGCACCGCTTGCGTGAATTGTATAGTCGATTTTGAGGCTAATATCTTCTGGCGACGCCTGTCCGGGCTCGAACAGTAGTATGTCTCCCGGTATGATCTTACCGAAACTCGCGGCTACCCTTTGCAGGATTCCGTTCTCCCTGGCGTTGTCCATCGCTGTCGTAAACGAAGACTGTATGGGAACAACTCTTGGGAGATTGTACTTTTGCTCCAGCATTGTTTCAATGCTTGGCGGTATCTCATTATCTCCCGCGAATTCGACAAATACCTTATAACGTCCGGTGGTATTTGCGTACTCAAGCATTTTGATGACTGCTTCAACGCCTGCCGAAGCTCCAATTCCGGAGGAGTTCCGATAGTTTTCAGATGCCGTGTTGTAGAGCGCGGCAATATTCGCCCGAGCTTGGTAGGTATGTGCTCCTTCTGGACAGGATGCGATATAAATCCTGTAGCCACTAGCGGTCGCGGAGGAAGTCGCAATACTCCAGCGGATCTCATCGTCGCGGTATTTGTTGTAGGGTTCTAAGACAAAGGTGAAGACCGCGAAGCCCAGTAGTCCGGCCAGTGATGCAACCGCGAGGTTTCTAACGGCAGGAGCTGTTAGGTTTTGCGGATAGGGCTTTCGGTAGCGGCGCTTTGGATCCGAGCGCCATTCGTATAGTAGGTCGAGCGAGTATTTAGCGTTCGCGTCCCGTCGGTGGATGAGGCTCCTAAGATATTCCGGAAAACTGTTCAGTCCCTCAATCAAGTCATTCGTGAGTCGAATCGACGTGGTCTTTATGGTGTTTTTCTGTCCGGACTCGGATGTGAAGAAAAACTTGCTGTGAGAGTAGGAACCTCTGGAATCTTTGACGTGCTTGACGTTCCATGCGGTTCCTCTTGTGAATGGAACTGCCACTATTCGATTGAAGCGGAAGCTCAAGAAATAAAATGGATTGACTAAGGTTTGGGCCTTAAATGGAAAGAGAAGCCACTTGAATAGGTAGCTTCCCGAGTACCACGCGGCGACGAAGACGATTATTAGTGCCGCCGCGCAAATCGCTCGATCTTCTGGTTGCCATTTGTAGCCGTCTGCCGCGTCGATGATTCCCCACAACGCGAACCCGGCTCCCACTAACCCAATCAGGGCCCAACCAAGCTTCGACTCATTAATCACGAATGTGTTTTGAGGGGGATTCTTGAGTGCGAGGCTGATCCTGGACTTGGTGATTTCCGGGAGATCGGAGGCTAGTATCTCCACCGGACCTAGTAGGAGGTCGGACGATGGGGAGGGATCACGGGGCCCTGGCTCTCGGCGACTAGGTGCGAAAGAGCGAGCCACTTTCGGTGGCTCGGATGAGAGTTTCCCGGCGCGAGCCTCCAATTCGAGCCGAAGCTCAGCGGGCAGGGGCGTGTTGAGCTTTATATAGGCATCGAGAAGTTGAGCTAATTCGTCATCGTCCATCCCCTCGTATTTTGCGTCAGGAGTACCCAGCCTGCTGTGCGTCAAATGGTTCAGGTCAGGCAATTGGGATTTACTGTCGCCCGAAATGCGCGCTTCTTTGGAATTCTGGCTTCTTTCGTTTTCTTGTTCAGAAGGTCGTTGGATTGGTCGGCCGCACTCGCTGCAATAGATTGAATCGTCTGGATTACGCGAGCCGCAGTAGTTGCAGTACATAGCGATATCTCTCGTAACGCGAACCTGATCGGACTATTTCGAGTCTAACTTGACGGCATTGTAACCCATGGCAGTCTGAGATCAAAGTCTGGCTATGCCTGGGTTGCAAGGGAAGTCTGTGAGGATGGCGTCACGCAGGAGGGCGTTGGCGCGGGTTGGTAGCAAAGAGCAGAGGTTGGAGGTTCGAAGCTACAGGTTCGAACGAGAAAGCAAGGTCCCCCGCTGCGCGAAGGAAAAGCTAACCTCAGGTAGGAGTGGAAGAACGCTTGGAAGTTTTTCTATTCCTGATTCTCAGGCTCTTCATGGCCTTGAGCCTGGTTTTCTGTTCTTGCTCGGGAAGTTTTTCAAAGTGATGGCGGGTGATCTCCGCAAGGCTGTTTCCAGCCTCGCGTTCTTCGGCGAAAGCTGTCTTGGTGGCCATAGTGAGATGATGCCACGTATTACCGTCCGAAAGTCAAGGTCATTCGAGAGATTTAGTTGCATCGGCGGCGCGGAAGGGAGTCCGACGGCTGCGGGGAAGGGGACGCGCTAAAGGGCGCCCCTACACGGACAAACGCAAAAGAACGGGTCTGAAGACCCGCCACTACACGGAATTGGGGCGAGTAAGCGCGGAGAGAGAGTTGCAATTTTGTCGTTCGGCTTAAGCGGAGGGGAGGAGATCCCAGACGCGCCAGAATTCCTGCATTTGCGGAGGTGTGCCGAAGGAGACGCGGACGAAGGTGTTCATGGAGGGAAAGAGGCGGGCGATTTCGACGTTGTTTTGTTTGAAGTGGGCGATGACGGCGGGGGCGGGGCGGTTGGTTTGGAGCATGGCGAAATTGGTTTGGGAAGGGATGGCCTGGATGTTGCGGGATTTGGCCTGCGCGAAAAATGCCTGGCGATCGCGGGCGTTGCGTTTTTCGCTCATTTGGACATAGTCGAGATCGTCGTAGGCGACGAGAGCGCAGTGGGCGCCGACGGCGTTGATGCCTTCTTTGAGGCGAAGATTGGAGAGCGCGCGGATTTTTTCGGGCGATCCGACGGCATAGCCGACGCGGATTCCGGCGAGGCCATAGACTTTGGAAAAAGTGCGAGCGACGAGGACGCGGTCGTCGTGCATGGGATTGTCGATGAAGGAGGAGTAGCCGGCGGCGGTGGGTTCGACGAAATGGTGATAGGCCTCGTCGATGAGAACGGTGGTGCTGGCGGGAAGTTTGCGGACGAAATCTTCGAGATCTTTGCGGGGAGTGAGGCTGGCGGTGGGATTGTTTGGATTACAGATATAGATGAGGCCGGTGGCGGCGTCGGTTCGGGCGAGCATGGCTGAGAGATCGTGGGAATAGTTGCTGGTGAGAGGAACTTCAACGACTTCCGCGCCGAGAGTTTTGGCGTAGCGGCCAATGGCTTCGAACGTCGGAAGAGCGGTGACGAGTTTTTTGCCGGGGCCGACGAACGCAGCAGCGCAAGTGTTGAGGATTTCACCGGAACCACAACCGAGGACCATTTCGCCGGGCTGGATGGAATGAGATTGCGCGATTCTTTCGTGAAGGGCTTTATCGGCGGCGTCGGGATAGCGATTGACGAATTGCAGGGAGTCCTGCATCGAGGCGATGACCTTTTGCGAAGGGCCGTAGGCGTTTTCGTTGCGGCTGAGGACGATGGGGCCGAGAAGCTCGCTGGCGCGGGCGGAAGGGATGAGTTCGCTGAAGGCGATATCGGCGATGGGAGGGAAAGCGGCGGCGGCAACGGCTCCAGCAGCGGCGTTGCGAAAAAAATTTCGGCGTGTGATGGGCATGGCGTCCTCGCAATTCAATGGTCGTAGAAAGTTGATAGCAGAGACAAGCGCGGGAGGTCAACAAAGCTCTCCGCAGGCTAGGCCGGCCGAATCACTCGGGCTTCGGCTCCCAAAGCTCGATGCGATTGCCCTCGAGGTCCATGGCGTACGCAAACTTGCCGCTGGATTCGTCGTCGATAATCTTGTCGTCGATCTGAACGCCCTCTTTTTTGAGCTCCGCTAGCAATCGCTCGAGATTCGCAACGCGAAAATTCAACATAAAAGAAGAGCTGCTGGGCGCGAAGTGTTTCGTGTTCGCCGGGAAAATCGAAAATGCCGTCGCACCGATAGTCTCGGGATGGTCCTTCTCGCGCCAATGAAAGGGATAGAATTGCGGCGCGTTTTCTCCTTTGCCCGCCGCGACGAGAGCGATTCCCAGGTGCGCGCGATACCAGTCGGCTAATTTCGCCGGGTTCTGCGCTTTGAAGAAAAATCCGCCCACACCTGTGACCCTGGTGGCGTCGTTTGCCTCGCTCGATCCTCGCGCCGATTGCAAAGCCATTCCCAGCGCGAAACTTAGAACAAGCGCGCAAGGCATCCATAGTTCGAATTTCATATTTCCTCCCCGCGGTCGATCTACGCCAGAAGTGTATCGCATCCAGGAAGCCCGGGGTAGACAGGACGGCTTCTCAGTCTGTGGACGTTAAGCTTCGCTGGCCCAGCATTAGTTGTTGCCGGTAGGGAAGGGCTCAAGGGTGCCCCTCCCGCGGACGATGGAGGATCGTCGGAGTACAAGCAAGTGCCTGTGCCACTGCAACTGAATCCTGCGCTGTCCGCAGTGCTACTTCTTCAGAAAGCCTTGGAGGTCGAGCCACTCGGCGAAGAGGTCGATCCAGTGATCAGTGGGCAGGTTCTGCTTGCGCATTCCGAAGCCGTGGCCGCCTTTGGCGAACATGTGCAGTTCGACGGATTTGTGAGCGGCGCTCCATTTGTCGTAGAGGAGGACGCTATCTGGCGCGAGGCCAAGCTGATCGTCGGTAGCCGCGGCGAGAAACATCGGAGGGGCATCGGCCGGGACTGCGACATCCTTGAATGCCGTTGCGGCGGCGTAGATGGGGGCGACGAAGGCGGGACGCTCATCCGGTTTGTATTGGAACGCGACCGCCGCGGTGACTTCGCCGCCCGCGGAGAAGCCGATGATGCCAACACGGTCGGGAGAAATGCCCCATTCGGACGCATGTTGACGAACGTAAGTGACCGCAGCAAGGCCATCGGCATTGGATTGCGGAATGAGTTTGCCGATCATCTCGTCAAACTTTTGCCGGTCTGCAATCAACGTGGTGAATTCCTGGGTGGCGTCTTCGCCCGTGTGTGCTAGGCGATACTTCAAGATAAAGGCGGTGACGCCCTTGGCCGCGAGATATTTGGCGACGTCAGTGCCCTCACTGGCGATGGAGAGCGCCATAAAGCCGCCGCCCGGGGCTATGACGATGGCGGTGCCGTTCTTCTGTTCTGGTGCGGGTTTGTAGACAGTGAGCGTGGGCCTGGTCACGTTGGTGACCACTTCGGTTTTCCAAACATTCGAGAAGTATTGTTTCTCGGGATAATTTGCGGGCTGCGAGCCCGGCGGAGCGCCCTGATAGAGCGGAATGACGTCTTGCGCGGATGCGAATGAGGCGGCAAGGAGAGCGAGCCCAAAGGTTCGCAAGAGAATGGTTTTCATAACCGGGTAGTCTAGCAGATCGATGGCTCAAGACTTACGGCGGCATGGAAATAGTCGCGCTTAGCTCTTGTTCAGCGCAATCTTGCCGTTGGTTGTGGCGACTTTCAAATCGCGGCCGCCAGCGCCGACGGTGCCGGAGAGAAACTTAGGGCCGAAACGACCCTGGATGGTGACGGGAAAGTCGGTTTGAATTCCACCATTGGTGGTGGACGCCTGCACCTGAAATTCGGCGGAAGCCGGCAGAGTGACATCCACACTGCCATTGGTGGTCAGTAGTTCGAGCTCGCCGGTCCACTTGGCGTTGCCTATGGACACGCGAACGCCGCCGTTGGTGGTCCTGGCCGAAGCCCACTCACTGGTGGAGACTTCGACGTCGCCGTTTGTCGATTCCGCCTGCACTATGCTGTTCAGGTTCAGGCAATGGACGCGACCATTGGTTGTGAAGGCATGGAGCCGTACGCCAGGCGGGACTTGCGCATCAAAATTGATTTTGGCGCGATGGCCATGCCACCAATTGCCGGATTCGGACGTGACTCCGCCGCGGTGGCAGCGGCCAGGCGCCTTATCGCGCGCGTAGACGGCGCAAATCGTGACCCCATCGGGGTACTCAACAACCTCGATAAACAAGGTATCGTCGCCGTCGGAGCCGCCGCGGATGCCTGCGACACTAGCGACATCGCCGGAAGCGCGGCTGGCGCCAATTTCACCGTTGGTATTGACCACTTCGAGGGTCTGCCCGGCTTTCAGGGCGCCTTGCCAATGAAAATCGGCCGGCGCGAAGACTGCGCGCTTTTCGGCCTGCGCCCGCGCGGGCAAGCCCATGAGCAGCGAAATCACCGCAACAGCAATAGCCCCTGGCAAGCAGCTTCGTAGTAAACCCTTGCTCTTCATCATGATAGTTCTCTCCCTTAGGGTTATCTGACGCCTGAACCGGCCCGCCCGTCTTATGGTGTAAACGGAAATCAACCTACTTTTGTTCCAAAGAAGACGGGTAGAGCCGACCAAGCGGGGGGTATCGTGTACTTACAAAGGTGAAAGGACGGGTCTAAAGACCCGCCGCTACATGTGGGGGAGGACGTCGCGGGAGTAGATGGAGAGAGTGTCTTCTTCGTCGCCGCACATTAGGTAGATGTTGAATTGGGTGACACCGGCCTGGCGGAGCCGGTGGAGTTTTTTGCGGTGGGCCTCGATGGGGCCGATGAGGCAGAAGCGGTCGACGACTTCGTCGGAAACGAAATCGGCGTTGTCGCTGCCGACTTCGCAATGATGGTGGTAGTCGTATTGGCCGCGGTTGCGGACGAAGGAAGTAAGGCTTTCGGGAAGGTCTTCCGGCTTGTATTTGGAGATGAGATCCATGATGTGGTTGGAAACGAGGGCGGGGAACCAACGGACGCGTTCGCGGGCCGTTTTGAGGTCGTCGGAGGCCCAGACGGGGGCGGCGGACATGACTTCGATTTTGGAGAAGTCGCGGCCGGCTTCCTTGGCGCCTTCGCGGACGAAGCCGAGACACCATTCGATGAGGTCGGGATCGGCGAACTGGAGGATGACGCCGTCGCCGATGCGGCCGGCAGTGCGAAGAGCTTTGGGGCCGTAGCCGGCAACCCAGACGGGAGGGACTTCGCCGCCGGCCCAGGGAAAATGCGTGGGGACGCCGTCGAGGTCGACGGTTTTGCCGGCATTAAGATTGCGAAAAATGCGGACGAAGTCTTCGAGATTTTCGAGCGTGGTGGGTTTTTTGCCGAGAACGCGACGGGAGCTGTCGCCGCGGCCGATGCCGAGCTGCATGCGGCCGTGGGAGGCGAGATTGAGAGTGGCGAAGAGGCTGGCGGAGACAGTGACTTCGCGCACGGCCGGATTCGTGACGCAGGGGCCGAGGCGCATCGTTTTGGTGTTGGCGGCCATGAGAGTGAGGAGCGGGAAGGGCTCTTTCCAGATCACGTGGGAGTCGAAAATCCAGCCATAGGAGAAGCCGGAGGATTCGGCCTGGCGAGTGAGGCTGATGATGCGGTCGATAGAAAGGTCGGGTTTGATAGTGATGCCGAAGTTCATGAGCAGCCTCCCTGATTACGCAACCCCAGTCCATCAATGATCCGCGCTGCGTAAGTGCGACTTAGATCGTAAGAGTACAGCCAAGAATGGCTATGCCACCCTCCTCAGTCCGACGGTTGCAATATGGAACTAGCTTTCCCGGTCATCAGAGCGAGATAGAAGAAAAAGCTTACCGCGAAGCCTACGAACCAGGCGTAATTATAAAGGACGCGGAGAGCGGGGACGAAGAGGCCGATGAAGGCGACTCCCGCACCGGCCGCGAGCGAGACTACGGCCTGCCAGTTCACGCCGCGCACATACTCATATCGGCCGCCGCGCCGGTAAAGGTCTTCGGCGGATAGAATTTTGTGGCGGATGACGAAGTAATCGCAGATCAAAACGCCGGCGATAGGGCCGAGAAAGCCGGAATAGCCGACTAGCCAGCCGAAAATGTAGTTGCCATAGCTGGCCATGAGCTTCCAGGGCTGCATTAGGACGCCGACAACGCAAGTGATAAGACCGCCGGTGCGGAAGCTGATGCGGCGCGGAGAGAGGTTGGAGAAGTCGTTCGCGGGCGAGACGACATTGGCGGCGACGTTGACGTTGAGCGTGGCCATGAGGAGGGCGAGCATGGCGACGACGACGGCCAACGGATTGCCGAGGCGAGAGAGGACGGCGACGGGATCCCAGAGAGCCTGGCCGAAGATGATCAACGTGGCGGAAGTTACGGCGATGCCGATGAAGGAATAAAAAGTCATCGTGGCGGGAAGGCCGAGGGCCTGGCCGAGCATCTGATCTTTTTGGCTACGCGCATAGCGAGTAAAATCCGGGATGTTGAGCGAGACCGTGGCCCAAAAGCCGACGACTCCCGTGAGAGATGGGATGAAGAAGCGGAAAAATTCGGAGAAGGAATGAAATTTGGACGGTGTGGCGAGCATGGGGCCGAAGCCCCCCGCTTTGGCACGTGCCCAGAGAAGTAGCGCGAGGCCGATCAACAAGAGAAACGGAGCGGAAACGCCTTGCAGGAAGCGGATGGTCTCGATGCCGCGCAAGATAACCAGGACATTCAGCAGCCAGAAGAAGCCGAAGCAGATGGCGGGTCCGTAATGGAAATGCTGCCATGCGGGAGCGAGCGCGATGAGCATGGCGTTGATGGCTTCGCCGCCGATCCAGCATTGAATGCCGAACCAGCCGCAAGCCACTAGCGCGCGGAGGATGGCGGGAACGTTGGCGCCAATAACGCCGAAGGAGGCGCGGGCGAAAACAGGGAAGGGAATGCCATAGCGCGTGCCAGCGTGGGCGTTCAGCAACATGGGAATGAGAACGAGGACGTTGCCGAGAAAAACAGTGAAGAGAGCTTGCTTCCAATTCATGCCGCCCGCAATCATGCCGCTGGCGAGCATGTAAGTGGGAATATTGACGCTCATGGAGATCCACAGAGCGGCGTAGGCGTAGGTGCCCCAGGTGCGCCGATTCAGCGAGACGGGGGCGAGGTCTTTGTTATATAGGGAGCTACTGCGGATCGTTTCGGCGTCGAGGGAGCCGGTCTGGGAGTGATTCATACTGAGTATCCGCTTTGCAGAGCGCGGATGAGATTTGGGTTTAAGAGCATCTGGGCGCCGGAAATTTCTTCAGTCCGCAGCTTCGGAATTCTCGGCAGCGCGGGTGCGCGTGATTTCGCCGTAGGATTCTGGACGGCGATCCCGGAAGAATTGCCAGGTGTCGCGGACTTTCTGGATTTCGTCGAAGTCGAGTTCGGCGACGAGTAGTTCATCTTTGTCACGGCTGGCCTGGGCCACGAGTTTTCCACGGGGATTGCAGAAATAGCTTTTGCCGTAGAATTCGCCGATTTTCCAAGGAGATTCCGTGCCGACGCGATTGATGGCGGCCACGAAATATTGATTGGCGACGGCGTGGGCGGGCTGCTCGAGCTCCCAAAGATATTCGGAGAGGCCGGCGACGGTGGCGGAGGGATTGTAGACGATTTCGGCGCCGTTCAGACCGAGGCAGCGGGCGCCTTCCGGGAAATGGCGGTCGTAGCAGATGTAGACGCCGACGCGGGCATGACGCGTCTGGAAAACGGGATAGCCGGCGTTGCCCGGCGTGAAATAAAACTTTTCCCAAAAGCCGGGATGGCAGTGGGGAATGTGGTGCTTGCGGTACTTGCCGAGATATTTGCCATCGGCATCAATGACGGCGGCGGTGTTGTAGTAGAGTCCGGTCATTTCGACTTCGTAGACGGGGACAACGAGGACCATCTGATATTGCTTCGCGAGCTTTTGCATGCGGGCGACGGTGGGGCCGTTGGGGACGCGCTCGGTCAATTCGTACCAGCGAGTTTGCTGTTCGGCGCAGAAATAAGGGCCGTAGAAAAGCTCCTGAAGCCCGAGGATTTGGACTTTTTTCTTGGCGGCAGCGGCAATGAGGCGCTCGTGCTTGACCATCATTCTTTCTTTGATCTGCGCGAGAGAAAATTTCTCCGGCGACCATTCGCAACTGGCCTGGATGAGGCCGCAGCGGACAACACGGGCCATGACTCACCTCCGACAACTGCTGGCGAAAGTTTACCCCGGGGCTGGTGGACCGACAAGGATTAGAAGAATCGAGAGGTTTGCTTCGAAATTTTGTGAGAGCTGGATTGAGTTTTCGGGCGAATGGGTTCATAGTGCTGCGCGGGAAATGATTCAGGAGAATTTGGGTTAGAGGCACGAAAGTTTCCTCTGCCGCATTGGTAACAAAATCCGCCAAAAGAGGTGTCCAGTGATTCGAATGAAGCGTCTCTCGATGTTTGTGCTCGCTGCAGCGACGATTTTTTCGTTTGCGGCTGCCGCGAAAGCGCAGCAATTCCCCGAGAGCACGTACCAGGAGATGCGCTGGCGAATGATCGGGCCGCTACGCGGCGGACGAACGCGCGCAGCCTGCGGAGTGCCGAGCCAGCCAAACGTCTTTTATGTTGGCGCGGTGAACGGAGGCGTGTGGAAGACGGATGATTACGCGCGCACGTGGACGCCGATTTTTGATGCGCAACCGACACAGTCCGTCGGGGCAATTGCGGTCGCGCTTTCTGATCCGAATGTCGTTTATGTTTCGAGCGGGGAAGGGCTGGCGCGGCCCGATCTCGCGGTTGGAGATGGAATTTACAAGTCAACGGATGCGGGGAAAACGTGGACGCATTTGGCCGCGCTTCGCGACAGTCAGGGAATACCCGCGCTGGCCGTGGATCCGCACGATGCGAACCGGGTGTTTGCGGCGGTGCTGGGACATCCTTACGGGCCGAATGAAGAGCGCGGAATTTATTTGTCAACCGACGGCGGGGAGAATTGGGAGAAGGTACTTTCGAAGGGCGAGAACATCGGCGGATCGGACGTGGAGATCGATCCGACGAACTCGCAAGTGGTTTACGCAGCGATGTGGGAGCTGCGACTAGGTCCTTGGGAAGACGGGAACGAGTACCAGGGAACGGGCGGAGGAATTTTCAAGTCGACGGACGGCGGGAAGACTTGGAACGCGCTGACGAAGGGGCTGCCCAACGGAGTGATTCAAGCGAACCTCACGATCGCGCCGAGCCAGACGAGCAGGCTCTATGCCAGCGTGGCGAGCGCGCGCGGTGAGAGAGGGACGGGATCGGCAGTGGGAATATATCGCTCCGACGACGGCGGCGAAAATTGGGAGCAGATCACAAAGGACCCGAGACCAGCGGGGCGCATCGGCGGAGGGGACTTGCCGATGCCGAAGGTGGATCCGAAAAATGCGGACGTCGTCTATAGCACGAGCACGGTGACGATGAAATCGATAGACGGCGGCAAAACGTGGATGAGTTTCCGCGGGGCGCCCGGCGGAGACGACTATCAGAACATGTGGATCAACCCCAATGATCCGAATACGATTTTGCTTGTGGCGGATCAGGGCGCGCTGGTGACCGTAAACGGCGGAAAAACATGGAGCACGTGGTACAACCAGCCGACGGCGCAGATGTATCACGTGGCGACGAGTAATTCTTTTCCGTATCTGGTTTGCGGAGGCCAACAGGAGAGCGGGTCGGCGTGCGTTTCGAGCCGGGGGAACGACGGAGAGATTACGTTTCGAGAGTGGCATCCGGTGGGCGTGATCGAATATGGATACGCGGCGCCGGATCCGCTGAATCCGGACATTGTCTATGGAGCGGGGCGGCGCGAAGTTTCGAAGTACTGGATCAAGACGGGGCAGGTGCAGGATGTGACGCCGGTTGCGGCCGCCAGCTCAAAGTATCGGGCGGATCGCACACAGCCGATTCTGTTTTCGCCGGTCGATCCGCACGTGCTGTATACGACGATGAATCATTTGTTCAAGACGACCGACGGTGGACATACATGGCAAACGATCAGTCCCGACCTGGCGCGCGAGCATAGTGCGGTTCCCGCGAGCCTTGGCAATACGGCGGCGAAGGATCCCAACGCAGAAAAGGTACGCGGGGTGATTTACTCGCTGGCGGCGTCGTTCAAATCCATCAACACGCTGTGGGCAGGGACGGATGATGGCTTGATCTGGACCACGCGGGACGGCGGAGCGCATTGGAAAGATATTTCGCCGACGGAATTGACGCCGTGGAGCAAGGTGACGCAGATTGCGGCGTCGCATTTCGATGATGAGACGGCGTACGCTTCCGTGAGCCGCTCACGCATTGATGATCAGCATCCGTACATTTATCGAACGCATGACGGGGGGAAGACCTGGAAACTCATCACGAACGGCTTGCCGGAAGGTTCGGCGGTCGACACGGTGCGCGAAGATCCCGTCCGCAAAGGACTCTTATTTGCGGGCACGGAGACGAGCGTGTGGGTGTCCTTCGACGACGGCGATCAATGGCAGAGCCTGGAGCTCAATTTGCCGCATTCGTCGATGCGCGACCTATGGATTCATGACGATGATTTGATCGTGGCGACGCACGGGCGGGGATTCTGGGTGTTGGATGACGTTACTCCGCTTCGGCAAATCACGGAAACGGTAGAGAAGGCCGGCGATTTTCTCTTCAAGCCGGAGGCGGCTTATCGCGTGATGCGCGACACGAATACAGACACGCCCATTCCGCCGGATGAACCGACGGCAAAGAACCCTCCAGATGGAGCGATCGTGGATTATTTTCTAGGGCAAGCGGCCGAAGGCCCCGTTACATTGGAAATTCTCGACGGGCAGTCGAAGGTGGTACGACGGTATGCGAGCACGGACAAGCCGGAGTTCACCGAGAAAGAACTTGCCGAGCAGTTGATTCCACCCTATTGGGTGCGGATGCCGAAAATTCTTTCGGGCGAGGCGGGGATGCACAGATTTGTGTGGGACCTCCACTACGCGACGCCAGAATCGATGCGGTTTGGGTATCCGATCGCCGCCGTGCCGGGTGACACTCCGCGAGTGCCGCAAGGCCCGAATGCTTTGCCCGGGCAATACACGGTTCGGTTGAATGTGAATGGACACACCTACAACGAACCGCTGACGGTGAAGATGGATCCACGCGTAAAGACGCCGCGCGAAGGGTTGGTGCAGATGTTCCATTTGGAAATGCGGATGGCCGCCTTGATGAAGGAGAGCACGAAGGAAGTCACGGAGGCGCGTTCGGCAGAAGAACAGCTGAAGAAGCTTGCCGGACAAGCGAGCGGACCGGTGGCTGAGGCGATTTCAGCGATGGAGAAAAAGTTGACGACGCTGATGGGCGGAGGAGGCGGTTTCTTCGCGCCACCATCACCCACACCGACGCTTGGCCGCGCGAACGGCGAGGCGAGCGCACTCTATGGCGAAGTGGGACGCGCCGATGCGACGCCGACGGTTGCGCAAGTAAGCGCGGCGGCAGAGGTGGAGAAAGATTTCGCGGCCGTTTCGAAACAGTGGGAAGAGCTGAAGACCGCGGATCTCGCGGCGCTAAATCGCCAGCTTCGCGAGGCGAATCTTCCGGAGATAAAGCTGATCTCGAAATCGGAAGCGGAAGACGATTCGGGCGACGTCGAGTGAGCTGGCGCGACTGGAGTGCGGAAGCGAGCCAAGACCTCGCTAGGCTTGGGTGGGAGTTGGATGCTTCGCGAATCCAGGAGGCGGAAAAAAGTGGCGCGCCCAAGGGGACGATCTTAGAACGTTTCTCAAAGAGTTTGTGTCAGATTTGCCGCAAATCTGTTTCCTGGCAGGACTCCCGGTGTAGTGTCGTCTGTGGGTGCGGGGGCTTGTTCGGTAAGGCGTGCGGGACCTAGCGTAAAATCAGTGGCAAAATGAAGACCGTGATGCTCCTATGAGCTACAACGTGGCAATATGCACTGAGCCGATTCCAAGCAGCGACAAAGAGGCATGGCAGCAACTGGACGCGTTGGTTGACCTCGAAGGTGAAACTCCCGCCGTCTTCCAGGAATTACACAACCGCCTCACAGCGAAGTATCCGTGCATTTGCAGCTTGAGTGACGATGAAGTGGACGACGGAGTCTGGAGCGATGGCCCGTTGTGGAATAACTTCGGACACCGGGCAGCCGTCCTTGGCATGGTTTATTCAAGGTTTGAAGAAGTCTTGCCGTTCTTGGTGGAAACTGCCAACGAGTTGGGCTTAGTTGTCTTCGACTGGGTCGGACCGAGCATCTATCGTCCAGTGCGATAAATTCCGCAGTACTGATACGAAGTTTACCGGTAAGGCTAATCAGGCACTTGCATTCGATTAGAGGCAGCCCTCGAACTTGTGGAAGACGGTGATGCTCTTAAGGACGTCCGAATCATATGCCTCCCAACCCTTGTGTGGCTCGACAGCTGCGAATTGGAAGGCGATGAAGACATTGTGTTTTTCGCAGTACCAGGGATGTTTTTCTTTCCCGATATAAACTAAGTCGGCGAACGCAGATTTCTCGTCAATGCAGCACAACTGTCCGAATGCGACACCTTTCCCTCGAAGGTAGTCTTCGACATTCTTGCGGCTCATTCCTGGTTTGAGGACATCAGAGTAAGAGTGCAACCTTGCTTGATAGGCAGCCTCCCGTTTTCCCTTTGCGCTTTGTGCCTGGGCGTCGCAGCTTCCAGCCGCGAACAGCACAAGAAGTACGAAGCATCGCATCGATAAAAGATTTTTCTCCATGTCGTTCCAATTGTATGGAATTGGCTTCGTGGCGGTTGCAATTGATTCGAAGCTAGGTCAACTCCTGGTAATTACAGGAACAGTACACTTAGATACTAGATACCGTAGTTGCCTCTTACTTCGTGAACGTGGAGTTTTCAATGGACCCCAACGCTATGTTCAATTCCACACGATAGCAAGACCAAGACCACGCGATAACGCGCCCGCCTTCGATTTGTGCGTTCACGTACGCATCAATATCGGAGAGTGTAGGAAGGTCGTCGACCCAGACTTTTTCGCCTGACGCCAAACATCTCGAAAGATTCTGAAAATGATTTGGCCTATCCAAGATGTCGTATGGAAGCAGTTGGATGAAATCAGAAGAACCCGGAATCTCTATTCTTTTTGCTGTCACTCTCCGCCGTCCTTAGATGAAATGCGCGCTTCTCATAGAGTCTAGCTCGATTTTGCGCCTACCGGTTGAGCTGGCAGCGGTTACCGGACAAGTAAGAAATTTAGCGCACATCCGGACCGAGAGACCGATCTGAATTCGAAATTGAAGAAGGGTATCGACGGAAGTCATTGAAATCAAACCACAAAAAAGTGGCGCGCCCGGTGAGGTTCGAACTCACGACCTACAGCTTCGGAGGCTGTCGCTCTATCCATCTGAGCTACGGGCGCACGGTCGCGCTGCATGGAAGCGATAGGAATCAATTCGCGCGAGGGCCGTTTGTTACAGAACCATTCTAGCGCGTGACCTGGTCTGGCGCTAGAGTGCGCTCGAGAGGAGCGCCCGCTCTTCAGCTCAGTCCTTCGCGCGAGTCTTGATGTCGTGGGCGAGCTTTTCAATTTCTTCGGCTTTTTTCACCAGAGTCAGCGAAAGCACCTTGCTCGTGTCCGTCTTCTCCACCTCTTCTTTCAGGTCGCTTGCGAGCTGATATAATTTCTCGATGTTCTTCTTGATATCTTTTTCGTTGGCATCGAGCAGCATTTTGGTTCTGGACTTACCGGGGAGGGCCGGCTGATCATCGCCATCCTGCGTTGCGTCCGGGGGTTGCGGGAGCGGGGGATGCCGGGGCGGCTGAGTTTGCGCAGCAAGCGAGCCCGCGCGCGCGATAGCCAGCGTTCCGGCGCCAGCCAGAAGAGTCAAGAACTTGCGTCTGGTATCAAACATAGCTACCTCACCCGGGATTTCGTCCGTGAAAATTGAGCCACGTTCGGACGGGCATCCGCGCTCGTCCAATGTTATACTCACACTCCCGAAAAAACGATGACCAGTCTCTCCATTCACTGGCCTGAACTCACGCTGACCAGCATACTCGACCTCGTAGCTATATTTATTGTTGCTTTGCTCGTCAACCGATTTCTACGAATGATGAGCAAGCTGCTGATCAAGCCGGCCTCCACGCAGAGCAGGGCAGCACAGGCTCGAGAGCAGCAAACGCGAACGCTGGCAGGCGTGCTGTACAGTGCGGCAAGCAAGGTCGTGTGGTTTGTCGCGCTGCTGACGGCGGTGGACAAAGTCGGGATCAATCCGACGCCAGCCTTGACGCTTGCGGGGCTGGTCAGCGTGGCGGTGGGTTTCGGCGCGCAAAATCTGGTTCGGGATGTGATTACAGGCATCTATATCGTGTTAGAGGACCAGTACGCGATTGGCGATACGATTCAGGTAGGCGATACGACCGGGCGCGTCGAGCATTTGACGCTTCGCCGGACGGTGGTGAGGGATGCCCGCGGGGCGCTGGTGACCATTGCCAACGGGGAGATACGGACGGTAAGCAACCTGAGCCGCGACTGGTCGCAAGCCTTTGTGGACATATCCATCGCACCCGAATTATCACTCGAAAAAACAATGCAAGCGTTGGAATCCGCGGCGGCCGATATGAGGGGCGATCCATCCTGGTCGCAGGCCCTGGTCGATGGACCGCGCATACTTGGCGTACAGGCATTTGACCGCAGTGCTTCGACGGTGCGATTGCAGATACGTACAGCGCCCACCCGCCAGGACGAAGTCTCTCGTGAGCTTCGCCGCCGCATTCAAACGGAATTCCAGCGTCAAGGGATTCCCCTCTCAAGCGTGCAACGATTCGAACTTGCCGGCGTCTCCCCTTCCGCGCATGAGGGATCAAAACCAGATCAGGGAAATTAGTGCGAGGTGGACCTGAAATGAGCCAAATTACTTACGAAGAAGTGAATCTGATGCTCAAGCTCTATGAGATGAGACGTGAGCCGCGGCTGCGGCAGGCACGCGCCTGGTTTCTCGAACATTTTCATCCCACATCGCCCGAGGACATGATCCAAAGATTTCCGCAAGGAGGAGAAGAGAATACCTTCATACGAATGGTGATCAGTTATTGGGACATGGTGGCCAGCATCGTCAACCGCGGATTGATTAATGACGAGCTTTTTTTTGAGAGCAACGGCGAGATCTGGGTGGTGTGGGACCGGATGCACACGATTGTGCCGACATGGCGGGCGGCATTCAAGAATCCGCAGCTCTTCTTGCATATTGAAGAGACTTGCAAGCGGCTGGAAGCCTGGCGGGAGAAAAAGGCCCCAGGTTCGAGCGCGGCGATGCGACAGCTGATGAGACAAGATAACCCGAAAACGGCCGGCAGCTAAGTTCGCAAAAGATGAATTCTTGCTTCGTTACCGAACTGCTAGCTGCGTCGCCGAACGGCTTGTGGCAAGGCCTCCGGGAGGGAATCAGGTTTGGAATTCGGCCTGGCAATCCGAAGGCAGTCGCGGCCGGCCGCCTTGGCTTCATAGAGGGCGATATCCACTTCGTGAAGAAGTTCCTCAACAGGCCTATGCCCCCAATCCGCGCTGAGAAGCACACCAAAACTCATGGTGAGACTAAGCGGGCCCTTGGCGGTCAGCACGGGGCGAGACGAGATGGATCGGCGAATCTCTTCGGTGCGTCCAGGCGCAAAAGCCGGATCGCAACTATTCAATACGACAAGAAACTCTTCCCCTCCGTATCGGCCGACGAAATCATAGGAACGGACACTAGCGATAAGCCGGTTGGCTAATTCCAGGAGGACTTCGTCTCCCACAACGTGGCCCAAGGTGTCGTTGACCCGTTTGAAGTGATCCACGTCGCCGAGCAGGATGGCGGTAGATTTCTGCTCGCGGTAAGAACGATGCAGTTCGCGCCCGAGCAACTCGAGAATCGCGCCGCGGTTTAGCAAGGAAGTCAGTGGATCGTGGGTGGCCCGGAAACGCATATTTTCGCGAGCTTCGACGAGACGGTCCTCCAAGAGGAGGATACGTTCACCGACGCGAAGGCGGGCCCGCAGTTCTTCGGCGTTAAAAGGCTTCGTAAGATAGTCGTCGGCTCCGGATTCGAGACCCAGAACAGTTTCTTCTTTGGATCCCTTGGACGTTAGAAGCACCATATAGACGTAGGTCTGATCCGAGCGGGTGCGAACCGCCCGACAAACACCCGGCCCGTCCAACTCCGGCATGACCCAGTCGAGCAGGGCCAAGCGAGGCGCGTCCTGCTTACAAAGTTGATCGAGGGCCTGCTTGCCGTTTTCAACAGCGGTGACCTCATAGCCCGCGCGTTCCAGGGTTTTTTCGAGCAGACGTCGGGAGAGCGCTTCGTCGTCCGCGATCAGAATCTTCAACGAAGCACCCCCGTCAGATATGCGTCCAATTCCGGCAAGAGACATACGGCCTCGCGCTGCAGAATGTTTAGGGCGTCTTTCAGTGACTCATTCTCGGCGCTCGTGGCGGCCAAGTTTTCAAGTCTCGCTGCAGCCGCGGCGGCACGAATCCCTCCGAGGTTGGACAGCATCCCCTTGAGGGTGTGGCTCAATGCCGCGCAACTCTTCAAATCGCAGGCAGCCACGGCTGCCTCGAGCGAGCGGAAGGTTCGAGGAAAGTCCTCCTTGAAAATTGTCAGGAGTTCGCGAAGCAACTCCTGATCGTTGTCAACTCTTTGGAGGAGCTCAGGGAGATCCCATACTGCGTCCGAAGATATTTCTTTCTGGTTTTTGATCATTTCGTTCCCATTTTTGAATTTACTCGAAGTAAGTCTCTGGATTTCTGCGCGCAGGAGTTCAACTTGAACTGGCTTCGACACATAACCATCCATCCCAGATTCCAGGAATTTCTCTGCATCTCCAATCATCGCGTGGGCAGTCATGGCGATGATTGGAACATGAACTCCGGATTTCAGCTCCGTTTGACGAATCCTTCCTGCCGCTTCCATGCCGCTCATCTGGGGCATCTGGATATCCATCAGAATCAGGTCAAACTCCTGGCAGGATGCCAGTTCAAGAGCTTCAACGCCATTGACTGCGAGAGTGACTTTGTGGCCCATCTTGGCCAAGAGGTGCATTGCAAGCTTCTGATTGACCACGTTGTCTTCAGCAAGGAGGACTCTTAATTTTCGCGATTCGAGAAAGTCGCCGCTACTGTCCTTGACGGAGGCCTTGGGGGACGAAAGATCCAGAGCCCGTAAAATGGCGTCGCGCAAAGAGGCGCGGCGGAGGGGCTTCAAAACGTGTTGCGCGATTCCGAGCTTTTTCTCCGTCTCGCGGTCCTGGGCACTTGGTGTCGAGGAGAGAATTAGGATCTTGGGCTTAGCGGAGACGGAAAAGCTGCGAATTTGTTCGGCAACTTCAAAACCGCTCAGGCCGGGCATGTTTTGATCAAGGAGGACAAGCTGGAACCTATCGCGTCCAGACATTCGTTGCTTGAAGAGTGCAAGGGCTTCGATCCCATCGCTGGCGAGCACTGGCTGCATCCCCCACTGTGGTAAGAGCCGTGCGAGCAATTGCCGATTTATGTCGTTGTCGTCGGCCACAAGCACGCGCTTTCCAGCCAGTTGCGCGTCTGACGCGGGGAGAGCGGGCATCTCTTCCCGCGTGGCGGGGGCGAATTTTACGGTGAAGAAAAACTTGCTGCCTTTGCCGAGGGCGCTTTCCAGGGAGATCTCTCCGCCCATCAAGCGAACCAGCCTGGAAGAGATTGAGAGCCCCAGACCAGTACCTCCGAACTCACGGGTCGTGGAAGTGTCCGCTTGTGAAAAAGCTTCGAAAATCTTGCGATGCTTCTCTTCTGGAATGCCGATTCCCGTGTCCGAGACGGAGAAAAGAATTTCTACCTGTTCACCGGCTGGCTGATTTAGTTGCGCCTGAATAGTGACTGTGCCAGATTTGGTAAATTTGATGGCGTTGCCCGCCAAATTGATCAGGATTTGGCGCAGACGGCTTGGGTCGCCTCTTACCACTTCCGGGATGTCGCCCCGGGGAGACCACGCGAGTTCAAGGCCCTTTTCCTGGGCACGCAGGGCCAACGGGCGAAGCGAGTCCTCGATGCAATCCATGAGGGAAAAAGGTACAGATTCGAGGTCCAGGCGGCCGGCCTCGATTTTAGAAAAATCCAGAATGTCATTGATAACGCCGAGTAAAAGTTCGGCAGAGGACTTGACCATTCCGAGGTACTCTCGCTGGAGCGGGGAGAGATCGGTGTCCAGGGTCAGCTCTGTCATACCGAGGATGCCGTTCATGGGAGTGCGAATTTCGTGGCTCATGTTTGCCAAAAATTCGCTCTTTGCTTTGCTCGCGGCTTCCGCAGCCTCTTTCGCTTCCATCAGACGCTGCTCCGCGGCGCGCCGGAGAGTAATGTCTTCGATCACGCCTACGTAGCCTTGCAACGAGCCGTCCAGAGCGTAGAGCGCCCTGGTCTGCCATTCGACCCAATTGACGTGACCATCCTTAGTGAGAAAACGGCACTGGTCTTTCAATTCCATGCCAAACTCCACGCCGCTCTTCCACAAGTTTTCAACGACCTCGCGATCTTCAGGATGGACGACGGAGTACCATCCCCTATTCACGGCATCCTCGGAAGTGCGCCCCGTCAGCTCTGTCCAACGTTTGTTGGCATACAGGATTTTTCCTTTGGCATCGGTGCTCAGAATCGCGACGGGAGCAGCGGCGCTTAAGGCCCGGAAAAGTTCCTCGCCTTCGCGAACTCCCTTTTGAGCCTTCAATCGTTCCGTGAGATCGTGATAGAGGGCCAGAACACCCTGGATTTGGCCGTCGATGATCAGCGGGACACCATGGATTTCCACGTCAAGAAGAGTTCCGTCTTTCTTCTTTCGCTTGCTCGTTTTGTGGATGGCTCTTTGGGCAGCAACCTGCTGAAAATTAGATGCCCCCTCCTGGCGCAAATCACCGGGCACGATGAGTGAGTCAAGGGCGCTGCCAATGGTTTCCTCTTTCGAGTAGCCGAACAGGGTGAAGAAAGCAGGATTGGCAAGCTGGATGTGCTGAGTCGTGTCCTGGACAACGGTAGGAATCGGATTACTCGCAACAAGCGTATTGAGAAATTCCGTTCGCTCCTGCAAGATTGCATCCGTGCGACGTCTTTCAATGACTTCTTCTTCCAGGTCGCGCGTCCGTTCTGCCACCTTCAGCTCGAGAGTGACGCGGGCTTCTGTCAAGGCCGCTTCTCGTTTTTCCATTTCGCTGAGCATGTGATTGAAATCGATGCCGAGCTGGCGGAGTTCTTGACCCGGCAGGCGGGGCGCACGCAAGGAATAAGTCCTGCCGGTAGAAATCGAGCGCGCGACTCCTGCCAGAGTCTGAATCGGACCAGTGACGGATTTCTGCAGCCCGGCCGTCACGAAATAAACAACCAATAGGCTGGCCGCGGCGATGAGCGCCGTGAGCCGTAAAAAGCGGTCAAGCCGCTCTCGTAAGTCGGCGCGGCCTGCTTCGAGATAGAGAACGCCGACGGTTTTGCCATTTAAAGTGATGGGAGACGACACTGAGACCCTGTCTTCTTTCCAATCAATGCTCTTAGGGGTGATTTCTGGCAGAATCGCCTCCCCGGCCAGGTCAGCCCTAACATAGGAAGCGAAAAGTCTTCCGTCGGGCAAATAGATTGCCGCAGCGCGAATTGACTTCTGCGTGCTCAGAGTCCGCAAGACCTTGGAGGCTCCGGCGCCATCACTGAAAGCAATCGCGGCCGTGGAGTTTGTACCGACAATTTCAGCCACGGACCGGAGACCTTCGACCTTATTATTTCGTGCGACATTCATGTCATAAGCGAGAAAGGCGACGCAGCCCACTACAATTGCAATTCCGCACGTAAGCGTGGTCACGAACAGCAGCCGGTGACGAAGCGCAAGGTCGAAAGTGATGCCGTTTATCATTCGCTAGCTTTTTGCTGCCTCCGCCTTGGTGACAATGTGCTTCGCCAGTGCAAGCATGTTTGAGCTGATTCGGAGGCGTGCGTCGTTCGCTGCCCTCATATTCACATCGAATTGCAGCCTGCCGTCCGTAATCAGGAAATCTATGGCGCCGCCACTCGACAGAAAATCCTGTGTTTCACCGACGGTCAAAACGCTCGCTCCCTGGATGGCTTTGAAAATTCTTCCGTAGTGCTTCTCCTCCGAGTGGCTCACAAAGAGGACATGGCAAGCGCGCAAATCCTGCTCTCTGTGTACCCATCGAACCTCGACTTGATGGTCGCGAATGGAAGCGCCTCGGGTGGTCTCCGTCAAGGATGTACCAAAGGAGAAGTCGCCGAAGACGCAGATCAGGACAGGCGCCTGCGGGGATGAGAATGCGTCGGCGGGCCACTCGATAAAATTTGGGAATGCGGCGAGGAAAGTCGCTTTTGCGCGGTATTCCGCGGCACCTCCTTCTTGAGCGCTGATAACCGGCAAGAGCAGCGCGAGAGAACCGAGCAGCAATGAGGTAGAGATGGTGCGCAGACACAAGTTTGCAAGCAGCGAGCTGCCTCGCCCGCGAAAAAGCGTGCGGAGGCACCCGAAAGTACTCTGAAAGCCGCAGAATTGACGCGCGTCCCACACGGAGGCACTTGGCGCGATTCGGTGGGCGATGTTAAAAGGCACAAAGACCCCCGTGTTTCTGGGGCAATACTGAGGCCAGATGTGCGGACTATGTGAGAGGTTAAACTATTGATAATAAATTGGTTATATAGATCCTGTTGATTCGCACAAAACAAGGGATTCCCAGGTCGGCACAAAGGGCCCCAACCAATTCACAGTGGAACAGTTCCTTTTGGAGGCACGGCCCAGTTTCGATTGAGTGATGCGATGTTATGTCTTCGCGGCGACCAGCCCGTTGGGGACCAGCGGAAGGTCGCGCAGACGGGCCCCGGTGGCGTCGAAGATAGCATTTCCGATGGCTGGGGCGACCCCCATAATGGGAGTCTCACCAGCGCCTGCCGACGGCAGGTCCTTGCGTTCCAGCAGGACCGCTTCGACCTCGGGAACATCGCGGAAGCGAGGCACGCGATAGTTTGCAAAATGGGGATTTGTAATACGGCCGTTTTCGAATGCAATCGATTCGTGGAGTGCGCCGCCAAGTCCCTGAATATTTGCACCGATGACCTGATTGCGCAATCCGTCTGGATTTACGATGGCGCCACATTCGAAGGCGGTAGTCATGCGCACTACGCGGAGAGCGCCAGATGAAGGATTGACGTGAACTTCGGCGCAGGTGGCCACGTAACTACCCTTTTCATGGCCCCCGGCTATACCGAATCCCTGGCCCGCTTTTGTCTTCTGGCACGGCCAGCCAAAGGCCTTTGCTGCGGCATCAAACACGGCTTTCAGTCGAGGATCGGAAAGATTCTTCATTCGAAATTCGAGAGGGTCCAGCTTCGCCTCGCGCGATAGAGCGTCCATGTGGCTTTCTCGCGCAAAAAAGTTTGCGGTTGCGGCGAGGCCACGGTAGGAGCCGCTGCGCAGGGGACACTGAGTCGCGTGAAACTCAATGTGCTGATTGGGCACGTCGTAGGGTGTTTCGATCGCGGAGGCGCCTGAGTTGTAATTGTGAAACTCCCACGCGGTCAGTGCGCCATCGGTCGCGATTCCTCCTTTTATTTCGATGACGCCTGCGGGACGAAAATAAGCCCACGTGAACTCCTCCTCCCTCGTCCAGACCACTTTCACGGGCCGCCCAGCGGCGCGCGCCAGGCGGGCGGCCTCCAGCGCGGCATCTCCGGTATGTTTGCCTCCATAAGCAGAACCCGTGTCCGGCACGATGACTCGGACACTTTTTTCAGAAACGTGAAAGACATCGGCAAGTTCATCGCGAACGGCAAAAGGGCGTTGCGATCCGGTCCAGACCGTGAGCTTTCCGTCTGACCATTCGGCGAGCGCGGCGCGTGGCTCCAGCGGCGCATGCGCGATGAACGCTACCGTGTATGTCGCGTCCAAACGTTGCGCGGCTGCTGCCAAGCCCTCTGCAACGGACCCCATTGTGTGCCGGGAGCGCTCATCGCCATTGGGCTTGGCATTTTGCTTGAGGTAGGAAAAAAGCTCCTTGCTCGAAGGTTGCGGGACTTCTTTCCATTTGGCTCGGATTGCATCGAGGGCCCTCTGCGCAGCTTGTTCACTGACTGCGGCGGCGCCGATGAAATCACCATCGCGAACGATGACAACGGCGCTCATTCCTTGCGCGGCTTTCGGGTCATAAGAAGTGAGTGTGGCCCCAAATGACGGGGGGCGAAGGACCTTGCCGTACAACACGCCGGGCCGGCGAAGGTCGGGAGTGTATTGATGTTGCCCCGTCACAAACGCGCGGGCATCTTTCTTCGGAATGGGTTTACCTGCAATCGTCCATTTGTCCGCAGGAGTGACGGGGTCGTCGGCGGGCAAATTTTGCGCCAGCGTTTTGCCCCGCGCCAACTCGGCATACTTCAGCGAGCGGCCTGTCGCCGGATCCTTGACGCTGCCGTTATCCGCAACAAGCCCTTCGGCCGCGACCTTCCACTCTTTTGCCGCCGCATCGACGAGTAGATCGCGCGCCGCAGCGGACACGCGGCGAAGTTGCGGCGACATCGTTGGCATCGAGCGGCTTCCCACGGTGCCGAAATCGAAAGGCGTCAAAGCCGTGTCGGCCGTAACCATCGTTACGCTATCAAATGAGACGTGCAATTCATCGGCGACTGTTTGGGCCAGTGAGGTGCGAATGTTCTGGCCGATCTCGACCTTGCCGGTGAACGCGGTCACTTTGCCTTCGTCGCTGATGTGCAGCCATGCAGTGATTTCTTCCGGCAGGTCTTCGTGGTGGAAGCCGCGAGTGGGAGCAGTCTCCTGGGTGGCAAGCGAGTCCTTCGCCACGGCGAAAACGGCAATCCCCGCGCCAAGGAACTTGAAGAAATCGCGGCGCGCCAATTCGAAATGGTGCATCGGCGCCGCTGTGAATTCGTAGCGTTCCGGCTCGGGCGCGAAATCGACGTATGGGGAGCTCATCGTGCCCGCTCTTGCATTGTTTTTGCCGCTTGATCGACCGCTTCGATGATTCGCGGGTGCGTTCCGCAGCGGCAGAGATTGCCTTGCAACGATTGGACGATTTCCGCAGAACTGGGATTGGGATTCGTAGAAAGCAATCCGACACTGCTCAAGATCATTCCGGAGGTGCAATAGGCACACTGGAACGCGCCCGCATCCAGAAATGCCTGCTGCACAGGATGCAATTGTCCATTTTTCTCCAGGCCCTCAATTGTTGTGATGGATCTCGATGCGGCCGCGCTGACTGGAATCTGACAGGAGCGGCGTGGCGCTCCAGCAAGCAAGACCGTGCACGCACCGCATTGGCCTTCGCCACAGCCGTACTTGGTGCCCGTCAGCCCTAATTCGTCACGCAGTACGGAGAGCAGAGGAGTTTCCGGAGCGGACTGGACCGCATAACGCTTGCCGTTGACTTCCAGGACGATCGGCTTCGCCATCATTTTCCTTCCGGCTTGCAGAATCGAGCAAGCCGCGTCGCCGTCCGGCTCATTCTACCACCGGATCATTTGTGCGCAGAAGCTTTCGTTGATCAGGCAGATGCTTCGTGCGGCGGAGTCTCCAAGCAGTTCCGTGGAGGACGAGGCTCATTCTCTCTCATGCAAGAGCGATTCGCGCACAACCTCCAGTTCTTTTTTCTTTTCTTTGTCGACGTCAGGGAAAGAAAGGTCAAGCTCCTCAAGCGCGGTGATGATCGCTGAAGCGATGATGAGCTGCGTGTACCACTTGTTATCCGCAGGCACCACGTACCACGGCGCGTGCTTCGTGGCCGTATTCTGGATCATTTCCTCGTAGACTTCCTGATAATCTTTCCAGTAGCCACGTTCTTTGACATCGGCCATCGAAAACTTCCAATTCTTTTTTGAATCTTCAAGCCGTTCCAAGAAACGTTTTTTCTGCTCTTTCTTCGAAACGTGCAGGAAAAACTTCCGAATCACCACTCCATTTCTCGTCAAATATTTCTCGAACCCGTTGATGTCTTCGTACCGCTCCTCCCAGATGTGTTTGGTAATCACCTCGTCCGGCAGCTTCTGCCCTCGCAAGAGACTGGGGTGCACCCGCACCACCAGAACTTCCTCGTAGTACGACCGATTGAATATCCCAATCTTCCCCCGCTCCGGAACGCGGCTGTGCACCCGCCACAAATAATCGTGATCCAGTTCCTCGGCACTCGGCGTCTTGAACGAATAAACGTCGCACCCCTGTGGATTCACTCCGGACATCACGTGCTTGATCGCCCCGTCTTTTCCCGCGGCGTCCATCGCCTGGAAAATCAGCAGCAGAGCCCAGTGATCCTGCGCGTAAAGTTTTTCCTGTAAGTTGCTCAGCAAACCGGCGCGGTTATCGATGATCTTCTGCGCATGCTGCTTGTTCTTCACGTCCCCGGTATCGCTGGTATCGTAGTCCTTCAACCGAAAGTCGGCGCCCTTCGTTATGCAGTAGCCTGCGGCAAGCCGTTCGCATTCCTTCATCTCTTTGTGGAATTTCATAGCGACCGCAGTTTAGTACAGAGCGCCTCCTCAAAACAGCGCCCCGCCTCTCATTCCATGCCCGCTCTATTTAGGCGCAACCACGTCATACGGCCGCATCATCTCGTTGTCTTCGTGCTCCAAAATATGACAGTGCCAAACGTACCGCCCCGCGTATGCCTCGAACCGTGTAATGATCCGCGTTACCATTCCCGGGTCCGCCCGCACCGTATCTTTCCATCCATCCTCGGCAGGATCCGGTGGAACCACCGGTCCAGTGAATCGAAGCTGTTTACGCGTCAAATAGCCAAACGTTTCGAATTTCCGCCGGTCCAAAATTTGAAATCTCACCAGATGAAGATGGATCGGATGCGAATCGTCCGTCGGATTCACAAAACTCCAAATCTCCGTCGAATTCAGCGCCGGATTTTCCGTCACCGGCTCCTTCCAGCCGTGTCCGTTCAAAAGCATTTTGACCGGATTTTCCACTTTGTCATCCACCTCATCCAGCGAAAGCATGCGCGTCTTCGCCGCCTCGGACTCCTTCATCTTCTCAATCCCGCGCAACTTCCCAGGCAAAACGCTCTCGTCCTTCACACTTGACGACGAAACTCGAAATTGCATCAAGTGCACGTACCCATCGTTCAGTTCAATCCTTCCTCCCGCGCTTTCCTTGAAATCGATTACCAGATCGATCCGCTCTCCCGGCGCGATCACGATTTTGTGCACTCTCACCGGCGCCGCCAGCAGCCCCTGGTCCGTCCCGATCTGATAAAACGCCTGCTTGTTCGAAAGCCCGAGCTGGTAAAATCGCGCATTCGATACATTCAGCACGCGAAACCGGTACTTTCGCGGCTCAACCTCCAAAAATGGAAACAGCGTCCCGTTCACCAAATTCGCATCGCCAAAAAATTCCGGAATCCATGGCGAATCGCTCTTCCCCGAAACCGGATAATAAAGATGGCTATCCTTGTCGAACATCCGGTCGCATATCACCAGCGGCATTTCATATTTCCCGCTGGGCAGCGCCAGCGCCTCTTCCTCCTTGTCTCTCAAAATGTAGGCTCCTGCCATCCCTGCAAAAATATTCAGCCGGTTGATGCCCATCGCGTGATCGTGGTACCACAGCATCGCCGCGTCCTGCTTGTTCGGGTAGTGATATACCGACGATTTTCCCGGCACGATCCAATCCTCCGGATAGCCGTCGCTCTCCGGCGGTGTCTTCGCTCCATGCAAATGCGACACCGCTCGCACTTCCGGCTGCCCCGTCCCCGCTCCTTCCAGCGTGTGATCGATCGGCAAAAAATGTTGCGCCGGCAATTCATTCGCCCATTCCACCTTCACTTCTTCTCCGCTGCGCACCTCAAACGTCGGCCCGGGAAACATTCCGCCGAATCCCCACATCTTCGTCGGTTTCATGTCGCGATGTACTTTCGCTTCGAACGCGCTCATCCCGATTCGGTAGTAGGAAATCTGGATCGCCCCATTCTTCGGGCTTGGCCGCATCCCCACGCTCTTCGCCACGGCCGGCAGACGCAGCGGGTCCACGAAGGGCGTCAGCGAATTTGGATCCAGCGCCGGCCGCGCCTTCGTCTCCGGCATCGTGTGTCCCGCCTGATGCGTCAGCATCGCTCCTGTCATTAACCCGCTCCTCTGCAAAAACTCGCGTCGTGTAATCGCCACGTCATCTCCCCGCCAAATGGAAATACCTCAGTATGCCACCTCGAACAAAAAACAGCGGGCTTGCGAATCTCTCTTCGCACGCCCGCTGCCTTCTATCTCGATCTAAGACAGGTTGAGCTTTCGCAGTCCCATCCGTCCGCGCGTGGAACTTAACCGCGGCTAATGCCCGCCCACGTCTAGAACTTAAACGATGGGCCTACCGGCTCGCCCGTGCTCGGATTAAGGACCAAGGTTCCATCCTCGCGGCATCGGTCGAAATCAAACATGTTCAAGATCGACCCTGCAATCGCATCGAACGAACCAGGAATCCGCTCCCCGCCCAGCCAGTTGTCCTCGATAAACCGCACCACCGAGCTTTGATCCGTGATGGTGTGGTCCACGAAGTTTGCTTTCGCATACGGTGAAATCACCAGGAACGGCTGCCGCGGTCCATAGCCGCAGCGTCCCTGTGCATGCGCTGCGGTCACGCCCGCCAGTGCCAGCGTCGTCGCGCTTGCGGCCGTGCCGCACATCGGCAGCCCCGCTGCATTCTCGTCTGCCGCCGTCGCCGACTGGTTCACGATTGGGCTCGTCACGTGGTCATACCACCCGTCCGAATCATCGTACGCAATGATCACCGCTGTGCTCTGCCACTCCGGCGTCTTCTCCAGGAAGTTGATCACCGTCACGATGAAGTTCTGTTCGTCGATCGGGTCCGAATAGCCCGCGTGCCCATCCTGATAGCCCGGCGCCTTCAGGTAGCTCACTGCCGGAAAGTTTCCCTTCCTTACGGCAGTAAAAAAGTCCGCCGTGTCGTACTGATGATTTGCCGGCCCGTCGTGCCCGATCTCCGCGATCGAAGCAGGCCGCGTGTGTAGCGGATTTGCTGTGCTCGCGTAATATTGGAATGGCTGGTGATGCGGAATGTAATCCGCCTTCTTTGACAGTGTGATCGTCGAAGTTGTGGACCGCGCGCAACCCGTCGACCCGTTCGCGTTCACCAGGCTGAGGTTGAACCCGCCTTCAAAAAATCCCCAGCTGATGCCCTTCTCATTCAGAAGATCTCCGATATTCTGCCCGCTCATGCTGAACGTCTCTCCCGTCGTCGTCGAGCACACATCGCCCGCCGGGTCGGCGTCGCCATTATCCGTATACCCGCCGTTCCCGTCCGCGATGATCGCTCCGCTTCCGTTCGTGTTATCGACCACGCCGTTGGTCTGCCCGGAAATTACGTTGATCGCTCCCGGTGATGAAGGCCCAAAGTTCGTGTCGAACGAGTTATCGCTCATCGCAAAATGCTGCGCATAATTCCACAGCGCCGTCACCGTGTTCCCGTCGTAATACCCCATCACCAGACCCTTCGTATCTGCGATCGGCGGAGTTCCGGGCGGCGGCCCTGCTGTTCCCGTGTACTCCGGAAACAAATCCATCAATCCGCCGTCGTATGCCTCTTGCTCCGGCGTGTAGTTGTGGTCCTGATCGTTCGTCGCCGCCTGCGCCGGGCTCAAGCGAAAAGGATTCGTCGCTGCTGTTCCGTTTGCCGGGTTTAGGTTCGGGTTGCTGTTCAAAAGCGACGGGCTAAAGCCGTTCACGCCAGGCGTGTCGTCCGACGCGTGAAACGGATTTTCTCCTTTGAGGTTCATCGCATTCGGGTAAGTTCCGAAATAGTGGTCGAACGAAACATTCTCCTGGAAAATGATCACCAGGTGCTTGATGGGGGTGGCTGTGCTTCCATAAGGCTTATTGTGTGGAACGGCGCCGATCATCGCGGGATTCAGCAAGATTCCCGCGACTAGAATCGCGAAGGCTCTGCGCATAATCTTTGTGGATCCTCCATGAATTTCTTGAGTAGTTGGCTGGCCAGCAGTCAACACAAGCGCACTGAAACTACCCGCCAAACGTTACGTCCGCATGAACGCTTCATGCCGTCCTCGTAAACTCTGCGCCTCCCGTACCAGTACAACCAATACAACCAATTTGGAGTGCGGGATCTCTGCTCCCGCTTTCGCAAGTCATGCCGCGTCAAAAACTCTCCTTCTAGCCAACCACGCCTGCGTAAGACTCAGCCAGCTGCCTTCTGGTCGCCGATCCGAGAATACCCCGCCGAAATTCGGACTCTACCTCGTCTTCACTTTCGTTGACTTCCTCCACTCCGCGAAACTAATATGCCTCCCCGTGCCGAACGCTCTTTCCGCCCATCGTTTTCTCCATCCAGTTCTCTCATCTGCCTCTCGCCGCGCCACCATCTCCGCCCGTGAATTCCACGGCGCCCTCTAAATGCCCGCCCTAGCCCGCAAACTCCGCCTCCACGATTACTTCGCTCTCGCTTTTGGCACCATGATTGGCACCGGCTGGCTCGTCCTCATGGACGACTGGCTTGGCCGCGGCGGTCCCGCCGGCGCCGCTCTCGGCTTTGCGATTGGCGGGATCATTCTGGTTCCTGTTGGGTATGTCTATGGACAATGGGTCAAGCGACTTCCCGACGCCGCCGGTGAAGCCGCCTATACCGCGCAGGTTTTTCCGCCCATCGTCAGCTATTTCACTGGTTGGATGATGCTTCTCGCTTATTTCATCGTTTGCCCATGGGAAGCAGTGGCCGTCGGAAAAATCGCGGCTTACATTTTCCCAGCGCTCGACTCGTGGGAGGTCTACCGCGTCGCAGGTCAACCCGTTTTCCTCCCCCGTCTCGTTCTGGGTATCGCGCTCACGCTGCTTCTCGGAACCATCAATTATCGTGGCATCCGCCTCAGTGCCAATTTCCAGAAAACGATGACCTCGATGGTTTTGCTTATTTTTCTGGTTCTCGTTGGCTTGAGTGCAGTGCGCGGTGCTCCCGCGAATTTGCATCCCCTTTTTCATGCCAGTCCATTTCTTTCCATTCTGCTTACTTTGCAGATCGTTCCGTATTTCATGACTGGTTTCGAGTCTGTGCCCAAGTACGCGGAGGAAGCCAATCCGGAATTTCGTCACACCAGCTACATGCAGGCCATCGGCCTCGCACTCGGCGTCGGCGCATGCTTCTACGCGCTCTCGATAGCCGCTGTTGGTTACATCGCACCCTGGCAGTCCCTCATGGGCAAACGGTTCGCAACCGCTATTGCGTTCGAACACGGAATAGGCAGGCCCTTGATTGTGCAGATTATCCTCGTAATGGGGCTCTTAGGCCTATTCCAATGCTTCAACGGAAATTTCGCGGCCTCCACGCGGCTGCTCTTTGCTTTTGCTCGCCGCGGGACCGTCGCTCCTCGCTTTGCCGCCATTCACGAGAATTTCTCCACTCCATTTGTCGCGGTCATCGGCATCACGGCGGGAACGCTCCTCGGACTTTTTCTCGGCGATGCCATCCTCGTTCCTATCACAGAAGTCGGCTCGATGGCTTCCGCGCTAGGCTGGCTTGCTGCGTGCTCTTCTTTCTGGCTCGTCGAGCCAGCATTGCGCATGCGCTTCATCGCTGGGCTCGGGGTCTGCGTTTCGCTGATTCTCTTGTTGATGAAGCTAATTCCTGCCTTCCCCGGCCATTTCACCCACGCCGAATGGCTGGCCCTTGCCATCTGGCTGCTTCTGGGCATGGCTCTCCGCCGTCGCCCTAAATCGGCCGTACCATACTCCGCGGCCTAACCGCTGCGCTAAGCGGTTCGACCTACGGAACTGCTCGTCGTTCCAGGCTCTTTCTCGCTCTCATGTATACTTCCTCAGGCGTTTTTCGCTGACACACACATGATCCCTTTCCTTCACTTCGGGCCGCTATCGATCCCCACTTTTGGGTTGATGGTTGCCACCGCCATGCTCGTCTCGGCCTACGTCCTGCAAGCCGATTTCAATCGGCGCAGAGCGCAGCTTCAAAGCATTTCTGCCAAAAACGAAAAGGACGAAGGTTTCCTGATTATCGGCATCGCAGGCCTTGCCGGCTTGATTGGCGCCAGGCTTTACCACGTTCTTGAAAGTCCCCATGATTTCTTCGCAGATCCTTGGCCGCAACTATTCAGCCGTTATGGCTTCGCCTGGTTTGGTGGTTTTCTGGGGGGTTTTATTGCGTTGGTGATTCTTGCGCGCCGGTCAAGAATCCCTTTGCTTCAATTTCTGGATATCTGTTCGCCCGCAGCTTGCGTCGGTTACGCCATCGGACGCATCGGCTGCCTACTCTCCGGCGACGGAGACTATGGCATTCCGACAAATCTTCCCTGGGGCATGCGCTTCCCAAACGGACTTGTTCCAACGACGGAAACATGCGTGCAGCAGGGATGGCCGGCAAACTGCCGCGTGCAACCCACACCGCTTTATGAATTTTTCATTTGGCTCGCCATCGCGGCACTTCTTTGGCACATGGGCACCAGGTTCCTAAGCCGCCCTAGAGCCAACGGCCAGATCTTTTGTAGCTACCTGATCCTCACTGGTTTCGCCCGCTTCCTGATCGAAATTATTCGCATCAATCCCCGCTCGTTCTTCGGTATGTCCAACGCACAGGCGGCAAGCGTCGTTTCCATCCTCCTCGGTGTTGTTCTGCTCTGGCGTATTAGAGGTGAGTCTCACGAAGGTGGAAAAATGCATCGCGCCGCATCCTAGAGCATTTCCATAAATGATGTAGCTTCACAGGAGTGCGCTGTTGTGGCAGAGTTAGGGTTATGATGTCCATCCCTGTGCCCGTACGCGGGCGAATCCTGCGACTCTACGAGCGAGGCAAGAGCACGCGCGAAATTGCGCAGTGGTTCGGTTTTTGCGTGGCGGCGGTGCGCCGCGTGCGCCAGCAGTTCCAACA